>Ga0070698_100003195_pt1 | contig 18062 bp, 15 predicted proteins | sample KBSK1502metaG_FD_65477 | JGI IMG/M metagenome (GOLD analysis project Ga0070698, IMG submission 65477) | Corn, switchgrass and miscanthus rhizosphere microbial communities from Kellogg Biological Station, Michigan, USA - KBS K1-50-2 metaG | ecosystem: Host-associated > Plants > Roots >...
ATGCGGATGGTGAAGCAATTATCGACGGTTGTTGCCGCACTCGCCGTGCTGGCGACATCGAGTCTCGAAGTTCGCGCCCAGGCCACGGGCGGAATCGCCATGGGTTACAGTGACGTCGCGGCGGTCGTGGGAATCGGCGGAATCGGAGAGGCGAGTCTCGCGCTGGGTGGTCGATACGAGAAAATCATCAAGAGCCTGCCCGACATGAACGACGGCCTGCTCGGTATCAGGGTTGGAGTGGACTGGTACTCCTTTTCGGTGCTCGGCTACAGCTGGTCGTATATCCCGATCAGCGGAAGTGTGAACTACCACTTCAAGATGGAGAACAAGAAGTTCGATCCGTTCGTGGGCGCGGGGCTTGGCTTCTACATCGTGAGCGAGCCGTCGGGTTACTCCGGTGCCGGCTATAACTCCGGCCTCTATTTCATTGGCGTGCTCGGGATGCGCTACTTCCTCAGCGAGAAAATGGCGTTCTACGCCGACGCGGGTGCGGGCGCGGGCGCGCTGCACGTGGGCCTGTCCTGGAAGTTGGGCGGCGGATCGTAAGAACAGGCCAGAGGCCAAAGACCAAAGACCAAGGGCGGAGCAGCGTCAGGCTCCGCCCTTTTTCTGTCCCGCGAACAGCACGGCCTAACGCTTGCGGCGCGCCGGCTGGCTGGCCTTGAACTTCGACCAGATCACGATCACGGCGCAGTTGGACGAATTCGCGGAGGTGAACTGGATCGGTGTCGTCGACCCATTGTAAACCTCGATGGCCGCGATATCGTGGGGCGGGATCATCCGGTCGACGTCGCCCGGAAACACCGACTCGTACGGTGCGCCGTCGAGCCAGTACTTCACGCACGTCCCGCCTAACATGTTGCCGCGCGAACTTTCCACGGCGTACTCGTAGGGACTCACCGGCACGACGCGCAACGACGGCACGGTGCGGAACACGTCGGTCAACATGTTCGGTCCACGTGCCATGATGTCCTTGGCATCCATGAACGTGCCCGACATGGCCTTCTTCCGCGTGGTGTAGCCGAGGTTGTCCAGGGCAACGTCGCTTTCGGCAGTGATCACCACCGGGTCGAGCATCTGGACGGGCTGGCTCATCGTAATCGTGGTGTTGGCTGGCTCGCGCGTGGACAGGTCGACAGCCTGCGTAACGGGCGCGAAACCCATCTGGCGCGCGACGACCGACTGTGTGCCCGACGGCAGTTCGGTCAACGTGAACGTGCCCTCCGGGGATGTCAGCGTGCGACTGACGGTGCCCTCCACTTCCACGCGCGCATTCGGAATCGGAATGCCATTCGCGTTCACGACCTTGCCACGGAGAACCGCCTGGCCCTTCTGGTAGTTCGTTGCCGAGAAGCGCTGCTCACCAACCGAACGGCCGGGGGTAACGCCAGCTTGCGTGCTGTCGAGCTGCGCCTTGGCGACCGTGTTTGCGTTTCCGATGCGCATTCCCTGAACGACCAGTGGCTGACCAATGAACGTCACCTTGATCTCGGCCGTCGTGATGCCGCTTTTCTCAGCCTGCAGCGTGCCCTCAACCTCACTGGGAACGCCGCAGATCCGGAAAACGCCGTCCTGATTGGCTGTCGCCCCAAGCACCTTGGGCACACGTCTCAGTCCGGCCGTAAGCGATATCTCGGACCAGGCGAACGAGATGCGCGCACCGGGGACGGGTTGATCCGTGTCGGCATCGAGCAGGCGGCCGATGATGGCCGATGGACCCAGACGACGCGTCGCCGGATTGCAGGACAAGGCGACCAGCGTTTCGCTCGACGGAATCGCCATCTCCAGGATCTTGCGCTCCCCACTGGCTACCGCAAACGAGTCGGTCATCATGGTGATGCCGAGCGAATCGAGCAGTTCGTGCGAGATGTGAACGCGGTGCATACCGGGGCGAAGGCTGTCGATGTTGAACAGGCCTCGGTCGTTAGTCGACCCAATGCGCGAGGAGCCGACCACAAATACCGTTGCACCAACAAGCGGAGTGCCGTGGACGCTGTCGAACACTGTGCCAAGCAGTGAGGCCAGCTTCGCCGTGTCCTGGGTTGCTGCGGGCGTGGTCGCCGGAGGAGGGGTTGGCGGCCTGACCTGCGCCACCCCGACCGACCCGGCCAGTACGAGGCCGGTCAGGCTGAGCGCGATGTTGCGGAAACTCCGGCGTTCTGGAGGGGGCGACTGATGAACTCTCATTGCATCTAAGACCCGCGAATTGGCTGAACGGTGCCCCCGAGCTGCGCGGGGAAGTGCAGGTAGTAAAATGGCCGCTCGGAGGCGCTGCTGGAAAGTGAGCTTCGGCGCCGGCGTGACGCAGCGACGGCCGATTGGGGTAAGAGTGGGGTCAGAGTGGGGTCGGACACCACTCCGTCCCCACTCCGTCCCCACTCCGTCCCCACTCCGTCCCCACTCCGTCCCCAGCCGGGAACGGCGCTAGCCTCCAGCGGCGGGGCGATTTACGACGCTGATCGTCCGCTCTACCCTGACTACGTTGCCCGGACCAGCAGTTAGCTCGAGCTGCAGCAGATACCTGCCCGGGGTGAGCGTTGCGAGGTCGACTTCGACGGCGCGTGCGGTTATCGGACTGCCTCGAGCCGACACGTCGCGCAGCCCGACGGAAACCGGTTGTGCTTCGCGAATCCGGCGCAGGGCACGCAGTCCGCGCGAGAGCCATCCCCCTGACGAGTTCTCCGGCGCGACGGTGATGTTCACCTCGATTCCCTCGCCGGTGGGATCGGTGTTGTACGCCTCCCAGAAGATCCCAACCCGCGTGCCAACCGGAATCCGCTCCGAGGTCTTCATGTGGGGAAGCACGTCTTCAGCGCTCACGGGCATGCCATCGTACGGCTCGAACAGCACGATATCCGAGACCTGGATTCGCGACTGCGGCGTGTCCGTGCGCCGCACTCCATAACGAGCGCGGGCGAGCGTCTTTCGCTTCGGAGCGGCGACCTCCACGGACAAGAGCATTGAACCCCACGTCGATCGGGCCATGAGGGTGCCGGTGCGCTGCGACGATTCGCTGCGCACGACGACGGCATCTTTCTCGTCCCCACGCGTCAGCACCATCGCCGCCGTGTGTTCGCGCGCGTCGACGGCGGCGGCAAGCGCCGTGTCGTTCGCCACCGACCAGGCCACCATCACGAGCGCCGAATCGCCGCGGCGGAAGAGCGCCGACTGATGCTCGAGTGGTATGAGCCGCTTGGCGTACACGGGTGCATAACGAGCGCGAACCGGTGGGATACCCTTGCTGCGCCATCCCGCCGAATCGCTCGACGCGGGATTGTCGAGCACTCCGCGCACCGGGAGGAACGGGTGCGCCGGTATGCGCTCATGACCAACGAGGCTCGGTTCGCCGCCGCCCATGACAGGCGCCGGCGACCGCGTCCAGGCGATGGGCCAACCATAGCGCAGCGTGAGTTCGCGCTCATCGAAATCGAAGCCCATGGAATAGGCCGACGGCGCGTCTTCCACAAAACGCGCCATCATGAGTCGCGAGTAGTACTCGGTGCGTGCGTCGTTTCCTCGACCTGACAACATCGGACGCGACAGCCACCAGATACGACGCTCGAGCGGAAGCCGACCGGCGCAGTTCTGCTCCCGGTATCGGCGCAACTGGTCGTCGTCGATCAACAGCTTGAGGTCCCGCCACGCGCACCGCTCGGTGTCGCTCATGAGGCCCAGTGCGTTTTCATACGCGCTATCCGCCTCTTCGAACCGGCCACTGACGTGGAACGCAAAACCCCGGAGCGCATGGCACCACCACTCGCGCGACGTGCAGGCCTGGGCGGCGCGAACGGCCTCGTCGTGCCGGCCGGCCTCGACCAGGTATCGAACGCGTTGACCCGAGACCCAACGATCGTTCGGAAACCGCCGACCGATGGAGTCGATCTGCTCTATGAGGCGATTGCGGGAGTCACGGATTCGATCGGACTCGTTGGGCGGGTCGGGCGAGTCCTCTTCGTACCAGTAACAGAATCGTCCGACCCGCTCATCACACCGATCGGGTCCGCTCCGGATATTCATCACTGGCGCGTTTCGACGGCGAAAGGTCTCGAATCCCTCCTGCGTCGCACGTAACGCCTCGATGGACGTGGTCACCGCCGGAGGTGTGGCCGGACGCACTTCGATCACCTGGGCGCGCGCCGTCGGCGCCAGGAACAGCGTAGGGAAGAACAGACGCCTGAAGACCGCTAAGCCTGATGACATGCCGATTCGGGTACCCTTTGGAGGACAGTAATGTGGCACCGGGTGCGAACATTCGGACCCCGGAGAGGGGCTCAGTCACGAGCAATGTTAGGTTCAACAACGAAACGGGATACCGACCGATATGGGCGGTGTCTCGTTGGAAAACTGCCCGTTGCCGGATGACTGCTACCCGTCCTACCGCATGAAACTTGTTTCGCTCTGTCCCTCACTCACCGAACTCGTTTTCGACCTGGGCGCGGGTGAATCGCTGATTGGCCGGACGAAGTTCTGCATCCATCCCGCGAACAAAGTCGAGGCGGTCGAAAAGGTCGGGGGCACGAAGAACCCGAAGATCGAGCGCATCATCGAACTGGCGCCGGATCTCGTGCTGATGAACGAAGAGGAGAACCGCATCGAGGACGCGACCGCGCTGCGGTCGGCTGGCATCCGCGTTCACTCGAGCATGCCGAGGACGGCCGCCGACACGGCGACCATGGTCCGGGCGATAGGAGTCGCGCTGTCGCGCTCCCGCCAAGCGGAATCCATAGCGGCCGACATCGAACGTCGTGCCGACCGCGTTCAACGCGACGCCGGCAAATATCCGCCTGTGCGTTATGCATGCCTCATCTGGCGGGAACCGATCATGACGGTGAACAACGATACGTTCATCGCGGGTCTGCTGGCGCTGCCCGGTGGACAAAACGTCTTTGGAGCACGAGACGATCGCTATCCGACCATCACGCCGCAGGAACTGCACGATGCCGATCCACTGCGTGTGTTCCTGCCGAATGAGCCGTTTCCGTTCAAGTCCACCCATGCCGATGAACTGGCTGGATTGAGCCGGCTGCCACGCGATCGGTTTCGGCTGGTGGATGGTGAGCTCATTTCGTGGCACGGATCGCGTACGCCGAAGGGGATCGACTATGCTGAGGCGGTGCTGAGAGATTGATGCTGGTGATGTAAGGGTCGGATGTACGCCGGCCTGTCATTTTGAGTCAGCGCGAACCTGGAGGGCGTATGGCGTCGCTGCGTACCAAACTCGCTACCATCGCGATGTCTATCTGTGTCGTGGCGGTCAGCGGCTGCGACTCTGACATCTTCAGTCCAGGCGACATCAGAGAGCTCGCCAGTGCAAGGGCGCGATGGGCAGCGCGACCGTTTGCCGACTACAGCTACGAGATTCGCACGTTCTGCTTTTGCCCACCGGAGGTGGGGCAATGGACTCGGGTATCAGTGCGAAACGGCGCCGTGTCGGCGGTCGAAGCGGTTGACGCCAATCCCCAGTTCCCGATTACGCTACTCAACTACTGGAATCCGATCGATACGCTTTTCGCGAACCTTGACCGCGCGATGTCGCAAAGTGACCTCGGCGGGTACTACGCGGCGATCGAGGTCGACTACGACGTGGCGCTGGGATATCCAAAGTTCATCGAGTATCGCGCGAAGCCAACGGTCGCGGACGCGGGCGCAACGATAGAAGTCAGGAATGTCTTACCCCTCAGTGGATCGGTGAATCGCCTCACTGACAGTTATCCGACTTCCTTGTTCCAGCGGAAGAAAATCACCGAGATGGCGACGAACGCGACCAGCATGCCGCCAACGCTCATCATGACGCCGGCGAGCTGGTGATCGGCGTGCGCACTGACTCCCGGCAATGGTGGCGCCAGCTCGAAGACGCCATACAGGGGCGTCTCTGAGTTCACGAGAAACCCAACCAGTCCGAACATGATCGGACTGAACATCATGCCGAGTACCAGGTAACCCATCTTCAGCGGATACCCGAAGCGCGGTTGGGCAGGGACGTTTCGGATCACGGGCCACCAGAACACCAGGCCCGCGCCGATCCAGAGCAAGTCGATCGCCATGGAGCCCACCTGCGTCGCCATCAGTGTGTCCACGATGGGCGGCAGATGTGTCGCGAGGACGACGACCGAAAACAGGACCAACGCCGGGAATGGTGACAAGACTTTCCTGACGATGGCGCGGAAGGTCCCCGGTCCTTCCAGCAACGCCAGCGCGTCCGGCGACGGGCCCATGAGGAGCATTGGCGGTGCCACCAGGGCCATGAGCAGGAACTGGAGCATGTGTATGCTCGCCAGGTAGCCGGCGCCTAACGCGCCGATTGGCCAGTCGAGCGAAAGCCAGAGCACGATCAAACCGCCAGCAAAGGCCCGATGCACTGGTCGCGGCGCACGGCCGGCGGCACGCCCACCGGCTCGGTTCCAGGCCCACGTTCCTACCGCCATGAGGATGATGAACAGCCAAACGCCTGGATACGCCTTCCATTGCCAGGTCCACGCCGCTCCGGTGGCGGAACACCACCAGTTCATCGGATGGCGGTTGTCGGATGCCGGATGGCGGAACGGCCGCTCACTTCTTCGGCCTCTCGCTCATCCCCAGGAACTTCTCCAGGTCAGCGTACGGAATCACCGGGGCACGGACTTCGACGGCGCCGGCGCGTGACAGCGAGAGGAACAACCTGACCGTGTCGCCAGGCGCGAGTTTCTTCCGGAGCTGCAACAACATGATGTGGATTCCGCCCGGCGCGAGTTTCGTCTCGCGCTTCGAAGGGATGATCACTGACGGCATCGCCATCATGTGGCGCATCTCCCCTTCACCCATCGTCTCGTGCACCTCACCCCGTACCGCAAGATCTGCCGCGACCGCCACGAGCGTGTCTTCGAGCGCGGTGTTGTTCGTAAACGTCAGGTACGCCGACGCTTCGTCCTGACTCGGCGGCTCGGCGACAACTGCCTTGGAGATTATGAATGCGTTCGCCTCGTCTACCGCGGATTGCGGTGGAGCGACCTGGAGCTGGCCGGCTTTAGCCTGCGCTGCCAGAGTACGACGGATGTCCGCGCCGGTTGAATCGCGCGCCAGTTTGGGCAGGTCATTCGCCCAGTCCTCCTGCCGGATTCCGAACGGATACACCGTGTAGGCGAATCCATCGCGCGCAAAGGCGAACACCTGCGCGGCGTGCCCGACGAAGTAGTTGGCGGAATCGGCGCCCACGTATTCGCGCTGCGCTTCCCCGATTCCAAGCGCCGCCTGGGCGCGCACCAGTTCCTCTTTCGTGCCCGTCAACCCGATGAAGGTCGGGTCGAAATTCGGCAGCCATTCGCGAAGCCGCGCCGGCGTGTCGCGCTCGGGATCCGTGGTGACAAAAACGGTCACGATCCGCGACCGGTCTTCGGCGGACATTCGACGCAACACCGCGGCGATGTTGGCCATATGCAGCGGGCAAACGTCGGGACAGTGCGTGTAACCGAAGAAGAGCAATCCAACCTTGCCCTGCGTGTGGGCCGCGAAGTCCCACGGTTGGCCATCGAGATCGGTCAGCGTTATGGCCGGCTTGGCCATTGGCGACGGGAGCGCGGCGCCGCGGAAGGCCGAGACGCTGTCCGCACTTTCGCGGGCACAACCTGACACGGCGGTCAAAGCGACAAGCGTAACGCGAGCAGCGCGACGAAACATCGGATACCGTCGATGATGAAGGTCCACAAAGAAAACTAGCGCCGTCATTCGACAGCGGTGTCCAACGTCACGCGCGCTTTGTTCTCTCGGCGACGTTCCCCTACCTTGGCAAATACCGTTTGGGAAACTTCGCCAGGACGGTGTACGCGGGGTCGACGATGTTGGCGACGGTATTTTCGCCCAGCTGACCGAGGAGAGCGTAGGCGTCCGTTTTTCCGAATCCGTACTCCTGCAGCCACTCGATCAACTCGACGTGTGCGATGCGGAAGGCGTCGATCAGGGGGCGGGCGCTGCCGGCCACCATGATGTGCTGCGCGTCCTCGAGCCGCGGCCAGTCGATGCGCTTGCCCTTCACGACGTCGATGTGAAGCGTCACCGACATCGACGTTTCCAGTCCCGTGCCCGCGACTTCACCTTCGCCCTGACGGGCGTGGCCGTCGCCGAAATAGAGGTAGGCGCCGTCGTGAAAAATCGGGAGGTACACCGTAGTGCCTTCGCGCAATTCGGGAGCGTCCATGTTGCCGCCAAAGTCGCCGGGCCAGAGGCCACTGAACGCTTCCTGGCCGCGAGGTGCGACGGCAACTCGGCCCAGCATTGGCTTCAGGTCGATCTCGATCGACGGCATGCGAGGCGAGTCGGGGAGCGTCGTGCGACCGATCATGCGCGTCGTATCGAGCTCCCAGAGGTAGCGGCGACCGGGGATGGGATCGTTGAGCAGCCGCAGCCGCGAATCCGACTGCAGACCGCCGAATCCTCCGCTCACGTTCGCCGCGGCCAGGCCCGTGTTAGGCATGACCCGCACGATCTTCACCACGAGCATGTCGTTTGTGGTGGCGCCCTCAACGAAGAAGGGGCCCACTTCACCAGGGAATGCACCACCTTCGCGTGTGTAATACGCGCCGTGCATCGTGTTCGAGATCAACACGGTGTTCGGCTTGATCCGCATCACCGGGTCCCGCACGGCGAACGTCGGATGACCGACCGTTGGCGTGAAGCGGACGGTGTCCTGGGAGCGAGCCAACGCCAACGGGGAAGTGCAGAGCACCGTAGCGATCAGAGCTGGTAGGCGCATGTGGAGAAGCGAGAAGCGAGAAGCGAGCAGAGGGCAGCACAAGCGTAGCCTCGACCAGGGGCGTACGGAAGGATGCGATGCGTGTGCTGGTTCGCTAATCGCTTCTCGCTATGCGCTTCTCGCTTCGTGCTGCCCCTTCAGCGCAGGCGTATCGACACGATCACCCGATGTTGTCCCGATGAGCCGCCATCGAAGGCGAGCGGACCATTCGGCGGCGCCAGCACGCTTGGATCCGCGGCCGGCGCCGTGACCGAAACGTCGTCACCGCCACCAAAAAAAGACGGCATCGAGAAGCACTGCGCTGCGCACGTTCGGCTTGCCGCGTAGGTGACCGACATGTTTTTCGACCGGAGGCTGATGGCGAACATCGGCGTCCACTCGGTCCAACCCTCATCCTGGCTGCGCGAGACTTTGGTCAGGTGGTTCGTCTGGTCCAGGGTGTAGTTGATCGCGCGCATGGAGACCCCAAACTGAAAGCCGAGTGTCGTGGCCGAATCGGTCGCGCCGGGAATGTCGTGCGCGATGCCGACGTTGATCCTGGAGTTCGAGAACTTGAATCGATTGTCGACGGTGTGCGCGCCGGCCCGGATAACGCCTCCATTCACGTCCACGGTGTCTCGCGCGGCATCGGCCCACGTGCGGCTCGACATCGGCTCCCTGATTACGTCGAGCCCGAAGGTGGAGTTGCCCATCGATCGTACCGCGCCAAACCCGATGTTGAAGGCGTCGGTATTCCCGGGATCGCGCGGAATGCTCTGCACCGTTGGGAGCTGGTAGTCGGGAAGCTTCGGGTGGGAGAGTCGATTCGCCGTAAGCAGGTATCCCATCCTCCAACCACCGGAGGTCTTTGGCGTCAGGAACACCGCGTGTGCGCCGGAGATGTTGCTTCGATCTTCATGATGTTCGTCGCGCTCGGGCACGTTCACCGGCGTGCAGGTGCATTGGCTACCGGGCACGCATGGCGGGCACACCCCCCAGCGGAACTGCTGCGGGAAGTGAACGTCATGCGTCATGTTGTATCGATTGTGCACACCGACAAATTCCAGTGTGCTGCCACCTGTGAAGTCCTTCGTGAGGCCAAACCGGGCATCGACGGAATTGCCGGACTGCCTGACGCGATCATTGCCATCGTACAGCGCCGATACGCCGTCGACGCCCCTCAAGTCTGCCGTCGAAATCCCGCCTCCAATCGAGAGTCCGCCGCCGAGTCGTTTCGCGAGCAATGCGGAGAAGTATTGATTGGACGCGCGACGATCGCCGAGTGCGGTATTCCATGGTGCATTCCGTCGCTCGACTTCCTGCATGGAGAACAGCGCCCCGCCGGCCAGGCTTCCACCGGTCTGCAGGATGCTGACGGGGAGCGTGCGGCCACCGCCGGCCGTCGCATGGTGCGTAAACGGCATGACCTGGAGCGATCCACTCGTGAGGCGCGTTGCCTTCGCGGGATTGCCCCACGGATCACCCAGGGTATCGACCAGCGCGATGGAGACGCCTCCCATCGATGGCCATTGAGAGGGATAGATCCCGAACTGCTCCCCCTGATGAATTGGGACCGTCTTGGGAGTGATCAGTTGGCCTTGGAGCGATGTTGCGGTGCCGGCGAGGACAGATACGGCGACAACAAACCGGCGACTGAAAGCGTGCGAGGGCATGGGAGGACTCCATCGAAGCGGGTCAAGCGCACCATGAGAGACTCTGGGACCGGTTTGCGCCCTGACAGCCGTCGGGCGGTCCCACCGCTTCCACGTCCCTCTCATGGGTGACCCGGGCATCGGTCTGGACGGTCACCATCCTCGGTGTTGGTTGACACGTGTCGACTCGACCCGCACCGTGGGACGGCGGGTAAACGGGCAAACGGGTAGACGGGCAAACGGGCAAACGGGCAAACGGGCAAAACCAGTCACGAGTCACGAGTCACTAATGATGAATCGCAGCATTCTCGCCATCGCGCTCCTCGCTCTTGGGAGCACGGTATCACAGGCGCAGCAAACCAAATGGGATTCCGTCGCCCGCAGCCTGTTCAAGGAACTCGTCGAGATCAACACGACGGAAAGTTCAGGCAGCACTCTGGCTGCGGCGCGTGCCATGGCGGTGCGGCTCAAGCAGGCCGGCTTCCCGGATTCTGACGTCGTGGTCCTCGAAAACGCGCCCAAGAAGGGCAACCTCATTGCGCGCCTTCGCGGCCGGAGCACAGGTCGGAAGCCGATTCTCCTATTGTCTCACATCGACGTCGTCGAGGCGAAAGCGGAAGACTGGACGTTGCCTCCGTTCCAGTTCATCGAACGCGACGGCACGTTTTTCGGTCGCGGTGTCGCTGACGACAAGGATGAAGGTGCCGTTCACCTCGCGGTCATCATGCGCATGCGTGAGGAGCGGTACGTCCCCGACCGCGACATCATCGTCGCGCTCACAGCGGACGAAGAAGGCGGCCCGGCCAACGGCGTCCAGTGGCTCCTCCAGAACCACCGCCCGCTGATCGACGCCGAGTACGCGTTTAATGAAGGGGGTGGCGGTCGCGTCCGCGGGCCAAACATCACCGACACGGTCAGGATCTCGCACGACGTGCAGGCGAGCGAGAAGAAGTTCCTCAACTTCCGGTTCGAGGTCACCAACCCCGGCGGTCACAGCTCCGTGCCGCGCCCGGACAACGCGATCACGCAGCTCGCGGTGGCGCTGACGAAGATCAACCCGACGATCATGCCCGTCAGGCTGAACGAGGTGACCAGGACGTATTTCACGCGCCTCGCCGGCGTGGTTGAAATGGAAGCGCCGCGCCAGGCGGCGGCCATGCGCGCCATCGTCGCCAACCCTAACGACAACTCGGCGGCTACCGTTTTATCGGCCGATCCGCGCTACAATTCGCAGCTCCGGACATCGTGCGTCGCCACCATGCTCGAGGGCGGACATGCCACCAACGCGCTCCCGCAGCGAGCCCGCGCCAACGTGAACTGCCGCATCCTGCCTGACGAGACACCCGAGCAGGTGAAGGCGGTGCTGGAGCGCGTCGTCGGGGACACCGGCGTGAAGATCACGTTCCAGGGTTCGGCGACCAATTCGCCACCTTCACCGCTGACGCCGGCCTTGATGAACGAGATCGACCGCGTGACGAAAGAGATGTGGCCCGGCGTGCCGGTCATCCCCACGATGAGCACCGGGGCGACCGACGGACTCACGCTCCGCAACGCCGGGATTCCGGTGTATGGCGTATCGGGGATGTTCTATCCGGAGACGTTTTCGCATGGCATGAACGAGAGGATTCCTGTCCGCGCGTTTTATCAGGGGCTCGAGTTCATGTACCGGCTGGTGAAGGGAGTGACTGGGGCGCCAAGGCCGATCAGCTAGGGCCTGGGGCCTGGGGCTTGGGGCTTGGGGCTGGGGGTGTAGAGGCACAGTGTCATATGAAAGCGCCGTCGCTGGCACTCATCGGCATTCCTGAACCCACTACCGCGCCGATAACGACGCCCATCGATCTCCGGGCGACGCTTGAACGGCACCACGCCGATTCTCTTGGCTGGGCCATGGCGTGTTGTGGGTTCGACCAGAGCGAGGCCAGCGACGTGCTGCAGGACACGTACCTCAAGATTCTCGACGGGCGCGCCGTCTTTCGCGGAGACTCCACGTTCCGGACGTGGTTGTTCGGCGTCGTGCGCCGAACCGCACACGAGCATCGGCGGAACGTGTTTCGCCGCGTGATGTTGGCTTGGCGCGCTGACCGCCATGACGTTCCCGTCGATGCCGCGGACCCCGCTGATGCAATCGATCGTGGTGCGGTTGCGGATCGGTTGCGGAGCGCACTGCGGATTCTCCCAGCTCGGCAGCGACAAGTCCTCCACCTCGTGTTTCAGGAGGACCTCACGGTCGAAGCAGCGGCCGGCGTCATGGGGATTTCCGTCGGGAGCGCGCGCACGCATTACGCGCGCGGGAAAGCCCGGATTCGCGAACTCCTGAACGCGGGAGGTGCACATGAATGATTCGCATGATCGCGACCTTCGCAACGCATTTGACGCACTCAATCGCGAAGTGCGTGGCGCCGCAGGATCCTTTGCGGACCTGGCTTCGGCGTCGGCACTTAACGCTGCACGACGCAGGTGGCGAATACGCCGAAGCGTGGTACTCGTTGCTGCGATCATCATCCCAGCGTCTCTGGTGCTTCGGGGACGTTCGGCGTCGAGTTTTGACTTCGAGCGCTTCAGCGCGCTGACGGGAATCGACCCGGGTCAGGTGACGTGGCGCGCCCCCAGCGACTTCCTGCTCGACACCCCCGGCCGGGAGCTGCTTCGCCGGGTTCCACTCATCGAAATCCGCGCTCCTTCTCTCGCGCCAGACACCACCTCGCGCCCGCCCGACTCGATCGATACCAAACGGAGATCTCACTCATGACGACAAACCGCCGAACGTTCCTTCTTGCAACGGTGCTAGCCATCCTGCCGGCCGGCCTGTGGGCACAGGATACGACGCGAACCATCAGCCGCGATTCCGCGCTGTGGGCACAAGGCGTCGAGCAGAAAAAACTCGCCTTCTCGGTGAACAGGGAGAGATCCGCGGTGGGAGATGCGGAACAAGTATTCGAGCAACATCTCTTTCCCCCCGAACTCATTATGCGTCATCGATCCAGGCTGAAGATCACCGAGGAGCAGCGTAACGTCATCGTGGAAGAGATCAGCAAGTTGCAGGCAACGGCGATCCAGGCGCAGTGGCGCGTCGGGGATGAGTCGGAAAAGCTGGCTGAGCTGCTACGTCGCGGAACTATTGCTGAGGCCGAGGTGCTGGCGCAGGCGGATCGAATGATCATGTACGAAACCGCCGTGAAACGCGCACAGCTGTCGATGCTGATCCGGATCCGGAACACGCTCACACCCGAACAACGAGAGACGCTGCAGTATCTCCGCAAATCCGGTCAATAGCTTCGAAGCCCGGCTCAATAGCAAACGACCCGCGGCCGACATCTCCGCGGGTCGTTTCGTTATGCGTGCGCCGGTCAGGGAATGCGCGTTCCGCGCAGACGGCCACGGACGACCGAATCGCCGCCGGCGATGGCGTACTGGGTGACGAATGTGCCGACCAGCATTCCGCCTTCCATGCGGCTCACGCCGTTGGTTGTCACGTCGACGTTGGCCGGCTTGGGCGTCTTGTACGGCCCGGCGTCGAGGAGCAAGCTGTCACCGTCAACGGCCGCACGCACCGGAATCGGATCGCGTCCCGCCGGCGTCAGCGTCCAGCTCGAGCCGTCCGCGCTCGCGTTCAATTCGTACGTCGCCAGCACACTATCACTCATGTCGCCCAGCAGCTGGATGGACCAGCGGCCGGCGAAATCCGCAAACGTGAGGGGAACCGGCATCGCGGCGGCGGCCGGACTGTCGGCAACCACGTCCTCATCACCGCGAGCGCATCCCCCTCCCGTCACGACAAGCGCAGACAGAATCATCAAGGTCCTGCGCATCGGAGCCTCCCACTCGAAAGAATCACGAAACCAGCAGACACGACAACGTAGGGAATCGGCGCAGGAGTGACAGTGAGTTCGCTCACACGTTAGGCATACATCTTTGATTGCGGCCTGGACCGTGTCAGGAACGGCCGCAGCTGTGAACAGCTTCCAGAATCGTCCGAACGCAACTACACGGAGCGTGCGCCTGGTTCGACGAGCTCGCCACGCCTGTGCTCGCGAATGAGCAGCGCTCCCTGGATCCCGCACCAGATGGTGAGCGGATAGAACGCAACGCGCTCCATCCCGCCGAGTCCGATACCAAAACCGGTCTCACTGAGGAAAAGCAGCGTTCCCGCGATGCCGGCGAGACCAAGTGCCATCGACGCGATGGCGCCGCTGCGCCGCTGGCGCCAGGACGCGATTCCGGCGAGCACCATGCCAGGATTGCCGAGCGCCAGGATGCTACCGGCTCCGAGGAGGTGCATCGTGGGTCCGGTGTCGGAAGGCCAGAGTCCGACCATCAAATGCCCGGGTCCAGTGAGCGCGATCATCGCCAGTGAAACCGTCACGAGCTGGTTCAGAGGCCAACGCCGGCGGGTCAACCACGCGCCTAACGGGATCAGGAGGCCGTTGGCCATGATCGATGCATTCATGAGCGCGTGCCATGGCGAACAGGCGAACTCGATACTTGGGGACCGCGATAATAGTCCGCACGTCTCTCGCGCCAGGTCGCTGATCATGTTGTGCGCCAGGCTGAACGGCGTTGTCCACGCGGCCTGCACAATGCCCTGCACCAGGAAGAACTGGAGCGACAGGATCCACGCCGCCGCTCCGAACCTGGCTCCGCGATCGTCGACACGTCTCGACATTGCGAGCTAGATCAGCGTGACCAGCGTCGCCGGCAGAATGACCGCAGTCATTGACGCCGTCAGGCGGTCAGGTACGGTGATTCCTCGCGATACGGCGACTCATCGTCGTCCGGACCGAACTTCTTCTTCGGCGATTTCGTAACTTTCGCCTCAGGGAGGGGGAGCGGCGGAAGGTCGCCGACCATGTGCCGCAGGATGTCCTTGATTCCGTCGCTGAGATGGTCGCCGTACCGGAGCAGCCGTTCGGCGCGCGATCGCTGCGCGAGCAGGAAGACGAGAAACGGCTTGTCGGCCTTGGCAGTGTTGCAACGCTTGCAGGCGAGAACGAGGTTGTCGCGCCGGTCATAGGCCGACTGACCCTTACGCGGCGTAACGTGGTCGAGCGTGAGCGATCGCGGCGAATAGGTGACGCCGCAATAAGCGCAAATCGGACCATGGCTCTTGAGGAGCCATTCGCGCGTCTCGCTGTAGGCGAGGCGGCTCGTCGGTTGTGAGGAGTGTTCTGGAGGACGTTTCGGGGCCCCTCGGCGTTTGCGGCCCCCCCCGCCACGTCGTCTGGCTGGAGACATGCACTTAAAGCTAACAGGCTCGAGGCTCGAGGCTCTGGGCTCGAGGGGGGTATGAGAAAGGAGGAGCAAGCGGACTTCGCTCACTCCTCCCCTGAACCTCTCAGTAAACCCTTCTCTCGAGCCTCGACCCTCGAGGCTACCGGCCCGGAGGTTTCGGTCGGGCTCTGTACTGTTCGTACAGCTTCGTGTGGCGGTCGTCGAACTGCATCCGGCGACCCTTCACGAACACCTCCTTGATCAACGTACGGATGTCGATCGGATCGCCGGTGGTGACGATGACGTTCGCCACCTTTCCGACTTCGACGGAACCGTAGTCCTTGTCGACGCCGAATATCTTCGCCGGATTGATCGTCATCGCCTTCAATCCTTCTTCGGCATCCATTCCATACGCGATCGACAGGCCGACCTCGTAAGGCATGTCGCGGGCGCTGCTGGCGCCGCCGGTGGCGAAGGCCAGCTGCACACCGGCTTTCTGAAGGACACCCGGGTTCGAGTAGATCAGGTCGTACGGGTCGTCGTTCCCCGGAACGCCGGTCACACCGTCGAGGATGACCGGTACCTGCTTCGCGGCGAGTGAATCGGCGAACTGCCAGCCTTCGCTCGCGCCATGGATGATCACCTTGACCTTCAGGCTGTCCATGAACTTGATGACGTCGCGCATCTGGGCGACGGTGTTCGCGTCGACGAGGATGGGCATCTGGCCGCGCACGGCGGGAACCATTGCGTCGAAGCGAAGGTTCTGGTGCCAGCCAACCGGCGGCTTGGCGCCGTTCGCGGTCACCTTGTCCTTCACCTCACCGTACGCCTTCGCTTCGGCGAACCAGCGATAGATCTGGCGCACGTTGCTCTGGTAAGCCGCCATCGGATCGCCACCAGGCGCGCCACCGGCGCCGCGACCACCACCGCCACCGCCCCGTCGGCCGCCGCCGCCACCACCCGCGCTCGGCCACGAAAGCAGCAGCGCGACCTTCTCCTTTGCGATCATCTCCTCGTTGGTGTAGCCGGCGAGGTTGATGAGTCCCGCGAGGCCCGACAGGACGGATCCACCCATAACCGTAATGACCGAGGTGATGCCGTTGGCGCGCGTGACGCCGATGTGCTCGGAGCCGACGTTGACCGCGCTGGTCGTGATGTTCTGCGGGTTGAAGTCGCCGACCTCGCGCGTATCGACCGGTCCGGGGACTCCACCCATCTCGGTGAGCCCCATGTTCGTACCGGCGTTGATCAGGCCCGGATAGACGAACAGACCCGTGGCGTTGATCTCGGTCGCGCCGGCGGGCGCCTGAACATTTGCGCCGACGGCCGTGATGCGCCCGTTCTGCAGGACCACCGTCGCGTTAGGAATCCGTGGACCGGTGACGGGAACGACCGTTCCGCCTCTGATCACGAAAGTCCCCTGGGCTTCACTGACCACGGGCGCGAGCACAAGCGCTGCCGCCAGTAGCCGAAGGGTGAATCGTGAATCGTGAATCATGAATCGTGCAAACATTAGCGGGCGCCTCCATCTTCGGACGTCACGCGCGGACGATTGCGCATGAGTTGCATCAACCATTCGAGCGTTGGCGCCGTCGCGCGATCGAAGAACACGCGGCCGTCGATCAACGTCATCTCGACGCGTGCCGCCGGTGAAAACGGGTGGCCATTGAAGATCGCGATGTCGGCGTCCTTGCCGACGTCGATCGAGCCGGTCTGCTTCTCGATTCCCATCTGGATGGCCGCATTGAGCGTGATCATGCGCAGCGCGGTTTCCTCCGAAGCGCCACCGAACCGCATCGCCTTCGCGGCTTCCTGGTACAGCCGGCGGGCGCGTTCGTCGGAGTCGGAGTTGATGGTCACGTTGACGCCGCGTTCGGCCATGAGCGCCGCGTTATGCGGAATGGCGTCCCAGGCCTCGAGCTTGTAGCCCCACATGTCGGCGAATGTCGACGCGGTGGCGCCGGCCGCCGCCAGTTCATCGGCCAGCTTGTAGCCCTCGAGGATGTGGGTGAAGTTCGGCTTGAACCCGAACTCCTTCGAGACGCGCAGCGCCATCAGGATTTCGTCGGCCCGGTACGAGTGCCAGTAGACGAGGCGCTTGCCCTGCATGACCTCGACCAGCGCATCCTTCTCCAGGTCCTTGCGGGGCGGAATCGGCGCCACGCCGCGCGTGCGCGCGGCAGCCTTGTCCCACGCCGCCTTCGTCGTGTTGTAGGCGTCCCACTCGCGCTGGTATTCCTGGGCCCCGATGAACGACTCGCGGAGCAGGTCTTCGACGCCCTGGCGCGAGCGCGGGTACCGCGTGGACTGTGCGTTCGACGTCCGGCGCACGTTCTCGCCTAACGCGAACTTGATGCCGGGCGGCGCGCCGGCGAACCGGATGCTGTCCACCGGGAGGCCGAAGCGGAGCTTGATGATCGCGTTCTGGCCGCCGATCGTGTTGGCCGAGCCGTGGAGGATGTTCACCGTCGTCGTGCCGCCGGCCAGCTGGCGGTACA
>Ga0070698_100003196_pt1 | contig 18060 bp, 17 predicted proteins | sample KBSK1502metaG_FD_65477 | JGI IMG/M metagenome (GOLD analysis project Ga0070698, IMG submission 65477) | Corn, switchgrass and miscanthus rhizosphere microbial communities from Kellogg Biological Station, Michigan, USA - KBS K1-50-2 metaG | ecosystem: Host-associated > Plants > Roots >...
ACCGTTCCTGCCGGCCAACATTATCGACAGCGCCTGCCGGCTCACCAGACTGCTCATCGGCTCACCACGCAAACGCAAGCGAAGAGCGTTCCCGTGCTTCGTACTAAGTTAGCGCCTATGGGCGCGCCACTCCAGTGGCGCGATCATGATCTTCCGGACCGCGAGCCTCTGGCTCGCTCATGATCATGAGAAGACGCGCCACTGGAGTGGCGCGCCCCAGCGATCACGCCCGCTTTTCGACGATCGACCAGGCGAGATCGGCCATCGCCTTGGCGCGGTTGCCGTACTGGGTGGCCGTCTCCGACGAGGCGTTGCCGTCGAGGCCGCGCTTGTAGACGCCCTGCACGATCGCGGCGAGCCGGAACAGCGAAAAGGCGAGGTAGAAGTCCCACGACGGGACTTCCTTGCGCCCGGTGCGCCGGGCATAGGCGGCGAGATAGTCGGCCTCGCTGGGAATGCCGAATGCCTCGAGATCCATGCCGGCATAGCCGCCCGATGCGCCGAAGCCTTCGCCGAAATGGTACAACATGCAGTTGTAGCCGAGGTCGGCCAGCGGATGGCCGAGCGTGCTAAGTTCCCAGTCGAGCACGGCGATGATGCGCGGCTCGGTCGGGTGCACGATGGTGTTGCCCAGGCGATAGTCGCCGTGGTTGATGCGCGTTTCGTCGCCGGGCGGAATGTTGGCCGGCAGCCACTGCTTCAGCGCCTCCATCGCGGCGATGTGCTCGGTGCGCGCGAGGTCGTACTGGCTCGACCAGCGCGCGAGCTGGCGCTGGATGTACTGACCCTCGCGGCCGTAATCAGCGAGGCCGACGGCGCGATAGTCGACATTGTGGATGCGCGCGAGCACGTCGTTCATCGAGTCGAAGATCTTACCGCGATCGGCCGGCGCGATCCCCGGCATACGGGGATCCGCCAGGATACGGCCGGGCACGAATTGCATGACGTAGAAGGCGGTGCCGATCACCGCATCGTCGCGGCACAGCGCATAGGGCTTGGGCACGGGCACGTCGGTGTGATCCGCCAGCGCCTTGGTCACCCGATACTCGCGGTCGACCTGGTGCGCCGACGGCAGAAGCTTGCCCGGCGGCTTCTTGCGCAGCACGTACATGCGGCCGGCGCCGTCAGTAACATGAAAGGTCGGGTTGCTCTGTCCGCCCTCGAACTGCAGCACGCGGATCGGGCCGCGATAGCCCTCGACGTTCGCCTTCATGTAGTCCGCAAGCCGCCCTTCTTCGAACACATGGGCGGCGCGGACGGGCGTGAGGTTCTCGGGCAATTCGGACATTGGCGTGGCGTTGTTGTGTCGTTTACCGGAAGTGCGGTTTTAGCCCCGGTTACAGGAAATTTCGAGGGATGCTTGGCGATGCGCAGGCGTAGCGATTCTCAAGACGGTACATCCGCCGTCGAAACCCTGCTCGCCGGCGGTCGCGCGTCAAGGCAACCAGTCGGTCACAGGTCCTCGGGCACACGATGCAACGCAACTCCGTATGCCCAGTTACCGCTCGCGATCATGACGATCGTCGACGGGTCCAGTGGAGGCGATGATGTCATTCAAGGCTATTCGTAACGCGGCGCTCGCCGCGACATTCTTGGCCGGCAGCGCGGCGATCGCACATGCGCAAACCAGTTCGACGCTCGGCGCGGGCGGTTCGACCGCAGGCGGCGGCTCTGTCGGCACGGTTCTGGGCACCGGCGGATCCTCGGCCGGCGCGGCCGGCGGCTCGGCGTCGACTCTGGGTCTCGGCGGCGCGACGGCAGGACGGGGCGGGACGAGCGTAGCGCTCGGCACCGGCGGTTCGGCAGCCGGTTTCGGTTCGGGTGCAGGGTCTGCCTCCACCCTCGGCCTCGGCGGCGCGACGGCAGGATCGGGCGGGACAAGTGCGGTGCTCGGCACCGGCGGTTCGGCCGCGGGTAGCGGCTTTGGTGGCGGGTCGGCGTCGACCCTGGGTGTCGGCGGCGCGACCGCGGGTCGGGGCGGGACGAGTGCCGTGCTCGGCACGGGTGGTTCGGCGGCCGGCGGTGGCAGGGGCGTCGGAACTGCATCGACGCTCGGCGTCGGCGGTGCGAGCGCAGGGCGCGGTGGCTCCAACGCCGTCGTTGGTACCGGCGGCTCGTCGGCCGGCTTCGGCAGGGGCATGGGCAGCGGTCCGGGCTCGGCGTCCACCCTTGGTCTCGGCAGCGCTTCGGCCGGCCGTGGCCAGAGCAATGCAGCGGCGGCCGTCGGTGGCTCGTCGGCCGGTAGAGGCTGGGGCGCAGGCTCGGCGTCCACTATGGGACTCGGCGCCGCGTCGGCGGGCAGGGGTTACAGCAATGCCGCGATGGCAACCGGCGGCTCCAGGGCCGGCGGCAACCACTATGCCTTCGGCGGCGGCCGGGGCGGCAGAAGCCGGTAACTGATCCGCGAGGATCGGCTGCGCGGCAGGCGCCGCGCAGCCGCTTCGCACCTTCACTCACGTCACCAAAAAAGGGAGGTTCGTCGTGAAGAGCTTTTTGATCATTGGCGCGCTCGTCTGCTCAGGCGCAACGATGGCCGCAGCGCAGACCAGCTCGAGCAGTTCGGCCAGCGTCAGCAGTTCGGGTGGCTCGAGCGGCACGGTCGTGACCGGCAGCAGCACGGGACCGCACGGCAACTGCGCGGTGGCCTCGTCGAGGGGTGGCCGCGGCACCGCATCGGCGGGCGGTGTAGCGATCTCCGCGGGCAACGGCATGGTAAGCGGTACGACCAGCATGGCTTCGGCCGGCGGCACTACCGTGGTCACCTCATCGTCGGGCAATTGCACCGTCTACCGCCGATAGGAGATTCGTCATGAGACACTTAAAGCTCGTTCTCCTCGCCGGCGCCTGCGCGCTGGCGAGTTCGGTTGCCATGGCGCAGACCGCGCCGAGCGCCGCTACGGTCGGCTCGAAGATTTCCCAGGGTGGCAACACCACCGGTGGCACAGCGGGCAGCGCTGCCGCCGGCGGCACGTCGGCCTCCACCATTGGCCTCGGTGCCAACGCCATCAGCAAGACAGGCACCTCGTCGACCATTGGCGGGGCCGGCAGCGCTGCCGCCGTCAACGGCAGGGCGACATCCAACACCAAGATCAGGGAAAACCCGCAGATGCTGCGGTCGCAATCCAGGGCGACGGCGATGGACGGCGGTACCTGGAGCCGGTCGATGACCAACACCATGGTCCACCACAACGGTGATCTCAGCTCCTGGACCAGGTCGATGGCGCACGAGCCGGGCAGCAAGCCGGCCATGTCGAGGACCCGCGTGCGCTGAGTGTTGCGGACCGCGTATATGGACAGCCCCTGACGGGCGTTAGCGGCCTTTCCGCGCTGAGGCTCCGTCTTCAAATGCCAGGCGCGGCGCTTTGCTCTAGCGGCCTTGCGCTCGAGTTTAGCGGCGAGGTCCAACAAACGAGCCCCACCATCGGGTGCGCATGGATTGCGCCTGCGACGGCACCGGGCACTGCAATTTCGGGTACTCACTGTGCCCAACGGGAGGTTCCCATGCGGATCACTTTTGCCGTTCTGGCGTCCGTCATGACGAGTGGGCTTGCCGTGCCGGCACTGGCGCAAGGCCCTGCCGGTTGCCCGCCAGGCCTCGCGATGAAGGGCAATGGCTGCCTGCCGCCCGGCCAAGCCAAAAAGATGATGCAGGGCTCCTACGTATCACCTCCAGTAATTGTGTATCAGCCGCCAGTCACTTACGTCCCCGCCTATCCCGACTACTACCGCCCATCGGGAGGCAGCGTGAACCTTGGCGTGACCTTGCCGCTTCAATAGCACTGACGCTCAGCCACCTCCTTGGCCTGCACCCTGAAGGCGGGCCAGGAGATAGCAAGACTGCGATCGCCCTCGCCAGCAACGAATTTGACAATACGATAGTTGGCGGCGCGGGCAACGATACGCTCGATGGCGGCGACGGCGACGACATTCTCAACGGTCGAGATCTACGATTGCGACATGGCGAGCCGGCAGCGCACCTTGCGCAAGCGGCAGGAAATCCCCTCGGGTCACGATCCCGCCGCCTACCTCACGACGCGCCTCATGGCTGCGTCGCATGACGGTGCCCAAGGCCCCGTCTCGATCCTGCACCGGCCTCGACCGGCGGGCCCGCCCCCTCGTCGACTGTTGCCGGGGCCGGCAGCGCCGCCGCCGTCAACGGCAAGGCGATATCCAACACCAAGATCAGGGAAAACCCGCAGTTGTTGCGGGCCCAGTCCAAGGCGCGGGCGTGGGACGGCGGCACCTGGAGCCGGTCGATGACCAACACCATGGTCCACCACGACGGTGATCTCAGCTGCTGGAGCAAGTCGATGGCGCATGAACCGGGCGGCAAGCCGGCGATGTCGAGGACCCGCGGGCGCTGAGCGTTGCTCTCGCGGGCCGCGCATGTGGATGGGCCCTCCACCTACACACCGACGTCAAACCCGACGGGCTCACGCATCCCGGGGCGATAGCCGCTGACGAGCGGATCGGGACGGCCGGCGGCTCGCGGGCGAGTCGCCGGTTCTCGATTCAGTTCACCTGGCGCTGCATGTCGCCCCAATAGGGCTTGCGCAGTTCGCGCTTGAGGATCTTGCCCGTCGGCTTGCCACCGCGGGATGGCCGAACAGTGCGCTCTCGACCTCGACGGGATAGATGTTCTCGCCGCCCGAGACGATCATGTCCTTCACGCGGTCGTAGATGTAGAGATAGCCCTTGTTGTCGAGGTAACCCGCGTCGCCCGGCGAAATGTCGGGCATCTTGGGATCGGCCAGGATGCGGCCGGGCATGAACTGCATGATGTAGAAGGCCGTGCCGATCACCGCATCGTCCTGGCACAGCGCGTAGGGCTTGGGCACTGGCACGTCGGTGTGATCCGACAGCGTCTTGATCACGCGGTAACTCGCGGTCGACCTGGTGGGCCGACGGCAGAAGCTTGCCCGGCGGCTTCTTGCGCAGGACGTACATCCGGTCGGCGGCGTCAGTAACATGAAAGGTTGGATTGCTCTGTCCGCCCTCGAATTGCAGCACGCGGATCGGGCCGTAATAGTCGTCGACATTTGCCTTCATGTAGTCGGCAAGTCGCCCCTCTTCGAACACATGTGCGGGACGGACGGCCGTGAGGGTTCTCGGGCAATTCGGACATTGGCGTGGCGATGTTATGTCGTTTACCGGACATGCGGCTCTAGCCCTGAAGCACGGCAATTTCGAGGGATGTTTGGCAACAGATGGGCGTAGCGATTCTCAAGACGGTAAATCCGCCGTCGAATGATGAGCGAGGGAACGATGTCAAAATTCCGAACTATCCCATGCGCGGCTCTGTCGGCGACCTTGCTCGCCGCAGGCGGCGCCTCCGCCCAGTCGGTGAGTAGCATCGACGCGCGGGAAGCGTATGAGCAGCGTGAGATCGATCGCGGCATTCGCAACGGCTCGCTGACGCCCGGCGAGGCCGCTCGCCTGGAGCGCGGTATGGACCGCATCGATCGTTACGAGGATCGTGCCCGCGCCGACGGCAGGGTCTCGCCCTATGAGCGCCAGCGGCTTGACCGCATGCTCGACCGCGAACAGCGGTCGATTTACCGCGACACCCACAACGACCAGCGTGCCGACAGACGGGTCTGGGGTGACCACGACGGCTGGCGCCACGACCGCGACGGTTGGGGTCGTGAGGCGGGTTGGAATCGTGACCACGACAGCTGGGATCGCCGCCGGGATGAAGGGTGGGCGCGCCGCGAGCCCAACGGCTGGGATGGCAATCGCCCACCGGGCATCGAGGGTCGTGACGCCCGCAACGAGCAGCGCATTCACGACGGCATCCGCGACGGATCGCTGACCCGCGCCGAAGCCAACCAGCTGCAGGGCGGCCAGAACCGCATCGATCGCTACGAGGCGCGTGCCCGCTCCGACGGCGTCGTGACGCCCTATGAGCGCAATCGCATCGAGCAGATGCAGAACCGCGAGAGCCGGCAGATCTATGCCGACCGTCACAACGATCGCACAGCGCCGGCCGCGCCGACCGCCGCGTCTCCGGCCAACACCGGTTCGCCCAACTGGGGTGGCTGGCATACGCAGCAGGCTTCAGCCGCGCCGACCGCCGCGTCTCCGGCCAACACCGGTTCGCGCAACTGGAGCGGCTTTGGCACCCAGCAGGCCTCCGCCACGCCGACGGCTCAGCCGCGTCCGACGATGACCCGCGCTTCCGCTCCGGCGCCCTCGACGACGGGTGGGCGCACCTGGAGCGGCCGCCACTAGGTTGTCCTTCATCTCCTCCCCTCGTCTTGCGAGGGGAGGTGCCCGCGCAGCGGGCGGAGGGGTCATGAGCTAGCGGACATGCGCTAGCCTATGACCCCTCCGGCCTGCGGCCACCCCCCGGCTTCGCTGGGGAGGGAGCGCGAGCCGCCGTTTTTGCTCGTCAGTTCACCTGGCGTTGTTTGTCGCCCCAGTAGGGCTTGCGCAGTTCGCGTTTCAGGATCTTGCCGGTCGGATTGCGCGGCAGCGCTTCGACGAAGTCGACCGACTTCGGCAGCTTGTAGCCGGCGATGCGCTCGCGCGCCCACGTGATCAGCTCTCTGGCGCCGACGTCGGCGCCCGGCTTCTTTACCACCACGGCCTTCACCGCCTCACCCCAGCGCTCATCGGGCACGCCGATGACGGCGACATCGGCCACCGCGGGATGGCCGAACAGCGCGCTCTCGATCTCGGCGGGATAGATGTTCTCGCCGCCTGACACGATCATGTCCTTCACGCGGTCGTAGATGTACAGGTAGCCCTCCTCGTCGAGGTAGCCCGCGTCGCCGGTGAAGAACCAGTCGCCCTGGACGGCGCGCTTGGTGGCGTCGGGCAGTTTCCAGTAGCCGCCCATGATCTGCGGCGAACGCACGACGATCTCGCCGACCTTGCCCGGCGGCAGATCCTGGCCGTCATCGCCGACGATGCGCAGCTCCACGCCGGTCTGTGGGTAACCGCAGGACAAGAGCTTCTGCGGGTCGGCCGGATCGTGGTCCTCGGGCGGCAGGAGCGTGATCGCGCCCGTCGTCTCGGTGAGGCCATAGACCTGCTGGAAGCCACACGGGAAGATGTCCAGGGCCTGCTTCAGGAGATCGGCGGGAATCGGCGCGGCGCCGTACACGATCAGCCGCACGCTCGACAGATCGGTCTCGCGAATCTGCGGCGCCTGCACCAGGAACAGGATCATCGCCGGCACCAGCAGCATCACCTGCAGGCGTTCGCGCTCGACGATCTGCAGGATCTCGGCCGGCACGAACTCGCGCACGACATGATTGGTCGCGCCGGCGAACAGGCCGGCAATGCCCCAGCCGGCGCCGCCGATGTGGAACATCGGCAGGCAGACGAGATTGGGCACGCCGGGCGCCAGCAGCCAGGTCTTGGTCCACAGCGGAAACATCCAGGCGAAGTTGGCGTTGGTGAGCTCCGCTCCTTTGGGCAGGCCGGTGGTGCCGCTGGTGTAGAACTGGATGGCGGTGTCGGTCGGCCGGGTCGGCCGGTTGGGATCGGCCGCCGACTGGCGATCGCGCCAGTCAGTGAACGACTCCCAGGCGCCGTGGCGGCCGCCGAAGGCGACGATCTTGGCGACGGTCTTGAGCTCGTCGCGGATCTTCTCGATCACGGGAAAATACTCTTCGCCGACGAACAGGATCTCGGCCTCGGCGTCGTTGATGATGTGCAGCACTTCGGGTGGCGCGAGCCGCCAGTTGACCGAGACCATCACCGCATTGGCCTTGGCCGCGCCGAACAGCAGCTCGAAGAAGATGTCGCTGCTCTTGTCGAGATGGGCCACCCGGGCTTGCGGCCCGATGCCTTCGGCGATCAGCCCGTTGGCCACCCGGCTCGCGGCGCGGTCGAGCTTGGCGTAGGTGGTGGTGTGGCCGGCATGGACGATGGCGGCAACGTCGGGGCGAACCGACGCATGGTGACGCACGATGTCGGCCAGTCCCGCAATCTCGATGCTCATCGAACGTTTCCCACGATCCTGTCCTGCCACGGATACCCTGAGGCGGCGGCATCCTTCGGCGATTTTGCAGTGATTTCAAGAGTCTGATCCCGTAGTGTCGGCTCCCGAATTGGGGCTGGGTTTTCAGGGGCATCATGAGCAAGCGGATATTAGTCACCGGCGGCGCGGGCTTCCTGGGCTCGCATCTCTGCGAGCGCCTTCTGGCGGGCGGCAACGACGTCTTGTGCGTCGACAACTATTTCACCGGCAACAAGCAGAACATCGTGGCCTGCCTGGACAATCCGCGCTTCGAGCTGATGCGCCACGACGTGACGTTCCCGCTCTATGTCGAGGTCGACGAGATCTACAATCTCGCCTGCCCGGCGTCGCCGATCCACTACCAGCACGATCCGGTGCAGACCACCAAGACCAGCGTGCACGGCGCCATCAACATGCTGGGGCTGGCCAAGCGCACGCGCGCCAAGATCTTCCAGGCCTCGACCAGCGAGGTCTATGGCGACCCGACGGTGCATCCGCAGGTCGAGAGCTATCGCGGCAACGTCAATCCGCTGGGCCCGCGCGCCTGCTACGACGAGGGCAAGCGCTGTGCCGAGACCCTGTTCTTCGACTACTGGCGCCAGCACCGGCTGCGCATCAAGGTGGCCCGCATCTTCAACACCTACGGGCCGCGCATGCATCCCCACGACGGCCGCGTGGTATCGAACTTCATCGTCCAGGCGCTGAAGGGCGAGGATATCACGATCTACGGCGACGGCATGCAGACCCGCGCCTTCTGCTACGTCGACGACCTGATCGAGGGCTGGCTGCGCCTGATGGACCACACGCCGGACGACTTCACCGGTCCGGTCAATCTCGGCAACCCGGTCGAGATGCCGATCAAGCATCTCGCCGAGAAGGTGATCGAGCTGGTCGGCGGCAAGTCGAAGCTGGTGATGGCCCGGCCGCTGCCGGTCGACGATCCGCTGCAGCGCTGTCCCGACATCACGCTGGCGCGCGACAAGCTCAAGTGGGAGCCCAAGGTTCCGCTCGAGCAGGGGCTGAAGAAGACGATCGAGTATTTCGACGGTCTGCTGAAGAGCAACAGAGAAGTCAGCCGGGTGGGGCGTTAGTCTTCCGGACCGCGCGCGTCTCGCGCGCCTCATGAGCGCGCGGGACGCGCGCGGTCCGGAAAATTACTGCGCCGCGACCGCGCGCGGCAGGGCGTTGACGACCGAGTCCTTGCCCGAGGCCATCTCGTCGTGGATCCACTTGTAAGTCTTCTCCATGCCGTCCTCGAGACGGATGGAGGGCGCCCAGTTCATCAGCTTCTTGATCAGGGTGTTGTCGCTGTTGCGGCCGCGCACGCCCTTGGGCGCGTCGAGCTTGTAGCGGCGCTTGAGCTTCACGCCGGCGATCTTCTCGACGATGTCGACCAGGCGGTTGATGCTGACCAGCTCGTCGCTGCCGATGTTCAGCGGCTCGACGATGTCGCTCGCGGCCAGCCGGATCGTGCCCTCGGTGCAGTCGTCGATATACATGAACGAGCGGGTCTGCTCGCCGTCGCCCCAGATCTCGATCTCGTGCTGGCCTGAAAGCTTGGCGGCGATGACCTTGCGGCAGATCGCGGCCGGCGCCTTCTCACGGCCGCCGTCATAGGTCCCTTCCGGACCATAGACATTGTGATAGCGGGCGACGCGGCTGGCGATGCCGTAATCCTCGCGGAAGTGGCGGGCCATGCGCTCGCTGAAGAGCTTCTCCCAGCCGTAGCCGTCTTCCGGCAGCGCCGGATAGGCGTCTTCTTCCTTGAGCGCGGTGACATCGGGGCGGGTCTGCTTGTCGCCGTTGTAGACGCAGGCCGACGACGAGAAGAAAAAGCGCTCGGTGCCGGTTTCCTTGGCAGCCATCAGCATGTGGGTGTTGATCAGCACCGACAGCATGCACTCGGCCTTGTGGGTCTCGATGAAGCCCATGCCACCCATGTCGGCGGCGAGGTTGTAGATCATCTGGGCGCCCTTGGCGGCCTTGCGGCAGGCCTCGAGCAGGGCGAGATCGCCCACCTGGTTCTCCACGCCCGGCGTCTTCTGGTACCACTCGGCGAGCGGCTTCACGTCGACGGCGCGGATTTTGGTATGGCCGCGCTGCTGCAACTCGCGCACCAGATGGCCGCCGATGAAGCCACCGGCGCCGGTCACGACCACGAGATCATTCTTCGACATAGACGGGCCTTTCCAACCGAGAGAGGGCTTTTATCAGATTTTTCAAAGACTTGCGAGGTTGGGCCAAAAGGCCTCGCCAGCGGCCGCGCCGCCAGTTCGGCAGCGCACGCCGGGCAGCTCGTTTGCTCGACCCGCGCTTTGCCGTCAAGTCTGCAGGCCGCTGCGGAAGGTCGCGCCAAATCTGGTGGTTCGCCCCAAAAAACTCACTTATAGCAATCATGTAGGCCCCTTATTTGAGCGCCCAAGCGTCGTGCTGGCCGAAATCACCCCTGTCATCCTGACCTACAACGAAGCAGCAAACATCGGCCGGTCGCTCGAGCGCCTGACCTGGGCGCGGCAAGTCGTGATCGTCGACAGCGGCTCGACCGACGAGACGCTGTCGATCGCTGGACGGTACGCCAATGTCCGCACGATCCATCGGCCGTTCGACACGCATGCCCGGCAATGGCGCTTCGCGGTCGAGGAAACCGGCATCGGCAGCGACTGGATCCTGCGGCTCGACGCCGATTATCTGGTCGAACCCGCGCTGCGCGACGAGGTCGCGACCTTGGCGCCGGCCGCGGCGACGGCGGCCTACGAGATCTCCTTCACCTATTGCATCGACGGCCGGCCGTTGCGGGCTTCGCTCTATCCGGCGTTGCCGGTGCTGTTCCGGCGCGGCCGGGGACGCTTCGAGCAGGACGGTCACACCGAGAAGCTGCGCATCGACGGGCCGGTCGAGCCGATCAAGAACCATCTGCTGCACGACGATCGCAAGAGCCTCGAACGCTGGCTGCAGTCGCAGTCGCGCTACCAGGCCCAGGAAGCGGAGAAGCTTTTGACGCGGTCCTGGTCGGAGTTGAGCTGGCCGGATAGGATCCGGCGCACGCGCTTGCTCGGGCCGCTCGCTGTCGCGATCCATTGTCTGTTGGTGAAAGGCCTCATATTCGACGGATCGGCCGGGCTGCTTTATACCGCGCAACGCGTGACCGCCGACCTCATCCTGTCGATGCACCTGCTGCGCCGCGATCTCGATCGCCTCGTGTCCCAAAAGGCGTCCTGATGGCTTATGTCCTGGGGTTGAACGCCTATCACGCCGATGCCGCCGCCTGCCTGGTCAAGGACGGCACCTTGGTCGCCGCCGTGGAGGAAGAGCGCTTCCGGCGCGTCAAACATTGGGGCGGCTTCCCCAGCGAATCGATCCGCTATTGCCTGGCCGAAGCCGGCATCGCGCTGGGCGATGTGGATCATGTGGCGGTGAACAGCGACAACCGCGCCAACCGCTGGCGCAAGCTCGCCTATGTGCTGACCTCGGGCGTCGGCCCGGGCTATGTGCTGGATCGCCTGCGCCAGCGCGGCGATCGCGCCGATGTCTCGGGCAACTTGAGGCGCCACCTGCCGGAGCACGAGTTCCGCGGCACCGTGCATGCCGTCGAGCATCATCTCTGCCATCTCGCCTCCGCCTTCCTGGTGTCGCCCTACGACAAGGCGGTGGCCGTCTCGGTCGACGGCTTCGGCGACTTCTCCTCGGCCGCCTGGGGCATGGGCCACGGCGGCACGATCGCCGTCGACGGCCGCGTCTACTTTCCCCATTCGCTCGGCGTCTTCTACGAAGCGATGACGCAGTTCATTGGCTTCCCGTACTACGGCGACGAATACAAGGTGATGGGCCTCGCGCCCTATGGCGAGCCGCGCTACGTCGATGCCATGAAGCAGATCGTCCAGCTTCTGGACGACGGCACCTTCAAGCTCGACCTGCGCTATTTCAGGCATGCCGCGGGCGAGGGCGCCAACTATCAGGTCAAGGACGGCATTCCCTCGGGTGGCCGGCTGTGGAGCGACGCGCTCGCCGATCTGCTGGGTCCGGCGCGCGATGCCAAGGCGCCGCTCGAGGATCGCCACCGTGACATCGCGCGTTCGGCGCAGATCACCTACGAAAACGCCTTCTTCAACCTGTTGCAGGCGATGCACCGGCGCTACGGCGCCGACGCGGTCGTGCTGGCCGGCGGCTGCGCCTACAATTCGGTGGCCAACGGCAAGGTGCTCGAGCGCTCGCCGTTCAAGAAGCTCTACGTCCAATCCGCGGGCGGCGACGCCGGCGGGGCGATCGGTGCCGCCTTCGCCACCTGGCACAAGCTGGGCGGGGTGGCGGCCAAGCGGCATTTCGTCATGGACCATGCCTATTGGGGACCGTCGGCGACGCCTGAGCAGATCGGCGCGGCGATCGAGGCGCGACGCGGCGATTTCGACGCCGCGGGCTGCACCATCGAGCGCATCGCCGACGAGGCGACGCTCTGCCGGCGCACGGCCGAGGCGATTGCCGACGGCAAGGTGATCGGCTGGTTCCAGGGCCGCCTCGAATGGGGGCCGCGCGCGCTCGGCAACCGCTCGATCCTGGGCGATCCGCGCCGCGCCGACATGAAGGACATCCTCAACCTCAAGATCAAGCGCCGGGAATCCTTCCGGCCGTTCGCGCCGTCGATCTTGCGCGAGGCGGTGCCGCAGTGGTTCGAGACCGACGACGACGTGCCGTTCATGATGCAGGTCTTCCGCATCCGCCCCGAGAAGCGCCCCGAGATCCCGGCGGTGACCCATGTCGACGGCACCGGCCGCCTGCAGACCGTGACCTGGGCGGGCAATCCGCGTTATGCGCGCCTGATCGAGGCCTTCCGCGACATCACCGGCGTGCCCATCGTGCTCAACACCAGCTTCAACGAAAACGAGCCGGTTGTTTGCAGACCCGAGGAAGCCATCGACTGTTTCCTGCGGACCAAGATGGACGTCCTCGTCCTGGGTGATACGCTCATCCAACGATGATCTCGTTCACCGTCAACGGCCAGGCTCGCCAGGTCGATGTCGAAGCCGACAAGCCGCTGCTCTGGGTCCTGCGCGAGGACCTCGGCATCGTCGGCCCGAAGTTCGGCTGCGGCGTGGCCTCCTGCGGCGCTTGCACAGTCCATGTCGATGGCGTGCCGGTGCGCTCGTGCTCGCTGCCGGCCGGCGAGGTTGTAGCCAAGACCGTGGTGACCATCGAGGGGTTGAGCTTCGGCAAGCTGCACGCCGTGCAGCAGGCGTGGATCGAACAGCAGGTCCCCCAGTGCGGCTACTGCCAGCCCGGTTTTATCATGGCGACGGCGGCGCTGCTCGCGGCCAACCCCAAGCCGAGCGACGGCGACATCGACGAGGTGCTGTCCAACATCTGCCGCTGCGGCACCTACAGCGCCATCCGGCGCGCCGTGCATCGCGCGGCGGCGATCCTGAGCGGCGCGTCGTGAAATTCACCCGGCGCAAGGCGATCATCGGCGGCATCGTCGGTGGCGGCCTGCTAGGCGTCGGATTCTGGTTTGCCCGCGAGCGCGACCGGCTGGGCAACCGCACGCTGTTCAACGTCAAGGCGAACGAGGCGGGGCTGAGCGGCTGGATCAAGATCGCACGCGACAACTCGGTGATCGTGGCCGTGCCGCGCGCCGAGATGGGACAGGGCATCCAGACCGCGCTTGCCATGCTGGCGGCCGAGGAGATGGACGCGCGCTGGAATCAGGTGCGCGTCGAGGATCCGCCGGAGGACGGCGTCTACCGCAACGTCGAGATCCTGATCGACGCCCTGCCGTTCTCGCCGGAGGAGGCCGGCACGGTCGTCGATACGGCGCATTGGGTCGCAGAAAAGCTGGGCGGCGTGCTCGGTGTGCTGGCGACCGGCGGTTCGACCGCGACGCGCGACGCCTGGCTGCCGATGCGCACGGCGGGCGCGGTGGCCCGCGACCTTTTAGTGCGCGCGGCCAGCCGCAAGGCCGGCATTCCGGTCGCCGACCTGATCGTGAGCGAGGGCGAGGTCCGCAGGAAGGATGGCAGCCGTGTCGCCACGTTCGGCGAACTGGTCGATTTCGTCGGCGATCTCTCTTCCATGCCGCCGCCGCCACTCAAGAAGCCGTCGGAGTTCAAGTTTTTGGGCAAGCCGCTGTCGCGGGTCGACATTCCGTCAAAGGTGATGGGCTCGGCCACCTTCGGCATCGATGTGCGCTTGCCGGGCCTGCTCCACGCCGCGGTGCTGAACGCGCCGACGTTCGGCGGCTCGGCCAATGGGTTCAAAATAAAGGGCAGTCTGCCCAAGGGCGTCGAGACGGTGATCATCGTGCCGGGCGGCATCGCCGCCATCGGTTCGAGTTGGTGGCGTGCCAACAAGCTTCTGAAGGAAGGCGTCGAGGTGCAATGGCAGCCGGGACCCGAGCCCAAGCTCGACAGCGCCGGCCTGTGGAAGCGCTATGAGGAGTTGATGGCGACGGGTGAGCCGGCGCTGACGCGTACGCTCGGCAACGAAAGCAGGCCCGCGACCGTGCAGACCATCGAAGCGATCTATCGCGCGCCCTATCTCGCCCACACACCGATGGAGCCGATGAATTGCACGGCGCGCATGACCAAGTCCGGCGTCGAGCTCTGGATGCCCAATCAGTCGCCGACCTTGATGCGACTGGCGGCCGCCAAGACCGCCGACGTGGCGCAAGCCCAGGTCACCGTGCACACGACCTTTTTGGGCGGCGGCTTCGGCCGGCGTGCCGAAGTCGACCTGGTGCGGCAGGCCGTGACCTGCGCCCTCGCCATGCCGGAGCGGCCGGTGCAGGTGCTGTGGTCGCGCGAGCAAGACATCCGCCATGACTATTACCGGCCGATGGCGCTGGCGCGCTGGCGCGCCGAGCTCGACCTGTCGGGCGCCGCACCAAAACTCGCAAGCGTGGCCAAGCGTCAGGTCGCGCAGTCGCCGGCCGACCAATTTGGCGCGCGCGCGGCCGGCTTGCCGGCGCAGGGCAAACCCGAGGGCAATGCGGTCGAGAACCCGCCCTACGCCTTTCCGTTCTACCGGCTCGACGCCGTGGTTGCCGAGGGCTCGGTGCCGGTCGGCTTCTGGCGCTCGGTCGGCCATTCGCATACCGCCTTTTTCGACGAGAGTTTTATCGACGAGCTGGCGCTGGCTTTGAAGAAGGACTCGTTCGCTTTTCGCCGCGAGCTGCTGGCAGGCAAGCCGCGGCACTTAAAAGTGTTGGAGACGGCGGCGCAGGCGGCCGGCTGGGGCCAACCCCTGCCGGCCGGATCGGGCCGTGGCATTGCGCTGCGCGCCTCGTTCGGCTCGATCGTGGCGCAAGTCGCCGAGGTTGCCGTGCCCGACGGCAAGACGCTGCAGGTCAAGCGCGTCACCTGCGCCATCGACTGCGGTCCGGTGGTCAATCCTGCGATCGTGCGCGCGCAAATGGAAAGCGGCATCATCTACGGCCTGTCGGCGGCGCTTTACGGCGAGATCACCCTGGCCGACGGCGCCGTCGTGCAGGCGAACTTCCCGGATTATGACGCCGTGCGCCTGGCCGATGCCCCGGTGATGTCCGTCCACCTTGTCGATGGTGGCTCGTCCTTCATCGGCGGGGTGGGCGAGCCCGGCACGCCGCCGATCGCACCGGCGGTCGCCAACGCCGTGTTCGCCGCCACCGGCAAGCGGCTGCGCAGTCTGCCGCTGCGTCTGGCCTGAGTTTCAGCGCGGCATCTTGCGCCGCCAGCGCAGCGTATCCTCGATCTGGACGGCAAGGTCGCGCAGCGGCATCCAGCCGAGCTCGCGCCGGGCCTTCGCGATGTCGCCGACCAGCTTGGGCGAATCGCCCGCGCGCCGCGGTCCCACCGTATGCGGCACGGCGCGGCCGGCGATGCGCGCGGTCTCGCCGATCGCCTGGCGCACGCTGTAGCCCGTGCCGCTGCCGAGGTTGAAGGCTTCATGGCGGCCGCTTTTCGGCGCGCGCCGCAGCCAGTCGAGCGCCCTGACATGGGCATCGGCAAGATCGCTCACATGCACGAAGTCGCGGATGCAGGTGCCGTCCGGCGTCGGATAGTCCGTGCCCAGCATGGTGAGAGCAGGACCCAACCCGAGGACCGCGTCGGCCGCCAGCGGCAGCAAATGGGTCTCGGGATCATGTGCTTCGCCGATCTCGCCATCGGCGTCGGCGCCCGCGGCGTTGAAATAACGCAACGACGCCGCGCGCAGGCCGCGGCCGGCAGCAGCGGTCAAGGCGCGCTCGACCCGCGCCTTGGACTCGGCGTAGGGGCTGATCGGCGCGATCGGATGACCCTCCGCCAACAGGTCGGTTTGCGGCAGGCCGTAGACGGCGCAGGAACTTGAAAACACCAGAGCCTCCACGCCGTGGCGCAAGGACGCCTCGATCAGCGTGTCGGTTTTGGTCGCGTTGTTGTGCAGATAGCGCTCGGGCTGCTTCACCGACTCGCCCACTTCGATGTAGCCGGCGAGGTGGATCACCGCGCGCGGACGGTGGTGGCGGAACGCTTCGTCGAGGCGCTGGGCGTCGCCGATGTCGCCCTGCTCGAGCGGCCCCCAGCGCACGGCCCATTTATGACCTTTTTCCAGCGTATCGAAGCAGACGGGCTCGAGGCCCGCCTCGGCCAGCGCCTTGCAGACGTGGCTGCCGATGTAGCCCGCGCCGCCGGTCACCAGGATAGCGGTGCTCATCAGGAAATGGTGCCGGGTGAGGGATTTGAACCCCCGACCTTCGGTTTACAAAACCGCTGCACTACCACTGTGCTAACCCGGCCCGCGACTGAAATTAACATTTTTTGCGCCGCCGCGCCCATTCATAGGCGGCCACGGCGGCGGCATTGGAGACGTTGAGGGCGGCGAGTTTTGCCTCGGTCGGGATGGTAACCAACCGATCACATTTTTCGACGGTGAGCCGTCGCAGTCCTTCGCCCTCGGCGCCCAGCACGATGCAGGCCCGGCCAGCGAGATCAAGGTCGCCGATCCCGACCTCGCCGCGCTCGTCGAGGCCGTAGAGCCAAAAACCCGCCGCCTTGAGCTGGTCGAGCGCGCGCGCAAGGTTGACCGCGCGCACCAGCGGCACGAGTTCCAGCGCGCCCGACGCGGCCTTGGCCAGCACGCCGGTGTCGGCCGGGGCATGCCGTTCGGTGACGATGAGTCCGGCCACCCCAAAGGCCGCGGCGGAGCGCAGGACGGCGCCGACATTGTGCGGATCGGTGACCTGGTCGAGCGCCAGCACCAGCGCATGCTCGCCGCAACGGGCCAGCACGTCTTCCAGTTGCGGCTCCTCGAGCGGTGCCACGAGGGCGGCGATGCCCTGATGGACGGCGCCGGCCGGCAGGCGCTGGGCAAGCTCCTCGCGCGACAGGATTTCGGGCTTGGCCGAGGCGCGGGCGGCGGCAAGCTCGGCGGCATGGCGCTCGGCCATTTCGCGCGTCAGGAGCAGCCGTTCGAGCCTGCGTTCGGGGTTCGCCAGGGCGGCCAGCACGGCATGGCGGCCGTAAAGCCATACCGACTGATGGCCGCCGCGGGCGGGGCGAGGAGGGCGGTGCGGGCGGGGGCGCATGGCGCAGCCTTGTATGGCGCATTGGGGGGTGGCGGCAAATCCCCTTGACGTAACCCATTGGATTTGCGAGCAACGCCGGCCCGTTCGACGGGCTGAACAGGCTTATCTCGCGCCGCGTTGCCGCAGGTTCGGAGGGGTGGCCGAGCGGTCAATGGCAGCAGACTGTAAATCTGCCGACTTCGCGTCTACGAAGGTTCGAATCCTTCCCCCTCCACCAGCGGCCCTCTACCAGCAAGGGGGTGGCGTTGGATCGGCCCTGTTCAGGAGTTGCGGGTGTAGCTCAATGGTAGAGCAGAAGCCTTCCAAGCTTATGACGAGGGTTCGATTCCCTTCACCCGCTCCAGTTTGACGGCCGTGTTTGTCCAGGACTGAAAGCATCTCGAGGATCGTGACACCATGACGAAGGCGAAGTTTGAGCGGACCAAGCCGCACTGCAACATCGGAACGATCGGTCACGTCGACCATGGCAAGACGTCGCTGACGGCGGCGATCACCAAGATCCTGGCGAAGACCGGCGGGGCGACCTATACGGCGTACGACCAGATCGACAAGGCGCCGGAGG
>Ga0070698_100003197_pt1 | contig 18060 bp, 22 predicted proteins | sample KBSK1502metaG_FD_65477 | JGI IMG/M metagenome (GOLD analysis project Ga0070698, IMG submission 65477) | Corn, switchgrass and miscanthus rhizosphere microbial communities from Kellogg Biological Station, Michigan, USA - KBS K1-50-2 metaG | ecosystem: Host-associated > Plants > Roots >...
GCGCCAACAATTGTCGGGCAGGCAAAGCGCTGGCGCGCTAATCCGCCCTCTGTTCAAACTCGCAGAGGTCGAGACCGTAACGTGGCGAAACACCCTTCCGATAGGAGTAGCAGACCAAGCTATGCCTCGGGATGTCAAAGGTCCGATAGCGAAAACAATACTGCACAACTATGAGCTTCTCGCCCCGCGCTACATCGTCGTCGACAAGGTCGTCGGGCAACTGGAACCCCACGACGTAAGCTCGTACCGAGTCGAAGGTTGGGTAGACGACGCTACCACCTGACCACTGACCAGAGCCCAGGCACTGCTCGGCGAAGGCTCTCAACTTGCTGCGCGCCTTGGACCCTTCGCCAAGTTCACTTGGTGGTATAGCCAGCGCTTTGAATTCGCCAATAACGCCGTCGGCCGGCTCGTATCCGGTATTCCGGTATTCGATCCGCATCTCCAGCGGCTTCCCTACAACGGGCTCAGCCAGTAAATAAGCGAGACGGGGCGCTATCCAAGCGCGATGAACTGCCATTACCGAACGGTCTGCGGCCTCGGCCACGCTATCGGCAGCTGCTGCCGTCCTCTTTGCTGCCTCGGCTTGATCGCGGATTGGTCCATACAGAGCGATCATCTCGTGTATTTGCCAGTACACCCCCACCATCAATAACCCTAAGAAGATTATTGTTAGTCCTAAGAAGACTACAATGATCCACTCGCGAAGCGCCTTGCGGCGATCTTGCCGGGCCGCCCCCACACGCGCCGCCTCCCCTTGTATCGCGATAGCCTGGACTACAGCCGAGACCGCACGCTCGGGGTCGGTATTTATCGTCGCTTCCTTCCGCCGTCCCTCTCTCGGCCCCGGAACAGGGTTACGGTCTTTCGGAGGTTGCTCCGTTGGCATCACTACCCCTCGCCTCGGTCATGCCGGCAAGCGGGTATTGGATCAGCCGCGTCCGGAGACGGCCCAAAGGCCATCTGCGCCACCTGCCTGCCCTGACCCCCTAAACGGCGGCCGACATTCATTTGTTCCCAGGCTATTTAGGCTCCTCGTCGTCCCGGAATCGACGCGCCGATGCCGTTGAAGCCTGGTGCCTGCTGGCTCGCGCCGTAGTCCTGCGAGACGCCCATGGAGGTCAATGCTGGCCCCGGTCGTGGCGAGTCGTGTCACCCATGGTCAGCTCCTTCGCGCACGCGTGTACTGTGCTCTCTCCCAAGACTGGGTCGGCATGATTCACCTATGAGCTAACGGTGACTTTCCAGCTGGCGGACTGCTCGGTGTCGAGGGAAATGACAATTCGTGCAGTGTCTTCAGGGCTCGATCGGCGGGTTCCGCCTTACAATGTGAAGCGGCGGCAACTCTTCTCTGGTCGTTCTCTCTTCCAGCTCGTCCACCAGATGGCTGATGGCGGACAGCGTCTTGGCTACGGTCGCGGCCCGCGTGTGCCCGCGCGCGGCTGTACGCACCATCCTGGAAAGCTCAGCACGACTGGCCAGGCCTTGGACCCGCATCACCTCTGCCAGCAGCTCCACGGCGAACTCCATGCTCGCGATGCGCTCGGCCAAGTTCTCCATCTCGATAGCACGCATGATACAAACTCCCTGCAAGCACCTGTGCGAGACTGCAGGCGGCGCAGAGGCGCGACGTAGAACGGACCTTCCTCAAGATCCTCCGTCACCATCTTCTACGGCATCGGCTGGGGCATCGGCTGGGTCAGAGGCGTGACAAAACACGAGTCGCGCGAGCCTATCGCGCACGACTGCGGCCTGCTGTCGAGCCAGTGTTTACGGCGCGCAGGGGTCAAACGATCCACCTCCTAAGCCTCTTGAGCCCTTCCTCGAACCGCCGCTCCTCGGCCCAGTCGCGCTTGGCGACCGGATAGGCGAAGGTGAGCGCCAGCGCATCGCCGTCGTCGGGCGAAGCGAGCCCGCGCCGCTTCCTGTCGTCCTTGCGCTCGAGCAGGATGGCGTCCGAGGCGTCGTAGCCGTAGTCGACCGCCTTCAGGTCGGCCACCAGCTCGTTGTCGTCGGGCAGGCAGCCCGCCTTCAGCCAGTCCTTCATAAAACCCCACATCTCGGCGCGCTTGTTGGCGTAGCGGGCGGCGGCGTCGCTGGCGTCGGTGCGGTCGGCCCTGGCGCCGAAATCGACGCCGACCAGGTTGCGGCAGCCGAGCTGGTTCAGGCGATCGTGGACGCCCCAGCCGATGCCGGTGCTGTCGACGAACACGGCATCGGGGTTGTAGGAGTTGACCAGCTCCATGACCCGGCTGGCGATCTGCATGAGGTCGGGGATGCGGAACTTGACCGCCGGGATCGAGCGGGCGTCGAGGCCGCGGCGGAAGCGGATGACGCTCTGGTCGGCGCCCTGGCGGGCGATGTCGACGCCCATGATCAAGGGCGCCGTCGGATCCTCGACCAGCAGGCGCGGCACTGAATCGTCGACCCGCTGGCTGTCGATGAACTGCGCCGAGCCGGTGCGCGGGAAGACGCCGCGCACGCGGACGCGAATGAAGTCCGAATCCTCGCCGTGGTCCTTCACCCAGGCGGCGATCTGCGCCTTGTTGGTCATGGCGACGGAGCGCGAATCGATCTGTTGGCCCTGCCAGCGATGGGCGAAGCGCCCTCCCGCGAAGCATTCGCGGAAGCGGCCCGTGGTGCGCGTGGGGTTGCCGAACACCGCCCATACAAGCTCGGTGTCGGAATCGGTCAGCGCGCCCTCGATGGTGTCCCACACCGGCTCGGGGATGGCCGACGCCTCGTCGAGCAGGGCGAAGGCGCGGCGGCCCTTGTTGTGCAGGCCGGCGATGGCCTCGGTGTTCTGCTCCGACCAGGTGATGGCATCGACCCGCCAGGTCTTGTCGCGGCCGGGCTCGGCCGAATGGAGCGCGGTCGCGGTGTAGGTGAACCAGTGCTTGTTGCGGCTGATCGCGTGCCACTTGGCGAGCTCCGGCCAGGTCTTGGTGCGGAGCTGGCCCTCGGTGTTGGCGCTGACCACGCCGCGGGTGTCGTGCAGGGTCGACATCGCCCACAGGATGAGCCAGGCGACCAGCGCCGACTTGCCGATGCCGTGGCCCGAGGCGATGGCGACGCGTACGGCCTCGGCCTCGACGGCGCCGCGGTGGCGATCGAGCAGGCCGTTGCCGATGCGGACGAGGACGTCCTGCTGCCATTGCTCGGGGCCGGACTCCGAGGCGAGCGGCGTGTGCGCGACGCCCCAGGGGAAGTTGAACAGCACGAAGCCCAGGGGATCGCAGCGGAAGGCGCCGATCTCGCGATGCAGCGCCTTGTCGAAATCATCGGCGGTGGGCATTGCGCGCCCGGATGCCGGCTTCCTCGAGCTCGCGCAGCTTCTCGTCGGTGACGGTGTGCTCGAGTTCGATCCGCTCGCGCCATTGCTTGCGGCGGCGGTTGCGCAGCCAGAACATGGCCGCCTGGGTGTCGGGCGGGAAGTAGCGGTTGTATTCGACCGGCCTGGCCTCGCCCTCGATCTGCAGGATCTTCACGTCGGTGTGGGTGAAGCCCTTGGCCTTGTGCAGCAGCGCATGGGCGACGTCGGCATCGACGACGTCGCGGCCGGCCTGCACGGCCTGCTTGAACTCGGGATGGCGGGCGAGCCAGTTGCCGATGGTGGCGAGGCAGACCTCGAACAGGCCGGCGAGGTCTTCGTTGGTGGCGCCCAGCAAGCAGAACTTGTAGGCGATGGGGCAGAATTCAGGCTTGTAGGTCGGTGCGGGGCCGCGTTTTCCCATGGTGTCGATACTCCGTTGGTGAGTGTCGACAGGGATAGGCCACAACATTGCTCAGGATTGTCAACGTCAAGTTGGTCACACACGCTGAAACTACGCTCAATACTCAGGACGCGACCCTCTCAAGGCCGAAACACAGGTTCGAATCCCGTAGGGAGCGCCAACCGGCAATTTTCGCCCCTTCCCCAGCACTCCAAAAACGCCCCAAAAGCCCGCAAAACCGGGATCACGGCAACACTGATCGCCCTCGGCTGCATGGCGCGAGCCAACCACGACCGACGGTGGCTTGATCGCCATCGCTGGTTCTTTGCTGCCTTCGGGCGGCTATTCGACGGCAACGATGCGGCGTCGCTCGACGCCTGACCGCTGTACGCGGAGTGGCAATTTTCCAGCATCAACGACGGAACGGAGTATTGTGAACGACGCTGTTCAGGTTTTCTAACTGCCACGAATGCTCATACGGGACTGTCAAAACAACCAGCGAGTTGCCATTCCCAACGACTGCCGGTCGGAGCCAGCCAATGTTGCCTGATGCCTGCCTTAGGGTGTGCGCAACCAGTCCGTCAAAATAGAAGCGAAAGATCGGGTAAGCTCGGTGACCTAGTCCGGGCAGGTTCGGCACTATCTTTTCCATGGCAATTGGGCTCGAATTTTGAGCGCGGCTGCGCGTCGACATCTGCAGAAGCGTTGTTGGATAAAATTCCAGTGGCGCAGGTGCCCCATCGACTAGTAGCCGCCGCAGAGTCTCAAGGTCGGCGGCTGGTAGGATGATTTCCGCGAACTCGGGCCTCGTCGTTGCAGCGGCCCTCCAAAGCAAGCTAAGAAAAAAGAGCTGCAGCTTGTGCCCGTCTATTCCCGACACCGTTCGGGACTCAAAGCCTGCCTTGCTCGGCGGTCCATGCTTTTCGGGCAGAGAAGTCGCAGTGCCCCAACCGGTCCAAACTAGTCGATGTTTCCTGAGAGTCGTGATGGCCCAGTCGTCCAGCTTCGCTAGAATTTCCTCCCCTTCTTCCACTACAAGTTCATCATCGTACCAGCTGGTCCATCGTCTTGTTGGTCGGCTGCCGCCGCCAATGTGCAGAAAGGGAACTCCTTTTCTGTCGGGCGCCGTAAGTGCCTGCGGTAGGAGATGTGACCGTACAAACCGGCCAGTCTTTCCGGTGAGTTTGCAGATGCCCATACGTGCATATTGCAGCGAGCGCCCTGTGGGTTTCTAGGACTGTTCTTGCCACGGAACGGCGCGTGCCGCTGGTAGCTGCTCGACTGCGGTGTCACTCGACGGCTAGCTGGCGTTCTAGCCAGCCGAGCCTTGCCGTTTCTGCTCCAGACGCTTCAGGGTTGCGAGCCTCTCCAGCTCATCGGAGGCCGGCGTTTCCATGTTTCGCGCTTCATTTAGGAAGTCTAAGCGAGCATCAACATCGGCTTGGAGTGATCGTTCAAGGCGAAAGCCCCACCCGGCCACGCAAGCCCATCCGATCCCAAATGCGACGTACCAAACTGGGTCAAGCCTTCGATCCAGCAAGAACAGCAGGACAACGAACGGCCCCAACAGCAAGGCGCCGCACCCCCACATCCCTTGGGACCGGCGTTTGATCGCTAGATCGAAGAAGGCCTGTTGGCGTTCTACTTCTTTTGCCTTTCTCTCTCGCTCGGCCTTTGCCTTTCCTTCTAACTCATCATCTGTCTTGTCGATCATGAGGTCCTCGCAGCCGCTCGACGGCTGTGCGGGTTAACTTGTCTTGGACTACGCGGCGGTTGAGGCATTGCTTGCAAACGTAGCAGGTTGCTCTATCGCTGGCTTGTGGAACGCGGCGTGCCATGGGACGCTAGCGGTTATCGGCAACCGCTGTTTCAACCCGCGCTCGGTAGTGTTCGACAAGCCCAACAAGGATGACGTGGTCGGCGCCATTGCTGCCGTGACCGACAATGCATGCCAAAGCGCCGCAAATGATCGGCGCAGGGCTATTAACTACTATGGGCAGACGGTTCACCTGGACCCAAAGTTTCCGAGGCATCTCGCCGAAGCAATTGAAGAGACGCACCGTCGGTGGCTGACTGAGGCTCTTGAAGTCTTGGCTCGGTTTATCGGTCAAGTGGATGCGACGCCCAAGGACTTGACGGCGTGCGTGCGGCCGCTGCTTACCAAGATGGCCAAGACTATGGCTGACGAAATTCGCGGTGAAACGCATGGCAAGGCGTGGGCGGTTACGACCGAGTATGCAGCCTCCTTCGGAAAGCGCGTTGATCACGCGCTTCGGGAGTTTGAACTCGGGCGCATAGATGGCGTACCCGTAGAAGTCGGCACCAGCGCAGCCACGGCTACTAGTTCACGCGGCCCCACCAGCGGCCCGGACTATGTGAGCATGGAACGGCTGCAAGGTCTCCGCGCGATCAAGAGTTTGGACTTCGACCTGAGCAAGCTCATCCGGCTGTGCGAAGAGCTGAACTCGAACTATTCCGCAGGCAATTTCTTCAGCATTGCGATCTTAGTCCGAGCCATTGTGGATCATGTGCCCCCAATCTTCTCTGCCAGCAAGTTTGAAGAGGTGCGGGCAAACCACGGTAGACGCAGCTTTAAGGAGCAGATGGACTATCTCGACAAGTCCTCGCGAAAGATGGCTGATGAGTTTTTGCATGGGCAGGTGAGACGCAAGGAAGTCCTACCCACGAGTGCTTCGATCCATTTTGCTCCTGCGCTCGACACCTTGCTCGGCGAAGTGATCGCGAAGCTCGCCAAATGAGGGCTAGCACCCCAGCACAACTGCATAACGGACTGCATAGCAATTCGAGGCTGGTCGCGAGGCCTACTTCGATACCCGTAGGGAGCGCCAAGCACTCAGGAAAACCCCGTAAATCAACGAACCTTATGGTTCGGGGCTTTTCCGAGTCGAAGGTGCCAGACCGCGCTCCGCTTCCTGAACCGGATCGATCTCGGCGTGAAAATCCCGAGGTGGAAGGCCGCGTAGACCGCATTTGCCCTAGGCGTCCTCGTCGTTCAGGCGAGAAGCGCGGCAAGCTGCGCCTCCGAAGCCCTTATGCCTGCCGCGAAAATCCTCGCGGTGTCTATGGCTATGATCTCAGGTGCATCATAGATGCGCGGCCGTCTTGCTGCGTCCGCGCGCCCACGCGCTATTCCGTCACCAACTAGCATGTCGATATGCGTACCCCTGACTTCAACGCCGAAGTAGTTCTTGAGTTCGTCAATGTGCGTCTCATCATCCTTACGGCGAAAATCCAGATGCGCACCACCTAAGCGATTCGCGAGCCACGTAATGACATCGGCGCGAGTATAGAACCGACCTTTCCAGTAGAACATTTTTTGGCCGAAGAACTGTCGCGCAACTTGCGGAGCCGGCTCCGTGGCTCGCAACCCGTACTTTTGCTGCTCGGGTATGTACTCAGGAGCGACTTGTCTGATCCCGACACCAAGTGTTCCGATTTCTATCTGACCCATCCAGTGAACGAAGATGCCGGCTTGGCAGAACTTAACGGACTGAGCCTCGCTGCGAAGCGGAAACTTGATTGCATGAGGATTGGCTAGCTTTTGGACCCGATGAAACAGCCCCTCTACAATCCACCTCCGCAACACCGGCCCAAAGGTCGCTCGCGCCTGTTGGGGGCTCGGCGGACCACCAAGCAGCAGGCTTTCCAGCACGCCAACATCATCGAGCAGCACTTGAATCAGTTCACGATCCTCGGCCGATAATTTCGGCGGTGGACCGGTGGAAGATTTTGGCAATCAAGTCTCCGCTATCAGCGGCGAACGTAGCCCGGCGAACTGACCTCTAGCATATAGACCTGCTCCTTGGTGAGATGAAGCTGGACGCCTAGCTCTGGGTAGGTCAGCGACTTGGTTATCCCGCTGATTTTTGCCTGCGGGTTGTTGCCGAGCATCCGCAATGCTTTTGTCTCGTGGTCGCCATCTTCAATCCCGGCGATTGCCGGACAGCGGCCCAGCTTGTCGTCTGAGAAGCATTGAATGGCAACTACGGTTCGTGCATCGCTGAACGCGATGTTTATGTTGCGGTAGTGCTCCTTGTAGGACCAGTGCCGGTAGTCGCCGACCGACTTCCCTTTTTCGAGCTTGCTCGTTTCGAGGACCAGAAAGAAGCCCTTCAGTTGCGGGTCTGAAACTTCTTCTGCCAGCACAGTAGGTGGATAGCCCTTGATGTAGAGCACCTCATCTTGGCTCATGCCGAGACGAATGCCCGCATACCCTGTCTGTCTGCTAACGGCGGTCGGGATCTGCTTGTAGAGATACACCCCGGCCCCGGCCACGACACCCAAAAGTACCACACCCAGACAAACGACTGCGGTTCGCTTAACGAAGCGACGCCAGTTCCAGCGGTCCTTCGTGATGCCGTACAGCACGACGAGTGCGATCACGAGCGCTGATAGGAATATGCCGGTCCCGAGCTCCATCACCGCTCCCCCGGACGGATTGGAGCAAAGAAACACGCCTCTGAGAAGAGCCGATTCCCCACGCTTCCATCGCGGCGCAGTGCGCCATCGGCTTGAAGCAGACACCGGGGTGTCGCGGGAAGGTCGGTGAGCGATGACCTGGCGGGATGGTCAATGTCAAGAAGGGGCAGTAACTATAGGATGAATTCGCGATTATCTCTTCTCTCCTCACTTGTGCGCCGCCTGGGCGCATGCGAGCTTCCTTCTCAAATTAACAGGGGGAGGAAACAGCTATGCGGACAGTTCTTGTGGCAGTGTTTCTGGTCGCTGCAGCGTCAGTCTCTCAGGCGCAGTCGCGCAATGGCTATGGTAGCCCGCCGACCTACGGTACTGGCAGTAATTCGAACAGCCATGGCACCGGAGGCTATACAACCAATCAAGGAACATACGTGCAGCCGCATCAGCAGACCAATCCGAATGGAACGCAGTTCGATAACTACGGCGCGCGCGGGAACACGAATCCGTACACCGGCAGCACAGGGAAAAGCTCTCCAAAGTACTAGAACCGAGGTAGATTTACAGAATGGAGGGGGAACCTCCGCCCGCCGGAGTCTGGGGCGCCATTAGGACGGAAGTCGAAAGATTCCGTTGGGGCGGGGGCGTTGTGAGTAATACAACCGCCGCCATCGTTGCCGCTCTAATTGCCGTAGCAGCGACTAGTTGGGCTCTCTCGGCTCATCCAATTCTGGCCGCATCGATAGACGGCGGAATCTTCATCGTTCTGATTATCTATCTATTCGGAACGTGGCGTTTTGCCGACAAACACCCCGATCTAGCTGCTTTAGGCGGCTCCGAATATCTTCGCTATCGGCAGCTTGAGATGGGCACAAAGGAGGCGCCGCAGATTCCGGCTGCGCCCAACGTGCGGCCGCCTCCGGCCATCGAGGGGGGCGCGCAATAATGGCGCATAAGGTTCTCCAGATCGCCTTCCGTTGGATCAAGACCAATCCAGATCCCGAGAAGTTGAAGTCGACCGTGGGATCACAGGGTGACGACTGGATGCGCCTGAATGTCCATGTTTGGTATCTCTGGACGACTAAAACGCCAACTGAGGTCTATAGCGGCCTTCTATCGAGCATGACGAACGAAGATAGTGTTGTGATCATTCCCGTTGATCCGACGACATTTAATGGTTGGGCACCCGAGTTTGTTTGGAAATGGTTTAACGATAAGTCGGCCTTGTTGAAGCTAGGGCTTTAGTTTCTTCGTCATCGGTTTTGGTCGAGTCATCTTAATCGGCTTTGCTTCTTATGCGGCATGGAAAACACCCGATGCAACGCCGCTACAGCAACCCGACGCGCTCCATCAGCTCCGGCCGATTGTTCTTCACATTGCCCACCTCGCCGCCGACCTCCCACGCCTCGATCGCGCCGCCATACGGCTTCATCATCTCGGCCGCCAACTCAGGCGGTCCTCGTATCCAGTCGTCGAACTGCGACTCCTCCAGCACCACCGGCATCCGGTTGCGATACTGCCGCGTGCTCGGCGCCGCGTCGGTGGTGACAATGGCAAAGCTCGTGATCGCCATGCCGCCGTCACCCTTCCAGACATCGTAGACGCCGGCGAAAGCAAAGGGCGCCACCTTGGGCTGGAAGTGGAAAGGCTTCTTGGTCTTTGCGCCGGTCTTCTGCCACTCGTACCAGCCGCTCGTCGGCACGATGCAGCGGCGCTTCTTGAACGGCTCGCGATAGGTCGGCGCGGTCTGGATGCGATCCGAACGGGCGTTGATCGTCGCGTAGGGCCTCTGGGTCAGTTGCTCGGGCTTCAGCCAATAAGGGACCAGGCCCCAGCCGGCCATCACCAGCTCGCGGCCGTTGCCGGCCGGTCGGATGATCGGCATGACGTCGGTCGGACAGACGTTGTAGCTGGGCTTCAGCCGCTCCGGCGGTTCCTCGGGCAAGGTCAGCCGGTAGAGCGTGACGATTTCTTGCCAGGTCAGCTTGTAGGTGTAGCGTCCGCACATCGGCGTGAGATGGCATCGGCCGGCGTGGCGCGCAAGGGCTTGGCCGGCGTGGCATCGTGCCCGGAGCGTTCAGCCGGCCTTCATCCGACGGGCGGCGGCAGCGGCGCTAACCTCCGGGGGCGTGTTGAACGCAATAGCGGCGCGCGGCGGGTAGTGGGTCAGTTTGAATTCCTGCGCTTAGATTGCACCCGTGCCAGATACCCCGCCACCAGCAAGATCGTGCCGGCTATGGCGCTCACCAGGTCAACGTAGTGACCGGCACTATTGGGAAGGCCCCATCCCATCGCCGGGAACAGATGGAACGCCTCTGCGATATGCGCCAGGACGACAACGAGCAGAAAGCCCGCGCCAGTAAGTTGCACAGAGGACCGCGCGTCTCTTTCTCTCAGGAAAGAGCGTATCGAAAGCCCTAACACCACAAGAACGACAATACTGATCGCGATCAATGTTGGCTTCATGCCGCCTCGCTCTCCACCCCCAGGCATCAACGATCCGCACCACATCCTCCATAGCTGGTGCTGATATGCCTTTTGTCGGGATGCCGGTCAAAGTGACCGTCAAGGCTCGCGGATTTCAAACTGACCCACTACCTCGCGGCGCGCCTTGGTGCACGCGGTTTGCCATGAGCTAGCGGCAGACGCAGTTCTGCCTGCCGTTCGCCGTCCCATAGCACTCCTCTTTCGTGCCTTGGGGACAGTCGGCGGCCAGGGCCGCAAGTGTGTATCCAGCTACCGTCAAAAGCGTGAGCACAGCCGCCATCAGCTTCTTCATGCTGTCCTCCCAGCGCCCCGTTAACCCGCTTCAAAGGTCGATCTGGTTCCCAGCGAACGATTTCTTCTCTGGTTGCCAGACCCGAATGTCTGGACTGAACTGCGGGGAGTGGCATTTGGGGTGGAGGCCGGCGCCGAGACTATCGTACCAGGTCCGCCCCCTGATGGCGCCGCCTTTGGAAGTCGTCATGAAGCACCACCAGATTTCCCGTTCAAATCCCCGAACCGTGACCTGAAACGCCTTGCTCAATTCTTCGAGCAAGGCGTCCCCCGAGCCGGCATCGCATGCAAAGAGAGTGATGCTTGGGGGCCGGATATCCTGGGTTGCGAAGCGATCCCGAACAGCCTTGATCTTTTCGAGATTGTCTTGAATCGTCGAGGGCTGGATGACGGCCTTCGCGTTGGTGGCGATCCTCCCGTGATCAATGCGCCCCGCCAGGACGAACGCTTCCTGGTTCGCATGGCCTACAAGGCCAAGTTCGCGGATAGAGCCCTTCTTCTTTTTCGCGATTACCTTCAGCAGCTCGTCGAATGTGGCTGCCTCTGCGGCACCCCCCGAGTGAAAGGCAGTGGCCCGGAAATCGACAGTCGTGGGAAACCAGTTGTCGGCGTTCGCCGCCGCCAACTCGTCGCTCGTATTGTTATGGGGGTTTGGATAACCGCTTGCGATGATCAGGTCCATGGATAGCACCGCGTCGCCGTCGACTTCCATAGTGGACGCTGACACCCATCGCGGCAAGCGCAGAGGTAGCCGCCACGACCCGACCGCATGTGCGTTCCATCCACCAGAGTCGTGTTCTTGGTCCGGGCCCGCGGCGGATCAAGGGACATCGCCCGCGGAGGCACAACAGACGACCTGCTCGATCAGATGACGAAGAAATCGTCGAACAATTCGCGAGGCGGCAGATCGCATCGACCGAGAGCCCGTCTAGCGGGCTGCAGTTGTGTTCCTTCGTTGGCTCAGGCTGGCTTCCTCCAGCAGTACCCGAAGTTGTTGCAATTCTCGATCTTGTCAAAGGTTGGGTCGAGGGCCCGGAATTTGCTGCGAATATGCTTTATTATGCTCCGCACATTCGCCCGATAGCCCTCAGCCCCGGTTCCTGCGAGGAAACCCTCATAGTGCAGCCGGTCATAGATGGCACGGTAAGTTACGTACCGACCCACGTGCGAGGCCAGCAGGTAAACGATGTTATATTCGCCGAGCGTGAGGCCGAGATCCAGGTCGTTCCAGTAGGCCCGGCTGTCATCAGGACGCAGAAGTAGCTTGCCGCAAATCATTGCTGTGTCGGACTGCGGCTGCTCCGCAGGCTTCGAAGCTTTGATCACCGTCTTGACACGTCTCGCCAGAACCCCCACGCCGCGCGACTCCCCGACGAGGTCGGCGGCACCGCTGTCGAAGGCCAGACATTCCTGAGCCGGCGGTGCCTGGCCGGTCAGAAGCACGACAGGGACGTCAACGCCCTGCTGGCGCAGCGTAACCAGCAGGTCGATGTCGGAAGGGTTCGGCAAGTCACAATGGAGGACGATGACGTCGGCATTGACGGCGGCATCGAGTGCAGCGAGCAGCGAGGCGCCATCGCAAAAACTCTGGACGTCAAATCCCTGCTTGGACAATTCATCGACCAGCGTGTCGCGATGGACCGGGTCGTCCTCGACGAGAAGGACGCGACTGGCGTCCGCCTTGCTGGTGACGGAGGCGAGCATCGCTGGCGCGGCAGTCGCCAAGCTTACGGCATCCTGGTCAAGACTGGTTCTCATGGGGACACTCCGCCTCGTTAGCCTGCCGGCTTCTTCAAACTTGGAGAGCAAGTACTTCCCCTCAGAGTTTGCGGCCGCGTGTCCATGTGCGTGTTTCTACCGAAGGGCGCATAGCCCGGTGCTGCAAACTCTTTCACACGCAGCCCGGTGTCAGCGGGATGCGGCACCGAAATGCAGAACGCCACCGCCAACAGCGCTGGCGGCACACTCGCCCCGGACATGTCAATTGCGGCCTTTGACGACCTCGCCTGTTCAGCGGCTCGAGGAATTAACCTCCACGAGAATTCTGAAACGGCAGGCTACCGGGCGCACTACGACTGGCGAACCACATCGCAGTGATCTATCGACTCCGACTCTTAATATCGTTCGCGCTTAGAGCAATGAAAATTCTTCGAAGGTCAGATATGCGCGGTTGCAGCCGAGACTTCGCCGCCAGCAAGCGGGTGCCGCTCGGCCACTCATCGCAGCAGGCCCTGGTCACGATCAAGCAGGCGGCCGACGCGTTCAAGGCCAAGGGCAACGCCCGCATCACCGCGACCGGCCACACCGGCACCTCGGGACCGGAGAGCTACAACACCTCGGGAGTGAGACGAAGATCGGGAAAGGCGGCCATCACAGGCCGCTTTTTTTCTTTCGAGCGCGAACACGTCATCGAGTGGGAGTCCCCTGACTACCCGCCGAGAGCGAAAGCGATTCCACGGGCAGAAAAACGGGCCTGGCGCCTCGATCGCGCCGCCGTAGTTCCTCGGGGTCGCGGTGCGGCTTGTTTGCTTCAATTGGCTTTCGAGACATTCCGGTGGCCCTTGCTGTGTCTAGCGAGCTTCTTCAGTTGATAGGAATGGTCTATCTTTTCCGCCGCATAACGAGTGACTGTCGTTTCGATTATTCGAGGAGGGGGCCGCGGTGAGCGATGACCGGAAAACCGTGCGCTTCGCCGCGCCGCCGCTGCCGATCGCCGGCATGCCTGAGCCCTGGCTGTCTACGTGGATTTCGACGCCAAGAGCGCATCGAGGACGTTAGCTGTATACCTGGTCACTGGTTGAGCCGGTGGGGACGCGGCCATGGCGCATGTCAAACTTCGCGAAGACCCGGGCACATTGATCCGGGCGCTCTATCTCGTCGACGCGGCGGTCGGGCGCGGCAGCGCGAACCGACGCGACGATGTCCTGCTGGTCCAGTTCTTCCTGAACGCGCTGTGGGGCAAGTCACCCGACAAGAAGACGGTCATTGGTGGCTCCGGTGCGGCGCCGGCGATCGACGGTGTTTGCGGGCCCGTCACCATCGGTGCCATCGAGACTTTCCAGAGGTGGTACTGGGATCAGCCGGCGCGCGGCGGCTTCGCCGACTCACGTGTCGAGCCGCTTCCGGTCGGGCAGCTGTATGGGCCGCTGCACAAGCTTCCGTACACGATCATCGGCCTCAATGTTAACTTCGGTTTCGCTTTCAGCGTGGACCGGCACGCCCGCCTCAGCAAGGAGCCGAATTTTCCCCTGGAGCTGAAGCCGAAGCTGTTCGTCTGAGCGCTTGGTGCAGAGCGTGAGCGCAACCGGCGTCGCGGTTGAAGCGGTCACCAGGAGGGGAAGGGTACCTTAGAGCAATGCGGCCCGCTCCATCAGCTCCGGCCGGTTGTGCACCCGGACTCCTTTGCATCCTACACCCGCTTTCACCGGCCCTACGCCCGATTTGTCCGGCCGCGGCGCGTCCTCCCCCACCCCGTCTTGCCGAACCACAGGCCCGCCGCACACTTTCTTCGCCGCTAGTGCGCGCTCCGCAGCGTCGCGGATCGCCCAAGTGCTGCTCGACTGGGCGAAAGAAAATCACGGGGAGTGGTTCGATCGCTGCGAGCCGCCGGCCGACGTTTCAAGAGTGCGTTCCCCGCGTTCCACAGGCAGAGGGGCGACCCAGTTCAACATGATGTGGCCGCGCCTTCCCAGGTCCCAATTCCTAGCGTCTTGATGCCCCTTCTCGGCGTGCTATGTTCCTCTTATGTTCTTGTTCATCCCAATCAACGAGCAGACCGCCCGGCTCGCGGCGGTCGGGCAGATCGAACCCGGGCAGTTCACCGACAGCGTGGTCGAATTCGCTGAAGCGATGATGCAGCTCGATGCTGTGCGCTGCGGCTTTGGCAGGAACGAGGTCTCCGCCGTCGAAGCGTCGTGGCGCTGCGACGACGCGGACTTCTACTGGTGTGGCGGCTTCGTCGTTCGCCTGCGCGACGGCCGGCGTGCCTACATCGAAGGATCGCGCACGCCCGTCTACGACGAGCGCGAGCCCGCACCGGAGACCTACACGCTGCACTGGGAATTCGACGTCTGGCTGATCGCGGATGAGCCTTATCAGAGCCTGACGCCGCTGCAGGCACGCTGTCCCGTGCCGTGGGAAGAAGCACCGCAGCGGCTGAACGAATTTCTCAAGCGGTCGGCGTCTCCGGCCTGAAGCCGCAGCCGGTCCGCTTCACGGCAAAGAACAGGCACCATGAACGACAACATCGACGCCATCACGCAGGCCTTCATGGACCATCAAGCCATGGAGGAAACCAGGTCGTACCTCGCGCGTGGCAGACGATTTGAAGGTCTGAGTGTCGAGGATCTCAACAAGGGCTGGGCGGCAGCGTTCACGGCCGTGTGCGCCGACGGCGACCAAAGCCGGGTCACCGATCTCGACGATTTCGGCGCCGAGCTTGGCTTGCGAAAACTCGAAAGGCCCGACCACCTTGTCGACCGCGACGCCATGAAGATCGCCCAGGAGCGCGTCAGGAATTCGCGACTCGAAGCGTTCGGGCCGCTGATGGAGGCTGTCGGCAAATTCAGGGATGAGATGGACAAGCCCAAGAACTAGACCAGCCTTCGGTGTCGACCGATCCGCCTGGACGGTCACGCCTGACCAACTGGCGATGCTGATGATGCGGTATGCCAGAGAGATCAATCGTCGAAAATCGCCCAAAGTAGGCTGAGCAAAGAAAAAAGAACTTACCAGTCAGCTTCCGATTCTTGACTCGACTTCGCTGATGATTGTAAGACAGCTCCCGGCGCAACCGGGAGCAGTAAGAGCGCCGTAAAGCCCAAACAGGGCGGGGGGAGACAATCATGAGTGGTCCGCAGCGCTTGTCCGCGCGCAAGCAGTCGTGTGCGCAAGCGAATAGCAAGCAGCGTCGTCTTACGCAGATTATCGGTCGTCCGGCGGCAGCTCTCGCCATTGCGGCGCAGGCTGCATGTGCTCCCAGCCCGGAGTCCGTTCAGGCGCGTTATGTCAGTCCGAATATGTATCAGAACTGGAGCTGCGATCAGCTTGGCGACGAAAAAATGAGGCTGACGAGCGAAGTGCAGCGCGTTTCCGGACTGCAACGAGAAAACGCCAACGCCGACGTCGCGATGATGACAGTGGGCATCATCATTCTCTGGCCAATGCTGTTTGGATTGGCAGCGACGAAGGACAGAAAGGACGAGCTTGGCCAGTTGAAAGGTCAGTATGACGCCGTAGACCTGTCGCTGAGAACTCGACAGTGCACTTTGCCGCCACCAGCTCTGGGCACTCCAGGGCCGCCGAGGCCCGCTCTCGAGCAGGCCACGGCAAGCACAAGTTTCAATGGAAGCTACAAGGCCAAAGGTACGACAGAGAGCTGGTGCCTGCCTCCCACGCTAGCCTTGAATATCAAAGGCGACACGATCGACGGACAACTGTCGGAAGTCGCCAGTGGCGCGACAACAAGCGCGGTTGCTGGAACTGTCGATGGTGCGGGTGTGGTCAGCCTTCAATTCAAGGCCAGCAGCACTGACTACTTCACGGGCAAGGTAGACGGTGCTCTCAAAGGAAACACGATTACATTGGATATTCGAACTACGACCGCCAAAGCCTGCTCTTACCACTTCGAGCTGACGCGGGTTCCGCTTGTTGCTGCTGCGCCTCAATAAACGAACTCAGGGAGAAGGTTGGAGCTCCAGGACATCAACTTTTGGGTTCCACCAACCTCGCCTTGAGCCCGGCCTTGAAACGTTCGATCTCGGCCCACTGGCGCGCCTTCCATTGCGCGATCTCGATATCGGCGGCCGCCTTCATGCGCTTGATCTCGGCGTCGGCCGCGGCCGCCTGCCGGGCAATCTCGATCTGCGCCTGTGCGGCGGCGACGGCCGGATCGGCTGACGGTTCGGGCTCCGTCTTGACGGCCGCCACCCGTCCGGGCGGCTGGAAGAACATGCCGGGCGACTTGAAACCCAGGGTCTCCGTCACCTTTTGCGTCGCATTGGCGACATTCTCCGCCGTGACGAACGGGCCGTTGGCATTGCCGCCCTGAAGAGCGATCAGCTTCTCCTGCAGCCCACCGATCAGCCCGAGATGCTGGATGGCCTGGTCCTTGTTGCCGGTGCCCAGCCCGACATTGACCGACAGCTCCATCTCGTCGGGCCATTGGCTGGGGTCGCACGACGCGAAGGCCTTGCCCGACCAGTATTTCACCGGCCCCGAAGCGGCGCGCTTGATGGCGCGATAGATCAGGCGATAGAGCCGCTTGATGGCGGTCTCGGCCAGCACGCGGGCGATCAGCTCCTGGCGCTGCTGGGCGGCCGACATCAGCATGTTCATGCCGCTGGCCGTCTTGTTCAGGCTGTCGGCGTCGAGGCCCTGGTTGTTGCGCACGATGCCGGTGCGGTTCTCGCGCACCGTCGCCATGAATTCGAGCGCGGCCAGGGCCGAGGGCGCGATGGAGGGCACCTGCAGCCACGAGACGTGGTTGTCGCCGGGCCGCGCGCCGGGCTTCAGCCGCACCGGGGAGCCCGGCAGCCAGTCGATCAGGCTGTCGAGGTTGACCTGGTCGCTGATCACCGGCCGCGGCCGGTTGGTGATGTAGAGATTGTCCAGGAGGCCGCGGGTCAGGACCGAGCCGATCTGCTGGAGGTCCTGGGTCTGGTCGAACAGCGAGCGGCCGACGATGGTGTGGCTCATCAGGATCGGCGAGGCGAGCGCGATCGAGGCCGGCCCTTCCCATTCGACCCGCTCGACGATGCGGCCGCCCTGCCCGCCGCTGTGGGCATAGACCACGCGTAAAAGCTCGCTCACGCCGTCGCCGTCGTTGTCGGCGCGGACATAAGCCACGACCAGCCACAGCGGCCGTTCGCTGTCGCCCACGACGCCGCGCTCTGAATCGTTCAGGAGGGCGCTGTCGTTGCGCTGGCTGTCCTCGAGCGAGACGTCGCGGTCGGAACGCAGTTCGTCGACGTCGTCCGGGGGCAGCCCCATCTCGACCAGGTCGGACGCGGTGACGCGCTTGCGGAAGCCCAGGAACGAGGCCTTGTCCTGGTCGCGCGCCGTCGGCGTGAACAGGATGTCCTCGGGCGCGATGTTGTCGGCGACCACGCGCTTGCGCCAGTGGGTGATCGTGATG
>Ga0070698_100003198_pt1 | contig 18057 bp, 13 predicted proteins | sample KBSK1502metaG_FD_65477 | JGI IMG/M metagenome (GOLD analysis project Ga0070698, IMG submission 65477) | Corn, switchgrass and miscanthus rhizosphere microbial communities from Kellogg Biological Station, Michigan, USA - KBS K1-50-2 metaG | ecosystem: Host-associated > Plants > Roots >...
GGAGAGCGGTTCTACTTCGCCCCTGTACGCCGGATCGGCAAGATCTGGCAGCGTCAGGGAAGCAGGCCCAATGTTCTGGCCATTGAGATAGACTTCCGGTGGAGCGTCAACGCGCGGATTGGCGATTTCAAAGGTCAACAAAGCTGTCAGCGGTTGTGCTTCGATCGGAAATTGAAATGCGGCGCTATCTTGAGTTTGTCCGTTAATACGGATTGGCTCTGACGAAAGGGTTGCCGTAACGGTCCCAAAATTTTCCATGTCGTCAGGCGGCGCGTGCAGTGTTGGCGCCGCTGAAAAGGGTTCGGGAATCACATCGCGATGTTCTGCATTCACAGGATGTACAACTTCACTGCTGGTCATCCAATCCAGATACGCTGCTCGCACTGTTTTGCCGTCGCCGGGCACTTCAATATCGATGGAAGACGCGCCGGTCATGGGTATGAGGACTGAGTCCGAGCTCGGCAGGTTCATTCCCGCCCCAAGCGTGCCAGAGCGCAAAACGTGTGTGCCAGACTCGTCCCAGGCGATTACCTCGGGCTGCTGATCTGCCTTGTCATCGAAGAACAGGCGGAAAAAAAGAACGTGATAGTCGGGGCTCGGTTGCGTGACGCGAATGCGAAAGACGCTTTTGGACATGGGCGCGCCTTCTGTCGTCTCAGCCGGCAAGAGGGTGAGCGCTTCAACCCAGGCGGGGGCGTTCTGTGCTTTTGAATTTTGAGACCCGCTTTGGCGCAGATCCAGCCACGCGCTCTCGGGGACTGGCTGCTCCGCCGTTGTCGCGTCCTCCGCGGGCGGGAGAGCATCGGTGAACGCTTCCTGCGCGCCGACACGGCAAATCGCAGCGAACAACATCGCAAAAACGGCGCGAACTAACATTAGGCGGGCGAGATTATTCGAGCACAGATTCGATTGCAAGCTTTCAGTTTCAATGCGGCCTGATTTGCAAGCTGTGCGTCATTTCGAATACGGCCGACAGAATGCTAAAAACAACCAGACCGACCAGAGCGGCGATCACGACGATAATCACCGGCGGAATCAACTGCGAAATCCAGCCGACGGTCTTGTCTAGTTCGCGCTCATAAACATCGGCAATGGCCTGCATGGTTTCAGCGAAATGTCCTGTTTGTTCTCCCACCGACATCATGTCCGTGAATAAATCAGGGAACAGTTTTTGCGCTTGCAGAGCGCCGGAGAGCGTTGCGCCGTCGATGACCGCCTTGCGCACCTCGCCCAGTTTTTGTTCGAGGAATCGGTTCCCTGCAATTTCAGTCACCAGATCGAGCGCACGCAGAAGAGGTATCCCATTTTCGATCAAGGTTCCCAGGGTACGCGAAAATTGCGCGTAGTAACGGTGTCGAATGACTCGCCCGTATCCGGGAATCATCAGCTGGAAACGGTCCCAACCGATGCGCCCTTCGTCGGTGCGAACCAATGCTCGGAAACCGACGACTGCGCTAATCCCCGCCAGCACGCCAACCCACCAGTACCCCGTAATCGCGTGATGAATGTGCAGCAGAATCCGCGTGGGCAATGGAAGCGCGCCGCCAGTTTGTGCCATGAACCCGGTTAACTGAGGCACCATGAACGTGATAAAAATCGTGATAAGAACGGCGCCAGCCAGCGCGAGAAATGCCGGATAAATTAGTGCCTGCTGCACGCGGTCTCGCAGCTCCTTGGTTTGCATCAAACTCTTGACTACACGGAGCAGAATCTGGGGCAGCGCTCCGCTCGCCTCGCCGGCAGCCACCAGGTTTACATAGAGCGGCGGGAAAATCCGCGGCAGTTCACTTAATGCTTGCGAAAAACTGCGGCCATCGACCAGCGCCTGATGCAGCGTGTGCGTCATTTGCTGGACGCGCGGCTGCTTCAAACGTTTTTCCAAAACTGATAGCCCCTCGTCGAGCGTCATTCCTGCCTGCAGCAAATGGGCGAGCTGCTCGGTAAAAACGAGCAGCTGACCGTGCGGAATTTTTAGATTTTGCGTGGGAGCGGTGGGAGCAGTGGGCGCGGCGCCGTCTCGTTGCGCCGTTTTCGCCTCCGGCCCAACTAGCTCGATCCGGACCGGAATACATTTCTGCAATTCAATTTGTCGAATGGCGACTGCTCGATCCGGGCAATCGAGCACGCCCTCAACCAAGCTTCCCTGCGCGTCGCGGGCACGGTATGCAAACTGTGGCATCGGCGTGGAAAATTAGTCTGAAACCGGAGATCGCAAACTAGAATCTGCGTCGCAGCTCGACTGCTAAAAAGCTAAAGAGTTAAAAAGATCCCTTCGGCCGACACAACGTTTTCAACGAATCACGAGTCCCTGCACTTAATTACCGTGATCGCGAAAAAATTTACTTGCCATGCCGTTTGATCTTGCTAAGAGCGGCGGACATGAAGTGTGCAGTAGTGTCCATCCTCGTCTCCATTGCGTTTGTATCGCAAACATTTGCGGTCTTGCGACCGCTGTTTCCGGCAAAACCGGCGCCACCCTTTAGCGGCGAAGTGATTACCACTGGCGACGATTCGAGTCGATATTCGGCGGGAAAACCTCCCGATACCGCACCGAGGTAGGACTGCATCCAGTCGCGAGAAGCGGGCTTTGTAATTTGCGAGGAGCGGAATGCGCACTTACAAAGTTGCGCTGCGACGATGAGAGCGCTAACCGAATGTCGCCTTTACGGAATCATTGATCTCGGCTACGTCCCGCAACTGGGGGATTGCGATCGTGTGGCCGAACAAATGGTCACCGGTGGCGTGGATCTCATTCAACTTCGCGGAAAAGGAAAATCGATCGACGAGCTGGTCGACCTGGCGTCTGAGATCCATGAAATCACTGCCCAATCGGGAACGCCGCTGATTGTGAACGATCACGCCGAGGTCGCGGCGCGAGTTCCCGTCGAAGGCGTGCACGTTGGGCAGGACGACGATTCAATTCTTGTTGTGCGCCAAAAAGCCGGAAGAGATTTGATTGTCGGTAAATCGACGCACAGTCTGGCCCAGGCGCACGAAGCGCAGGGCGAAGGCGCTGATTACATCGGGTTTGGTCCGATCTTCGCCACGCCAACCAAACCGGATTACCGACCAATCGGATTGGGTAATATCAGGGGAGTTCATCTGGATGTGAGCGTCCCGATCTTCTGCATAGGCGGAATCAACATCGACAATCTTCAGCAGGTGATCGATGCCGGGGCGAAGCGCGTTGTCATGGTTTCGGCCTTGCTCAAGGCGCGCAGCGTTGTTGATTACGCGCGCTGCGCCACCGATATGCTTGCCTAGCAAGATCACTAATTATTGACGACTGCTTTTTACCTTTATAGCCCTTTAACCATTTAACTCTGACCATGTCCGTTCTCGTTGTTGGCTCGATTGCAATTGACACAGTTAAGACCCCGGTAGAGGAACATTCGGAGTTGTTAGGCGGATCGGCCTCCTACGCTTCGCTGGGCGCAAGCTTTTTTTCACCGGTTCGATTGGTCGGAATCGTAGGCAACGACTTTCCGGAAGCTGAATTTCAGTTTTGGAAATCGCGCAAGATCGACAGCGAAGGCGTGCAGCGCGCGAATGGAAAAACATTTCGCTGGTCCGGTGAATACTCGTGGGACTTGAATACGCGCGAGACACGCTCCATTGCGCTGAACGTCTTCGAAGACTTCAAACCGGTGTTGCCGGAGTCGTATCGTGAAACCGATTTCGTTTTGCTCGCCAACATCGCGCCCTCGTTGCAAGAGCATGTGCTCGACCAGATGAAGCGGCCCCGTTTCGTTGTGGCCGATACGATGGATCTTTGGATCGAGACAGCACGGCCAGACCTCGATGCGCTGCTTCGGCGCGTGAATCTCCTGATCTTAAACGACAGTGAAGCGCGCGAAATCACCAGGGAGACGAGCCTTATCAAGGCGGGGCGTAGCATTCGAAAAATGGGTCCCAATTATGTCGCGATAAAAAAAGGCGAGCACGGCGCGCTGCTTTTCGGTGAAGGCGACCAATTTTTCAGCTGCGGCGCCTATCCGCTGGAAGACATTCATGATCCAACCGGGGCAGGGGACACATTTGCTGGCGGAATGGCTGGCTATCTCGCGGGCACTGTGAAAAAAGTGCACTTTAATGACTTACGGAAAGCCATGATTTACGGCAGCGTGCTGGCCAGTTTTTGCGTGGAAGCATTTAGTCTGGAGCGTCTGCGTACACTCTCGACGGAAGAAATCGCAAAGCGCTACGAGACCTTCAAGCTGATGAGCCAGTTCGAGGTGCCGGCGTGAGAACGGGGCCTGAAGTGGAATACCGCACATTACTGCTTCGCGCATTGATCACTGCGGCCGTCTGCGTCGTCGCCGTGTTGATCAGCTACTTTTGGATTGATCGCCCGGTGGCGTTCTTTGTCTATCACCATCACATCAACACGATTCAGGTTTTTCGATGGCTCACGTACCCACCGCCAGAAGTGCAAAATTGGTCGGCTCTTGTTTTGACGGTCTTAATGGTTCGGCGGGCATGGGGATCATTTCTGCGCTGGCAGAAAACACTGTTTGTCGCGTGTCTCAGCCTGATTGTTGCCGATGATTTCCGCATCTCGTTAGGCGACGTTTTCGGTCGCTATTGGCCGGAGACTTGGAGCCACGATAATCCATCCCTCATCGGCACGGGAACGTATGGTTTCCATCCATTTCAGCGTGGTGATGACATCGGCAGTTTTCCGTCCGGCCACGCTGCAAGAATTCTGGCTTTTGCTACCGTTTGGCTAATCGCAATGCCCCGCAGTCGAACCGTACAAGTCGTAGTCATTGTTCTCAGTGCTTCGATGCTCGTAAGTCTTGTGGCGATGAATTATCATTTCGTCAGCGACGTGATTGCCGGCAGTGTGTTGGGCGGAATCGTCGCGGTGTACGCGGCGCGCCTGGCGCGGTTGCAGACGCCCTGATTGGATTGTGATCTCGGATATGATTTCCGCGTACAGGTTCGCGACTGGGCAATTTACCAAATTGCGCCACAAGATTGGACTCTTTGCCCTCGCAATTGTTTGCGCGGCGGCGGTCAATGTTGACGCACGCGAGTCCAAAGATTGGATCGTCCTGGAGAATTGCAGGCTGATTTCGAATCCGGCGAATGACGGTGACAGTTTTCACGCCAGCTCAGGTGCGAGGGAATACATTTTTCGCCTCTACATGGTTGACGCGCCTGAAACGGACGCAATGAATCCGGCGCGTCTCGTTGAACAGGCAAAATACCTTGCGATCACTGTGCCCCAGGCCATCGAAGTAGGCCAGGCAGCCAAAGAGTTTACGCGAGAGAAGTTGTCCGAGCCGTTTACGGTGTTTACGCGCATGGCGGATGCGATGGGTCACAGCAAGCTCGAGCGGTTTTACGCATTTGTGCAGCCTAAAGACGGTGATCTCGGCGAGCAGTTGGTTCGCAATGGGCTTGCACGAAACTATGGATTCAAAGCGGTACCGCCGGGTTTGAGAAATTCGCGACTGGAAGTGGAAAAACTTCAACAATTCGAGGACGAAGCAAAGCAGGAGAGAATTGGAGGCTGGGGCGTTAGCGCCGGGCGATTAAATGTCCACGCTCAAAAGCCAGTGCCTTTTAGTGTTTTCGTAGCCGAAAAGAACGCTCGACCCCCGACATTGCCTCTGGCGAATACGTTCCACCGGATTGCCGCGCCGCTGCCCAGTCCCTCGACTCCTGCAGTTGGCTCAGTTGAACCTCAAAGGTCGCATGTAAAACAAACAATCGAGCTGGGGCAGATCGACATCAACAAGGCAACGGAGAAGGAATTGAAAATGATCCCCGGCATCGGACCGGTCATGGCCGGGCGAATTATTGCCGCGCGACCGTTTCGCAGCGCCGACGATTTGAAGAAAGTAAACGGAATCGGCGACAAAAAGTACGCCAAGATCCGGTCGTATTTTCAGTAGCTCGGGCTAATCTCATCGTCCTGCGGCAGCGGCTTACCGCCCGGCCTGCGCCATCGTGCAAAGTTTGAATCCCGGCGTCCCGCCGGGGCATGCATTCGGCCAGGCATGCGAGGAGTAGTCCGGAAGCGTCACGAAAGTTTTACAAGAACGCCTTCAAATCGCCACACGTCTCCGGTTTCTTGGCGGCGCTTTCACTAATCACTAAACAAACCAACAACACTTAATATGAAGAACTTTGTTTCACTTCGGATCGTAACTTTAGCACTCGTCGCAGGCTACCTGCTCAAAACCACGAGCGCCGATGCTGACGTCGCGTTCCTTGGGGTCGCTGCCGGCGACGCAGCAACCAACGATGTGATCGTCTGGACACGCGCCAAAGACGAAGCCAATCCGCAACCGACCGCAATCAACGTGCAAATCAGCCAGGACCCAACGTTCATTACGGGGGTTACTACCTTGCCCGCGGGGACCGCTGGTTCGCCGACTGATTACACGGTGAAGAGCAGTGTCGGCGGCTTGGAGCCAGGAACCGTTTACTACTACAGGTTCCAAACCACGAATGCCTCAGTCACAAGCAACGTTGGCAAGTTCAAGACCGCTCCTAACCCGACAGCCGATGCTCCAGTCCATTTTGGGTTCAGCGGAGACTGCGATGGATTGATCCGTCCTTATGCCCTCGCAAGCCAGGTGCCGGCAAAGAACTTGGATTTCTTCATGTTCGACGGAGACACGGAATACGAAACCTCCGCGAGTATCGGATCGCCTGCCGTACACAGCACCGGGAACATTCCAGATCCCACGGTCACTGTTCCAACGGCGACTCAGTCGCAGTTGTTCGATGACTTCTCGCGCAAATATCGCCAACAGTTTGCGCCTGTGAACATCGGCGGTCAGAACTGTCTGCAACCGTTCTTCGCCGGCCAGGGCAATTACACCGCGTATGACAACCATGAGCTAGGCAACAAACAATACATTAATGGCGGCGCTCCGGCAGGCGAAGGCATCGGTAGCACTACCGGTAGCCCGCCCTTCGACTTTCCAACCGGTGCAGGCGTAGACGCACGCAACCCTGTCAACGATGTAACTCCCAATGACGGGAGCGTTCCCTTCATGAACAAGGGCGGTGGCTTTCAAACTTTGCAGCAAGTTTTCGAAAACTACCAGCCTATGAAAGAGCGTGGCCTGATCAATGCGCCGTCTGACCCACGCACGAACGGCACACGCGAGCTTTACTTCGCTCAACAATGGGGCAGGAACGCAATCTTCATCAACACGGATTGTCGCTCCTATCGCGACATCCGGATGAAGACTACTACAAACGCCGATGAGACCGGCACGCGTGCCGACAATCCGAACCGCACCATGCTGGGCGCGACGCAGCTTGGGTGGTTGGAACAAACGCTTCTCGATGCGGAACAGGCGGGGACGACCTGGAAATTCATCAACATTTCCGATCCGATCGACCAGATCGGGCCAATTGGCGGGAGCCTGACGCTTGTCGATCAGCCGACAACTGCAGAATACGGCACCCTCGGCTCGATTGCCTCGATCGTCACTACCGGCTCTACGAACAATACGAGGACGGTTACGGTTGGTAGCACGGTCGGCCTTGTTGTGGGTCAGGGCGTTTCCGGCACGGGCGTCCCGGCGAACACAACGATCAGCGGCATCAACACCGATGGCACGACATTGTCGATCAACAACAACGCCACAATCGCAACTGGCACCACATTGGCTCTGACGCCGGCTCCGAGCACCTACGCGCCTGTTAACAGTGATGGAGGCAAGTCGTGGATGGGCGGCTATCGCGCGGAGCGTAATGAGCTGTTGAAATTCATCGCTGATCATCGGGTCCACAACGTGGTTTTCCTCGCAACAGACGACCATCAGAACCGAATCAACGAATTGTTTTACTCGCCGACTGGCCAGACTGGCGTCCAAGCGAGCTACGCAAAGGTACCGTACTGCTTCGAAATCGTTTGCGGGCCGCTGGGTGCAACTGGCCCGGACCTTATTTCAAACCATAGCTTTGCGCTGGTAAAGAAGCTCGCGGACAGCATTGCCAACGCTCAAATCGCAGAGAACCTCGAACCCATCGGTCTCGCAGGTTATCAAGGGTTACAGAATGTCAGGCGCTCCGGTGACCCAAACGCAGACAGGCTGCGCCAACCAGCTGACTTTTACAGTCCGGACACATTCAACTACAACGTGCTGGATGTAAGTGCCGATGGAAAAACTCTCACTGTTACGAGCTACGGCATCAACTCGACTGTGCAGAACGGGTTTGTGGAATACGATCCTGTCAACAATCCGGAGCGAGAATTGTTCAGCTTCCAGATCAAAAGGCATCCCTGACAGGTAACGTATCTGCCTGATTTGCCCGGATTGGTAAAACAGATCTCGCCCAAAAAAAATTTGGGCGAGGTTCTGAAGACAAAGCTTTGGGCGACAAGAATACGGCAAAAGAAAATGGCGCGCCCGAGAGGATTCGAACCACTAACCTTCTGATCCGTAGTCAGATGCTCTATCCAGTTGAGCTACGGGCGCAAAATATGATTTTTACCTATGAAAATCCATGCAGATACAGCAGTTTCGTGTTGTTTCGTAACCGAAAAATTCCGTAGCAAAATCCGTTGCATAAATCATGACCTTGTCATCGCGTCGGGGGCTATTAAACATCGGCGTTTGCTGTTTCATGTGCATGGTCGAAAATTCTACCTCGCGCCGCCGCGGCGGCCCGGAGGGCCTTACTATATTCGCTTCGAGCCTCCGTCAAACGCTGGGAAGAGTGTTCGCACTGTTCACCGCTCCTTGCGAACAAATGTAGCCGCACCTGCAAAGGCGCGCGCCAAGTTGATCATCGAGCCGATCTTGAATGGACAATGGGAAACCGCCGAAAAACTCAAAAGCAAATCGGGGTATGCAACGATCGGCGATATTATCGATCGATATCAATCCCACGCAGAGGACCGACCCGCGACGATCAGGAATAATATCAGTGCGCTTCGAATGCTCATTCGGACTGTTCACGGTGGCGATCCTGACCTGCGCAGTTCGTCGATTCTCACTGGCGAATTGATTCGGCAATTCGAGCGCATCAGAATGATCGAAGCGAAGACCGAACCAGCTCGCCGCCGGCTCGCGCATCGATCCGAAGTTATGTCGTTCAAGCGCGCTCCTTGGTTGCTCCGCGAAAAATGCGCTTCTACGAAGACATCAATTTGCCGAACCTAGATGCTTTTCGAAATGAAAGAGTCGAGATGCCAAAACGTTCGAAGCCACGCGCGCTTGATACTGGCGTGATCGCAGCGATCAACGCCGCAGCTCCGAAACTGGCGTCGACCGATCCGGCGGTGTACGTGGCGTTCTTGATGTTTTCGCGACTCGGTCTGCGCAACATCGAAATAAGAAACGCTCGGTGGAGTTGGATTGAGAATGGGCGAATCGGAATAATCGAACGTCCGGAGGAAAATTTTTATCCGAAAGGAAGTGAGGGGTGGGTGCCAATCGCGCCTGACGTGCTTAAGGAAGTTATGCGGTTTCGAAATCTATCGACCAACGACTACATTGTTCCAGGTGTCACGGCCACTGATCGAAAAGAAGCCGTTGATCGCAGACACTCCGCTTGGGTAGGCCAATGGATCAAGGATCGATCTAAAACGAGTTATGAACTACGTCGCTACGCAGGCAGTCTCGTCTATAATGCGACGCGCGATATTCTCAAAGTTCGCGACTTTCTTCGTCACGCGAGCGTGGAAACGACTCAGCAATGGTACGCCTATTTGCTGGACGATGTGCCATCGATAGGAATGAATGATTTCGTGCCGGCCCTACGCGTGCAGCACTAAGAACCTGGAGTCCTAGCTGCACGGGGTGGTCTGCTGATTGCGAAGTAATTGTCAACCTCCGGATGATCTCGGACACACGCCACGGACTCAATATCCGTTGTGACGTCGTTGGGAGCTCTGGACAGAGCGATTTAGTCGATCTCACGCGCGCACCTATCAGGTGAAAATTTCGGCACGATTTATAAGACCGCGCTGATGCAAACAGCGGCTAAGGCAGCCGTGAACGCTGCGTAGAATCCGCCCCTAGCGGTGTCCAATACCTCGCAGATTCGAGACTTAGCCAATTCATTCGAGCCGTATCTTTGGATGGGGTTCGAGGGCCGGTCCACAAGCGCAATTTAACCGAGTTGTGATCACACAGGCACAGCTCACCCAACGCTGGCAAAGCTCTTTACGTCTTCACGCAATTCTGCGCGTCATCGTCCGAGGACGAAGAATGCTTCTTCCTGGCCGAACCACGGCCGCGATGATCCGACAATTTGTGCTCTTGATGATGGATCACTTTTCCTGTCTTCGAATCGGTGATTGTCTCACGATAGCAGTCTTTTTCTTGATCTATCACGCGCAATTTAGTGTAGAACGATTAAAACCGTGGGTTCGAATTCCACCCCTTCCGTTTCCCTCGTAGAGTGAATATCAGACCGGTTTGCATAACAGTTTCACATAACAAGGCTGCCGATTTCAAGGGGGTCTCCTTAGCTTGACATCCCAGTATGCGCGCCATCCCGCTACACACTTAGACGCCAACTCGGCAGTAAGGCTCGTTATACTGACACTGTCGGCCTGGTCGAGTGCGGAGAGAAGCGCGCCTGCAACGCGTTCAAGGTCCCTCCCAGCAACGTCCTTCAATTTCGAGACAAGAAAGCCCGCTTCCAGTAGGATCTTAGTGCGGAGCACTCCTTCCCTAGTCGGTTTTTTCACGCCAGCGAGCGCGGGATCGCGCACGTAACTACCGCCGACGGGCACTGTTGTCGCAGCAGCACTCGTTACGTAGATCCCGAAGACCTCGAGCTTTCCCATTTCGAAGGCGTCGCGCATTCCCAGGCCGCCTGCCCAAAGGACCTTCATCTTAAGATCTCGCGCATACTCCTCAATACGCTTTATCTGTCTCCAACCGAGGTATCCCTTAGTATCGCCGGGCGATGTCTTGAGCAGGCGCCGCCCTGACGCTTTGTCGATCGTGTCAATGAGCACGACGCGCACTCCGTGCGCAGCGACCGTTTTCAGCCAGATCTGAATTCCACGCGGCAGATCTCTTTCTACGTCGACCGCTCCTTCTCGCAACAAACCTTGGTCGACAAAAAAAACCGGAGCTGCTGACCAGCCGCATAGCCACTGCTGCACTTGTTGGACGACGTTATCAATTTCAGGGCGCGTGAGCGGGAAACAACCGTACTTTCCGAGATTTGCTCCCATGGCCCGCGCGGTATTCAGACCGACCCAAATGCTGCGAGCTATGGTATCGGCATCCGGCAGGTTGGCAGCCCGAAGATGAACGTTCGCCTGATTTGCCTCGCGTAACAGGGGGCCGACTATCCCTGGTGGAAAATAATCGAGGAGGCCCGCCAACGAGACGGCCTGGTCTGCCACCTTACGCTTTACGCCATCGAGGACAACGACTCCCAGTCCAGCACGGCAAGCGAGGTCGATGGCTGTCATTGAAGTATCCCTACCAGTGATGCCACGTCCCACCCATGCCACAAGGCCGAGCACTTGCCCTTTGGGAGCACGGCGCATTCCAACCGCCTTTCCGGACGCAACGAATGAGGCAAGGTGTGCGAGAGCAGCAACTTTTCTCGGGTTTGTGATGCGGGCGAACCGAGGAATGTCGATCAGAACAGTGAGCGGTCGTGGTTGCCGGTCAGGAGTGTTCACAAATGGCCGGAAGGCCTCTGTGATCTCTCTCTCTGCTCGTTTGAGCGCATCAGTGCTGTCAGTGCGTAGGAGGATGCGCGGCTCGCGTCGATAAACACGAACGTTGACACGAGTGCCAATGTTCGTCGTAATCAGGACACGATCAACACAGGCGAGCCATATATCGGCGTACTCTTCGGGCCCTACGGTTAGTTCACCGATACCCCCAAGCCGTTCTGCATCCACCGCGATCCCCACAACGAGCGGCGTGCGCCTAACCGATTTCGGGAGCGCGCAAATTTTTGGAGACTCGAATGCTGCATCCCGGATCTCACCGGCAGCGCTTCCTTCGTCGCTCACACCGAGGAATGGTCCATATCGAACATGATCGTAGTCCTTGAGGGAATCGGTGCTTCGTGCGGGGTCTCCTCCAAGTCGAAGGTAGGCCTGACGTGCCTTCGCCGTCAGCGTTGGTGATGGATTTCCAAAGATAACGGCATGGCGGTACTCGGACAAGGTCCTGCGACACAGATCCGCCCAGCTACGGTCTCGGTCTTCTGTTCGCGAATACCGGCTTCTAAGGATCTGACCCGGGACCACAGCGTTCATCATATCCCTGCCTTCTTCGGATGCGCGTACTCTCGCTCATAATTGCCATGTAGGTACCTGTTTCAGCCGCTCGATGAGTCGGCTGGATCGTTATGCGTCTCTAAACCTCGGCGGTTTCTCTTAAGGAGAACTTGCAGCCTTCATCTTATTTATTCCGTATCGATCAGCGGTCATAACCCAGATGTGGGACTATGAGTCCTCGGAAAAATCTACTTCGACCTGATCTTTTTCACTCCAGCTTTCAATTTGCCGGCTGAACATGTAATAGCGTGGAGAATTTGACCAATCAAGTCCCTTTACAGCCTCCAAAGCAGCATGCGGATCGGATTCGAGCAGGAGAGCCTCTGCTGCACGTGGCAGTGGAATAGGGGTCGTGTCCCACAATGCAGACTGCTTGGTTGTAAAACCGCCCGTGACAAGTGCCTGGAGTTGATCCGGGTGGCAATAATCACGTCGGCCTCTCGCAACGGTTGGAGCAAAACGATCGCCCAGAGTAGCTACGAGCGATACGTAAGCCGAGAGGACAGACGTGCCGATCGGCGCAGACGACCGAATGTCTCTAAGAGTGCACCAGTGTTCCCAGACCTTGCCCCCATCCTGCGCACTTCTATTCACAGGTTGGTCGAAATCCTGTCGACGCCAAAGATTAAATAGGGTTGGCGAGTCGTTGACTCCTCGCGCCGACGTGCGACCAGTGGAGTTTCCTTCAACAAAACCCAGCACCGCAGCACCGTCGACCAACGCACGTCCTGCTGCAGAATCCAGTTCTACGGTCGAAGGTCCACCTTTGGCAGCAGCAGTGACACTCGCGTAGTATTTGTCGTACGCACCCTTGTGGGATATTTCGAGCCATAGTACTTCGCCATTGGTAGCACGCATCGCGCCACCGGCGCCTGCCAGGTGACAGGAGACATGCCAAGCACCGTAGTCAAAGTCCCCGGGATCCCCGGGGCCTAGATAATAGCCCTGAATGAGTGTACGATCTAACCAGAGGCGCCGGAGTCTCTCTACATTGCCTGCATTGTTGGTAAGGTCGCCATTTGGATTCACTTCAAACTGGTATGAGCCTCGCTTCATAGGAACTCTCCAAATCCATCGAGAGATATCCCGAACGTGTCAGGCCAGCCTAGTGGCTTGCACTCTCATTTGTTCTCACCCGGTGCAAAGTTCACTTGAGCACCTTTTTTATCTTTCTTCAAGTCCCAAAGGAGCCAGTCGTCATTCACAACGAAGCCCTGCTGGCCACGGCTCCACTTTTTCGGGAGCTCAGAATTGATCGCCATAAGAAAACGCAAGAGTGGCTTTTGTGGTGTATGGGCTTTCTCCGCATCATCGAGACGAATGGACGCGTGACGTGAAGTCTAAAGAACTGTGCTCGGTTTACCGCCCGGCTCAGTTCAAGACCTCATGGACGTTTACGGTTACGTTATCAACGGCATGGATCCTGACCCGATAAAGTAAGAAGCGCGTTGCGGTTAAACGCACGACGTCTGATTCCAAATCAGATGATTCTGTTTCGGCTTTCCGCGAAGAGCGTCGAAAAAAGCTTCCTAGACTTGATGCCAAAGGAATAGAATCTCCGCGGTCTCTCGTTCTATACCATGTGGCGAACTCGAGCGATTCCGTCGGAAGGCACGACCCGAGTGTTCATTTCCGCCACGTCCAAGGACCTGGGCACGGTGCGAGAACTCGTCGAACAAGCGCTTCTAACGATGGGCTGCATGCCGGTCGAGGAGGCGAACTTTCCCCCCGATTACCGTAGCGTTCGCGAGATGGTCGAAGAGAAAATCGCCGGCTGTGAAGCAGTCATCCATATCGTCGGCGTCCGCTATGGCGCCGAGCCAGATCCCTCGACGTTGCCCGAAGGGGCAGCTCGTCGCTCCTATACTCAGATGGAAGCCGACATCGCGCGCAAGCTTGGGAAAAAGCTGTATCTCTTCGTCTGCTCTGAGGACTTCCCTTACGACCAGGCCCCGGCTGAGAGCGAAGAGCTTCAGGGGTTGCAACGGGCCTACCGTGCCGAGATTGCCAAGGGCGACATCCTCCGGACGGAGGTGACTGATCGAGAAGAACTAGGCTGCAAAGTACGAGAACTCCAAATCGAGCTGGAGAAGCTTAAAAGCCAAATCGGCAAGGACCGATGGCGCATGGCAGCGTCCTTAGCTGTCCTTTTGCTTTTGCTCGGCGGAATCGGTGCCGGCATCTGGTGGTGGTTGCCCAGTGTGGTTAAGAAAGAAGCCAGCTATGATCGTGGCCGCGCCCGGGAACAGTTGGTCGCCGATATCAGGGCAGAGGCGCAAAAGAAGATCGTGGAAGCCGGTGACGACTGGCGCAAGACAATCGAAATCGAAGAGTGGCGCGACCAACAGCTTGCGGACTTAGACCGCTTTCTGGATCGCATCCAGCAAACGTTTGACGCAGGTGAGGCCACGGAGAGTTATCGTCAAGCAACCGATTTGCTCGCAGCAAAGGGCCCCGATGAAGCACTGGCATATCTGCAGGCACGCAGCAATCAGCGTAAATCACAAATCGAAATGCAGGCTAACCGGCGGGATCAGGAAGAGGCCGATCTCAGAAACTTGCTACAGGAGGACCTGCTTGCGGCGTCACTGCTGGAAACGAAGTTTCGCTTCGATGATGCGGAAGCCAAGTACCGCGAAGTCCTGGAAAAAAGCGGCTCCTGGCCCAAGGCCCGCAATGACTTTGCCTGGTTTTTGATTACGCGGGGAGAAGTTATCGATCCTGCTGCGGGAAATGCGAAGCTGCAAAAGGCATTGGAACTTTGCCGCGGGACCCTCGCCCTTGCATCGCGACAAACCGCGCCGCAGGACTGGGCCGCGACGCAGAACAATATGGGCTGGGTGCTCAGAGATCTTGGCGAACGGGCGAGCGGAGAACAATGGGCGCAGTATTTACAGCAGTCGGTAGCTGCTTATCGCGCAGCATTGGAAGTGAGAACGCGCGAGCAATTGCCGCAGGACTGGGCCGCGACGCAGAACAATCTGGGCATTGTGCTGACAGATCTTGGCGAACGGGCAAACACAGAACAATGCGCGCAGTATTTAGAGCAGTCGCTGGCTGCGTATCGCGCGGCCTTGGAAGTGCGAACGCGCGAGCAATTGCCGCAGCGGTGGGCCGCAACGCAGACCAATATGGGCTGGGTGCTCAGAGATCTTGGCGAACGGGCGAGCGGAGAGCAATGCGCGCAGTACTTACAGCGGTCGGTAGCTGCTTATCGCGCGGCCTTGGAAGTGAGAACGCGCGAGCAAACGCCGCAGCAGTGGGCTACGACCCAGAACAATCTGGGCATGGTGCTCGCGGTTCTTGGCGAACGGGCGAGCGGCGATGAAGGTGCACAGTATTTAGAGCAGTCGCTGGCCGCTTATCGCGCGGCCTTGGAAATAAGAACGCGCGAGCAAATGCCGCAGGGATGGGCCGCGACGCAAGGCAATCTAGGCAATGCCCTTAGCATTCTTGGCCAACGGGCGAGCGGAGAACAAGGTGCACAGTATCTAGAGCAGTCTGTGGTTGCTTATCGTGCGGCCTTGGAAGTTTACACGCGTGAGCAGTCGTCGCAGGACTGGGCCTCGACGCAAAGTAATCTAGGCAACGTGCTTAGCGTTCTCGGCCAACGGGTAGGCGGAGAACGAGGTGCGCAGTATTTACGGCAGTCGGTCGAGGCTATCGAAAACGCCTTAAGTATATTTACGCCCGAAGCGGCTCCTTATCAAAATGGTCTTGCGCGTGTGAATCTTGAAAAAGCGAAGGCAGCCCTCCACAAGATTTCCTCGCAGTGAATAGTCCTACAATCTAACCAATCGATGGAGCTGACCGCGGCCAGCCGTGTCTGACACGAAATCAATTAAGTGGTTTTTAATCCCGGAGATTCTTAGGTTGTTATCCAAACGTTTGATCGGAGACCAAGACTAGCGACCGACCTCTTAACGCCCGTTACTCTCTTCGTCCGGGAAAAAACGTTTCCAGACCGCTTCATAGGCATTTCCAGCTTTGCTTTGCGGATACCTCTTCTGCACAATTTCCAATGTGAGGAAAGATCCATCACCAGTTGAGTCGAGTGCGCTTGCTGCGCTGGCAATGTCTGCTAGCCATGGAGGCGCAGGTTTCTCGTTGAAGTTCTCCGGTTCGGGTTGCCGCGTCCGATATAGGAGGCTGACATCGAAAAGGCGCATCGTATCCCATTGATTCCATGTTCCGCCAGATAGAATCAGCAATCGTTGGCCATCTGAACTGAACTGTGGAATTCCGATCGAGCCGCGGAAGAGTATAGGCTCGGCTGGCTCTTGCATTCGTGCGCCCTTTGCGACTTCGACTCGACCGTACAGTGATTTCGCCACAAGACGCGTGGCAAAGTCGCCCGGTCCAACGACTATACGCATGAACTGATCGCGAAACGTCGGTGGAACACCAGGGGTCACATTCCCGTCAAGGAGATTAAGGATTCGGACGCCACGCCAGCCCGTTAGGGTAAGTTGGTCATTGCCGGGGCCGAAGGCGATGCTATTCGGTTGAAAGTCCTCGGACAATCGAATCGAATCCTGTCCATTCATAGCGTTGGGCAATAGTTGGAGATCATCTGCGCCGATGAAACTACCTTGCGCAGTGGCGGCGCTGCTGAGTCCCCGCATTGCGAAGCGAGACGCTCAGTGTGCTGCAAGTGCGTAATGATAACCGCATCCTCGCCTTCCAGCGCTGGCTACCAGGAGAAGGGCGGGATGTGGTGGTCGTAGCCAGTTTGAACGACAATACTTTTACAAATTACGAGCTGCCGTGGCCGGGTATTGGTAGGTGGCGCGAAATTTTCAACAGCGACTCGTACGATGATTATCCGGCGCACGGCAACGGCGGAGGCATCGAAGCGTACGACGTCCGCGCGATAGCCAGCCGGCGACAACCCGCGTTTTTATTCCGTCCAACTCCGTCCTCGTGTTCGCTCGCTAGTCAGGACACAAGTTTATCACGTGCATGGGATCCGAAAGTGAGACAGAAATCTTGATTCGTAGCAAAACGCGTAATACTCGAGTTTTGACCTAGGTAAGTGGCTCGTTCCGTAGTCAGATGCTCTATCCAGTTGAGCTACGGGCGCAAAATCTCGATTTACCTATGAAACAACATGATGCTATGAACTAATTGTGTCGCTTCAAACGGTAAAAATCCATCTCAGTAATGGCAATTTTTAATCCTTTTGCCGCAATATGCCCGATGGAACGTTATACGACCTTCCGTTCCTGTCGATTTCAGCGTGATCAACGAGGATCCGTCCCTGATATTGCTCGCCGCGTCTAAGGCGGATGCGTACACCTCCAAAATCGATTGTGTAATCTTGTTGAAGCTCGTACATATGCTCGGGTATTCCTTCCTGAGATCGGGAATAAGTGGTTTTGGTGTCGGTCTGGACTTGCGGTTCGCGTTGCAGGCTGTCCTGTTGTTGGCGCAATATGCCCGATGGAACGTTATACGACCTTCCGTCCCTGTCGATTTCGGCGTGATCAACGAGAATTCGTCCGTGGTACTCCTCGCCACGCTTAAGGCGGATACGTAGACCTCCAGCCACCACGATTGTGTGATCCTGTGTAATCTGGTACGTGTGTTCCGGAATCCCTTCCTGGGATCGGGAATAAGTGGGCTGCGTTCCAGTCTGGGCTTGCTGCTGCTCAGACTCCTGCTGTTGGCGCTGTAGCTCTCGCTTGGCCGCTTTTTGTTCTGCTGTCTTTTGCGCTTCTGCGGCCTGCTGTTGCTGAGCGAGTCTATTCTCCTCGAGGACCTGAGACGTGAATTGAGCAGCCTGCTGTGGGTCGTAATGAAAGCCTTCCTGAACCTCCTTT
>Ga0070698_100003201_pt1 | contig 18036 bp, 14 predicted proteins | sample KBSK1502metaG_FD_65477 | JGI IMG/M metagenome (GOLD analysis project Ga0070698, IMG submission 65477) | Corn, switchgrass and miscanthus rhizosphere microbial communities from Kellogg Biological Station, Michigan, USA - KBS K1-50-2 metaG | ecosystem: Host-associated > Plants > Roots >...
CAGACCGAACAATGCGCTCGCAGCGCTCAAAAGCTTCACAGGGGCGAGGGCGGTGATGGCGGATACCAGCAACCAAGAACCTCCGAGAAGTTTGATCCGGGCAGCCCTTTCCGGACTAAACGAGGGGACGACAAAAGGGACGAAGGTCCCCAAAGCAAGCAACCTGGCCGACTCCAAAAGAAAAAATTGCCGGGCGATTGCGTATCTGAGCAGCGCTGCGAAGATCAGGCACGTGATGCCAGGAATGCCGGCAATCCAGCGCCGAGAGATCCTTTTTTTTCTGCCAAGAAAGGAGTCGCAAAGGTCGCAAAAATCAATTTCGGCTTTAAAGCCACGAATCCAAGAGATCGCGACCAACGCGAGGATGATGGCAACATCGGGTGGCACATAAAACGCGGCGAGTGGAATGTAGAAACTAACTGTCAGAATCGCCGCGAGAAGACCGACGATCGGCGACCACGCCAGCGCTGCAGCATCCATGGGATGCTCAGCGAAACGAGGAATTCGAAAACCGGTAAAATGGTGGACAGCAGAAAGAAACGAATCCACGCAGGACCCCGACTGTCATGCGGCCAAGACTTCTTGCGCAGGTACGCCTCTCAACTCGTAGACGCGAAGGATTGTTTCTTCGATCAGATTGTTCGGGCACGACGCCCCTGCCGTAATGCCAATGGTTGCAGGGCCACTCGGCAGCCAGTCACGTGTTACAATCTCGCGCTTTTCGTGCAAATTGTAGTGTGTGATTTGCCCCGCAGACTCAAGTTTGCTCGCGCTTCGGACAAAGTAGGTCGGCATCTTGACCTCGCCCATTTCGGCGAGGTGCGAGGTGTTGGAGCTGTTATAACCACCGACGACGAGCAGAAGGCTCATCTTCTCAAGCAACAGCTCGCTTAAGGCGTCCTGCCGCTCCTGGGTAGCGCCGCAAATCGTGTCGAAGAATCGAAAGCGTTTTGATCCAAGTTCCGGGCCATCCCGATCAATGACCGCCGCGCGGATTCGACGTTGAACTTCCTCCGTCTCGCCTCTGAGCATGGTCGTCTGATTTGCGACCCCTACGGCCTCGAGATAAATGTCTGGATCGAATCCGGGAGAGTACGCGTCCTTGAACCGATCCAGGAATTCCTGCTTGTCTCCTCCGCGTCTGATGTAATTGCAGACGTAATCGGTGTCCTTCAGCGTCAAAACGATCAGGTAATGCCCCATTCCGAGTCCCAGAGCGCGGGAAGCGGTGGCCTTGGTCTCCTCATGCTCCGCCTTACCGTGGATGATGGATGTCACGTGTTCCACGGCATTCTGGCGCACTCTTTTCCAAACGCTCATCACATCGCCGCAAGTCGTGTCTACTATCTGGCAGCCACGCTCCTGGATTTTTTTCAGAGTGATCAGATCGGTGCCAAAAGCCGGTACGATAACGATATCGTCTGCAGTCAGTTCGTCGATCTCGGCCTCGCGTCCGTTGCCAAGGAGATTTTTGATTCCCATGGCACCGATTTGCTCATTCACGAGCGGGTTATGAATAATCTCGCCGAGAATATACAGACGCGAGTCCGCAAAAACTTTGCGCGCGGCGTACGCCAGATCGATCGCCCTCTCGACACCATAACAAAAACCGAATTGCTTAGCGAGGCGCAGGGTTGTGTCACGAACGGTGAGAGTCCCACCGTTAGCGCGGATGCGCTCCACAACGACACTTCGGTAGTGAGATTGGACCTGCTCCTGAACCTTCGCCATCACGTCGGGTGTACGAAGGTTGATTTTTTTGGTTCGTGTTTGCGGCGGCGTAGGTGGCGCGGACATGGTAGTTGCCAAATCACTGATCGAAGGGCTGTACGGAAATATCAATCCTGCAGCAAGGTACCCTGTGGTGGAGCAAATACAGCGTCGGAGACTAGGTAAGCGGCTGGGGGATCCGGATCGGCATAGTCGCTTGGACGCGGTGCGCTCTTTCCGATCGTCGCATCTTCGGGCTGGGTTTGAGCGATCAATACGGGCGTTCCTTCGTGCACAAGGGCGAAAAATTTGGGCGCAGCGTTCGGATGAAGGCGCAGGCATCCATGGGAATGGGGAATCGGCCAGACGGCTCCCTGATGAAAACCGTAGGCAGGCTTGAATTCTACCCAGTAAGCCATCGGATAACCGACATAGTGATACCCGGCACCCGGCGGGTGATCGCTGGTTCCTGCTCTTACGTCATTGCCACGGGCCCAAAAACCGTAGGTCGCCGAGCGCTTCTTTCGGATCTTGCCGGTCACGTGGTAAGAACCTGTGGGTGTGGTTGCCCCGGCTTTGCCAATTGTCGTTGGCGTGACAAGCAACGGTCGGTCGCCCTCCATGACATAAACCATACGATTTTGAAGGGATACTTTGACGCGAACTGCGCTCGGATTCTTGGGCTTGTACGCTACGACCTCGTACTTCCTTGAAGTAACCGTCGTAAGGGTCGTACAGCCGGAAAGAAGTGCGCAAAAGACCGCGGTTCCGAGACAAATCCGAAGACAATAGCTTCTCATACTGGCATTTAATTTGGCGTCTATATTACAGGATCGTCAAAATTTGCAAGGAAGGAATGGTGACAGGGCTTTAATCGTTGTCTCGGCGCCACCTCCCGTATTCGCGAATCTGTTCTCCCAAAAGCTTCGCCCGTTCCGGATGTTCCTGGCTTTCGATTTCAAGATCAACTTCCCACACCGCTGATTCTCCAGTGCCCGACGCGGGAGGCAATCAGGATTGCACATTTCGCGGGCAAGGCAAACTGTCGCAAAAATGTTGGCAACGATCGATAGCGGCGCTAACGATTTACCATGCCTAATTCCCCCGCAGAAAAATATTTCATCGGCATCGATGTCGGAACCGGAAGTGCGAGAGCCGGCGTCTTCGATAGCAAAGGTGTCCAAACAGGGAGTGCGTCGGCGGCAATCCAAATGTGGAAGCCCGCAGCCGACTTTGTCGAGCAATCCTCGGAGAATATCTGGAAGCAGTGCTGTGAAGTGGTTCGATCTGCGGTAGAAAAGGCTGGTATAGACCCGAAAGCGGTGGCAGGCCTCGGGTTCGATGCGACCTGTTCCCTGGTTGCGTTAGCAGCGGATGGACAGCCGGTTTCGGTGAGCCCAACCGGTAGTCCCGAGCAAAATGTGATTGTCTGGATGGATCATCGAGCAGTCGAGCAGGCGGATCGCATCAATGCGACGAAGCACGAGGTTCTGCAATACGTTGGAGGCGTGATTTCTCCCGAGATGGAATCGCCGAAACTCCTGTGGCTCAAAGAGCGGCTTCCTGAGGCATGGAAAAGGGCGGCGCATTTTTTTGATCTTCCTGATTTTCTTACTTTTCGGGCAACCGGCGATACGGGGCGATCTCTCTGCTCTCTTGTTTGCAAATGGACTTATCTCGGTCACTACAGGGTAAAAGGGGATCTTGCCGGCTGGAGCGATTCCTACTGGGAACAGATCGGATTAGGCGACCTGGTGGCGGAAAAATACGCGCGGATTGGAGCGAAGATCCGACCGATGGGTGAGCCGGTCGGGCAGGGGTTATCTGAGCGCGCGGGGATGGAGTTGAATTTGCAGCCCGGCACAGCAGTCGGCGCATCAATCATTGACGCGCACGCGGGCGGGTTAGGCGTGCTCGGCGCGGTCGGCGAGGGCGAAACCTTGTCACCAGAGGTGTTGAATAGTCGCGTTGCAATGATTGCCGGTACCTCGTCGTGTCACATGGCAGTCTCTGGGGAACCGAGATTTATTCCTGGGGTTTGGGGCCCCTACTTCTCTGCGATGATCCCAAACTACTGGCTTACTGAAGCTGGCCAATCGGCCACCGGCGCGGTTCTGGATCATGTGATTTACTCCCATGGCGCATACCCCGCCGCCAAAAGAGAAGCGGATTCCCAAGGCATTTCAATCTTCGACTTTCTCAATGAGCAGTTGTCCAGGCTGCGGACCGACAATGGGGTGGATTTTGAAGGAGCGCTTACGAAAGAACTGCATGTCTACCCGGATTTTCATGGCAACCGCTCGCCGCTTGCCGATCCTACGCTGCGTGGAATGGTCAGCGGACTGAAGCTTTCTGCCAGAGTGGAAGACCTGGCCCTACTCTATTTGGCAACTATACAGGCGATTGCATATGGCCTGCGCCATATTCTGGAAGAGATGAATGCCCGAGGGTATTCTATCAAAGAGATCTTCGCGTGCGGAGGGGGTTTGAAGAACGAAGTATTCTTGCGCGAACACGCGAACATTACCGGTTGCAAACTAGTGTTGCCTAAAGAACCCGAAGCGGTTTTGCTGGGCGCCGCAATACTCGGCGGAGTGGCTTCGGGCTTTTTTCGGAATATTCTCGACGCGATGAAATCGATGAACGCGGCGGGCAGGAAGATTGAGCCGGAAGAAGGTCGAGTTGAAGAATATCATCGCCGGAAATATCGCATTTTTCGACGCATGCACGCTGATCAGATGGCGTACCGGGAATTGATGGGGTGAGTTTGGAGTTTGGAGTTTGGGTGTTCGGAGTTTGGAAATCGTTCTCGTCCTCTTCCTCCCTATCGCAACTGAGCATTGCGGTGCCATCCTCTACTTCCCAGCGGCCAGACCTTCTGAATCATGGCGAATAGAAAGGCGGTGGTCAGCCCGAACAGAAGCATCCCGTTCAACGCCTCCAAAGCACCCATCAGTTGCCATTGCTTTTCCAGAAAGAGGTTCGCGTGGCCGTAGCTTGTCGATCGCGGAGTTGAATGCTATCCCGGTCAAGACATCAGCAATACCACCATCTAGGTGAGAGATGTTGCAAACCTCCGGGCTGGGGGCATTCCTCAGACTAACATTGTCCGGTTCAATGGATCTCGTGCTACCATGCTAGCTATCGCTAGCCCGGTTGAACCTTTGGTTGGGCCCGTTCCAGAAGCAATGCCACGCAGTCGTTCGACCGCAACGTTCCAAAGACCAGGCCAAGACTGTTGGTAAGACGCGCGGAGCAGAAAGCGTCTGCTATCCTTTGATTTCCACTTCTTATTAATGCAGCTGCTTGTAAAGCGAGCGCCATTTTCTCCACAAACCAGCGAGCGTCGAATTCTGCATCGACTTGCATCTGTTTTGCCAAGATGAGGTTTCCGGTAAAACGATCGAAAATCGAATTAACACCACTCGTGGACGCGATCTCCTGCTGAAGAGCTTCCACCGTGCCTGGATCCTTATGCATTGCTCTCAATACGTCCAGGCACTGGACATTCCCCGCGCCTTCCCAGAGTGAATTCAACGGAGCATCCCGATACAGGCGGGGAAGCGGAGATTCTTCGACATAGCCGTTTCCCCCTAAACACTCCAAGGCCTCGACAACAACCGCCGGAGCGCGCTTCGTGATCCAATACTTGGCAATTGCTGTAGCGATTCGGGCAAACTTTTGCTCGCGTGCGTCTTCCGGTGAGCGATCAAACGCATGCGCGAGACGAAGTGCAAGGGCAGTCGCCGCCTCCGATTCCAGGCATAAATCGGCCAGAACGTTTCGCATCAATGGTTGATCGATCAACAGTCGACCGAACGCCCACCGATGAGCTGCATGATGAGTCGCTTCGGCAACGGCCTTCCGCATCGACGCGGCCGATCCCAGGGCGCAATCGAGCCGGGTATGCCGCACCATCTCCATAATCGCCGCTATGCCACGACCCTCCTCGCCGATCAATCGAGCTGACGCGCGGCGGAATTCCACTTCTGTGGACGCATTCGAGCGGTTACCGAGCTTGTCCTTTAGACGAAGAAGATGAAAAGCATTGCGTGATCCGTCCGGTCGCCACCGAGGCAGCAGAAAACAGGAAAGCCCAGCCGGCGCTTGAGCGAGAATCAAAAACGCGTCACACATTGGCGCCGAGCAAAACCATTTGTGACCAGTAATGACATACTCTTCGCCGGGGCCGCCGCCGTAGAGGGGTTCCGCCAACGTCGTATTCGCTCGTACGTCGCTGCCTCCCTGGCGTTCGGTCATGCCCATCCCGAGAAGGACGCCTTTTTTTGCAAAAGCTGGCGCTGAGCGAGGGTCGTAAACGGGGGAAAGAGCTCGTGGTTCCCACTCGGTCGCGAGTTCCGGTTGCACGCGGAGCGACGGGATCGCCGCAAATGTCATCGTCAGCGGACAGCTCGAGCCTTCATCGATTTGATGGCGCAGCATCACCAAGGCGGCGCGTGCGACGTGAACTCCTGGTCGCTTCTCTATCCAAGGCAGCGAATGAGTTTGCGCCGCAATCCCGATACACATCAACTCGTGGTAGGCTGGATGGTATGCTACCTCATCGATGCGATAACCGAATCGATCGTGAGTTCGCAATTCGGGCGTAAACCGATTAGCCAAGACGCCAAGATTGATCGTGTCCGGTTTGCCTAGTAATTCTCCAAGCTTGCATGCCTCTGTGTCAATCCAACCGCCGCCATCCCGGTTAACAGCTTCCTTGAGTGCGCAATCGCTATCGAAAAGGTTGTAATTTTCCAGCGGTGGCGGTTGATTGAAGACCGCTTCAGGCGAATAAGCGGCGCTCATGTTTTCCTTTCAAGTGGTGCAAACGGCCGGCAGTTCCAGCAGAAATCCTCTCCCCAACTCCCCGCAAATGCAATTGGTAAAATAGCGCCGGCCGGAAGCGCCATAAGAATGCAACGCTGGAGCGTTTTCTCACAGAGCTCACGCCCGATACCCCGATCGCTTTGAATGCCGGGCTTGGCCAGTAGATGTCGTAGACGGCAGGATAAGGAGGACAATGGAAGCTAGCAGCATTCACGATGTTGCCTATATCATCGCTGTGATCGCTATGGTGGTCGTGCCGCGAGCAGTCGTGGCCTATCTCGGTGCGAGGTAGGCGGGATCTCCGAGCCGGCCGTTGTTAGCCCGTTGCGAATGATGTCGGGAATTTTGTTCTCGTTTCCTGCGGACCGGCCGCGCCAAATCTTAAAAATCGTCCTCGAACTCGAACTCGTCCTCGCCGATTGCTGAGAAATTTGGCTCTTGAACAAAAGGTACATAATTTGGCTTTCGGTGAGTCTGCGTCTCACTAGAGGCTTGTATAACGGCTGGGGTGGCTCCGAGTTCGAGTTCGAGGACGATTTTTCCGGCACACGAAAAACATTATCATAACATTCATTATTCGTGCTATAATCATTAGATGGAACGCTAGTCCCGTCTTCGCTAAGAACAATGGGACAGCATTCGTCCTAAAGCAGCTCACTGCCAAAGAAGGCAAGCCAATCAAGCTGTCCGAGGAAGAGCAAGCGATACGCCCCAGGTTGCACAGCTACAAGCTTGAGGGACGCAGTGTCGAAATTTTCCTGACTAAGAAAGTCCATCTCTTCGAACCGCAGGGATGGACGTGCCTGGTTGACGGGCAACTGGTGGGATTTGGTTTTCGAAGTCGCCGAAAGGCCGAGGGGAACGCGCTTCTTTATATACGAAACGAATTGGGAGCTGGTTCTAAAGAGATGCGGTGGTGAACGCGCGCGTCACCTTCGGGCGTTTAGCGCATACGGCCTTTATTTTAAAACACGCCAATCACCTTCAAAGTGGTCAGGAGACGGCGCCGTCCGGTACGTAGACGAACACGAGATCCTGGTCCATTCCTTTGGGATCGACCGATCGCTCGAATACAAGCAGGTTCTCCGTTCCAATCAAACAATGCTCCATTCCAGGCTCGAAATGAAATCGGTCTCCCGGCGCGAGCGCCTCCACTGTAAGGGGTTGATCGGCGACATGCCGCGAAAGGATGAGCCCCGTGCCTTCCTTCACCTCCAGGCGCTCATCTTTTTTTTCATGCATTTCAAGTGCAAGGTATCCACCTTTGCGGACCACCAGATACTTTTCGACCCGCGGGTGCTCATGGAGAACTATAACCACACCGCCCCAAGGTGTCTGTATCGTCCCTTCATCACGCCGGTTGACGCGATCGAGAAGTTCGGCAAACAGCGCCGATGTACCAGAGGGCGCATGGCTGAAGTGCTCACTCCAGAGCCGGCATGCTTCTCGGCAATAACGATTGAACGATTCCTGGGAATCGATGCGCGACTGCGTGCTCAGACTGCTCGCGATGGCGGCAAACCTGGAGTCGCCAGCCAACCTGTCGTGATTTAGATCAAAACCAACACTCATCTCGTGAAAGACTTTCTTGTTTTTACTAACACATTCCAGACTGGAATACGCAAGCTCTTGTTGCGCCTCGACCCCTCATGAGCGTGGCTGATTCCGTGTCAGCGCCCTGAGCGCTTGCTCGCCCTGTCATTAAACAGTTTTGCTGCACTTGTGGAGCCGCACCCTTAGTCTGGAGGGCTGCGCTCCGTCGCAGCCGCAAATCTACGAAACCGGCGCCGTTCAGCACGGCGCGAATTTCTCCTCTGCCTCGTCATAACGGTCCACCCGGAGGTCCGACCATACCAGTCTGCCCCCAAGAGAGGCTGCTTTGGAGATGCGGCTATTTTCCTGCCGTGCTCATGATTTTCGCGCGTATGCTTGCTTATCCAGATATGCGAAGACTGACTGTCAGCGATCCGCTGAAACGTTCACTAGTCGAGCTGGAGGACGAGGAGGATTGAGAGGCAGGGATATCAAGGGCGAAGACCTTGTTTAGGTGGTTTTAGGTGGTTTTGCTTTTCAAGGATTCTACTTGCGATACATCTCGCGGAACGGATGTTCGTCGAGGAGATTGGACTCGATACCTCCGAACTTCTGACCGTCGTAGATCTGGATACCCATATAAAAGTAAAGCGGACAGATCGGAGTTTCCTGATTCAACAAAATATCTTCCGCGCGGCGAAGGATTGCCAAACGGCGTGCGTGGTCCGATTCCATTGCCGCGTCGGCAACTAGTTTGTCGTATTCGGCGTTAGTCCACCCCGTCCGGTTGTTTCCTCCGGCGCTTACGAAGCAGTCGATAAAGGTATTGGGATCGTTGTAGTCGCCAACCCAGCTTGAGCGCGCGAAGTCGTAGTCGAGGCGTCTCAGGGAGTTGAGGTAAACCTTCCACTCTTGCTTTTGTAGTTCGATGTAGATTCCAAGCGCATCGGACAACATGCTTTGAATTTCCACCGCAATGTCTTCATTGAGCTTCTTGTTGTCGTAGAGGTAGGTGACCGTCGGAAAGCCTTTGCCATCTGGATAGCCCGCAGAACCCAAAAATTGCCGCGCCTTTTCGATGTCGCGGCCAAACATCCGCGGGGGCTGATAACCGTTTGCGGTGCCCGGCGGAGTGAACGAATAGGCGGGCGGTTCCCCCGCCTGAGTAATTTTCTGTACGATGCGATCCCGATCGATAGCCAGAGCGAATGCCTGACGAACCCGCACGTCGGTAAATGGTTTTCGAGTGACGTTGAATCGGATGAAGTAATTACCTAGAAAGGGAGCTGCATGAAAATCGGGCCGAATCTTGAGGTCTGGAATCAGAGAGGAAGGAGTCAACCCTTTGTCCAGGATCAGATCCGCGACTTTCGACGCGTAGAAATTGTAGGCTGTAATGGAATTGTCGATCGGCAAGGCGTCGACAGTTTTAAGTTGTACGTGCTGGGCGTCCCAATAGAGCGGGTTCTTTTCAAGGTGAATCCGGTAGTTAAGGCGCCATTCTTTGAGAAGGAAGGGACCATTGTTCACCAAATGCTCTGGTTTAATCCAGTCATCCCCGTATTTTTCGACCGTCGGAAGATGAACCGGGAGAAGCGTAGCGAAGGAACAGAGATCGAGAAAGTAAGGAACTGGAGCTTCTAAGTCGACACGAAGGGTTCGGTTGTCTAAGGCGACGATACCAACCTGGCCAAAATCTTTCAACTCTCCCTCGTTGAAGGCGTGCGCGTTCCTAATGTGGTACAGGAGATAGGCGTACTCGGAAGCGGTTTCCGGCAGTAACGCGCGTTCCCAAGAGCGAGCGAAGTCCCCAGCCGTAACCGGATCGCCGTTGCTCCATTTCACATTTGCGCGCAAATGGAACGTGTAGGTCTTTCCATTGTTTGAGAGGTCCCAACTTTCTGCAACGCCGGCTTGCGGCTTGCCAAACCGGTCAAAGTGCAAAAGTCCTTCAAACAATGCATAGCATATACGGGTTTCGAGTTGACCCGTTACGACAGCGGGATCAATGGATTCCGGTTCAGCACCGTTGAGAATAACCAAGTCGGCCCGATTCCCGGCCGGATCGCATCCGACTGTCGTCAGCAGAATCAACAGGAATGCCGTGCCACAAAGACGCCGGCAAATCATGTTGAACCGCATGCTCACCTCTACTGAGGGTTGGGCGACGGAGATCCAGAGGGGTTTTCTTTTCCCGGTGCGGGCGGAGTATTGACTGATGCTGCAGGAGAGGAGGCGGGCTTTGAGGGAGCGCTGACTGAAGCTTGGGGTGAACCCGACGGAATCGCGGAGACGGTCGCTCTGGGAGAAGCTACGGTTGTCCCCGGAGAAGGTGCGAGTGCGCTCGGAGAAACTGCCGGAGCAGCTTTGCGGACTTCACCTTCAAGCAGACCGACGCGCCGGGCGGCGCTCTGCCTGGCGGTGAGCAGGGTCAATAGCAAGGTCACCGCAAAAAAGATGCACCCGAGGTAGACGGTTGCTTTGGTCAGCACCGTCGCGGTCTGAGCACCAAAAATATTTTCGGTTACCCCACTACCGAAAGCTGCTCCCAATCCCTCGTTCTTTGGTCGCTGCATTAAGACCACGAGAATCAAGAGGATACATACGATTACCAAAATCGTCAGGAGAATCGGGATCGCGACACTCAGCCACATAAGGGCGGGAATATGATGTGCTGTTGGCCACTTGTAAAGTCGCTCGACCCGTCCGCTCCATTTTTGCGCCGACTGCGGAATAGCCATACAAGCAAGAGGCAAAGATGGGGCGGGATGGGCGCTTCGCTCGCGCCTTGAAAAACAGTCAACTGGCCTGCGGCGACATCACCACTATATGCGAGACGGTGCACCAGCCCGCAAGCATGGCCCTTTCGGAATCGAACCCACAATGGTAGGGCGGATCTCCGAGCGGGCCGCTGAATTGGACTTCGCCGGGTTTCGTGCTTTGGTTGGCGGGATGGTACGGGTTTTTATGTTCCTGGGAATCACTGCAACGCTCGCAGTTTCGCAGCCGCTCAACTATCCGAAAGCCAGAAAAGCCGACGTCGTGGACGATTATTTCGGCACGAAAGTGCCGGATCCCTATCGATGGCTGGAGGATGCGGATTCACCGGAAACCCTGAAATGGATCAAAGAACAAAACGAGCTGGCACAGTCGTACTTGCAAAAGCTGCCTGACCGAACATCCTTCAGAGAGAGGCTTACCAAGCTGCTGAATTTCGAGCGGTATACTGTGCCGGTTTGGGGCGGGCACCGCTACGTCTATAGGAAGAATGACGGGCTTCAGAATCAAAGCGTCATTTACACGCTGCAAGATCTGAATGACACACCTCAGGTCCTCCTGGATCCGAACAAAATGGCCGCTGACGGCACAGTTGCGATCTCGAGTACCGCTGTCAGCGACAACGGTCGCCTGCTTGCCTATGGGATTGCGGCCAGCGGGTCGGATTGGAACATCATTCACGTTCGGGATATTGCAGCCAACGAGGATCTCCCCGATTTGGTGCAATGGGTCAAATTTTCTGAACCCAGCTGGACGAAGGACAGCAAAGGCTTTTTTTACTCACGATTCCCCGAGCCGCGGGAAGCCGAAAATCAGACATTCGCGAATCTCTCAAATCAAAAGCTTTACTACCACCATATCGGCGATCTGCAGGACAAGGATGGCGTGATCTACCAGCGTCCTGACAATCCCGATCTAACCTTTGGTGGAACCGTTTCGCACGACGGGCGCTATCTTTTCCTGGAAGTGCACAAAGGCACTGAGCAGCAAAACCAACTTTTTTTTAAAGATCTTCGCGATCCATTATCGCCGGCAATGGATGAGCCATTTGTACCGGTTTTCCCCGAGTTTGAGGCGGATGCGAAAATTATCGGCTCGCTCGGGAATCGTTTGTTTGTACTCACTGATCTGAGGGCCCCAAAGTATAAGATAGTTGAGATAGATCTGGATCATCCGGCTCGCGAAAACTGGAAAGAGGTCATTCCTGAATCAAAGGATCTGTTGGAGTCCGCGGCTCTGGTGGGCGGGAAGTTGATCGTCAGTTTTCTGGTCGATGCCAAGAACGTGCTTTCGATGTATGATCTGCGCGGTGTTAAGGAAGGCGATGTCCCACTTCCCTCGATCGGGACTGTCGGGAGCTTGTCGGGTGATGTGGACCGGCCGGAATTGTTTTTTGCCTTTACCTCATTCCTTTACCCGGCAACGATCTATCGCTACGACGTAAACACATTGAAAATTGAGGTTTTCAAAAAGCCAAGCGTCGACTTCGACCCGTCTTTGTACGTAACAGAACAGATATTTTATTTTTCAAAGGATGGAACGCGGATTCCAATGTTCGTGGTTCACCGGAAGGGACTTGAGCTCGACGGAAATAATCCCGTTTACCTTACGGGCTATGGCGGGTTCAATATTTCTATTACGCCGGCATTCTCCACCTCTTATCTGACCTGGATCGAGAAAGGAGGGGTTTGCGCCGTGCCAAACCTTCGCGGTGGAGGCGAGTACGGTCGCGAATGGCATGAGGCTGGAATGAGGGAGCACAAACAGAATGTGTTCGATGATTTTGTTGCGGCTGCCCAGAGGTTGATCGAATTGAAATACACGAGTGCCGGCAAGATAGCTATTACCGGAGCTTCCAATGGAGGATTGTTGGTCGGCGCCGTTTTAACTCAACACCCTGAACTCTACGGAGCCGCGGTTGCGGAGGTCGGTGTGCTTGACATGCTGAGGTTTCAGAAATTCACGATAGGCTGGGCATGGGAATCTGATTACGGATCTTCTGATACCGCCGACGGCTTCAAAACTTTGATCAAATACTCGCCACTTCAAAATATTGTTGAGGGGAAATGTTATCCGCCGACGCTGGTTGCCACGGGCGACCATGATGACAGGGTTCTGCCCGGTCATTCTTTCAAATTTGCAGCAGCACTGCAGGCGGCGCAGGGCTGTGACAATCCAGTCTTGATCAGGATAGCGAGCAAAGCGGGACATGGTTCAGGCAAACCGATTACGAAGGTAATCGATGAACAGTCGGACGCACTAGCCTTCATGTGGAACGCGGTAAGTGGCAACCGAAGATTGCAGAGTCGCCCCGCGACGACGACCGCTCACGGGGACGCTCCCTCGGAGAAACAGGTTAACCGTTGAGTAGCGATTCGCGGATTCGCCTTAATAGAATTTCTCAATTTCGCTCAACATACGACGGACGTGAGCGTAGTCTCGGCGCGGCTTGAGTACGCGATAGCTTTTCCAGGGATCACCCCATTCCAGGATCTGAATCGTCACGCGTCGCACGCCCCATTGGTTCATCTCCATGGCCGAAGGACAATATAAATCGATCGTATTCCGGCCTGAAAGAGCCCAGCCGTAATCGTCAACCTGATAGACTTGACCGGTCGAGAGAATGATGAATTTCGTACCTGCAGGCCAGCGGGCCCAGTCCGCAGCAGCGCTTCTTATCAGGCCACTTCCAAGGGGCGTGCCGATAGCGCTGGAATTGGAGTAGCGTATATGATCACTCTCTCTATCATTGTAAGCGGTTGTCCGGATTTTCATAAACTGGCTGCGTTTGAGTGGAGGCTCATACGCGGGGAGTGAGCGGGTGGCGCAACCGGCAAAAAGGATGGGAAGCAAAAGGAGGGAGACTAGAATCCTTAAAAAGCAAAACTGGTTGCGCATGAGCCAAGTTTTTTCTGTATCCGCACATTAATCATTAGGTGGTTTTGCTTTTCAAGGATTCTCGAGAGATTTCCACATCGCTTGGCAAATTCCGCAAAGCGTGGTTGCGCAAAGGTGCGTTATGGAATACAAAACGCGAATTATGCGGCAGAGATGCTTTTTGTTCTCGGCAATGAGTTGGCTGATTGTTTGTTCCTCGTGGCAGCCGCTTTCCGGGTGGGGCAGGGAAGTACGGAGAGCTCTGCCTGTCGACGGAACCACCTCGGTGGCGCCCGCTGCTCCCATTGATCCTCAGGATGCCCAGGAAATTCCGCAGAATTCGGGGGGGGCCACCCAGACTTCTGTTGCGCTGACGCCTTCTGCGGTTTCCGCACTTGCGGTTTATCCATCGACTGCGCCCGTCACAGTTGCGAGTTCCGCCATCATGATTGATGCGCGTGCGGGCTCTATCATCTTCTTCAAAAACCCCGACATCCGCCGACCGGTTGCCAGTACGCAGAAATTATTGACGGCGTTGTTAGTCGCGGAGCGTGGAGGACTGGACAGCAGGGTTCGCGTTCTGGCCGATGATTGCGCGGTTGAACCGACGAAGCTTGGGATTAAGCCCGGGGAAGTTTATACGAAGAGAGAGCTTCTTGCGGCGATGTTAGTTCATAGCTGCAATGATGCCGCCCTCTGCCTGGCTCGGAATGACGCTGGAAGTGTTGATGCTTTTGCTCGTTTGATGAATGCCAAGGCTTTTTCGCTAGGTGCAGCGAACAGTCATTTTATCAATCCGAACGGACTTCCGAGGCCCGGGCAATTCTCCACGGCGCGTGACATGGCTCGGATCGCATTTGCGGCGTATCACAACCCGACGTTACGCCAATTCATTCGTTTGCCTGGCTTGATGTTCACCTACAACTCGGGGCGCCGACGTTTTCTGGAGCCGACGAACAAGCTCGTTAAGCGCTCGACTATCTTCAATGGAATGAAAACGGGGTACACAGACGCGAGCGGACGATGTCTGATATCGAGCGCATCCAGCGGAGGGCGCGAAATTATCCTGGTTCAGCTAGGCGGTACGCACCATACCCTGTGGGATGACGCCCAGCGTTTGCTGCTGTGGGGATTGGATTCGAGATCGACATCGCCGGTATTTGCGACAAACGATCCTAACAGCCATTCGATGCGCTAGTGTCCTGTCCCCGAAATAACAAAATACATGCTATTTCGGGGACAGGACACTAGGGTCACGGTCTGCCGACAACGGCAAAATCCATTCCGGCCGCGGTCGCGGCCTCGAACCCCGCGTTGCTGTCCTCCACGACCAAACAATCAGATGGCGCGACCTGCATCCGATGCGCCGCCTCCAGAAACATGTCGGGGAAAGGCTTTCCGCGTTTCACTTGGTCGCTCGTCACAATCACCGGGAAAAAGTCTTTAAAACCGATCGCTTCGAGTGTTTGGGTTACCACTGGCAAAATTCCACCGGAAGCGACGGAGACTTTAGCATGGGCCGCGACTTCGCGTGCAAAATCGGCGACTTCTTTGATCGGCTGCGTTGTGGCGATGCGTTCGACGTAAAGACGTTCTTTTTCGGTGGCAACCAACTCCGGCTCGAGAGCGGTGCCGAATTTATCATTGAGTATCTCAACGATTCTAATGCTTGGAATCCCCCCAAGATTGTAGAACAAATTTTCGGGGAATTGGCCACCATGCTTTTCTACTGTCTCGGCCCATGCTCGATAGTGAATCGGCATGGAGTGAGCCAAAGTGCCATCGCAATCGAAAATATACCCGGCGTAGCGTTTTTCAGGCGGAGAGAATACTGGCATGGGATAAAGGGGCATTGTGGCACGGCCTGGCGTGAACCACAATACCAGGCCGAGCTCAGACTGGTAGGGTCGCATCTCCGAGGCGACCGCCGTCCAGCGCACGGTGAGCTCGGAGATCTGACCCTGCCGTTGGAGATTTTAATTGATTTTGGTCGCTTTCCCCGGATGATTCCTCTCCCTTATGCGTCACACAATCTCTGTCTTGGTTGAAAACAAGTTCGGCGTTCTTGCTCGAGTCGCCGGAATGTTCAGTGGACGCGGATTCAACATCGATAGTCTGAATGTCGCGCCTACCAACGATCCCTCTTCCTCCAGGATGACGATCGTAGTAAGAGGCGATGATACGGTGCTTGAGCAGGTGACCAAGCAATTGAACAAGCTGGTCGATGTCATCGAAATTCAGGATTTCCGGGATGGAGATTACGTCGATCGCGAGTTGGTAATGCTCCGGGTCAATGCAGATTCCGAGAATCGGTCCGAAGTCATGCAGATTTGCGATATCTTCCGGGCTAAGATTGTGGACGTGCAACCAAAACGTCTCGCTATCGAAATCACCGGGAACGAGAGCAAGCTCAGCAAATTCTTAAAACTTATGGAGAACTTTGGTATCAGCGATTTAACCCGTACGGGTAAGGTTGCCATGGCCCGAGTTGAGTAGTTTCCCCTTAGTTATCCCAACATATGCCCGCAAAAGTCTATACGGATAAAGATGCCGCCCTAGCACAATTAAACGGTAAAGTATGCGCTGTAATTGGATTCGGATCCCAAGGTCATGCGCACGCGCTCAACCTCAAGGACAGCGGTGTTTCCGTAGTCGTTGGCCTTCACAAGGAGAGCAAGTCTGCCCCTGTAGCGAAGGAGCATGGTTTCGAGGTTCTCCAGGTCAGTGAAGCTGCTCAGAGAGCGGATATCATTTTTTTTGCTACGCCTGATCTCAAGAGCGCTGCGATTTACGAAAGTGAGGTGGCGCCTCATCTGAAAAAAGGAAAAGCGCTCTTGTTCAGCCACGGATTTGCAGTGCATTTCAAAACGATTATTCCGCCCGCGGAAGTCGATGTGATCATGGTGGCGCCCAAGGGGCCGGGGCACATCGTGCGCCGGCAATATCTGGAAGGTAAAGGGGTCCCGGCTCTCATCGCGGTCTACCAGAATCCTTCGAAGCAGGCTAAGAAATTAGCCCTGGCTTGGGCAAAAGGGATTGGCGCAACGCGAGCGGGAGTCCTTGAGACCACATTCAAAGAGGAGACTGAAACGGATCTTTTTGGAGAACAGACGGTGCTTTGCGGTGGTTTGACGTCGCTGGTTCAGAATGGCTTCGAAACTCTCGTAGAGGCAGGATACCAGCCTGAAATGGCCTATTTTGAGTGCCTGCATGAACTCAAATTGATCGTGGATTTGATGTACGAGTCAGGGATCGCCGGCATGCGATTCTCGATTTCTGAAACTGCAAAATGGGGTGATGTATCGGTCGGGCCGAAAATCGTGGATAGCTCTGTCAAAAACAAAATGCAGAAAGCCCTGAAGGAAATTCAGAACGGCAAATTTGCCAAGGGTTGGATCGCGGAGTATGCCGCCGGATTGCCGAAATATAGAGAGCTGCTGCAATCCGGGGAGAAGCATTTGATCGAGAAGACCGGCGCACGGCTGCGCGGCCTCATGCCCTGGATTCAGAAGAAAAACATTAAGGGTGCGCAAGCGGCCTATTAGCCGCTTAGTTCAGGGTTTGAATCATGGAAGGGTGGCGGCTGCGGCATTACGCGCCGGCCTTTGAACTCAGGCGTGTTCGATCAGAGGCCAGCCCACCTCGCCAACCTCAAGACGGAGCAGCTTCGCCTCTTGAACGGCGCCTTCGTACGGCGCGACCATACCGCCGTCAGTCGTGAACGCTGGCTTCGCCCACCAAGTACGACCGGATCGCTTGATTAGTTTCTCTGCTTCGTTTACAGCCGGGCGCGATACTGGCGAGCCCACTAGTACCGGATCCGCTCCATGTCTTCGAGCTTTCAGCCCGCCGTTTGAGGCGGCGGTAACCCATGTCGCTTTTCGTACTTTGTTGCAATTTAACTGTTATCAAGTGGCTGCCGGAGCGCCAAGCAGATCCTCAATCTTCACAGGTAGCCTTCGGATAAGGACTCCAGAGGCATGATAAACGGCGGACGCAATCGCAGCCGCAACCCCTGCCAAGCCGATCTCTCCTACGCCACGCGCTCCAAATTCGTTCAAAACAAGATCAGGATAATCCAAAAACGTTACGTCGATCTCTGGAGTATCGGCATTTACCGCCATGCAGTAATCTGCCAGGTTGTTATTGACCGGATGTCCAGTCTGAGGTTCGTAATGTTTCTTCAAAGAGCGACACGCCGACACCCATCATGATCGCACCCTCGATCTGATTGCGAGCAGAACGCTGGTTGATGATTCGGCCACCACCGATCACGGTCACGACCCGTCTGACTCGCAGGCGAGCAAT
>Ga0070698_100003202_pt1 | contig 18028 bp, 19 predicted proteins | sample KBSK1502metaG_FD_65477 | JGI IMG/M metagenome (GOLD analysis project Ga0070698, IMG submission 65477) | Corn, switchgrass and miscanthus rhizosphere microbial communities from Kellogg Biological Station, Michigan, USA - KBS K1-50-2 metaG | ecosystem: Host-associated > Plants > Roots >...
GAGAGGCCGAGCCTCGATCCCGCCGCGCTAGCCTTACCAACCCCTTGAGCATGGCGTCGCAATTCACTTCAAGTTGCCGGTCGGAATAGACTTCGCTGGGCAGCGCATCCAATGGGATGAAGTTGGCGAAAAAGTCGCGGTAGCGGGCAGGATCGGTGTCGCGCCATTCGTTCGTCGAGAACCATGCTCATGTGGTCGGCAGCAGGCCGAGCTTGCGGGCTTGCTCGATCGCTTCGGGGTCGCCCTTCGCTGCGCGCACTAACAGGCCGTTGTTCATTTCTTCCAGGTAGGCGTCGAGCTGCTCGTCGGTAAGGCCGTCGAGCGGGTTTTCCGTGATTTCAACCTTGGTCGGCAGCAGAGCCGCGGCCAGACGCATGTAGGCCACCGGATCTTTCGCGCGGACTGTCTCAATGACGGCCTTGCCGTTCGTAGTCGTCCGCAAAGTCATTCAGAAACGCGGCCGATAGTCGATCGCGGGCGTCCTTCTGCTTGGCGCGGGGCGTGTTGCCTTCGGCAGCGCCGAAGCGGGTAGATGGACGCCAATCCGCGCCGCCTTGGCCTTGGCCTCGTCTTGGACGTAGTCGGCACTGTAGCGCGTGAACGCCAACGCCATCTGAGCTGGACCATGGCCCGCCCTAGATCCTCGCCATTAGCCCGACAGATCGCCACTGTGCGGCCGTAGCGATCGGTCGTCTTGGGCTCGCTGACACCAAAGGTATCCGAATCTGGCATAGTTCTTTATCTCGTCGAACTCAGGGTCGCATCTGCAGAACTTGCTGCGCATGCGCTTGATGCACGACCGGACATTCGAGCGATAGCCGTGGTCGCCACTGCCGGCGACGAAGCCGGCATAGTGCATTCGGTCATAGATCGCGCGGTAGGTGACATAGCGGCCGGCATTCGAGGCCAGCAGATCGACGATCTTGTATTCACCGAGCGTGAGGCCGAGATCTACGTTGTTCCAGTAGGCTCGGCTGACATCAGGACGCAGAAGTAACTTGCCGCAGATCATTGCTGTGTCGGACTGCGGCTGCTCCGCATGCTTCGAAGCTTTGATCACCGTCCTGAGACGTCTGGCCAGAACCCCCACGCCGCGCGACCTACCGACGACGTCGGCGGCACCGCTGTCGAAAGCCAGACATTCCTGAGCCGGCAGTGCCTGGCCGGCCAGAAGCACAACAGGGACGTTGACGCCCTGCTGGCGCAGCATAACCAGCAGGTCGATGCCGGAAGTGTTCGGCAAGTCACAATGGAGGACGATGACGTCGGTATTGACGGCGGCATCGAGTGCAGCGAGCAACGAGGCGCTATCGCTAATACTCTGGAGGTCAAAGCCCTGTTTGGACAGTTCATCGACCAGCGTGTCGCGATAGATCGGGTCGTCCTCGACGAGAAGGACGCGAATGGCGTCCGCCTTGCTGGTGACGGAGGTGCGCATCGCTGGCGCGGCTGTCGCCAAGCTTACGGCATCTCGGTCAACACTGGTTCTCATGGGGACACTCCGCCTCGTTAGGCTGCCGCTTCGTCAAACTTGAAGAGATAGGACTTCCCCTCCGAGTTTGCGGGTGCCTATGCGCGTCTTTCCAACAGGTTTCCGGTGTCAGCAGACAAGCGGCACCGAATGCAAGACGCCATCGCCAACAGCGCTGGCGGCGCACTTGCGCCAGACCTGTCAATTGCGGTCTTCGACGACCTTCGCCTGTTCAGCGGCTCGAGGAATTGACTCCACGAGAATTCCGAAACGGCAGGCAACCGCGCGGACTACGACTGGCGAACCGCATCGCAGTGATCTATCGACTTCGACTTTTAATATCGTTCGCGTTTAGGGCAATGAAGATTCTTAAAAGGTCAGATATGCGCGGTTGCAGACGAGACTTCGCCGCTAGCAAGCGTGTGAAACTAATCGGCAGATTCGAGGACGCTGACCTATTGCTAGCCCTTCAAGAGGAGGCGCTTTAGTGGTTATTGAGCGAAACGGACTGCGGCAGCGTGGAACAGCGCCTCGAGGAAGCCGAAAGCCGAGTTCGGCGTGGACAACGGAACATCAGCTGAAGACCATCTCGGTGCTCAAGCAGGGCGATCCGCCACATCCCCGATGGCGGAAGAATCCTGTAACCGCGCTGTTCAAGGGGAACGCCTTGGAAGCAAGAGTTGCCAAGTTGCTACATCAACGCCTGGGCTTTGACCGCCTTCTAAAGGAGGAGGTCCCGCCCGTGGTCTATCTCGACGAACACGGGAGGTTGTTTAGCGCACCAGTCGCCGGTGCCGCACGCAGCACTCTTCGTTTCAAGCTTATCGGTAACAGCATTGAGGGCATCAGGTACTCGTTGTTGCTTTATCATGGAGACTTCCAGTTCACTGTGTCCCATCGCGACGGAAAGATTACCCTTCACGAAGACGACGCATTCAGCGAGGCAGACAAAGACCTGCTCAAGCGTCTGTTTCGCTACCTGGAGCGCACGCCTGACTGGACGCTGGTACGCCGACTCAGGTCCAACAAAACCTTTTGGCAGAGGCTATTCGAGCGGAGGCCTTCCACATCTGAGTAGTGAGTTATCCCACCAGCGGGTTCAGTGCATGCGCCTCAAAGACGGTTTTCTTTCATCCGAGGTGGGCTGAGAGATTCCCATGCTCCTCCACGCCGCACGCGGCCGCGGTGGTGTCGGCGTATCGAAGGCGAAGCCACTTATGTCAGCGAACAACCAATGCATTAAATTGTCACAGCCGCTGCGGCCGTAGCGGGTCCACCCTGCAACGGCTTGGAAGGCAGCCGGGCGCTATGCGCATGGTCAATAAGTCGGAACAAAAGACCATCAACGTCGGCGACCTAGTGCAATGGGCGAGCGACGGCGTTGATCAATTCGACACTCCAAGGCGCGTCCGGGGCATGCAAGTGCATGATCAGCAGGAATGGGCGTTCGTTGAAGGATCCGAGACCAGAATGCCAGTGAGCGAATTGACAGTCGTGATATCGGCGTCAGCTGTCATGGAAGAAGCACTTTCAGATCCCGTCGCATCTTCGTTGGTGAGCGAAAGCTTCGAACGATCCGCGGCTTCTCTTTCGGCTCAGCACGCGGCCAGAACAGCTGATAGCCCTCTTCCCACCGGAGCAGGAGCGGGGCGCCAGACGCCGCACTTCACCGGCATTCGGGTTGCTCCGGAAAAGCACGCTTCTCCTACTTCCTCGTTCACATTGGTGTTGGCGTTCGCCCTTGGCGCCATCGCCTCTGCAGCCGGCATTTACGCCTTCCATGGGATGAACCCGTCCCTGGGGCCGCCGCCAGCGCAAGTAGCCGTCGAGGCCGCGCCGGTCGTGCCCAACGCGCCTGTGCCTACGATGGAGAGGCCAGGCGTTGCGATGAACCCATCCGTGGGGCCGCCGCCAGCGCCAGTAGTCGCGCCGGTCGCACCCAACGCGCCTGTGCCTGCGATGGGGAGGCCAGATCAGGACAAACTCAACACCTCCGAGATTTGGGAAGTGCAGGCACGATTGGAGTTCCTCGGGATGCAACCTGGTTCCCTGGACGGCGTTCCGGGATATCGGACTTTCAATGCAATCAGACGTTACGAGGAATCGAGGGGACAGGCCCAGACCGGAAAGCTTGACCGCAAGCTGCTGGAGCGACTGCGGGAAGAGCCGAAGTAGATAGTTTGCAATCCCCGTTCGGCGCGCGGCGATGCACGGGCTGCGGCTCAAGACGCGTCACCTCGCCAGAGTCAAAATCTGACTCACTGGAGCGTTTTCTAGGGCCGGTGACCTGCTCCCCGTTTGTCACACGTTGGCCGATTGAGTCTGTTCCGCTTTTGCTCTCTCGCTGGATGGTGCAACGGGACGGGGCGCGAAGCCCCCGCTCGAGCGCAGCGTCCCGTCCCGTTGCTCTTCGGGTCTACCAGCCGAGGGTTAAATCGATTCCATGGGCAGAAAAACGGCCCTAGCGTAGGTGCTGGTGGTAAGCTGCGGAATGGATCGAACAAAGCTGCAGCGACAACTGGAACTGGCTGCCACGCATATTGTACGGGGCGAGGAGCAAATCGCTCGCCAGCACCAACTTATTTGGGAGTTAGAGCGAGACGGTCAGGACACGACAGAGGCCTGGTGCCTACTGGCCGAGTTGGAGACGGCGCAAGCTTTGCACATCGTCGATCGGGACCGGCTCATCAAAGAGCTGGAGCAACCGACCCATTCCCAGGATGGCTGAAGGGAAGCGCACGTAGCATCGCCGGTCTCCCGCGAAGGAGCGACCGGATCCCCGTCGCCAGGGAGGCCTAACCCCCGTCGCGACCATCGCGCACAACGAGTGGAGCAACCTTCGCGCGCTGTGCAAGCCGTGCCATTCGCGCCGCAGCGCCCTTGAGGAAGGTTTGCGATGAGCGGCCCTGGAGGCCGCGGTCCGCTTGACTAACGCGCGATTACGGTACCGTCGGGAGTGATGGTCACCGTCTTCGAGACGTTGCCCTGCGTCACCGTGCCGACCCATTGTCCGTCGAACCCGCGCCTCAGATCGTGGACGTTACCGTAGTGAAGCGCCTGGAGCCGCGTTTGGACGCCTGCGGTTCCCGCCGTGCTGGCGGGTGCGGTTTTGGTCTGTGCGACGGCAGCGCCCGCGAAGCCGACCAGAGCCAACGAGAGAACGAGATATTTCATGAGCTGATCCTTCAAAACTTGGCCAAAAGCGCCCCGCTCGCCTCGCCGTTGTCGAATGCCAGCCGGGGCGCCAACATCGAGCCTGTCCCCAATATGAGAATTATCAAAGCGCTCCAAAATCCATCCATAAGGTCCAATGATCATCCTCAAGTGTGACGGGGCAGCGCTGGCGGGACGCCGCTGCTGGTCGATGGTCATGGGCGCCAAGTGTCGCGCTGCAGTGCTGGCAGTGGCGCCAGCGGTGGCGCCCAGCGCAACGGCTTCCGCCAGTCTACGGAAGCGCGCCCGTTCGCGGCTAGCGCGGCTTCCGCTCTGCCAAGAGGACCCGAAGGAACATGACCACCACGAAAACCGCCATCAGCGTGCCAAGTCCGAAAACCAGGGTGCCGAGCGCATAGATTGATTGCGTGTTGAACTCTCGCCAGCCTTCAAACAGCCAGCCACCGACTACCGTCGTGAGCCAGCCGCCGGCGATCAACGCGGCTGGCGGCATCTCGTACCAGCGGAGCTTTTGCGGATGGTCGGTCATTTGTGGGCCGCCCGCCACTCCCACGGCGGCTGGCAATGACGCGTAATGCACGCCAGCCGGTGCTTACCTCCGTTCTCGGTGACAATCACGATAGCGTTTGCCGCTTCCGCAGGGACAAAGCGCGTTGCGATGAACCTTGGGAAATACTACAGGCTTGGGGGCAGACATTTGAACGTTGGCTATCTCGATGCCTTGGTCATTCGGCTTAATAACTACTTGATCCAAGAGCGGGAGAACGTGCTCTACGATATCTGAAGCGTAGCCAACCACAGGAAACCGAAAATCCGTTCGCGGCAGACGGGCCGTATTCAATCTCTTGCCAACCGTTCCGTTGGTATTGGGACGGTCTGAAATCTCTTGCACAAGAGAAACTGCCTTCCGTCGGATGGCCTCCGCGGGAGCGCGGTCGCTGAGCATCTTCTTCAATTCCGCCACATCACCGGATGTTAGAGCGTGAGACTGACCAATAGCTTGAACCATGATTGGATTCTCGATCGCTGGATCGGTCGATCTCCGACGATGCAGTGCGAACTGACCTTGCGCCTCAGGATGATCGATTAGCTGGCTAAAATCTTGGAAGTTTGAGATTAGGCTATTTACCATGTAGCCATCGAAGGTATAGGCAGCATCTCAAGGCCGGAAAGTTGGCTGACACTTAGCTAACGGCGGGGCCTAGAAGTGCCCGCCAGAGTCAAAATCTGACTCACTGGAGCGCTTTAGGGATTGAGATGTGGTCTGGGTCGAATTCTTCGGCCAAGCGATGCGTGAGCTTCATGAAAGGCCCAATGAGAGCCTTAGTCTTCTCGCCCTGGCGAACCAGGTCCTCCTCGGTGACCGCAAAACGCCTGACAGGCTTCCGGTCGTCGCCGGGCGCCGCGCGGCTGAACTCCAGAACGCCGACCCGGAAATCGGGATTACGAAGACGGCCATTTACAATGTTGCGACGGAATTTAACGACAGGTTCCAACTTGTCCAGAAGCTCGATCGCTTCGTCCCTGTAGGGGCGCAGCGGGGCCAGTTCGCCAAAGCTTTGGCGTAGGAATTCCGCCTCATCCTTTGTGTTGAACGGACGCTGCCGGCGGATTTGCTTTGCTCCGTCCACCCGATCGAAAACGCAGGACACCATTCCATCGACCCAATGATCGAGCATGGCGCTGGTGATGACCACCACTCCCATCATTGTCGCTAAGCCGCCAGCGACCTCCAGTTCAGAACGATCGGTTTCAGACATGGCCTTCCCCCAAGTCGCCGCTTCGCACTCGAGGCGGCCGTTCCAACAGTTGATGACAAATTCGGCTTCCTAGTGCGAAGCAGGAGCCCGGCCGCAATGCGACACCCGGCTTCCACTTCGTAATCCCCCCACGCCGTGACCCCTCACGGCGTGACCACCACATCGGGATGCTAATGCCACATCCCCGCCGGAGTCAAAATCTGACTCACTAGCGCGTTTTGGTCAGTCGGGAGTCCCCTGAGTGCCACCCGAAACGCCAAAACGATTCGACGGGCAGAAAAAACGGTCCTAGCGGCGATTATCCTCGCCCCCCACGGACAAAGAAAAAGCCCCGGCTGGCAGACCGGGGCCTTTCCGTTCCGTCTCTTTGGCTGCTACGGCCCCTTTCCCGGCCGCCGTGCCGGTTGCGGGATCAGCAGTTCGGCTACTCGCCGCAGTGCAGCCGTGCGCGCCCCTCGTCGATGGTTTCAACGGACTTTTCGAGATCTGCCATGTGGCGATCGAGCTGACCAGCCAAATATTCAACCCGATTGCCCAAGTCCTGACATTCCATGTCGGTGTAGTTGGCGCCCGGCGTGCTAATCTCGGCGCCCAGCTGCATCAGCAGCGCGCTGACATGGCTGAGATTGCATTTCTCCGTGTTGACGCCATCGACGCCATTCCTCAGCAGGTCGCCCGTCACCTTGCATGGCGCTGGCAAGGGCACTTCCGACCGCGGGAAAACTCGGAAGGCCGCGTTAGGACCGACATGCCACGGCATCGTGCCGCACGCGGCGACCATGCCGACCACGCGATAGACCAAGGGATGGGTCTTGGTCGACACCTTCATGTGACCACGGTCGCGGGTCTTGAGCGTGGCGCTGTAGCCGTTGCCGGCCCGATCTCCATCATCTATCGCGACGATGTCACCAATGTTAGGCGAATGAACGGTATTGCTCGCTATGGCGCCTTGCTCGGGCGCGACCGCTCCGTCCCATTCACCGTGGAGAACGAGCGCGCCGAGCTGGTCTGCAACGGCACCTTTAACCGATCGGATGCCCTGCGGTTGTTGATTGAGGCTGGCTTAAAACGAAAGCCGCCGAAGCCGTGAATTGGCGGCCGTTGTCGCCGACAACGCCTCACAAGAGCTTGAGAGATGAGTCCGAAAAGCTCGCGGAATCGAAAGCCTCCAAAAGAACCGAAAGATTTAACTTGTCTCCCCACAGCATCTCGCGTTCGGAAAAGCTCAACTGCCAAAAACTTGCCAGCGCATCAGCATTGGAGAAATGAGGCCAAAGGTCCATGCGGCCCAGAAAGCGCCTAACGCAATAGCGCGCGAAACCCTGAGCTGTGGCAGCCATGCGCATTACTTCAAGTCTGCGCTCTCGTTCCGATACTTCATCAGAGAACAGATACGGGTGCATATGTTCGACACTACTGCGCATCTCATAGAGCCGGCGGGTCACGCGATGGTGTCTTGGCCCAACGAACAATTCAGTTCTCGACGCAAATTGGCTCGTTGTCCTCCTCGGATCTGGCAATATGAACCCTTCGATGCACCTGCAAAATTGATGCAGTCGCTCGTGGACGTTACGTTCTCGGAGTGCGCTATAGTAGATTGCGAGAATGCGGCGGATGCGCTCATGTTCGGTACTAGCGGCCAGTTTCAAATGTCCACGGGCTAGCGCTTCGGCTTCTGTGAGCATCGCATATGTTACTTCATCGTAGTCCACTCCGGCAGGGATAAGCGGGGGCACCAGATCGCCGACCTGGCGGACGTTCGTGCTGCGGCCAGTCCTGCCTCCTCCAATTCGCATTGGGCGGCCTTGAACATTGACGTTGCCAGTCAGCAACAAGGCCTCGAAGAGCGCGGCTACTTCTCGATCCAGATTCTGGCTCTCTTCGTCGAGCACGTGAGGTGTTTTGCTGGACATCGAAGCGCAAAGGAAGAGATTGCAATCCTCGATAAGCGTCGTGGCCTTGATGCTTCCAATCCAGTCTTCCCACTCACCGTCTAGTTCAACAGGATTGGTCGAAGCGGCCCACACGCCTTCGCCCAAACGAAACGGTCCTTCGAAATTCTCCGCCACGGTCGCGCTGAGCGCAATGAATGAGAATTTCTGGTCCATTTCAATTTTGAACAGATCCTGCCCCGCTCGCCTTTCCACAGGCAATTGGGCGGCAGACTACCCGCATAGCGGGTAAAAGTTAAGTGGAGTCAACTGCGGTTAGGCCCAAAAGATAGAGGGGCCAGACCGAAGCCTTAGCCCCTCTTTCCGACAGATCCATGCCTGCCGGGTGAATGACAATAAGATACGCTCGGGGGGCATATTTTCAAGAGGAATCATGAAACGGGTCCGCGTCTACATAGACGGGTTCAACATCTACCACACGTTTGATGCGCTAAAGCGTGACCTTGCCCCCAACTTTTATCCAGGAACAGCTTGAGTCTGGCGGTTGATTTCTTCCGTCTGGTCGATGGCAAGAGGCCAAGGCGCGGAGCGCTTCGCGAGCGCAGCGCCTTGGCCTCGTTGCGGCAAGAAGCGAGCGGCTAGGCAAACTTTTCCAGCCCTGCCCCCTGCCAAAGGGCATCCAGCATAGGGCGCAGAGCACCATGGATCTCTGTTCTGGATGATTGCGTATCGATCAAAACGCCGGGCAACGTCCAGGTGGGCCCACGGAGGGGCAGACCGGAACGCGCGTCCGCCTCCCAACCACTCTTTGATACCGTCGGGCGAGCCCCTTCGCAATTTTTCAAGGTTGCCAGAACAATCCATGGACCCGGCGCACCGACCTGCCGAAGACTAGGGATGTATTGAGCTAGCGCTCGCTCGATATCATCCGCAATCGACTTGGCATCGATGAGAGTTCCCATACCTCGATTGGGAATCACCACGTTGGCCTTCGTGGCTTCAATTGCACCTCCACGCATAATGGTGGTGTAGCCATTACAGGCGGCTTCACCGGAATAGACAATGAGGCCCTCTATGCTGAAGCGCGCACTAAAGCCCATCGGATTTCCCAAGGGCCTAAAGTTATCTCTCTGCAATTGGGACAGGTCTATTGACCCGATCCGTTGACTAAAACCGAAGGGCACAACATGAACGACGTAGTAGCCATTATCTTTGCCGCTTAAATTAAATGTCTCTCTGTTTGCGACTATGCGCGCAATCTGTTCAGCGTGAAACTGTTCCACTCTATCAAACTCGTTTCTCGCTAATTCAAACATGCGCCTGAGTTCCAATAGACTTGCTTCAAACGTGTCAGCGGTTCGCCTGAGGTAAAAACGGTTAATACGGCTATGTGTCACACGGTGAGGCAGATCAAGGCTCCTCGGCACTCGGATCACTAACGTTATCCGTCCATTCGCAAGCCGTAGCGGTTGAAATTGCACACCAGGAACAGCGGGCTCGATCGCCATCAAGATGGTGTTCTGCAGACGCTGGATCTCGGATTGGACGTTTGCGCATTCGAACCCAACGAGAGCCGAGGCCACGCCTTCGACTTCGTCGATTCCTAAAACTATGTCACCGCCGGCTGTATTCGCTAATGCCGAAACATCTTTGCATAATTCCTGTTTGGCCCTGTCGCTGGTCCCGTACGTATCGCGCTTGAATTCTAGGGTTTCACTTTCTGCAATGCCAACGAGGTTCGCCAACAGCGACTCCGACAAGGCAGCTAGATTGGCGACAGGAACGGGCATTAAAGATTTGGCGCCGGTATCAGTGACTCGGCGAGCAGATTGTCCGTCTCGCCAGTAATGCGCATTGTGCTTCCTCGCCCAAGGCACCATACGCCCGTTATTGTGGCGACTAGGTTGGCACTGCCAATCGAAGGCTACAATCGGGATTTCTGCGATACGAGGCCGCCCAGATTCAAAATCTGACTCACCCGAGCGTTTTCTGGGGTCGGGAGTCCCTGAGTGCCAGCTGAGGGCTAAATCGATTCCACGGGCAGAAAAACAGGGCTGGCGGCGGTCCGTGGGGAGATCCCCTTTCGGGCTAGGGCGTGCGTCAGTTGCTGGCCGCCATTCACGAGGCCGCGAGCTGACACGTTAGAAGGGCTGCCCCTGCTACAGTTGCTACTCTTGCTCCAGTTGGCTTGGCGCGCGTCCGCTTTTGCAGCGCCCCGACTGCCGAGGAAATGCAACGAACGGTTTGACCATCAGAGTCAAAGTCTGACTCGCTGGAGCGTCTTGGCCGGTCGGGAGTCCCTGACTAGCAACCGAGGGCTAAATTCTACGGCGCAGCATCCGCCAAACCCTGGCCGCAAAATTAGTGCTGGACGAGCCGCCGCTCAGCGCCTTGCCTTGCGGGCACACATAGACATTGCGGCCGGCGTCGAACGCAAAGTCCTCTCGGCTCAATGAGCCATCGTCTCGCCTGGACTTGTCCAAGACGGGAATGTGCGGAGCAATCTTCTTGTCATTGACGATCCAGTTGAGGGTTGCTTCCGATCCGTAGGCCGTGTCCGCCGCCAGCCTGGCTGGCTTCAGGCCGAAGCGGTCCTCGGTGCGGTCGATCATCGTCTTGGCTGCACCAACCTCAGCCTGGCGAATGGCGCGCGAGGCCTCAACATCGACGATCACGCCGAACTTCACATCGATGAGATAATTATCGGCGTAGGCAAAGAACGCCAGGCCGAGCATGTCGCCTACTGCATCACGTGCTTCAGCGACACACGGGGAATACGCCGCTGACATTGCGGGGCCTGGCACCTCAGAATAAGCTCGCCCTTGAGTTCTCAGTTTTGTTTTCTCCGGTATGTTTCGGCGTGCCGGTGTGGTCAAAGAGAACTGGGCTGTCGCCCTAAAGCGGCAACGATAGCGGCATCATTTGGGCGTTACGGACACGTCAACTGCGCCGGCCTATGATAGCTTAAAAGCACTGCACGGCGGTCGGTCCTGAGCCTCGGGAGGCTTGGATGAGGCGGCGCGAGTTCAGCACCCTTCTAGGAGGAGCGGCGACGACGTCGACCATGTGGCTGTCGCCCCTCAGCGCGCAGCAGAGGCCGACGCTGGTGATCGGCTACCTCGGCAGCGCGACGCCCGGCCGGGCTGCACCGTATGTCGCCGCGCTCCGCCAGGGGCTGAGCGAAACCGGCTATGTCGAGGGACAAAACCTGGAGGTCGAATCCCGCTGGGCGGAGGGTCGCCTTGATCGGCTGCCCGCCCTGGCCGCCGACCTTGTCGGCCGCAAAGTCGATGTGATCGTAGCGGTCGGCGACCCTCCGGCACACGCGGCGAAAAACGCAACATCAACGATCCCAATCGTCTTCATCGCCGGCGACGACCCGGTCAGGCAAGGTCTGGTCGCCAGTTTCTCCCGGCCGGGCGGCAACCTAACGGGGATCAGCGTCCTCACTCTCGAGCTGCATGCCAAGCGGTTGGAACTGCTTTCCGAGCTGGTTCCCCAGGCCAAGGTGATCGCCCTGCTCGTGAACCCGAACCTTCCGCCTACCGAGCGCGTGATGCCGGAAGCGGCGCGGGCGAAGGGAGTGCAGCTCCATATCCTGAAGGCCAGCACCGAAAGCGAGATCGACGCCGCCTTCGCCTCCCTGGTCCAACGGCAAGCCGGCGCGCTCGTCGTTAACCCCGATTCATTCTTCTTCATCCGCCGCGAGCAGATCGTGGCGCTGGCGTCATACCTTTCCGTTCCAGCGATCTATGATTTGCGTGATTTCGTCACGGCCGGCGGCTTGATCAGCTATGGGCCGAGCCTCACGGCTGCCTTTCGCCAGGCCGGCATCTATGCCGCGAAAATCCTCAAGGGTGCCAAGCCCGCTGACCTGCCGGTCATGCAGCCGACCACGTTCGAGTTGGTCATCAATCTCAAGACTGCCAAGGCGCTCGGCCTCACCATTCCGCCGTCGCTCCTGTCGCGCGCCGACGAGGTGATCGAATGAGGCGCGGGCTCTTCCTCAAGTACGTCGTGCTGTTCGTCGGGTTAGTCACAGGCGTGCTGGTGATCAATGCCGCCCTCGAACTTTACTTCGTCTACCACGACAACCGCCGGGCCTCGATCGAGGTCCAGAAGGAGAAGGCCAAGGCGGCGGCGCAGAAGATCGAATCCTTCGTGCGCGGCATCGAGAACCAAATCGGTTGGGTGGCGCAGGCCCAGTGGGCCGCCCTGCCGGTCGAGCAGCGGCGCTTCGATGATTCCCGCCTGGTGCGCCAGGTACCAGCGATCGCCGAACTGGTCCAGCTCGATCGCCAGGGTCGCGAGCAGTTGCGCGTATCGCGGCTCTCCTTGGACGTGGTCGGCAGCGGCACCGATCGCTCGGCGGAACCCGCTTTCGTCGAAGCGATGGCCAATCGCGTCTACTTCAGTCCTGTCCGATTCCACAAGGAGAGCGAGCCCTACCTCACCATGGCGGTTGCCCACGGCGGCAAGGAGGGGGGCGTAACCATTGCCGAGGTGAACCTCAAGCTGATCTTGGACCCGATCTTGGAGATCAAGATCGGCCGCGAGGGCTACGCCTACGTCGTCGACCGGCTGGGCCGGCTGGTCGCCCACCCCGACATCTCGCTGGTGCTGCGCCGCACCGACATGAGCCGGCTGGCCCAGGTGGCATCGGCCTTGAAGCCGGGCCAGGACACCAGCCCGGTCGATGCCCGCAACCTCGCCGGCGTATCGGTCCTGTCGGCGCACGCCCCGATCCCCGCCCTCGGCTGGCTGGTGTTCGTCGAGGTGCCCACCGTAGAGGCCCAGCAGCCCGTCTTCGACGCCGGCCTGCGCGCGCTGGCGCTACTGGTGCTGGGCCTGATCATCGCCGGCCTGTCGGCGGCGTTGCTGGCGCGGCGCATGGTGGTGCCGATCCGCGCTATGCAGCAGGGTGCGGAGCGCATCGGCAGCGGGGAGCTCAGCCATCGCCTGTCGATCAAGACCGGCGACGAACTGGAGTCGCTCGCCGAGCAGTTCAACCGCTCCGCCGCGGCGCTGGAAGAGTCCTACGCCGGGCTGGAGCAGAAGGTTGTGGACCGCACCGCCGAACTGCGCGAATCGCTCGATCAGCAGACCGCCACGGCCGACGTGCTGCGGGTGATCTCCCAGTCGCCGACCGACGTGCAGCCTGTGCTAAGAGCAGTGATCGTGGCGGCGCGTCGGTTCTGCGGAGCGACCGATGCCCTCGTCGTCCTGCGCGACGAGGCCAACGCACTGGACGCGGCCCATGACGGTCCGCTCTCGTTTGTCGGCCGTCGGCGCCCCCTCAGCCGCGAGAATCTCGCCGGGCGTGCCATACTCGACGGCCTCACCATCCACGCTCCGGACTCCGCGTTGCTCGATTCGGAGGAGTACGCCGACGCCATAGCATTGGCCCGCGAACACAAATGGCGTGCAGCAGTCGCCGCACCGATGCTGCGGGAGGGTGTCGCCGTCGGCGCGATCGTGCTGCGCAAGACGGAGCCGGGTTCTTTCACGCCCCGCCAGATCGAACTGTTGGAGACCTTTGCAGCCCAGGCGGTGATCGCCATCGAGAACGTGCGGCTATTCACCGAGATCCAGGAGAAGAGCCACCAGCTCGAGGTCGCCAGCCAGCACAAGTCGCAGTTCCTGGCCAATATGAGCCACGAGCTGCGCACGCCGCTGAACTCCATCCTCGGTTACACCGAGATGTTGACCGACGGGCTCTATGGCGCTGTGCCGCAGAAGGCACAGGGCGTACTGGAGCGCGTGCAGAGTAATGGCCGGCATCTGCTGGGCCTGATCAACGACGTGCTCGATCTCTCCAAGATCGAGGCCGGCCAGCTCGTGCTGGCGATCGAGGAGTACAGCGTGTCCGACATGGTCGGAACGGTCATGGCGGCCACCGAGTCGCTGGCCCGCGCCAAGAACCTCAGGCTCAGCTCGACGGTGGCGTCCGGCCTGCCCACCGGCACCGGCGATGCGCGGCGGCTGACGCAAGTGCTGCTCAACCTCGTCGGCAACGCCATCAAGTTCACCCACCAGGGCGGCGTCGAGATCCGCGCCGTGCAGGCGGCCGACCGTTTCGAGTTGGCGGTCGTCGATTCCGGCCCCGGCATCCCGCCGGCCGACCAGGCGCGGATCTTCGACGAGTTCCAGCAGGTCGACAACACCAGCACGCGCACGAAGGGCGGCACGGGGCTCGGTCTCTCCATCTCGCGCCGCATCGTCGAACTGCATGGCGGCTTCGTCGCCGTCCAATCCGAGGTCGGCAAGGGCTCGACCTTCACGATCTCGATCCCCGTCAACGCCCAGCCGGTCAAGGACGCCCAATGAGCAAGAAAATACTCGTGGTCGAGGACACTGAGGACAATCGCCAGATCCTGCGTGACCTTTTGAGCATGGCGGGCTACGACATGATCGAGGCGCATGACGGCGCCGAGGGCGTGGCGAAGGCCAGCGAGCACAAGCCGGACCTGATCCTGATGGACATCCAGATGCCGGTGATGGACGGCTACGAGGCGACGCGGCGCATCAAGGCCGATCCGGCGCTGAAGGCGATCCCGGTGATCGCCGTCACAGCCTATACGTCGCCGGAGGATGAGGAGAAGGCGCGCACGGCCGGCTGCGACGACTACGTCGCCCAACCTTTCAGCCCGCGCCAGATGCTGGCCAAGGTGCGGGAGTTCATAGGTTAGATTCGGGGGCTAGCGATGCGCGACCCGGCCCGCATCCTGGTGGTCGACGACAATACCGACAACGTCGAGATCCTGCGCTTGCGGCTTGGCAGCCTGGGCTACGAGGTCATCGTCGCCGGAGACGGTGAGCAGGCGCTCGCCATGGCGCGCAAGACGCTCCCTGACCTGATCCTGCTCGACATCCTTATGCCCAAGGTCGACGGGATCGAAGTGGTCAAGCAGCTGAAGGCCGATGCGACGCTGCCCTTCATACCGGTGATCCTGGTGACCGCCAGGGGTAGTACGGCAGACGTCGTGACGGGCCTCGATGCTGGCGGCGACGACTATCTCGCCAAGCCGATCGACCATGCCGCCCTCGTCGCGCGCGTGCGCGCCATGCTGCGCATCAAGGCGCTGCACGACCAGGTGCAGACGCTGAATCAAGGTCTCGAGGCCAAGGTGCACGAGCAGGTCGAGGAACTTCAGCGAGTCGGGCGACTTCGCCGCTTTCTGGCGCCGCAGCTTGCCCAGGCCATCGTGTCGGCCGGCGACGACAAGGCCATGCTCGAGAACCACCGCCGCGAGGTCGTGGCTCTCTTCTGCGATCTGCGAGGCTTCACTCCCTTCTCTGAAGCTGCCGAGCCGGAGGAAGTCATGACGGTGCTGGGCGAGTTCCATGCCGCGGTGGGGCCGCTGATCTACAAGTATGAAGGTACGCTCGAGCGCTTCCTCGGGGACGGCATGATGGTGCTCTTCAACGATCCGTTGCCCTGCCCCGATGCGCCCCAGCGTGCGGCGCGCATGGCGATCGAGATGCGCGACGCGGTGGCGGCGCTGGCGCCGGCCTGGAAGCGCAAGGGCCACGTTCTGGGCCTCGGCGTCGGCTTGGCGCAGGGCTACGCCACCATGGGCGCGATCGGTTTCCAGAATCGCTTCGAGTACACCGCCATCGGCGCCGTCATCAATCTTGCGGCTCGGCTCTGCGCGGACGCCAAGGATGGCCAGATCCTGACCAATAGCCGGGTAGCCGCTGCCGTCGGCGACGTTGTCGAGACGGACGACCTCGGCGAGCGCATGTTGCGGGGAATGTCGCGCCCTGTGCCTGTCGTCAATCTCCGGGCCGTGAGATCGTAGCTCTCGAGTTTGTTCGGGAATGGTGTGCAGGAGGGGACTCGAATTATCTCGATGGGCCTATTGGACGATAACATTCAATTATCGTTGCCCAAACCCATATAGCCTAAGAGCCGCCAATCGCCATTCTGTGCAATCAATTGCACAAACGGCACTACCGACTGTGGACCCCAGGATGGGCCTGCGCTCCGCGCAAGGCCTTTCCTTTTCCAAAATCGTCCAGAAACTCCGAGGCGGGAACTACACCTGTGACAAGCAGGTGATCCCGGGCACGCGTACATGCGACATAGAGGAGATGCCGCTCGGTATCGTAGACCTCCTGCAAGTCGGCATCGTCCCCGACCGCTTCGATATCCGCCAGCGCACCAGCGGGTCCTCGATGCCGACCAGCATGAAGGTCTGGAACGGCCCGCCTCACTTCCACCACCACTTCCGGCCGCACCCAATGTAGCCGGGATAGCTCAAGGGGCGAGCTGAAGCGCTCCCCCTCACTCAAAAGTGGGGCCTTGTGGCCGTCCTTGCTTAAGCCCAGGGATGTTGATGATCCGCACCGCTGCTATCGTCCGGACCCGAAACGATGGGAGAGACTCATATGGACAAAATCAAGCCTCTGTTCACTGCCACCGCCACCGCAATCGGTGGCCGTAATGGTCACACCCAAGCGAGCGATGGCTCGGTCTCGGTCGACTTGTCGGTACCAAAAGCTATGGGCGGCCCGGGCAAGCCAGGCACTGCTACGCCCGAGCATCTCTTTGCCGCGGGCTACGCCGCCTGCTTTGGCGGCGCGCTCGACTACATCGCCAAGCAGCAAAAGCACGACGCCACCAATGCCAAGATAACTTGCTCGACCTCGATCGGTCCGCGCGAGGGTGGCGGCTTTGGCATCGCCGTCAAGATGCAAGTCGAGGATCGCAGCCTGCCGCAGGCACTGCTTGAGACGTTGGTGAAAGAGGCGCACGAGAAGATCTGCCCCTACTCGCACGCCACCCGCGGCAATGTGGACGTCCAGTTCGAAGTAGCAGGCGGCTAGCGATCAATACGCTATTCGTTACCGGGACTCTCGTCAGACTTGGGTAACGAGGGATCATGGACGGCGGCGCGGCTGCAGGCCTAGCGGCCTGGCAGACGCGGATCGCTGTGTAGCGGGACTGACACTGGCATGCTCTATACCCGACGCCAGCATGACAGACCGGAGACAGGACGACGGGGAAAGCCACGTACAGGGCGCCCGCTGGGCCAAGAGTCCACTCCCCTAGCGCTTTGCGTCGACCAGGTTGATTTGAATCGCCAGATTCTTCCCTTGCTGGCGGTTGTCGAGCTCGAACAGGGCTAGGTGGCGCATCGCCTTGTCCAGTGCGTCGATCTTGTTCCAGAACTTGATCTTCGTACGGCCGCCCTCGGTCTCGTAGCTCGCCACAGCGGCTCGAATGTCCTCACCCAGCTCGTGCACTGGAATCAGCGAGCCGTCGGCGCGGAAAAGGCGACAAAGATCCGCGTAGGCGATGCAGGCCACCTCGCGCACGGTCCGCTCTGTCGTGAGCTCCGCCTTCTCGGCGACCTTCCGAGCCGGTCGGCGTAGTCGAGCGCTCAGCCATCGGGGGCGACACTCTTTCCTCCGTCGACGCTTGTCCTGTTCATACCCTTGCGGGCGTAAGCGTTGTCAGGGAACGGCCGAAGGGCCGCTTGATGGAGCCAAAGCGCTACGCTGTCTTCACTCCACGACGCTGCGCTGAATCGCTGGAACAGGCGTTCTTCACGGACACGATGCAATCGATCGCTGATCCAAACCTGTATGCCTGCGTCGGACGCCTGGACACCAGCCCTGAGGTCGCTCGCATGCAACTGGCGGATCACCGTCTCGAGATCGAGCCATGCCGTTGCCGAGCTCGGCTGCTCCACCGTTGTTTTGTTGTTTCCCACACACACCTCACC
>Ga0070698_100003205_pt1 | contig 18020 bp, 20 predicted proteins | sample KBSK1502metaG_FD_65477 | JGI IMG/M metagenome (GOLD analysis project Ga0070698, IMG submission 65477) | Corn, switchgrass and miscanthus rhizosphere microbial communities from Kellogg Biological Station, Michigan, USA - KBS K1-50-2 metaG | ecosystem: Host-associated > Plants > Roots >...
GCGCCGGTCTCGGGCCGCTTCGAGGGCGCCTATCGCGCCACCGTGAACGAGACGGTCGGCGGCGGATCCTCGGAGATCCAGAAGAACATCATCGCCAGGCGACACCTGGGCCTTCCGCAGAACTTCTGATTTCCGTGGCGACTCCCCCCGCACCGCTCGCCGGCGTCACCGTGCTCGACCTGTCCACGGTCGGGCCCGCGACGCGCTGCACGCGCATCCTCGCCGACTACGGCGCGGCGGTGATCAAGGTGGGAGTCCCGCCGAAGAAGGCTGCACTCCAGACGCAGCCCGCGTTCTGGACCTACTCCGCGAACCGCGGCATGCAGCAGGTGCGGATCGATCTGAAGGACGCGGCCGGCAAGGCGGCGTTCGAAGCACTCGCGCGGCGCGCCGACGTGGTGGTCGAGAGCTACCGGCCCGGCGTGATGGCGCGGCTCGGCCTCGGCTACGACGACCTGCGCGCCGCCAACCCGCGCATCATCGTCTGCTCGACCTCCGGCTATGGCCAGAGTGGTCCCGCGTCGCAATACGCCGGCCACGACATCAACTACCTCGCGGTCGGTGGCTTCCTGCACACGAGCGGGCGGCGCGGCGACGGCGGGCCGCCGATCCCGGGCGCGACCGTGGCCGACAGCGCGGCGGGCGGGATGCATGCGGCGCTCGCGATCCTCGCGGCACTGCTGCGCCGCGAGCGAACGGGCGAGGGTGAGTACCTCGACGTGTGCGTCGCGGAGGGCGTGCTCCAGCTGACCTCGCTCTACGTCGACCAGTTTCTTGCAACCGGGCAGAAGCCCGGGCCGGGCCACGACATTTTGACCGGTCGCTATGCCTGCTACGACACCTACGCGTGCCGCGACGGCCGCTGGGTGGCGGTTGGCGCGATCGAGCCGCCGTTCTACGCGAACCTGTGCCGGCGGCTCGGTTGCGAGCAGTGGCTCGCCCACCAGACCGACGACGCCGCGCAGGAGAAGATCCGCGCCGACTTCGCCGCCGCGTTCCGCACCCGCGACCGCGACGACTGGGTCGCCGAGCTCGCGCCCAACGACACGTGCGTGGCGCCCGTGTACGCGATCGACGAGCTGGTCCGAGACCCGCAGTTCCGCGCGCGCGGGATGTTCACGGACGCGCAGCACCCGACCGCGGGCCGTTTCCGCCAGGTGGCGCCGCCGCTCGCGGGCATGCCGCGCGGAGCAGAGCCGGTGGCGGTACCCGACGGCTCGCGCACCGACACCGACGCGCTGCTCGCCGCCGCGGGCGTGGCGCCGGAGCAGATCGCGCAGATGCGCAGCGCGGGCGTCGTCGCCTAACCCGAGGAGAAGTCATGTCCGAACGTTCCGATCTCCCGGCCGAGGTCCAGTCCTGGATCGGCCAGAAACGCTACGAGCAGGTGGGCGAGTTCGACGTCGAGCGCGGCTACATCTTTACGACCTGCTCCTCGGTGCAGAACGGCAATCCGATCTTCTGGGACGACAAGGCCGCCGCCGAGATCACGGGCGGACCGATCGCGCCGCCCGCGATGATCTCGGTCTGGTTCCGCCCGCATCATTGGGCGCCGGGGCGCACCGAGCAGGCGCTGCCGCTCCAGGTGCACTTCGACCTGAAGAAGGCGCTCGACGTGCCCGAGGCGGTGATGAGCGACAACACGGTCACGTTCGGCGAGCCGGTGCGGCCGGGCGACCGGCTGCGCACCTGGCAGGTGCTGCGCAACGTCTCGACGCCGAAGAAGACCAAGCTCGGCACGGGCCGCTTCTGGGACATCGACGTCGAGTACGTCAACCAGCGCGGCGAGTGGGTCGGCACCGAGAGCTACACCGGCTTCGGCTACCGGAGGGAAGCGTAATGGCGTACCAGACCCTGACCGCGGACCGCGTGAAGCCCGGCGATCCGTTGCCCGAGCTCGCGATCGACGTGCAGCCGGTGGACATCGTGCTCGGCGCGATGGCGAGCCGCGACTGGCGGCCGCAGCACCACGACTACAAGTTCGCCACCGAGCGCAACGGCGTGCGCAACATCTTCATGAACACGCCGAACCTCGCCGCATGGTTCGAGCGCTATGTCACCGACTGGACCGGACCGTACGGCCGGATGGGCTGGATCCGCTTCCGGATGAAGGACTCGGTGTTCCCGGGCGAGACGATGGTGTTCAAGGGCGCGGTCAAGGGCGTCGACCGCGACGCGCGCGGCTGCGCGTGGGCCGAGCTCGAGCTCGAGCTCACCTCGGGCGGTCGCGTGACCACGGTGTGCACCGCGCGCGTGGCGATTCCCGCGAGCGAGGGCGACAACCCGTGGAAGCGCCGCGGCGAGGACTGGAAGCCGCGCGCAGCGGCGTAAGGAGATTCGACATGGATCTGGAATTTTCCGAAGAGCAGCATCTCATGCGCGACATGAGCCGCGCGATGCTCGCCGAGCACTGCCCGATCGAGGTGGTCCGCCGCATGGAGGACGACCCGAAGGGCTACCCGGACGGTCTGTGGAAGCAGGTCTGCGAGCTCGGGCTCGCGGGCATGCTGATCCCCGAGGCGTACGGCGGGTCGGCGCAGTCGCTGCTCGAAGCCGCGCTCGTCTACGAGGAGTTCGGTCGCGCGCTCGCGCCGACGCCGCATTTCGTCTCGTGCGTGCTCGCCGCGCGAATCCTGCTCGCCGCGGGCAGCGACGAGCAGAAGACCGCGTGGGTGGAGCGGATCGGCAAGGGCGAGGCGATCGTCACGCCGGCGTGGCTCGAGCCCGAGCGCGGCTACGGGCCGGCGGGCGTCGCGCTAGAGGCGCGCGCGCAGGGCGGCGACTTCTCGCTCACCGGCACGAAGCGCCACGTGCACTTCGCGCGCGCGGCGGACCGGATGATCGTGCTCGCGCGCACTGCCGCCGGCGTCGACCTCTTTCTCGTCGACCCGAACGCGCCCGGGGTGGCGCTCACCCAGCAGCTCTCGCTCGGCTCGGACTGCCAGTACCGTGTCGACTTCTCGGACGTGCGCGTGCCGGCGTCGGCGCGGATCGGCGCGCCCGGCACGGGCTGGGAGACCTGGAACGCGGCGCTGCACGAGGGGATCATCCTGCTCGCGGCGCAGGCGATCGGCGGCGCCGACCGCGCGCTCGAGATCACCGTCGAGTACGCGAAGACGCGCAAGCAGTTCGACAAGCCGCTCGGCGCGTTCCAGTCGCTCGCTCACTACATGGCCGACACGTCGACGCGGATCGATGGCGGCCGTGTGCTCGTCTACGAGGCGGCGTGGAACCACGCGCAGGGTCGCTCGATCGCCAGGCTCGCTCCGATGGCGAAGCTGTTCGCGTGCGAGACCTATCGCGAGGGCACGCGGATCTGCGAGCAGATCTGGGGCGGCGTCGGATTCACGATCGAGTACGACATCCAGCTCTTCTTCCGGCGCGCGAAGCAGCTCCAGCTATCGTGGTGGGACTCCGCGTACCTCGAGGAGCTGATCGCGGTGCAGGAGCTGGATGCGTGAACTGAGCGGGTGACACCGTGATCTCTGGACTGGCGCATACCGGAGTGTGCGTTCCGAATCTGGCCGAAGCCGTCCAGTGGTACACGCAGACGCTGGGACTCGCGCTGCTCTCCCCGCCGGCGCGGATCGAAGGCCCCGCGATCGAGCGCGACATGGCGGAGATGATTCCCGGGGTCGCGCTCCAGGCGGCGATCCTGGGCGTCCGCGATTCCGGCGACCGCGTGCTCGAAGTGATCGAGTACCCGAGACACCCGGGTCGCCCGAAGCGCGACGGCTGGTCGCTCACCGATCACGGCTTCTCCCACGTCGGTCTGCTGTGCGACGACATCGCCGCGACGCGCGCGGAGCTCGAGGCGCGCGGCGTGCGCTTCCTGACCCACGGCACCGCAGAGATCGCCGGGCTCCAGACGACGTGGTTCGAAGACCCGTACGGGAACGTGTTCATCCTGATGGCGAAGAGCGCTTCGGAGCTACCGTACTTCCGGCAGTGGGCGGCGATCGCCCGACAGAGAGGAAACGCACGGTGACCGATTCGTCGTCCTACACGCCTCCGCAGGTCTGGAAATGGGATATGGAGAGCGGCGGGCGGTTCGCCAAGATCAACCGCCCGATCGCGGGGGCGACCCACGAGAAAGAGCTGCCGGTGGGGCAGCACCCGCTGCAGCTGTACTCGCTCGCGACGCCGAACGGCGTCAAGGTCACGGTGCTGCTCGAGGAGCTGCTCGCGATCGGCAAAGACGCCGAGTACGACGCCTACCTGGTCAACATCGGGAACGGCGATCAGTTCGGCAGCGGCTTCGTGGCCGTGAATCCCAACTCGAAGATCCCGGCGCTGCTCGATCGCAGCACGAAGCCGCCGACGCGTGTGTTCGAGTCCGGAGCGATCCTGCTCTACCTCGCGGAGAAGTTCGGCGCGTTCGTGCCGCCGCCGGCGAGCCCGAGCGCGCGCGGGGAGTGCTTGTCGTGGCTCTTCTGGCAGATGGGCGCCGCGCCGTTCCTCGGCGGCGGCTTCGGCCACTTCTACGCGTACGCCCCGGCGAAGTTCGAGTATCCGATCGATCGCTACACGATGGAGGTGAAGCGACAGCTCGACGTGCTCGATCGCAACCTGGCCGAGCGGCGCTTCCTGATCGGAGACGAGTACACGATCGCCGACATGGCGAACTGGCCCTGGTACGGCGCGCTCGTGCTGCACAACCTCTACAGCGCGGCGGAGTTCTTGGACGTGAAGTCGTACAAGAACGTCGTGCGCTGGGCGCAGGAGATCTCGGAGCGGCCGGCGGTTCGCCGCGGCGAGCGCGTGAACAAGGCCTGGGGACCCGAAGAACTGCGCGTGCCCGAGCGCCACTCCGCGCGCGATTTCGGAAAAGGGGAGTGACATGGCGATTTCCTTCTACGAGACGAGCATCGGCACCTATCTACAGACGCTCGGCGGGGTGATCGGCTTCCTCGAGAAGGGCCGCGCGCACTGCGAGGAGAACGGCATCGACCTGAACGGGGTCGTCGAGATGCGCCTGTATCCCGACATGCACCCGTTCCGCTTCCAGCTCTGGGGCGTGGAGCACATGACGCGCGGCGCGCTGAAGGCGCTCCAGAGCGGCCGCTTCTCGCCACCCGCGCCTGTCCCGGCGCTCGACTTCGCGGGCCTCCAGCAGCTCGTCGCAGATGCCCGCGACGAGCTCGCGAAGGTCTCGCGAGAGAGCGTGGAGGCGCTCGAGGGCAACCAGGTGACGTTCTCGATTGGCGACTTCAAGATGATGTTCACCGCTCCGAACTTCGTGCTCTCGTTCACGCTGCCCAACCTCTTCTTCCATGCCACCACCGCCTACGACATGCTGCGGATGAAGGGCGCGCCGATCGGCAAGGCGAACTTCCTGGGCCCGATGCGGGTCGGGGTCTGACATGGCGCGCTTCGACAGCATCCTCGGAACGGTGGGGCGCACGCCGATCGTACGCATCAACAAGCTCGCGCCTCCGCACGTGAACCTGTACGTGAAGATCGAGGCGGCGAACCCGATGGGATCGGTGAAGGATCGCCTCGCGCTCGGCGTGATCGAGGACGCCGAGCGCAGCGGGAAGCTCCGCCCGGGTCAGACCGTGGTCGAGGCGACCAGCGGCAACACCGGGATCGGGCTCGCGATGGTGTGCGCGCAGAAGGGCTATCCGCTCGTCGTGACGATGGCGGAGAACTTCAGCGTCGAGCGGCGCAAGATGATGCGCTTCCTCGGCGCGAAGGTCGTACTCACGCCCGCGGCGCTGAAGGGCAGCGGCATGCTCGCGAAGGCGGTCGAGCTGGCCGAGACGCACGGCTGGTTCCTGTGCCGGCAGTTCGAGAACGAGGCGAACGCGGACATGCACAGCCGCACCACGGCGCCCGAGATCCTCGCTGACTTCGCGGGCGACCGGCTCGACTACTTCATCACCGGCTACGGCACCGGCGGAACGCTGAAGGGCGTGGCGCGCGTGCTGCGCAGGGAGCGGCCCGAGACGCAGGTAGTGGTGTGCGAGCCCGACAACGTGCCGATCCTGTCGAGCGGCATCCCCCAGCCGCGCGCGGCCGACGGCACGCCCGCCGGCAGCCACCCGAGCTTCCGCCCGCACGTGATGCAGGGCTGGACTCCCGATTTCATCCCGAAGCTCACCGAGGACGCGGTGACGATGAAGCTCGTCGACCGGATCCTGCCGGTGAACGGCGCCGACGCGATGCGCTGCTCGCGCGAGCTCGCGCAAAAGGAAGGGATCTTCGTCGGGATCACCGCGGGCGCCACGTTCTCCGGCGCGCTGAAGGTGTGCGCCGACGCGCCGGCGGGCGCGAACGTGCTGTGCATGCTGCCCGACACCGCCGAGCGCTACCTCTCCACGCCGCTCTTCGCCGACGTGTCGGCCGAGATGACCGACGAAGAGCTCGCGATCGCGCGCTCGACCCCCAACTACCGCTTCGACGTGAGCGCGCCCGCGCCGGCGCCCGCGCAGGCCGCGGCGCCCGCGGCGGCGCCGGTCGAGGCCGACGCCGCCTCGTTCGTCGCACGGGTGATCGGCGATCGCGAGCAGCCGGTCGTGATGTTCGCGCTCGAGTGGTGCGAGTTCTGCTGGTCGGTGCGGCGCCTGTTCGGCAAGTACAAGATCCCGTACCGCTCGATCGATCTCGACTCGGTCGAGTACCAGCAGGGCGATCGCGGCGGCAAGATCCGCGCAGCGCTCACGGAACGGACGCGAGTCCCCACGATTCCCCAGATCTTTGTCGGGGGAGAGCTGATCGGGGGCGCCACGGACGTGCTCCAGGCGGCGAAGGAAGGCCGCCTTCAGGAACTGCTCGAAGCGAGCCGCGTAACGTTCGACGCGGCCGTCGGTGACGAGCCGCTCACGTTCCTGCCCGGATGGCTGCATCCGCGCTGAGCGCCTGTAAGTTTCGGGCGTCGAGTAGTTAGGCGACCTCTTTTAAGAATCGCGCTGTCGCCTTGACGGAGCGTCAGGTGTTGACAACCATGCGCGCGGGTCGCCTAACCAGACGCTCGTATCGAGCAGAAGAAGGAAATCTGAACATGCGGAGTCCCTCGGTTTCTCAGCTGGCCGTGATCGCGCTGTTCGCGTTCGGCCTCGCGGGCGCGGCTCGCGCCCAGACGTGCCCGAACAGCTGCGTGGGGGCGGTGGACGGCCCGAAGCAGGGCGTCCACTCGCAATTCGACGGCAGCGCGGATGCGATCCTGTGGCCGCCGAATCACAAGCTCGACACGATCGAGATCTCGGCGCAGAACGCGCAGGGCAACACCTGCAACGTGACGATCACGAACGTCGCGCAGGACGAGCCGGTGACGGGTGCGGGCTCGGGCAACACGAGCCCCGATGCCGCGAACTGCACCAACGCCGGCAACAACTCGGACGTCGATCTGCGCGCCGAGCGATCGGGCACGCTGCAGGACGGGCGCTACTACAACATCGCCTACACGATGGACGATCCGGACTGCCCGATCCAGCAGGCGATGGCCACCGCTCTCGTCCTCGTGCCGCACGACCAGGGTCTCGCCCACACGGGAACCTGGGTGAACGAGGGCCCGCTCTATCAGTCCGGCGTGACCTGCACGCCGTAGCGGTTCTGCGAACCGATCCCGCGGCCCGCGCGACCTGCATCGCGCGGGCCGCGCCGTTTCGCGTCACGCGCGGTCGAAGCGGATCGGCAGCGAGCTGGGGCCGTGCACGTGGAACGCGCGGCGCGGCTCCCAGTCGCTGCGCGCGAGCTCGAAGCTCTTCAGCTGCGCGAGCAGGTCGCCGAGCGCGATCCGCGCCTCGAGGCGTGCGAGCGCGGCGCCGAGGCAGAAGTGGATGCCGTGCCCGAACGCGAGGTGCGGGTTCGGGTCGCGCGCGACGTCGAAGCGGTCGGCGTCGTCGAACCGGCGCGGATCGCGGTTCGCGGCGCCGATCACCACCAGCACGAGCGTGCCGGGCGGGATCGCGCGGCCGCCCACGGTGACCTCGCGCCGCGTCTGGCGGAACACCGCCTGGATCGGCGTGCGGTAGCGCAGCACCTCCTCGATCGCGGACGGCAAGAGCGCCGGATCCTCGCGCACGCGCGCGAGCTCGGCGGGGTGATCGGCAAAGCACAGGATCGCATTGCTGATCAGGTTGGTGGTGGTCTCGCTGCCGGCCACGAGCAGGAGCTGGAAGAACGCCAGGATCTCGTCGGGCGAGAGCCGCGCTCCGTCCAGCTCCGCGGCGACCAGGCGCGAGAGCAAGTCGTCGCGCGGGGCCGCGCGGCGCGCTTCGAGCAGATCCGCGAGGTAGGTGCGCATCTCGCCGCTGGCCAAGCGGAATGCGCTCACCGCGCACTCGGCTTCCGGGCCCGCGGCCGCAACCGTGTCGGACAGGCGCAGGATCACTTCGCTCCAGCGCCGGAAGCGCGGCCGCTCGGCGGTGGGGATGCCGATCAGCTCCGCGATCACGAGCAGCGGCAGCGGGATCGAGTAGTCGGCGCACAGGTCCATCTCTCCGTTCGCGATCACGGGGTCGAGCAGCTCGCGCGATAGCGTGCGAATGCGCGGCTCGAGCGCGGCGACCGCGCGCGGCGTGAACGCGCGCAGGATCAGTGCGCGCAGCGCGGTGTGGCGCGGCGGGTCCTGGAAGATCAGCCAGTCGAGCGGCTGGCCGCCCGACGCCGCCGCGCGCGAGCTCCAGGCCTCCGGGTCGTGGAGCGCGCCGAGCACCTCGTCGTATCCGAGCAGCATCCACAAGCCGGATCCCGGGTCGTGGTGGACGGCTGCGCCGCGCAGCTGCGCGTAGACGGAATACGGGTTTCGACGGCTCTCGTCGCCGAACAGGTTCGCCATGGAGATCACCCGACGCGCGGCCCGGCCGTGCGTCGCCGCACGGCGCCGCCAGTATAATGGGGCGCGCATGAAGATCGGCATCACGATGTTCGCAACCGACCAGGCGATGAACCCGGTCGAGCTTGCGTGCGAGGCGGAGGCGCGCGGCTTCCACTCGCTCTACATCCCCGAGCACACGCACATCCCGACCAGCCGACGCACGCCGCCGCCGACCGGCGACGCGGTGCTTGCCGAGGAGTACAAGCGCACGCTCGATCCCTACATCGCGCTGGCCGCGGCGTCGGCGCGGACGGAGCGGATCCTGCTCGGCACCGGGATCGGCCTGGTGGCCCAGCACGATCCGATCACGTTCGCGAAGGAGCTCGCCACGCTCGACTTCCTGTCGCGTGGCCGGCTCGTGCTCGGGATCGGCTACGGGTGGAATCACGAGGAGATGGAGAACCACGGCGTCGACGTGAAGCGCCGCCGCGAGGTGGTGCGCGAGACGATGCTCGCGATGCAGGCGCTCTGGACGCAGGAGGTCGCGTCGTTTCACGGCGAGTTCGTGCGCTTCGAGCCGAGCTGGCAGTGGCCCAAGCCGGTGCAGCAGCCGCGCCCGCGCGTGCTGCTCGGCGGCGCGCCCGGCCCGACGCTGTTCCGGCACATCGCCGAGTACGGCGACGGCTGGCTGCCGATCGGCGGGGCAGGGCTCGCCGCGGCGCTCGAGCAGCTGCGCGCGGCGTTCTCCGCCGTGGGCCGCGATCCCGCGTCGCTCCACATCGTGCCGATGGGCGTGCTGCCCTCCGCCGAGAAGCTCGACTACTACCGCGAGCACGGCGTTACCGAGTCGGTGCTGCGCGTCCCTTCCGCGCCGCGCGACGTCGTGATGCCGGTGCTCGACGCGTTCGCGCGGGACTACCTCTAGCGCTGCTTCGAGCGACCCGCGCTGAGCGGAATCACGTTGCGAAGCTGTTCGGCCGGAAACGCCTCGCCGCGGACGAATGCGGCGATCCCGGCGTCGATCAGGCCGAAGAACGCCTCGAGGCGAGCGAGGCGCTGCTCGATCTCCGAGGACGCTACATGGCGAGACTCCGCAGCCTCGGCGCGCGCATCGGTGACGGCAGCCAGCACCTGGCGGACGGTCCAGCGGAAGCGCCGCTCGAAGATCTCCTGCATCGCGCGGAAGAAATCGGTCGCGGCCTCATAGTGATCCCTGCGCGATCCGGGCACGGGCCGCCTCCGGACGAGGTGCCACTCGACCAGCACCCGGATGTTCAGCGAGACATTGCTCTTGCTTTGGCTCAGCTCCGCAGCGATCTCGTCGAGCGAGAGCGGCCCCGTGCTGAGATAGAGCAGCCCGAAGATGCGCGCCTGCTGCTGGGTGAGGATTCCCGATGCAGCGGCTGCGGCGCCGAGTCCGTCGGCGAGCGTGGCGGTCGCGCGATCCATGTTCACCCCATTGCGCTCGTCGCGGCGGGTCGGTGCGCGCGGCGACTGCGCCAGAATTCGACGACCAGGATCACGAGCGGACCGATCACCAGCGCCGCGATCAGATAGGCCCCGCCTTGAGCGAACAGCGATCCGTGCACGGCGCGCAGCAGCCACGCGATCGGAAGCCCGAGCAGCATCGCGCCGTAGGGCAGCTCCGAGAGGACGAGGTGCTGGCGTCCCGCGGCGATCGCCACGAATGGAATCGTGGAGCTGGCGGCGAGGTAGCGGGCGTACGGCTCGCCGCGCAGCGCCACGAGCTTGGAGTCCTGGAGCCTGGCTCCGATCAGTGCGTACGTGCCGAGCATTCCCATGAACACAGTGCCGACCAGGTGCGTCGCGAGCAGCGCGTGCGCGACACCCAGCAGCGAGACGCCGACGAAGAAGGGATGGCGCGTCACGCGCTCGAGGCCGCGCGGCTCGCTCACCTGCCCCCCACTCATCGCGTAGGGTGAGTTCGCATAGCCGCCGAACGCGCCGGTCATCAGCATCGCGCCGAGGGCGATGCACGCGATCAACACCGCGCGCGCGGCGCCATGCGCTCCGAGCGCGAGCCCGGGCGGTCCTTCGCTCGCGTGTGCGGCATACGTCGACACGGCGAGGCCGAACGTGAGCCATGCGATCAGCGAGAAGAAGACGATGAAGCCCAGTCGGCCGAGGCGGGCGACCAGCGGCTGGCGCAGCGGCGGCCAGGCGAGCCCGAGGTGGGTGACGACGAACGGTGCGAGGGCGAGCGCAACGGCGAGTACCGGGTTCATGGAGGACCTCCGGACGGGGCGCGCTGTGCGTTCTGATCGTTTAGTATATTTTGTACGTTCTGGCAAGACCGCTGGCTGGTCGAAACCAACCTCCTGCTCCGGCCGCGGCATGAGCGAGCCGGCCGCCGCAACTCGAACGCGGGTCGCCGCAGTGCGCGGCGGACGCGACCATGATTCGCGAGGGCGGAGGACCGATGGCGATCGAGGCCACCCAGACGCTGCGCGAAGCCGCGGCGGCGCATCTGGCAGACATGCAGGACGCAGGCGTCGACGCGGACGCTGACGTGCGCTGGGTCTGGATCAAGATCGGGCCGATCCCGTTCGCCTATCCCAATACGAAGGGCCGCAAGCGCCTCATGGCGGCGCACGACCTGCACCACCTGCTGGTCGGCTATGAGACCGATCTGCTCGGCGAGGCGGAGCTCGGGGCGTGGGAGCTCGGCACGGGGCTTCCGGACCGCAGCGCGGTCCGTTATGCGATCCGCGTGTTCGGATTCATGCTGCCGCGATTTCCAGGGAGGCTCCGCACCGCGTTCGTGCGCGGCCGCCACTGCCGGAACCTGCTCGGGCGCCCGCTAGACGACGCGATGTTCGCGCGCACGGTCGCCGACGTGCGAGGCGAGCTCGGACTCGATCGCTCCGTGCCCGAGGCGAGCCCAGAGGACCTGCGCGAATGGCGCCGCTGGGCGCTGAAGGCGATCGCGGTGGTCTGGGGCCCGATCGTGCCGATCGCCGCAATCGCGTGGTGGTGGTTCTGGTAGGGCGGGAGAGCGAAGCGATCCCGCCGAAATGGGTACCGCACGGATGAGAGCGCCAACACGCGAAAGGCGGGATCCGCCTTCGGCTCCTCCCGCCCTACGAAGTTTCGACCACGGGGATCACCTCGGCGACGAGGCGGTCGAGCTGCGCGGTGATCTCGCGCGTGCCGCGCGCGAGCGGGATCAGCACGAACTTGGTCGCACCCGCTGCGATCGCGCGGCGCAGGCGGAGGATCAGCTCGCCGGGCTTTCCGACGAAGAGCGGCGGCTCGCCGCTCGCGTCCGCGACGCCGCGCGCGCGCACGGCGCCGGCGAAGCGCTGCACGATCGGGTCGTCCGCGTCGCCGAACCGGAACGGCACCGTCGCTCCATAGTGATCGGGGTCGATCGCGCGGCCGGTCACGAGGAGCTCGGCACGGATCGCGTCGATCACCGGACCGATCTGGTCGGGCGGCAGGAGTCCGCCGAGCCAGCCGGTGCCGAGCCGCGCGGTACGGCGGATCGCCGCGGGGCTGTGCCCGCCGATCCAGAGCGGCAGCGGCTGCTGCACCGGGAGCGGCGCGATCTGCGCCGCCTCCCATTGGTAGTGGCGGCCCGCAAACGTCACCGACTCGCCCGCCCACAGCCGGCTCATCAGCGCGAGCGCCTCGTCGGCGCGGCGCCCGCGCTCGGCGGGATCGCGGCCGGTCGCGCGCCAGGTCGGGTCGCCCTCGAAGCCGACGCCGAACACCGGCAGCAGACGCCCGCCGGAGAGGAAGTCGATCGTCGCGCACTCCTTCGCGAGCACGAGCGGATCGCGGTGCGACACGACCACCGCATTCATGCCGAACTTGATCCGCGACGTCGCGCCCGCGAGCGAGGCCATCGCGGCCATCGCCTCGAGCTGCGGCTCCGCGCCGATCAGGCGGTCGCTCTGCCACAGCGAGTCGACGCCGGCGGCCTCGCAGCGCTCCGCGAACGCGAAGAAATCGCGCGCGGCGTCGAAGCTGAAGCCGGCGGTACCGACGCCGATGCGGACCTTCATCGCTCCTCCGCGAGCGCCGCGCAGGTCGCGTACCAGCACGCGAGGCGATCCCACAAGAGGGTCCGCGTCCCGGCGAAGTTGTGCATGTGCGCCGCGCGCGGCTGCCGGTACAGCGTGACGTCGCGCGCGCCGCGATAGGCGGACGGCTCGGCGTGGAGGTCGGGCACGACGTCGCGCTCGCCCGCGGCGACGAACACCGGCACGTCGATCGCCGCGGCGTCGGCGCTCACGTAGCCCGGCTCCAGCAGATCGACCGCGATCTCGGGTACGGTGGCGCTGCGCCACGGCGGCAGCGGAGCGCCGTCGAGCGGCACCGGATACCCCGCGACGTCGCGGTCGACGACCGCCTCGGGCACGTCGTCCCAGTGCCACGCATAACGCACGACGTCGAGACTGAACGTCCCGGGAGCGACTCCCGGCGGCACGGGCACCACGGTGTGGTGCGCGCTGTAGCCGAGGATCGCGATCGCGTCGAAGCAGCGGTGGCGGCCCTGCGCGGCGATCGTGAAGCAGCCACCCATCGACTGGCCGATCCCGATCGCGAGCGGATCGCGGATCGGCGCGAGCCCCGGCGCCGCCTGGCCCGATGCGAGCCGGCGGCGCATCTCCGCCGCGGTCGCGGTGTTCGCGGCGGCGATCCGCGCGAGCGTGAGCCCCGGCGCGCCGTCGCTCTCGCCGCAGCCGAGGTGATCGCAGGCGACGACGACGAGGCCCCGCTCGGCGTGGTGCTCGGCCTGGCTATAGCGGCCGGCGGCCTCGTGCGCGTCGAGCTGGAGGTCGAAGTAGCGGCGGCCGTAGCCGCCGCCCGGGAACGCGAACACCGCGATCGGGCGCTCGAGCGGAGTCGCCTCGGGCGCGGCGATCACGGTGACCGCGGTCGTGAGCCCGTCGCCGACCTCGACGCGGTGATCCGCCCGCGCGATCCCGCCCACGCGCGCCTACCGCAGCGGCCGCAAGAGCTGGTCGCCGAGCTTCGCCACGGTGTCGCAATACTCCGCGCGCGTGCGCGCGTGGGGGAGGCTGACGGTCACCCAGGTGACGCCGCGTGCGCCGAGCCCGTCGACGTTCTTCGCGAACTCGGACGGGTCGATCTTCTCGGGGGCGTGCATCGACAGGCCGAACGGCACGAACGTCACGTCGAGCGGCCGGGTGCGGCCGATCTCCTCGGCATAGCGCCGCGCGTAGGCGAGCCGCTCGTCGAAGTCGGCCATGCTCGTGATCTCGGCGGTGCGCACGCGCTCCTTCACGATGCCGATCGTCGGGAACGGGATCCAGCCGTCGCCGAGCTCGACCGCGCGGCGGATCGCGCGCTCGCTGTTGCCGCCCACCCAGATCGGCGGATGCGGCTTCTGGATCGGCCGCGGCAGCTGGGTGTTGCCCGTGGCCGCGAAGTGGCGGCCGATCAGCTCGACCCCGTCGTCGCTCCACGCGCGCTTCATCGCGCGGATCGTCTCGTCGGCGACGTCGTTGCGCGCGTCGAAGTCGGCGCCGAGCGCCTGGAACTCGCGCTTCAGATAGCCCGCCGCGACGCCGAGGGTCAGCCGACCCCCCGACAGCACGTCGAGCGTGGTCGCCGCCTTCGCGAGCAGGAACGGGTTGCGGTAGCCGAGCACGACGATGTTCGTCTGCACGCGCAGCGTGCTCGTGGCGGCCGCGACGAAGGACAGCGCGACGAACGGGTCGAGCGCGTGGTGACCGCCGCTCGCGAGCCAGCGGTCGTTCGGGAACGGGTGATCGGTGACGAAGCAGGCGTCGAAGCCGGCGCCCTCGACCGCGCGCGCCATCTCCGCGATCGCGCGCGCGCCCACGAACTCGTCGTCCGCGGCGACCTTGTCGGTGGGGAGCTGGATCGAGAAGCGCATCTCTTGGCCTTCGCTCGCCTCCGGCTCGCTGCGCGCGACTTGCGGGCGGCCGGCAAGATACCTGCAGTCATGATGAAACGTCAGCGGAATCGAGGGGATGGTCGGAAGCCCGGCTTGGCAGCCCGCCGGACCACTTCTATCGTCTTGCCTCCCGTCCCGGACCCGCGAAGCGCCCGCTCCCGCGGTCCCCCCAAGCCAGGAGCGCTGCGTGGATCTCCGCTACTCGACCTCCGACGAGGCGTTCCGCAAGGAATTGCGCGCCTGGCTGGCCGCCGCCGTGCCCGCGCACGGCCCCCGGCCGAGCGAGCGCGTCGACTGGGACGCGCGCTGCGAGTACGACCAGAGCTGGCAGCGCAAGCTGTTCGACGCGGGTTATGCGGGAATCAACTGGCCCAAGCAGTACGGCGGGCGAGATGCGACGCTGACCGAGCAGCTGGTCTACTTCGAGGAGACGACGCGCGCGCGCGCGCCCTACGTCGGCGTGAACTTCGTGGGACTCCTGCACGGAGGTCCGACGATCATGGCCGAGGGCACGCCCGAGCAGAAAGAGCGGCACATCGGGCCGATCATCCGCGGCGAGCAGATCTGGTGCCAGGGATTCTCGGAGCCGGGCGCGGGCTCCGACCTCGCGTCGCTCAAGACGCGCGCGGTGCGCGACGGCGACCACTACGTCGTGAACGGCCACAAGATCTGGACCTCGTTCGCGCAGGTCGCCGACTACTGCGAGCTGCTCGTGCGCACGGCGCCCGAAGAGAAGCACCGCGGGATCACCTGGCTCGCGATGCCGATGAACCTGGACGGGATCGAGATCCGGCCGCTGCCGACGCTGCTCGGCTCGACGGAGTTTTCCGAGGTGTTCCTCGAGGACGTGCGCGTGCCCGTCGAGTGCCGCGTGGGCAAGGAGAACGACGGCTGGCGCGTCACCAACGTGACGCTCTCGTTCGAGCGCGGCACGGCGTTCACGAGCGACATCATGAAGCTCCAGGACGCGCTGCGCGAGCTCACCGACGTGGCCAAGCGCATCACGCGCGACGGCACGTCGGCGTGGGAAGACCGTGCGCTGCGCCGCGACGTGGGTCACGCGGCCGCGGAGGCGGAAGCGCTGTGGGCGCTCGTCAAGTACATCGTGAGCGAAGCGGAGCGGACCGGCCTCCCCGGCACGACCGGATCGTGCCTCAAGCTCTTCTACACCGAGCTGAAGCAGCGCGTCGGCGAGCTCTCGATGCGGCTCCTGGGGCGTGCCGCGCTCGTGCGCGAGGACATCGCGGGGCTGCCCTCGGAGGAGTTCGTGTTCCAGGCGCTCCAGTCGCTCTCGATGACGATCGCGGCCGGATCGTCGCAGATTCAGCGCAACATCATCTCGGAGCGGATCCTGGGATTGCCCAAGGAACGGCGCTAGGGGAAATCGTGGACTTTCAGCTCAGTGAAGACCAGCAGGCGCTGCGCGCGGGCATCCGCTCGTTCTGCGATGGGCGCGTGCCGATCGACGCGCTGCGCGAGCTCGAGAAGGGCTTCGATCGCGCGCTCTGGGGCGAGCTCGCCGAGATGGGCGTGTTCTCGCTGCGGCTCTCCGAGTCGGAAGGCGGGGTGGGGCTCGGCAGCGCCGACGCCGTGATCGTATTCGCCGAGCTCGGGCGCCGCCTCGTGCCGGGCCCGCTCGTCTGGAGCCATCTCGCGGCGAACCTCGTCGAGGGCGCGGCTGCGGGTGAGACCGTGGTGGGTGGCATCGAGCAGCTGCGGCACACCAACGACCCCGTGCTCGTCGAGCACCTCGACTCGCTCGACGCGCTGCTCGTGCTGCGCCAGGACGGTGTCTATCGCGTCGATCCGAAGGCGATCTCGGCGCAGCCGGCCGGCACGCCGCTCGATCCGTTCACGCCGATCTTCCACGTGAAGTCGCTGCCGCAGGGAGAGTGTGTGGGCGACGCCGCGCTCGTGGCGAAGCTGCGCCGCGAAGGCGCCACGTTCACGGCCGCGCAGCTGGCCGGCATCGCGGAGATGACCCAGGAGCTCGCCACCGAGTACGCAAAGAAGCGCGAGCAGTTCGACCGCCCGATCGGCAGCTTCCAGGCGATCAAGCACATCCTGGCCGACTGCTACACGCGCCAGGAGCTCGCGCGCGTGGCCGCCTACGCCGCGGGCGCGACGCTCGACGATCCGTCGGTCGGTTCGGTGGAGCGCGCGACCGCGACGGCGAAGCTGATCGCGGGCGATGCCGCGATGAAGAACGCGCGCGCGTGCGTCCAGGTGCACGGCGGGATGGGATACACCTGGGAGATCCCGGCGCACTACTACCTGAAGCGCGTCTGGGTGCTCGAGAACGCGTTCGGCGACGTCCACGAGCACGCCGAGCAGATGGCCGAGCTCATCGCCGCGGACTAGCGGCGTTCGGAGGGTTGGCAGAGATGGGCATTCTCGAGGGGAAGGCCGCGGTGGTGACCGGCGGCGGGCGCGGCGTCGGCCGCGGCGAGTGCTTGCACCTCGCCGAGCAGGGCGCGGGCGTGGTGGTGAACGACGTCGACGGCGAAGAGGCGCAGAAGGTCGTCGGCGAGATCCGCGCGGCCGGCGGGCGCGCGGTCGCGAACACCTCGGACATCGGCACGCGCAAGGGCGCGCAGGAGCTCGTCACCCAGTGTCTCGACGAGTTCGGCGCGATCCATGCGGTGGTGAACAACGCGGGCATCGTGCGCGACAAGAGCTTCCTCAAGATGACCGACGAGGAGTGGGAGCTGGTGCTGCGGATCCACACGGGCGGCACGTTCTGGTGCGCACAGGAGGGCGCGCTGCGCATGCGCGACCAGGGCACCGGCGGCGCGATCGTGAACACGGTGTCCGCGGCGCAGATGGGGAACTTCGGGCAGACCAACTACAGCGCGGCGAAGGGCGCGATCGCGTCGATGACCTACACCTGGGCGAACGAGCTCGCGCGCTACGGGATCCGCGTGAACGCGATCAGCCCGATGGCGACGACGCGCATGTCGGCCACGTTCAAGGGCGCCGACGGCAAGCCCGACCCCAAGGCACCCTTCTTCGACCCCAACCTGAACGGGCCGTTCGTCGCCTATCTGTGCAGCGACGAGGCGAGCTGGATCACCGGCCAGGTGTTCGGCACGGGCGCGGAACGGGTGGTGATCATGAAGCACCCCACCTACGACACCGGGATGTTCAAGCCCGGCGGTTGGGACGTCGAGGCGCTGCGCGAGCACATGCCGAAGTTCTGGAAGGGCCGGCTCGAGCCGGTCGGCCTGTACAAGAAGCCGTATCCGTACTACGACGGTGTGAAGCCGGAATCGGGCGGCTGATGGGCTTCGCGACGCTGCTCTACGAGGTCTCCGATGGCGTCGCCACGCTGACGCTGAACCGCCCGGA
>Ga0070698_100003206_pt1 | contig 18020 bp, 12 predicted proteins | sample KBSK1502metaG_FD_65477 | JGI IMG/M metagenome (GOLD analysis project Ga0070698, IMG submission 65477) | Corn, switchgrass and miscanthus rhizosphere microbial communities from Kellogg Biological Station, Michigan, USA - KBS K1-50-2 metaG | ecosystem: Host-associated > Plants > Roots >...
ACGTTCGGAAGCTCGGCGCGTAGCGGCGGGGGAACCTCGGCGCCAAGCCCGACCAGGTCGGCGGCAATCCCGAAGAGGCTTCCGCCGACGGTCTCGATGTGGCGCTCCCACTCCTTCCACTTCTGCTCGTAGTACCGCTTCTCCCTGCCGAGGATCCTCATCATCGTTTCGACAGCCTGGTTGATGGCCTCGCACCGGGAGGCGAACCCGCCGGTAGCGATGTAGTCGTAGACCTTGCCCGATGTATCGGCGCGGGCCGCGTTGGCAGCCTCGTACTGCGACGCCGCGATGAGAACCCACCGCAGCCCAGCGGCGAGGTGTGCGGCCGAGCCGAAGTCGCATACCCACACGTCATCGACGCGACCCGAGCCTTCCATGCCCGGCGGCAGCGTCTCTGAGACGATCACGCCGCACGCCGCGCCTGCCTTGCGCGATTCACTCGCGAGCTTGCCGACCCACGTACCGCTCCAGTTCGCGGCCCGCTTGCATTCCCACAAGATCGTCCCGCAGTCGCGGCCGACATACCGCACCTCCTGCACGACGTCCGCGCCGGCCTGCCCCCGCGCCGTGACCGTGATCTCATCGCCAACAAATCGTTCCCGCAGCTCGTCGGCGAACACATCCTGGCGGGCAATGCCTTCCTCCTGGCGCGCCCCTGTGGCGCCACGACGAAGGGCCACTTCAAGCTGCGCGTTGATCCGCTCGATCTTGTCATTGAGCTGGCGCACCTCGGTTTTGTGATCGTCTTCCTTTCGGCGCGCCAGCTCGTCGTAGCGCTCCTGCTGGATCTTGGCGGCCTGCTCTCGCTCTTCCTTGCGGATCGCGTCCCGCATCCGCTCGCGCTCAACGTCCCACGCTTCCTTCTGGTCTTCCAGCTCACGCTGCTTCTGCCGGAGCTGCTTCTCTGCAGCCTGGTGCTGCTTGAGCCTGCCGGTCAGCTCACCGAGCCGTTCCTCCTGCTCCTCGAGCTTGGCGAGCTGGCCCTCGAGCGCAGCGCGGACCTTCTCCGCGGCTTCGCCTTCGGCCTGCTCGCGCAGTTCGATCTCCCTGCGGGCGATCAGATCGGCGGCAAGCTCATGCCTGAGGGCTTCGTCCAGCCTGATCCGCTGCCCGCAGTTCGGGCACACGATGGACTGGGTGATCTCTTCCGGGGGGTCCTGTGCCGACATCCTTATCTCCTCAGCGTTTTCTACGGCCGTGTGACTGCGCGGGGCTGCGGAGATCAAGGTAGAGCGCGCTGCTCAATCTCACATAGTGCGAACCTTGATAATCCCCGTTATCAGGATCTCATCTATGCGACAGACATGATCAGTGTTAGCTTGCGAACCAAGCCCAGGGATCGGCCGTAGGTCCCAGGCCGGACGGGGAGGTGGCGATGCCGGATACGCGATTGCTCGCTCCCACCCCGGCCGAGGCGGTATCGCCACCACTGCTCATGTCCATGCGCGACATCGCCGAGCTCGGCGGAGTACGTCGGCCTGTTGTGACGATGTGGCGGCGCCGCCACCGGGACTTTCCTGCGCCTGCCGATGGTGACGCGTCTCAGCCCCTGTTCGACCCCCGGCAAGTCGCTGACTGGCTCATCGCCACCGGGCGAGCCGAACGGGACGCCATCATCCCGGACCTCAGCCTGTATACGATCGCGAGCCTCGGCGGACGGTCGCGGCCCGCTGACCTGATCGCGATGACGACCGCGCTGATCTGCCTGCGCCATCTTGACGACGACGAGCCGCTGGCAGACGGCGCTGACGACGTGGTGACGGCGCTGCGCGAGCGCGCGGCGCGAACCGATCCCGCCGACAACCTCCTCCTTTCCGAGATCCAGACCATGCCAGACGATGCGGGCTGGCTGGCAACCGTCGTGGACGACCTGGTCGAGGCGGCCTGGGGCTGCAAGCGAGCGCTCGAGCGGGTTATGGGGGCACGCCATCGCCTCAAGGCGGCTGAGATCTTTACCAGCGCCGTCCGGCCCGAGCTCGCCCGGCTGATCGCGCGGATCTCCGGGGCTGCCGAGCGCGCGCGCCGGGACGGAGCAATAGTCGTTGCCGACGTGTCCGCGGGCCCCGGCGACCTGCTGACCGCGGTCGTGGACATGCTGGGGGACGACTACGTGCCGATGTGCATCGCGGCGGAGGTCGATCCGTATCTCGCCCGGCTCACGCGGCGGCGCCTCATCGTGCACGGGCTTCCGCCAGCGGACGTTGGCGTGTACATAGCCGACGCGCTCCCCGATGCCTGCGGCGAAGCGGACGTCATCGTGACGCAGATTCCGTATTCCCCAGGCGAGGACCGGTCTGCCGAGGCCGTCCTTGACGTCATCGACGACGTCTCGCTCCGGCTCCGCCCGGGCTGCTCCGCGGTAATCCTCGGTCCCGTCGACATACTCACCGGCGAACTTCCACCGTATTCCGAAGCCGAACGGCCACGGGCCAGACTGCTCAAGGACGGCATGGTGGAATCGGTGATTAAGCTGCCTGGCGGCCTCGTGCCGTTCCGGCCCGGCTACGAGACCGCCCTGTGGGTGCTCAATTCGGCGCGGGAGTCACCATGGCGCGGGCGGGTCCTGCTCGCCGACGTCTCGGACCGGGAACTGACCGACGATGTCGCCGAGGCACTGACTGACGACATCGTCACCTGGCGGCGCGAGGGCTACGACCCGGACGCGCACACGCGGGCATTCAGCGCGCAGGTCCTCATCAGCGATCTCGTAGAGCCGCCCAAGCCGCTCGTCGTCAGACGCCCGAGGAACTTGCGCACGGTGACGGCGGACGCGGCCGATCGCCTGTCCCACGTGCTGAGCCTGGAGACCGAGCTGGACCGGCTCGGCGCTTATGCCATTGCCGTCAGGCAGCCAGTCCGCAGCAACCTGGTCGCCGACGTGCACGCGAGGCCCACTGTGATCAGCATCGGAAAGCTGGCCGCTGAGCGTGTCCTCTCGGTGCTGAAGGGCACGCGCATCGACCCCGCCGATGTCATCGTCCACGGGCAGCACGCGGTGCTCGGCTCGGACGAAGTGCTGGGCGTGCGCCGGCGCGGCGGACGGACGCTCGACCGGGCCCTCCTGGCCGCGCGATATCCGAGGGCCGAGCTGACCGAGCCGGGCGATGTCCTCGTCACCGCCGCTCCCAGCTTCGGAGTCCTCGTGGATCACTACGGCTTCTCCGTTCCCGAGTTCCCGGTCCGGGTCCTGCGCATCCGCGACCTCGGGCGAACCGGCCTGACGCCCCGCGTGCTCGCCGCGATGCTCATCGCCGACGACTCGCCGGCCCGCCCTGGCGGCACGATCCGGGCGGCGCGCCGGATCGAAGATCACCAGGTGCCGCTGCTGGCCTCCGGGGAGGTGGCGCGGCTCGACCTCCTCCTCGCGGAACTGGATACGCGACGCAACCACGCCCGCCAGGAGATCGACCTTCTCGATGAGCTCGCGAGAACCGCAACGGCGGGGCTCCGCGATGGAACACTGGCGCTACCCGGTGACACGACGTGACCGTTTCTACGAAGGGGAACCCGATGCCGCCAAGGAAGACCGGCCAGGCTGCGCTACCCGGCATGCCGACCATGGCGGACCTGCGCGACACGCTGTGGAAGGCCGCCGACAAGCTCCGCGGCTCCATGGACGCCGCGCAGTACAAGGACTTCGTCCTCGGCCTCGTTTTCCTCAAGTACGTATCGGATTCCTTCGAGGAGCGCCGCGGGCGGCTTCGCGAGGAGCTACTGGCCGACGGCGTACCCGAAGCCCGGCATGATCAGTTTCTCGAGGACAAGGACGAGTACGCGCGTGAGGGCGTGTTCTGGGTCCCCGAGGGCGCGCGGTGGGACCGCCTGGCCGCGCAGGCGAAAAGCGGCGCCATCGGCAATCTGATCGACAACGCGATGGACGCGCTGATGAAGACCAACGCGTCGCTGACCGGCGTGCTGCCGAAGATCTTCAACCGCGACAACGTGGACCAGCGCCGCCTCGGCGAGCTCGTCGACCTGATCAGCGACGCCCGCTTCACCGGGCACGGCGACAAGCCGGCCCGCGATGTACTCGGTGAGGTCTACGAATACTTCCTGGAGAAGTTCGCCCGCGCCGAGGGCAAGCGCGGGGGCGAGTTTTACACCCCGGCCACGGTGGTCCGGCTGCTGGTCGAGGTGCTGGAGCCGTACTCCGGCCGCGTCTACGACCCGTGTTGCGGATCCGGCGGCATGTTCGTCCAGGCCGAGAAGTTCGTCCTCGCGCACCGGGGCCGGAGGGACGACATCGCCGTCTACGGCCAGGAGTCCAACGAGCGCACCTGGCGGCTGGCCCAGATGAACCTGGCGATCCACGGGATCAACGGCGACCTGTCCAAGCGCTGGGAGGACACCTTCCACGACGACCGGCACCCGGACGTGCGCGCCGATTTCATCCTCGCCAACCCGCCGTTCAACATGTCCGACTGGGCCCGGCGCGCAGACGACCCGCGCTGGCGCTTCGGCGTGCCCCCGGCCGGCAACGCAAACTTCGCCTGGCTGGAGCACATCGTCTCGAAGCTCGCCGAACGCGGCTCCGCCGGCGTAGTCCTCGCCAACGGCTCGATGTCGTCCCAGCAATCGGGCGAGGGCCAGATCCGCGCCGCCATGGTCGAAGCGGACCTGGTGGCCTGCATGATCGCCCTGCCGCCGCAACTGTTCCGCACCACGCAGATCCCCGCCTGCCTCTGGTTCCTCACCAAGGACAAGACCCCGCAAGGCGCCAAGCGCCTGAACGACCGCCGCGGCGAGACCCTGTTCATCGACACTCGCGCCATGGGCACTCTGGTCAACCGCACCGAGCGCATCCTCACTGACGACGAGCTGGCCCGGATCGCCAACACCTACCACGCCTGGCGCGGCACAAGAAGTGCCCGTGATGCCCAGCTCGAGTACGAAGACATCCCCGGCTTCTGCTACTCAGCCCCCCTCGAGGACATCCGCAAGCACGACCACGTGCTAACTCCGGGCCGCTACGTAGGTGCCGCAGAAGCGGATGACGGCGACGATCAGCCCATCGCCGAGAGGATCGACCGCCTAACTAAGGAACTCTTCGCCCACTTCGAAGAATCGGCCCGTCTGGAACAGATCGTCCGCGCTCAACTGGAGCGCCTCTATGCCTGACGTTCCTGCGGTCATGACATTTGACGACCTAATAAAGCAAGGCATTCTAGAGATAGGAGATGGATATCGCGCGAAACTCGAGGAGCTTGGTGGAAGCGGGCCGCTATTTCTACGAGCAGGACTTTTGGCCGAGCACGGCATCAACTGGGCAGGTGCAGAGCATTTCCGCCCTAATCTCGCTTCGAGACTAGAGGCGAAGCTCGGTCGTCCTGGCGATGTAATGGTAACAACAAAGGGTAACAGTGTTGGCCGGACAGGCTATATTCCTCCTAATGCTCCTCAATTTGTCTATTCACCGCACCTGAGCTACTGGCGAAGTACAAATTCTGCGGAGCTCTCACCGGGATTCTTGCGTTACTGGTCTCGTGGTCCAGAATTTACTGCGCAGCTCAACGCAATGGGCAACAGCACGGACATGGCGCCGTACCTTAGTCTTGTGGATCAAAAACGCCTGCGGATATCTCTGCCCTCGATCAAAGTCCAGCAAGCCATTGGCGCAGTGCTAGGCGCACTCGACCACAAGATCACGATCAACGACTCGATCGCACGCGCATGTGATGTGTTGCGAACTCAGCGGCTGAAGCATTGGGTATACTCTAACCGCGAGATGACGCGGGAATGTCCGCTATCCTCGGCTGCCGAGTTCATCAACGGCCGGGCATTCACCAAGGATGCAAGCAGGACAGGTCGCATGGTGATCAGGATCTCTGAAATCAATTCAGGACCGAGTAACTCCACAGTATATAACGAAATTGAGGTGCCCGACGTGCACCTAGCTCGACCAGGTGATGTACTCTTTGCCTGGTCGGGTTCACTTGCAGTCGCTCGATGGTACCGACCTGAAGCGATCATTAATCAGCACATTTTCAAGGTGGTTCCACGAGACGGACTACCTGTATGGCTGGTGTTCGAGCTAGTGCAGACCGAGCTCGCGGTATTTAAGGCCATTGCTGCTGGAAAGGCTACAACCATGGGGCACATCCAGCGGCACCATCTCGACAATCCAGTCACGGTTCCGGTCGAAAGTTATCTCACAGCCCTCGATGCTGAACTCTGCCCTCTCTGGCAGCGCGCTCTTGCTGCTGAGAGGGAATCGTTGACTCTGGCGGAGTTGCGAGACACGTTGCTGCCGAAGTTGATGTCGGGCGAGATTCGGATTCGAGATGCGGAGAAGACATTGGAGGCGGTGACGTGACCAGCGGGATGAGCGAGGGCGAGTGGGAGCAGCTCGCTATGGACACGTTGGGGGAGCTGGCGTGGGAGCCGGTGGAGGGAAAGCGGGTCGCGCCGGGGTCGGGGGAGCGGGAGTCTTGGGCAGAGCTGATCATTCCGCGCCGGCTGCGTGCCGCCATTGAGCGGATCAACCCGCAGCTTCCAGAGTCGGCCGTGGAGGATGCGCTTAGTGTCATCCTCACTCCCGCGTCGCGGGACGCGCTGAGCGAGAACCGGCGTATCCACGAGTTCCTGACCCGCGGCATCCGCAGCGTCGTTTATACCGACGAGTTCGGAGCCGAGCAGAATCCTACGATTTGGCTCATCGACCGGACCGACCAGTTCGCTAACGACTTCCTTGCCGTCAATCAGGTCACCATGATCGACGGCGAGCATAAGCGGCGGTTTGACATCGTGCTCTACGTCAACGGCATGCCGCTCGGCTTCTTCGAGATGAAGAAGGCCGGCGATCCCGACGCTGACCTTGATATTGCGCACGCCCAGCTCATGACGTATGTCGAGGAGTTGCCACTGGCGTTTCGGGGCAATGCGGTCTGCGTCATTAGCGATGGCATCACCGCTCGGTACGGCACGCCGTTCACGCCGTTCGAGCACTTCGCGCCGTGGAACGTCGATGACGACGGCAAGCCCGTGCCCCGTTCCGATAACGACGCGGACCTGGCCCTCAATGTCCTCCTGCATGGTCTGTTCACCCAGGACCGGTTCATCGAGCTCTTGCGCGGTTACATCGCCTTCGCCCGAGGCGATCACGGACCCATCAAGCGGATCGCCAAGCCGCACCAGTACTTCGCTGTGTCCAAGGCGGTTCGCAAGACTACCGAAGCGGTTCGCAGCCACGGCCAGGCTGGCGTCGTCTGGCACACCCAGGGCTCGGGCAAGTCTATGGAGATGGAGCTTTACGCCAACCAGGTGATGACCAGCCCGGCGTTCGGGAACCCGACGATCGTCGTTCTCACCGACCGCACCGATCTCGATGATCAGCTGTACGAGACGTTCGACGCCAGCGAGCTGCTGCCCGAGCGGCCGGTCCAGGCCGCCACCCGGGACGAGCTGCGCACCCAGCTCGCCAACCGGCGCACCGGCGGCATCATTTTCTCCACGCTGCAGAAGTTCGGCCGTACCAAGGCCGAACGTGATAGCGGGACCAGGCACCCGCTGCTGTCCGAACGGCGCAACATCATCGTGATCGCCGACGAGGCGCACCGCAGCCACTACGACGACCTGAATGGATACGCCAGGCACCTGAGGGACGCCCTGCCCTATGCCACCCTGATCGCGTTCACCGGGACTCCGATCTCCCAGGCCGACAGGAACACGCGCGAGGTGTTCGGCGACTACATCGACGTCTACGACCTGACGCGCGCCGTCGATGACGGCGCCACCGTCCCGGTGTTCTACGAGAGCCGACTCATCCCGGTTAGCCTGCCGAAGGACCTGAACCCGGAGCTGATTGACGAGCGCGTCGACGAGGTCACTGCGGGGCTCGATGACTCCGAGCGCGAGCGCATCCAGCAGGCAGTGGCCGTGATGAACGAGGTGTACGGCGCGCCCGACCGGCTGCGCACGCTGGCCCGCGACCTGGTCGAGCACTGGGAAGCGCGATCGGGGGAGATGCGCAAGTTCATCGGCATTCCCGGCAAGGGAATGATCGTGTGTGCCACACGGGAAATCTGCGCGAAGCTCTACGAGCAAATTATCGCCATAAAGCCGGACTGGCACAGCGACGACATCAACAAGGGCAAGATCAAGGTCGTCTACACCGGTGGCCCCGGCGATCCGGCGTTCATCCGCCAGCACGTCCGTCGCCCGTCGCAAAACAAGATCATCCAGCGCCGCGCCAAGAGCGAGGACCCGGAGGAGGAGCTGGAACTAGTCATCGTGCAGTCGATGTGGCTGACCGGATTCGACTCACCGCCAATGCACACGCTCTACGTCGACAAGCCGATGCGCGGCGCCGCGCTCATGCAGGCCCTCGCCCGGGTGAACCGCACCTTCCACCAGAAGCAGGACGGCCTGCTGGTCGGCTACGCGCCGCTGACGGAGAACCTGTACGCGGCGCTCGCCGAGTACACGCTCGATGACCAGAAGACCAAGCCCGTTGGCCGGGACACCGACGAGGCGCTGGCCAAGGTGCGCGAACTGCACGACGTGATCGGCAGCGTCATTCTCGCTGGCTATAACTGGCGCGGCAGACGGGCAGCAAGATCGCCCAGGGCGTTCCTGAACGCGGTGAACGGCACGGTCAACTATCTGCGCGACCCGGCCACGCCCGGCAACCAGGTTGACGACGACGAACCCAGCCTGGGCGACCGGTTCCGCCGGGAGTCGGTGCGGCTCGCACGGTTCTACGCACTCTGCTCGACCAGAGGTGAGCTCAACGCCTACCGCGACGACATCGCCTTCTTCGAGGAAGTCCGAGTGTGGATGGCGAAGTTTGACGCTGAGGAACGCCGGGCGCGCGGCCTGTCCGTCCCCGCCGACGTGGAGTTGTACCTGCGCCAGCTCACGGCCGGGGCGATCGAGGCGGGAGGCGTCACTGACATCTACGAGGCGGCGGGCATCGGCCGTCCCGACTTGTCACACCTGGATGAGGCCTTCATCAAGAAGATGCAGGACACCCAGCATCCGCACCTGGCGATCGAGGCTCTCCGCCGCCTCGTGGAACAGCAGATGCGCAGTGTGACCCGCCACAATATCGTCCGGCAGCAGAGCTTCTCTGACCGCCTGCTCAGCCTCATGACGCGCTACACCAATCAGAACCTGACCGCCGCCGAGGTCATCGCGGAACTGGTCGCCATGGCCCGGGAGGTATCGGCCGACGCCAACCGGGGTAGCAAGTTCAGCCCACCGCTCAACACCGATGAGCTGGCCTTCTACGACGCGGTGGCGGAGAACGAGTCCGCGGTGGCGGAGATGGGCACCGGTGTGCTCGCCGACATCGCCCGCGATCTGGTGAAGTCGCTGCGGCGTGACGTCACCACCGACTGGGTGTCACGGGACGACGTGCGGGCCAAGCTCCGCTCCACCATCAAGCGACTGCTGGCCAAGTATGGCTACCCCCCGGACGCCCAGCCCGCTGCAACCGAGCTGGTACTCCGCCAGATGGAGACGTTCGCCGAGGAATGGTCACCCACACTGGACAGGTGATACACCGCTCACCCACTGGTCGAATAGTAGCGGATCACGCTCCACCACAAAGCCTTCTGGGGGTACACTAGGGGTATGCCCAAGATCAGCGTTTATCTACCCGACGAACTGTATGGCGAGGCGCGGGCGCATAAGCTGCCCATCTCGGCGCTCACGCAACGAGCCATCGAGGATGCGCTCACTGCCGAACGCACCAGGGACTGGGCGCAGCGTGTGCGGGAGCGGGCGCCCAGGTGCCGCAAGAGCATCGACACGGCTGCCGTGCTGGACGAGGTTCGCGAGGAATTCGGGCAGTGATCGTGCTGGACTCGTCGGCGCTGGTTGACGTGGTCACCGACCAGGCGGCGGCGCCGTGGCTGCTCGACCGGATCGCCGGGGAACAGGTGCACGCACCGTCACACCAGCCCGCCGAGGTCCTGCTGGCGCTGGCCAGGATGGTGCGGGCCGGTGACCTTGAGCCAGACGCCGGCGCAGAGGCGCTGGAGGAGGCGGCCGCGCTGCCTCAGCATCTGGCATCGCCGACGCCCGGGCAGATGCAGCGCGCGTTTGTGCTCAGGGACCGTATCCGCGTTCTGGACGGCCTCTATGTAACCCTCGCCGAGGATCTCGGCTGTCCTCTGGTGACGACCGATGTCCGCTTGATGCAGGCGAAACCGCCGTGCCGTACTGAGTTTCCACCCCGCCCGTAGTCCGGGAACTTTGCGACCCCACGAACTCTGGCCGCCGGAGCTGGTCTTCAGGGAAGTGTGAACGGCGCTTGTCGGCCTGTCTTGTCGTGAACCGGGTCAGTGCGTCGCTGATCCACGGGCACGCGACCCGGTTGGCCGCGGCAACTGAGGCAACTCAGCCACTGGTATCAACCGCGCTGGTCACCCGACGCGGGTGAGCGTCGCATACCACCGATGAGAGCGATCATCAATCTCGTCCAGGCGCCATGTCTGATCAGCGAACTCGAAGCTGTCGCCCACGGCCAGTTCGAAGTGCACGCTATCCGTATCGCGTGTCCACACAGAAACAATGACTCGGGCCGAGTGTCCGTCACGTGCACGCAACTTGGCGAATCCGCCGAAACTGAGGCCTTCGCGGTCGAAGGTACCGCCCTTCCCCACGTGGACCTGTGCACCGACGCCCATCAGCGGCTCCTCACATCAAAGTGGAATAGTAGCGGCTCATATTGCGGGCGAACTCGTCAGTCTCCATTGGCTCGGGGTGATCCCTGTTCCACGGGTTCCTGAGAATGATCTTCCCTTTCTCTATCCCTGTCACCTCGTATACATGCTCGTCCTCAAGGCCGTGCGGCAGTACGTCTTCTTCCGGCCGCAGATTGCGTGAAGCGACTAGGACTGGCTTGCCCTCAGTGAGCTGTGTGCGGATGATCCGGTTGAGGGACCACTCGTCCCGGCCTGAGGGAAACTCGCGTACGACCGCCGGCTGACCGGTGAGCTGGGTCAGAACCTCTGCCCGCTCCCAGGGTGTCGTGCCCTGATGCAGCCGCACGTACCCGGTCGGAGCCGGGCCTGATCGCGGCTTCTCCGCGTCGCGGGCCCTGTCCTGGGCACACAGCCTGGCCCAATCATCCATCCAAGCGACCTGGCGCTGGGCAGTCCAGGTCTGGTCGATCCCAGCGAATGCCTTCTCGTAGATGGCGCACCAGGCGGTTCCGTCCTGGGTCTTGGCGCAGGCCGGGGCGCTGGGATCGTCGCGGCTGACAGGTAGTTCCGGGGTGACAGTGAGCTCGATATCACGCCCGGTCGGCTCGGTGACGCCACCCGACCCGCGGGCTTCGCTGAGCGTGATCTGGTAGGAACCATCCTCCTGACGGACACGGTTAGCGATCTCGTCAGGCTTGCGCGCGGCTACCGCGCCGAGCGCGGCGATGATGCCGCAGTCGCCCGCCCACCCCTGGCGGGTCTGCTCGCGGCGCGGGGGGCCGTCCAGGCACGGGATCCGGCTACCGTCCGGTCGGGTGAGCGGATCGCCGTAACGGTCCGGCGAGCGATCGTCGGTGGGGTCGTAAAAGTGGGGCCGGTCAACCACCTCCCGGATCGCATCGGGCCGGTCGCCGTCCGCAGCCTCGTAGGAGTCGAGCGCCCAGTCCAGGCCCGCCCACCGGGTGGATTCCAGGTCGTCCCGCAACGTGATACCCGGGCCGTCCTGTCGCAAGGGGCTGACGAGCTCCGCTGGGCCATCAGGCCATCCGGTCCCGGTGTACCGGTTGTCCCGCTCCCGCGGCGCGACACCCGGTGCGGTGCGGCCGCCGGTGTCGTCGGGCAGGTAGCCCTCCGGCTTGGGGACCGGCCGCTTGAACTCCGCATCCGCGTCATAGCTAACCCGGTCGCGGCTAATCCGGTCGAGGTCGCTGGCGGACAACCGCCTGGCAGGGTGCTTCAGCCCATCACCTGAGGACTGACCATCGATCCTGTCCGCCCTCACCGCCGAGTCCGGCGCGCGGTCGCGGCCCTGCGCTGGCCGGTCATGATCATCGGTGTGGGGCTGCCGCTCACCCTGATCCAGCGCACGCGGACGATCGCGCGGCCCAGGCACGGCACGCCCCTTCCGGTAATTCCACGGTCACTACGCCGACATCGTAAGCAACGGCACGTGCTCGGCGGAAGCGTCCTGGACGGTAGGCCCGCGGAAGCGTGCACCACAGATGTTTGGAAGGGCGCATCACTGATGCGTACTCTGGAGGAATGCGGACCACGATCAACCTTGACCCGGATATCGCTGCCGCGGCGGATCAGCTGCGCCGCAGCAAACACATCGGGCTCAGCGAAGCGATCAACGAGCTGGCCCGGGCTGGCCTGACGGCCCGGTCGGGCCGGCAGCCGTTCCGGCAGCCGTTCCGGCAGCGGACCCACGATCTCGGGCTCGTCATGGACGTATCGAACGTAGCGGAAGCGCTTGAATACCTGGACACCGCCGAGCACATCAATGATCGTTGATGCGAACGTCCTCCTCTACGCGGTTGATACGCGCAGCCCATTTCACCGGTCCGCGAAGACCTGGCTTGAGGCTGCTCTCAGCGGCCCCGCCCGGATTGGCCTGCCGTGGGTGTCGCTGACTGCGTTCCTGCAGATCGCGACCCATCCGCGCGCGAGCACGAACCCGTTGTCACCTGGTGACGCATGGAGTTGCATCGAAGACTGGCTGAGCGCTGAGCCGGCGTGGATCCCGGAGCCAACCCCGCGGCACGCGGACCTCCTCAGCCGTCTCGTAGTTGATGGTGACCTGCGCGGGAATCTCATTCCGGATGCTCATCTGGCCGCTCTCGCCCTTGAGCATGGCGTGGGCGTGTGCTCAACCGACTCCGACTTCGCGCGATTCCCTCAGCTCAGCTGGGTCAATCCAGTTCGGTAGACCGGACCACCTGGTACGGTACCTGCCCGTCGGTGCGGGCAGGCGCGGCGGCATCAGCCGGGGGGGAGACCGGAAGGGAGACAGGTGCCGCCGGGCCGTCTGCGCCCGTGACGACTAGGCGCCGACCGTCATCATCACGATGGATACCGCCAGCAACGCCAGCCCGGTGACGGCGAGCGGCCAGCACCGGCGCTGCCCGCCGCCCGGCGTCTCACCACGCCGAGCCTCGCCGCCCTGCGTCTCGCCGCGCCGCGTCCAGCCACGCCGCGTCTCACCGCGTCGCGTCCCGCGGACCGTCGGCTGGGTCGGAACGGTACTCATCACTACTCCTCGCGTAGGGGACTCCCGGTACCTCTACGCTGTCGGATCGTCGTCGCCTGCCCAATGGCGCTGTCACCCGTCCTGGAGGTCGGGTTATCACCACCATCCCCACCCGGGCCATGGCGGCGGGGCACAGCCTTACTGACCGTCGCCCGGGCCCGGACTCACCGGGGACTTTCGCGCACCTGGAGTAATTGACACAGGACTCCCCGTTAATTTCGCGCTCAGTGCGCAGTGCTGTACTGAAAGATAATGCATATGTTCGATATACGGGGGTTGTGTAAATGAGTAGCCGAATATATATTCGTCCCCCAGAGTGACGGGAGAACTGTCTGGCCTTCCCCCTGGCGGTCGAGGCGAGTGGGGCGCCTGCGGGCTCGCATGCTCAGTCCCAAGCGAGCGAGCGAGCCAGCGGGCGCCCTGCGTAACCGGGCCCCGCGTAAACCAGGCCCTGCGTAACCAGGAGAGCGGCAGCCGTGTGAGCAGGATGTACAACGAGCCGATCGATGCCAAGGACCAGGACGGCAGGCCGCTCAGGTTCGTCTGGCGCGGTCGGCTCTACACGGTCCTCGGGGTGCTCGAACACTGGGTGGTCAGCAGCGAGTGGTGGCAGCGCAATAACCCCGACACCGAGGTCCCGCCCGAGCGGGAATTCTGGCGGGTGGAGGCGACGCCGGGCGGCGACGTGCCGCCGGCGGTGTACGAACTGCGTCGCGACATCGACACCGGACGCTGGCTGCTCATCCGGGTCTGGGACTGATCCGGGCCGCACCATACCCGGCTGGCCCACCGCCGGCCGGCTACCAACGAAACGGGAGAGGATGAGCTGGCCGGCGGGATTCACCCATCTGCACGTCGCCTCGTCGTACTCGATGCGATACGGGACGGCGAGCCCGGCGGCCCTGGCCGCGGGGGCCAGGGAGCTCGGCATGCCGGCGCTCGCGCTGACCGACAGGGACGGGCTGTACGGGGCGGTCAAGCACGCCATGGCCTGCGGCAAGGAGGGAATCGCGCCGATACTCGGCGCCGACCTGGCGCTGCGCGAGCCCCCCGGGGGACAGGCCTCCCGCCCGGCACAGCTAAGGCCGCTACAGCTAAGGCCGCGGCGGCCGCCCCCGCTCATCCGGCCCGCCCCCACCCGGCCCGCCCCCACTCCGCCGGCCCCCACCCCGCCGCGCCTGGCGAACGAGACCGCGCCCCGGGTGACGCTGCTCGCCTCCGCCGGGCCCAGGCACGGCGGCCAAAACGGCTGGGCGTCCCTCTGCCACCTGGTCAGCGCGGCCCACCACTCGGCCGAACGCAGCGTCCCCCAAGTAACCCCAGACCTGATAGCCGACCACGCCGAAGGCCTCGTCCTCCTCCTCGGCCCGGCCAGTGACGTAGGCCGGGCAATAACCGCCAAACGCCCGGACCTCGCCGCCCAAGCCCTGTCCCGCTGGCGGGAGCGAGCCAGGACCGTCATCGAGATCGTCGACCACCACGGCCCCGGCGGCACCCAGCACGCCCGGCGCATGCTCCGGCTCGCCCGCGAAACCGGCGTCCCCGCCGTGCTCACCAACGCCACCAGGTACCTCGACCCCGCCGACGCGCCCGTGGCGCAGGTGCTCGACGCGGCGCGCCAGCTCACCCCGCTCGGCCGCCGCCACCTGGCCGGCCACAACCTGGCCGGCCACAACGCGCAGGCCTACCTGAAGGACAGCGAGGAGATGGCCCGCGTCGCGGCGCGGATCTGCGGCACCGGCTCCTGCCCCGGGCCCTGGTCCTGCCCCGGCCGCTGCGGCGACCCCGCCCACGAACTGCTCGCGACCACCGCCGCCCTGGCCCGCCAGTGCCGCCTGGACACCGAACGCGACCTGGGCATCGGCGCCAAGCACCTGCCCGAAATCCACGGCGCGGACGCGTTCGTCCAGCTGAAACAGCGATGCGAGACTGGACTGCTCCGACGCGGCCTGACCGGCCCGCAGCCGCCCCCGCCCGGCTGGCCCCGCTATCGCACCAGGCGCCGGCAAGACACCAAAGAACGTCTGAACCACGAGCTCGCCATCATCGCCAAGGCGGGGCTCGCCTCGTACTTCCTCACCGTGGCCGACGTGGCCAGCCTCATCAGGGACCGCGGCATCCGCTGCGCGATCCGCGGTTCCGGCGCGGGCTGCCTGGTCAACTACCTGATCGGCATCTCCGACATCGACCCGCTCGAGCACGACCTGATCATGGAGCGGTTCCTGTCCGAGGGCCGCACCACCCTGCCCGACATCGACCTGGACGTCGAGTCGGCGCGGCGGATCGAGGCCTACCGCGCGATCATCGAGCGGTACGGCGAGGAACGCTGCGGCTGCGTCTCGATGATGGAGACCTACCGGGCGCGCAGCGCGATCAGGGACACGGCGGCCGCGCTCGGGCTGCCGCCGCACGAGATCGACACGATCGCCAAGGCGTTCGGCCACATCCGGGCGCGCGGCATCGGCGACGCCTTCGACGACCTCCCCGAACTCCGCGCCAGCAACCTCGCGATGCCCCAGCTGACCGGGCTGTTCCGCATCGCCGAACGGCTCGACGGCCTGCCCCGGCACATCGCCATGCACCCGTGCGGGGTGGTGCTGTCCAGCGCCACGCTGCTGGACCGCGTCCCGGTCGAGCGGAGCGCCGAGGGCCTGCCGCTGTGCCAGTTCGACATGGACGACGTCGAGGCCGCCGGGATGATCAAGCTGGACGTGCTCGGCGTGCGCATGCAGTCGGCGATGACCTACGCGCTCGCCGAGATCGAGCGGACCCGCGGCGAGCGGGTGGACATCGACGCGATCTCCCAGCGCGACCGGCCGACGTTCGAGATGATCCGCTCCGGCCGCACGCTCGGCTGCTTCCAGATCGAGTCGCCCGGCCAGCGCGAGCTGGTGACCAGGCTGCAGCCGCGCGACATCGGCGACCTGATCGTGGACATATCGCTGTTCCGCCCGGGCCCGGTCAACTCCGACATGATCACTCCCTTCCTGGATATCAAGCACCGCCGGCGCCCGGCCTGCTACCCGCACGAGGATCTGGCCGAACCGCTCGGCGAGACCGGGGGAGTGGTCATCTTCCATGAACAGGTCCTGCGCGTCATCGACGCCATGACTGGTTGCGGCTTTTCGGATTCCGAACGGCTCCGCCGGAAACTCTCCGACGAGACCGCCCGGGCCGGGGTGCGCGAATGGTTCCACGACGCCGCGCTGAAGCGCGGGTACGACGACACGGTCGTCGAACGGGTGTGGGAGGTCCTGGAGGCGTTTGGCGCGTTCGGCTTCTGTAAGGCACACGCGGCGGCGTTCGCGATTCCCACCTACCAGTCGGCCTGGCTGAAGCGGCACTACCCGGCGGCGTTCTACGCCGGGGTGCTCACCCACGATCCGGGCATGTACCCCAAGCGAGTGATCACGGGCGACGCGAGGCTGGCCGGGATCCCGCTGCTGCCCGTGGACGTGAACGCCTCCGCCGCCGACTGGCAGGCAGAACCCGTCCCGCCCGAGCCTACGCCCCGCGCGGCCGCCACCCCTCCAACCCGCGAGGCCGCCGCCTCCCAGACTGGAGCGGCCGCCGCCCTCCCAGCCCGCGCGGCCGCCACCCCCCCAGCCCGCGCGGCCGCCGCCCTCCCAGCCCGCGCGGCCGCCACCCCCCCAGCCCGCGAGGGGCTGCGGGTCGGCCTGCGCGAGGTCAAGGGGATCAGCGACGCCGAAGTCGCGCGGATCGTCGCCGCGCGGCCCTACACGTCGCTGCGGGACTTCTGGGAGCGGGCGCGGGTATCGCGTCCCGTCGCCGAGCGCCTGGTGCTGGTGGGTGCCCTCGACTCGCTGTACGCCGGCCCGGGACGGCAGCCGACCCGGCGCGACCTGCTCGCCCGGGTCGGCGTACTGGCCGGCCCCGCGCGCCCGGCCCGTGGTCGGCCCGCCCCCGCCGCCCTCAGCTCAGGCGGATCGACCGAGCGCACTGCCCACCAGCTTGCCCTGGACCTGGTCGGCCGCCCCAACTCGTTCCCCGATGGTGTCGATGGCACTTTGCTGGTCCTAGAGCACCAGCAATCTTCCATCGATCATGGGCGAGCCCCCCGCCGGGCCGGGGACAGCGACGACAGGCTGGCCAGGATCGTCCCGGCCGGCGAGCTGCCCGAGCTCTCGGCCGCCGAGCGCATCAGCGCCGAGCTGGAGATCCTCGGCATCGACGTCAGCCAGCACGTGGTCACCTTCTACGAGGAGATCCTCGGCGCGCTCGGCGTGGTGCGCGCGCGTGACCTGCACCATTGCCGGTCCGGCCGGTCCGTGCTGGTGGCCGGCGTGAAGACCTCGACCCAGACCCCCGCCGTCCGGTCCGGCCAGCGGATCATCTTCGCCACCCTGGACGACGCCACCGGCCAGATGAACCTGGCGTTCTTCGAGTCGGTGCAGGAGCGCTGCGCGAGCCGGGTGTTCGCCTCGTGGCTGCTGGTCGTGCGCGGCCGCGTCCGCCGGCCCGGCGACCGCGGGCCCGGTGACCGCGGGCCCGGCGACCGGCGGCCGCGTCGGCGAGGGTCATCGGCCCCGGAGGGCATGGCCGTGTCCGTGAACGCGGCCGAATGCTGGGACCTGGCCGTTCTGGAGGAAATCCGCCTCTCCCGGGGTATCGGCGCGGTGCACGCGGCGATGGCAGCGGGCGACGTACCCGGGGCAGGCACGACCGCTGCGTCGGGCGGAAGCCGTTCGGCCGTCGGCGGCAGAGCCGCCAGCAAGATCATCTACCCCACCGGGTTCAGGCTCTCGCCCTACGCAGAGACCGGATCCGCGGACCCGCCGCGCAAGCTCTGGCACGCGAGCCCGGGCAGCTCAGGCGGCTGG
>Ga0070698_100003208_pt1 | contig 18015 bp, 16 predicted proteins | sample KBSK1502metaG_FD_65477 | JGI IMG/M metagenome (GOLD analysis project Ga0070698, IMG submission 65477) | Corn, switchgrass and miscanthus rhizosphere microbial communities from Kellogg Biological Station, Michigan, USA - KBS K1-50-2 metaG | ecosystem: Host-associated > Plants > Roots >...
CCGCTCATCCAGATGCGGCAACAACTCCGCGAACTTCGCCTCCAGCACAGCCACACTCTGCATCAGACCGTGCTACACCACAACCAAGATCAAACGATCTATTAATTAGACGACACTCCCAAGTGAGGATAAGTCGCGGAGAGCGCGCGGTGACGGCCCCTGGGATCGGGCTCACTCACCAATGGGATCGCGGGCTCCGCGGATGGTGATGACCGCTATCCCGGTGGCCAACACCAGCGCGGCGCAGATGGCCGCGCCGAGGTCGTGCGGTGGCCGGGCCGGCCAGAGCCAGGGTGTGGTCAGTGCTGGATGGTGCCACTGGGTGTACAGCGCGTAGGCGCCCACTACCAGATAGCCCGCGGGCCCGGCCCAGGCCAGGCCGCCGCCCAGCGCGGCGGCGCACAGCAGGCCGATGCCGGTTACCCCGGCCACGTTGCGCAGCACGTCCAGGGTGCCGCCAGCCAGGTGCGCTCCGATCCCCGCGGCGACCAGCGCGCCCACCGCGGTGGCGGTCAGCGCCAGCGTGGTGGCCAGCCGCAGGAAGGGCAGCCACCGCCCTGTGACGCGTTCTGGCTCGCCGATCGGGCTTGCGGTGGTGATAGCAACGGCCGCACCGGCACCGGCCTCGAACACCAGCGGTAGCTGCAGGGCGCCGTAGGTGTCCCAGTGCCCGAGGAGCGCGATGCGGAGCCCAATGGCGCAGGCCGCTATCGCCGCGATGGCCGTTGGCACCCGCCTGCTGGCGGCGTGCAGTCGCAGCAGGCGCACCCCCGCGCGCGATGGCCAGGCTGTCCGCGCCTTGCGGCCCGGGGTCGCCGCGGTCGGCACGCCCCGCGCCGTGTCAGCGGTCATGGCAGCTGTGCCAGGGTGATCCGCCCGGCCCGCAACGCGGCCAGGTGCCGCACCAGCCAGGTGTGCCGGGCCGAAGCCGGCAGCGCGGCGAACCGGCGCGCCGCGGACCGCACGGGTGCCGGCAGCGGCACTATCGCGCCATTCGGCCGCTGCCTGGTGGGCGCGGACCGGAGTACTTCCTCGGGCAGGCCGGCCGACGTCCGCAGCGCCGCCGCGACCGCTCGCTGCGCCGGGGTCGCGCCGGGGCCGTCGCCGATGACGTCGGCCACGATGTCAACCCCGGCGGTTGACCGCACCGCGGCGGCGAACTCGCTGGTGGTCATCGTGGGTCCTGGTAGCTGGAAGGGAAGAAGCATGCGGAACACCGGCGGCGTGCCGCTGAGGGACGGGCCAGCCATGCCGACGCTGATGGAGTTGCCTGCGTCCTGCCGGTAGGTCGCGGCGGCCTGGCTGATCCGGGCCGGCGCACCAGGCAGGCCCGCTATCTCGTTGAGGACCGGCGTGAGGGCGGCCGCCGTGGCCGGAAGATAGCTGGTGTAGGCCGGGTTCAGGCAGACCGGGATCGCGGTGCGGCTGCAGACCGGGGTGTAGCGGAGCGGCCGGTCGTTTGCCGCGTCGTGCAGCGCCGGGATGGCGATCATGCCGTGGGCGTCCAGCTTGCCGGTACCGGCCAGCGCCACGGCTGTCCCGGCCGCGAGCAGCCCGGCCGTGGTGATGACCGTGGCAGGCCGGCGCAGCCATCTCCCGCTCCGGCCGTTGGGCAGCGCGAGGATACCCAGGATCGCGATGGTGAGCCCCGCGAGGAACATGAGCTGGGCGATGGACAGGTCAGGCAGGTAGCGGTAGAACGTGGCCACGCCGGGGTCGAACCCGTCGTCCCAGGGGCCGCTGACAACCGGCGAGATCTGCCAGTACGACTGGCTGCCCTGGATCGGCTGCGTGCTGAGCGCGAGCGCGAAGAACGCGCCGACCGCGACCAGCGGCGCGGTGAACCGGCTGGGGGCGAGTGTCCCGGCGGCCAGCCCGGCCGCGGACAGCGCCGACAGGCTCGCGGCGCCGACGGCGACCGGCCACCACAGCGGCCCGCCCCAGGACGCCTGCCGCGCGGTGACCCCGTACAGGATGGCCACGCAGCCCAGGTAGCCCACGATCGCCCAGCAGGTGGTGGCGGTCCAGGTGACAAGCAGATGGACCCAGCGCGGCTGCGCCGTGGTCGTCACCAGGTCCGTCGTGCGGCGGCGGGCATCCCGCGACCCCATCCACGCCGCCGCGCCCGCGACCGGGAAGGCGAACGCCAGCAGAGTGCCCCCATGCAGGGTGGCGGCGCGCGGGTACCACAGCGGCGGCATGGCCATGGCCTTGCGGTAGGTGGTGAACCAGAACAGGCCGATGGCCACCGGCAGCATCCACAGCATCGCGTTGTGGCGCAGTTCCAGGCGCAGCAGCTGCGCCGCTGCCCGCAGGGGCCCGCGGCCGGCCGGTACTGGCCGAGAGGCGGCTGGTGCACGCACGGCGGTCATGACCGTGCCCCGGCGAGGACTGCGCTATAGCCGCGCTCCAGCGGCGCATCGCCGGAACCGTATCCCTCGCCCCGGGCGGCCAGGTCTTCTGGCGTGCCGTGAAACACGATCCTTCCCTGGTCCATCAGGCCGACCCGCGTGCAGGCGGCGCCGACATCCTCGACCAGGTGCGTGCTCACCACCACGGTGGCGCGCTGGCCGAGGTCGCGCAGCAGGGCCCGGAACGCGACCCGCTGCTCCGGGTCCAGGCCGGCCGTTGGCTCGTCAAGCAGCAGCAACTCGGGCTCGTTGACGATCGCCTGCGCGATCCCCGCGCGGCGCAGCATCCCGCCGGACAGGGCCCGCAACTTCGTCTTCGCCCTGCCGCCCAGCGCCACACGCTCGACCGCCGCCGCGACCGCTGCCGGTATCCGCGCCGCCGGAACCTCTTTCAATAGCGCGAAGTACTCCACGGACTCCGCGAGGGTGAAGCCCGGGTAGTAGCCGAGGTTCTGTGGCAGGTAGCCGAGCCGGCGCCGGATCTCCCGCCGCGGGCCGTAGGACCCGGGGTCGTGGCCGAGCAGGCGCAGCGTGCCTGAGGTCGGCGGGATCGCCGTGGCCATCATCCGCAGCAGCGAGGTCTTGCCGGCGCCGTTGGGGCCCAGCAGCCCGAATACCCCCGGCCCGGCGTGCAGGTCCACCCCGGCCACAGCCATGGTCCGGCCGAACCGCCGGGTCAGACCGGTCATCTCGACGTTCATGATCGCCTCCGGAAACAGGTTGGATAAGCGGCGACACGTGCTCAGAAGCAGTACGGCTCAAGGCTGGCCCAGCGAGCCGGGCCGGGTCATCGCCCCATGGGGCCGAATCCGCGGTCATACCAGGCAGGTAGCCAGGGCCGGTCCGGGGCCGGACTGATACCCAGGTATGACAGCGCTGGCGTGATGAGCGAGGCGACCCGGCCGCCTACCCTTGGATCGTGACCCGGATGCCCGGCATGCCACCGGCAGCCACCAGCGCCGCAGCGGCGGCAGACGCCGTAGCCAACCGGGCGTGGCACGGGCTGGTCCAGGTCCTGATCGGCCCCGACCCGCCCTCGGTGTGGCGGTGGAGTTCACCGCGGGAGCGCCGGGGCTGGTACGTCGCACTCGGCGTGGCGACGCTCGCGCTCTGCGCCGCGAACCTGGTCGGCAGCTTCGCGGCGCTAGGGCAGCTGCTCCTGGCCCTCCCGGTGGTGGCGCCGCTGCCGCTGGCGGCCCGGTATCCGATGCTGGCCTGGCGGATCGGGTGGCTGGCGCTGCTGCTGGCCCCGCTGGTCCCGGCCGGCTGGTGGGGAGACTGGCCGTGGGGGCCGGGGCAGATCTTCGCCATGCTTGGGGCGTTCTGCCTCGCCGGGATCCGCCAGCAGCGCCCGGCGCTGTGGTGGATGTGGGCGCTGACCCTCATCCCGTGGTGGCTGTGGCTCGCCGGCACGGCGGACCCGAACGGCCCGGCCGCCGCCACCGTCGTGTTCACCGCCGTGGTGATCGCCGTCGACAACATCGGTTCCCGGCTTCGGGTCCAGTACGCCCTGGCCGCCCAGACCGAACGCGCTGAGGATGAGCGGGCCCGGCGGGCCGTGCTGGAGGAGCGCACCCGCATCGCGCGGGAACTGCACGACGTGGTCGCCCATCACATGTCGCTGATCGCGGTCCGGGCCGAGACCGCGCCGTACCGCCTCACCGGCCTGCCCGAATCGGCCCGCGACGAGTTCGGCTCTCTCAGCGAGGTGGCGCGCGAGGCGCTGGCGGAGATGCGGCGGCTGCTCGGCGTGCTGCGCCATGATGGGCCCGCCGACCTCGCGCCGCAGCCCGAGCTGACGGACCTGCCCTCGCTGGTCGACACCGCCCGGCGAGCGGGGCTATCGGTCCAGCTTTCGGCACCCGCCGCACTCGATCACGTGCCTGCTGGCGTGGGGTTGTGCGCGTACCGGATCGTGCAGGAATCGCTGTCCAACGCCAGCCAGCACGCCCCCGGTGCCGCGGTCACCGTGTCGGTCGGCCACGACCGCGGCGCGGTCCTGCTTCGGGTGGCCAACGGGCCCGGCGGCCCTGGCGGCCCGGTCGGCCCGCCGGTGAACGGGCACGGGCCCGGTCACGGGCTGACCGGCATGCGGGAGCGGGTGGCGCTGCTCGGCGGCTCCCTGTCGGCCGGACCGTCGCCGGACGGCGGCTTCGTGGTCTCGGCGGTGCTCCCCCTCGGCGGCACGATATGACAGCCAACGGCGGGGCAGGCGCCGGCGTGACCACGCGGTGCCTGATCGCCGACGACCAGGCAATGGTGCGGGAGGGCTTCGCCGCCGTCCTCGACTCGCAGCCGGGCCTGCAGGTCGTGGGCCAGGCCGCCGACGGCGCCGAAGCTATCCGCCAGGCGCGCCAGCTGGAACCCGATGTCGTCTTGATGGACGTGCGGATGCCGGTCATGGACGGGCTGCAAGCAACCCGCCAGATGCTCGGCGGCGCCAGCCCAAAGCGGCCGCGGGTGCTGATGCTGACCACCTTCGACCTCGACGAATACGTCTATGAGGCGCTGCGCGCGGGCGCCAGCGGCTTCCTGCTCAAAGACGCCACCGCCGCAGAGCTCGTCCACGCCGTCCGCGTGGTCGCCGCCGGCGACGCCCTGCTCGCCCCGTCGGTGACCCGGCGGCTGATCGCCGACTTCGCCCGCCAGCCACGCCCGCACCCGCCGTTCCCGTCGGCCATCGGAGCGCTCACCCCACGGGAGACCGAGGTGCTGCGGCTGATCGCCCACGGCCTGTCCAACAACGAGATCAGCAGCGCCCTCGTAATCGCCGAACAGACCACCAAGACCCACGTCGGCCGCATCCTGGCCAAGCTGGACCTCCGCGACCGCGCCCAGGCCGTCGTGCTCGCTTACGAAACGGGCCTTGTCACACCCAGCGGATCGGGCGCCGCGGACACAAGCCCCGGCATCGGGCCCCACCGCTAACCGGTGACCACCACACGGTCAGGCGCCCGGCGCCCGGGCCGGCGTCGGCTAGCATCCGTCGGGTGGACCCGCTGCTCGGCACCTGCGCGCTGACCGAGCTGCGGCAGCGCAAGAGCTTCAAGTGGCGGACCTACCCGCCGGACGTGCTGCCGGCCTTCGTGGCCGAGATGGACTTCACCCTCGCCGAGCCGATCACGCGGGCGGTCACCGGCGCGCTCGCGATCGGGGACAGCGGCTACCCGCACGTAGGGGAGCTCGGCGAGGCGTTCGCCCGGTTCGCGGCGGCCCGGTTCGGCTGGGAACCGGACCCGGCCCGGGTGTTCGCGGTCCCGGACGTGATGACCGGGATCGCCGAGGTGATCGAGGCCCTCACCCCGCCCGGTGCGGGGATCATCGTCAACCCGCCGGTGTACCCGCCGTTCCGGTTCAGGTTCGGCTTCCACGGGCGGCCGATCATCGACGCCCCGCTCGCCCGCGACTCCGCCGGCCGGTACCGGCTGGACCCGGACGCGATCGAGGCGGCCCTGGCACAGCCGGAGGCCGCCGTCTACCTGCTCTGCAGCCCGCACAACCCGACGGGCAACGTGTGGTCGCGCACCGACCTGGAGATGGTCGCGGACGCGTGCGGGCGTCAGGGCGTCACGCTGCTGGTGGACGAGATCCACGCGCCGCTGGTGTTCAAGGACGCGCGGTTCGTGCCGTTCCTCACGCTCGACCACGAGGTGACCGGGCCGTCGTTCACGTTCACGTCCGCGTCGAAGGGATGGAACATCGCCGGGCTCAAGTGCGGCCTGGCCGTCGCCGGCTCGGCCGCTGGCGCGCGGCTGCTGGCCGAGCGGTGGGAGGCGCTGCTCGCCAGCCACCTCGGCGTGCTCGGCTCGGTCGCGGCCTTCGCCGAGGGACTGCCGTGGCTGGACGCGGTCCTGGTGCAGCTCGACGAGAACCGCGTTCTGCTGGGCCGCCTGCTGGCCGAGCACCTGCCCGGCGTCGGCTACGCCTTGCCGCAGGCCAGCTTCCTGGCCTGGCTGGACTGCCGGGACCTGGGGCTGGGCGAGGACCCGGCGGCGGTGTTCCTGGACAAGGGCAGGGTGGCGCTCAGCCACGGCCCGGACTTCGGCGCCGAGGGGCACGGCTTCGCCCGGCTCAACATGGGCACGTCGCCCGGCCTGCTCGAGGCGGCCGTCCGCCGGATGGCCGCATCGCTCTGAGCGCTCCGGGCCTGAGCCCTCCGGGCCCTGAGCCCTCCGGCGGGTGTCCGGCGCGAAACCCGCGCGCCATGACCGCCGGCCAGGCGGCGGTCAGCTGGCCACCCCCCGCAGTATGTCCCTGGTTAGCTCCAGCTGGCCGAGGTGCTGGGTGACCTCCTCCAGCACGTGCAGCAGCGCGCCGCCCTGGGTGAGGGTTTCCAGCTCGTCCGAGCCCATGTTCGGGTGGCTTCCGCGGGGCGGGGCGTCCGGGTCGGCGGTGGCCGCGTCGGCGCGGAACTGGTCCAGGCCCGAGTCCGCGGCCGTGATCAGGGCGGCGACCGGGCCGCTGGCCCGGAACTCGGCGTCCCGGTCCCTCGTGACCTCCCGTCCGGCCACGACCTGCCCGCCCCAGAACTCCATCACCCCGAGGCAGTGCCGCAGGATCGCGTACGGCGAGTTCGCTCCCGGCATGGGTGGCCGCTGGTTGGCCAGGTCGTTGCCGAGGTCGCTGACGATGCCCGCCATCTGGTCTACCGTGCGTTCCACGTAGCTGACGAGCGTGTCCACCGAGATTCCCACGGGGCCATCATGGCGCATGGAGCCGGCTCCTGGCCCGCCCCGGACGGGGAGTGGCGGGGTGCCCGGGCTGGCGGAGTTTTTCCGTTATGCATGAAATGTCCTATCTATTCATGACGAAGGCGTCATGTCAGGCTGTGGAGGAGGCACGCGGAGGGCCGCATGGGCAGGGACGTTCCGGCGATCGTTGTGAGTCAAGCCGACAGGCGCCACTACCGGGCGAAGGTGCGCAGGTGCCTGGATGTCCTGGCCCGGATGCTGCGGGAGTCGCGATTCACCGACGGGACGGAGCAGGTCGGCCTGGAAGTTGAGTTCAACCTGGTGGACGAGAAGGGCGGCCCGTCCATGCGCAACGCCGACGTGCTCGACGCGATCGGCGACCCCGACTGGAGCGCCGAACTCGGGCGCTTCAACGTCGAGGTCAACTTGGCGCCCCGGCCGCTGACCGGGGCGGGGCTGGCCGTGCTGCAGCGCCAGCTGGCGGACCGCCATGACCAGGCCGACCAGCGGGCGCGGAAGGCCGGCGCGCGGCTCGCCATGGTCGGCATCCTGCCCAGCCTGCGGGAGGACCACGCCACCGAGGAGGCGATGTCGCCCAACCCCAGGTACCGCCTGCTCAACGAGCAGATTTGCGCGGCGCGGGGGGAGGAGATGCGGATCTGCATCGAGGGCGCCGAGCGGCTGCTGACGCACGTGGCCAGCATCATGCCCGAGGCCGCGTGCACCAGCGTGCAGTGCCACCTTCAGGTCAGCCCCGAGGCGTTCGGCAGCTACTGGAACGCCGCGCAGGCCGTGGCCGGGGTGCAGGTCGCGGTCGCCGCGAACTCGCCCTACCTGTTCGGCAGGGAGCTCTGGCAGGAGACCAGGATGCCGCTGTTCGAGCAGGCCATCGACACCCGGCCGGAGGAACTGCAGACGCAGGGGGTGCGGCCGAGGGTCTGGTTCGGGGAGCGGTGGATCACCTCGGTGTTCGACCTGTTCGAGGAGAACCTGCGGTACTTCCCCGCGTTGCTGCCGCTGGTCGAGGACGAGGACCCAGTAGCCGAACTCGACGGCGGGGGCATCCCCCACCTGGCCGAGCTGACGCTGCACAACGGCACCGTCTACCGGTGGAACCGGCCGGTCTACGCCATCGACGGCGGCGAGCCCCACCTGCGGGTGGAGAACCGGGTTCTGCCCGCCGGGCCGACCGTCACCGACGTCATCGCCAATGCCGCCTTCTACTACGGCCTGGTCCACATGCTCGCCGAGGCGGAACGGCCGATCTGGTCGCAGATGTCCTTCGCCGCCGCGCACGACAACCTGCTGGAGGCGTCCCGGCACGGGCTCGAAGCCCGGCTGTACTGGCCGGGCCTCGGTGAGGTCCCGGCGGCGGAGCTGACCCTGCGCCGGCTGCTGCCGCTGTCCTACGAGGGCCTGTGCCGGCGCGGCGTCGACACCCTGGAGGCCGAACGCCTGCTCGGTGTCATCGAGCAGCGCTGCCTGACCGGGCGTACCGGGGCAACCTGGCAGACCGCCACGGTGCACGCGCTGGAGGAGCGGGGCGGGCTCGACAGGGAAGCGGCGCTGCTGGAGATGACCCAGCGCTACCTCGAGCTCATGCAGGCCGGCGAGCCCGGGCACACCTGGCCTGCCGCCTGACCGGGCTCCGGCCGGGACGGGCTCCGGCCGGGACGGGCTCCGGCCGGGACGGGCTCCGGCCGGGACGGGCTCCGGCCGGGACGGGCTCCGGCCGGGACGGGCTCAGGCCGGATAGCGGCGCAGCCCCACGGCGTACTCGCAGCCCGCGGCGAGGCCGACGAAGCCCGCCATCTTGCGCAGGAAGTCGTCCGGGTCCATGTCGCCGCCGAGCCCGTCGAGGTAGGCCTTGTGCTCGCGCAACGACGCCACGCCCACGTCGATGGTGTCCGTCACGTCCACGAAGTGCGTGGGGCTCGCGCTACCAGCCACGTACATGACCTTGACGCCGTGCCAGGCGGCGCCCGCGTCGGGAAACAGCCACGAGTTGTCCGCGTCGCGGCAGGCGTCCAGGGTGGCGAGACCGACCGCGCGGTGGTCGGCGTGGTTGACCGGCCCCTCGTCCCCCCAGGTGAGGTCGAAGCTCCCGGTGATGACGACCTCGGGCCGGTGCCGGCGGATCGCCGCGGCGATGTCGCGGCGGAGCGGCAGGCCGTACTCGATGAGGCCGTCCCGGTGGCCAAGGAAGTCCACCTCGGAGACGCCGACTAGCGCCGCGCTGCGGCGCTCCTCGTCCTGGCGCAGCGGCCCGGCCACATCGGGGGCCATCCCCTCGATGCCCGCCTCACCGGCTGTGGCCAGCACGTAGGCGACGTAGCGCCCCTGCCGGGTCCACCGGGCGATCGCCGCGGCGACCCCATACTCAAGGTCATCGGGGTGGGCGACCACCGCCACGGCGCGGTCCCAGTCCTCCGGCATAGGCTCCATAGTGCCTCCATGAATCCGGGCCACACCCGGGCGCGGGATGCGCCAGGCTGGTGGCCGTCCCCGGTCTCAGCGTGCCATGGCCGGCCCGCCCGGGTGGCGCGGGGCCATACCTTTGAGACCAGGCACCTATCGGGACGAAATGGGTGCGGTGACCGTGACAATAGGGCCGGCGATCATGAAAGCCGGGTGGCGGGGAAGGATGCCTGAGGGGTGAGTCATGCTCTGGGATCGTCGAGCCCAGGGATACGCTGCGCTGGCCGGCGCAGCCGCCGTGGCCCTGGTGGTCGAGGGGTTCCTGCTTTTCGCGCCGGGTGCGGCCGCCCCTAAGCCAGTCCCGACGCCTTCTCCCACGCCGTCGCCGACTCACCAAGCGGGGCCGCTGGTGTCGCCGTTCACCGGCGAACGGGTGAAGTCGCTGCAGCGGGTGCTCGCGGTGAAGATCGGGAACACCTACCCGGAGCGCCCCGCGACGGGGCTGTCCAGGGCCGACATCGTGTACATGATCCCGGTCGAGGGCGGGCTCAGCCGCATCCTGGCGGTCTTCTCCTCGCACTACCCCTCGGTGGTGGGCCCCGTGCGCAGCACCCGCCAGACCGACATCAACCTGCTGCGCCAGTTCGGCCGCCCGGCCTTCGCCTACTCCGGGGCCCAGCCCCATCTGCTGCCGGTGGTCGAGCACTCCCACATCGTCGACCTCTACGCCGGGATCGTCGGCGGGTACTACCGGAGCCTCAACCGGTTCGAGCCGTACAACCTCTATGCCACCACCCGGACGCTGCTGAAGGAGGCCCCGAACGCGAGCCTGGCCCGCAACATCGGGTTCAGGTTCGGCCCGCCGCCGCCCGGCGGGCACCCGCGGAAGTGGGCGTCCGTGGTGTACCCGTCCGCGTCGTTCCGGTTCACCTGGTCACCCAGCAAGGGGCGCTGGCTGGTGTGGATGGACGGCGCGCCCGCCTACACCACCGAGGCCGGGCGGCTGTCCGCACCCACGGTGGTCATCCAGCGCGTGGTCGTGGGGCTGTCCCGCTACCTCGAGCAGGGCCCGCTGGAGCCGCCTTACGTGGCGACCGTGGGCACCGGCCGGGCCCTGGTCCTGCGCAACGGAGAGGCGTTCCACGGGACCTGGTCGCGGCCGTCCCGCGACGGGGGCACCACGTTCACGACCGACTCCGGCCAGCCGATGACGTTCGCCCGCGGCCCGGTCTGGATCGTCTACGCCTACGGGCGGGGATCGTCCCCCTGGCGGGGCGGCAAACCCGTCTGAGCGCCCGGTACGGCTAGCGCCGCTCATCCTCGTGGATCCGGTCGAGGCACACGGCGGCGGCCAGCAGCATGGCATCGTCCTCGCCGGGCGCCACGTCCACGCCGTAGGTGTCCCGCATCTGGAACCAGGACCGGGACACCCGCGCCAGCGTGTGACCGCCGTCCTGGATGTCGTACTCCCGCCCGGTCAGGTTGCCCACCGCCTCCAGCTCGCCGCCGCTGGCCAGATCGATCGAGCACCGGTGGTGCAACGGCGAGAACATCTCCCGCCTGACGGTGGCGATGACCTGACCGTCGCGCTCGACCTCCATGGTGTCGCGCATCGCCAGGAGCTTCTTGTGCACGGACGCGACCACGGTTCCAGTGGTGTCCTTGATCTCCAGGGTGTTCCGGAGGCTGAGGGCCTTGCCGTCGACGAGGAAGACGCGGTTGCCCTGTTCGTCGGTGATCCAGAAGTCGTCGCCGATCGAGAACATCTTCTGCCGGACCATATACCGCACGCGCGTTCCCCTCTCCTGCGGGCGGGCGCCACGCCCGCGCTGGTATGGCACGGTACTTCAGGACGGCGCGCGGCTGGGCAAGCTCCGCGAGACGGTGAGAGGATCGTAAGGTGACAGCGGTTTCCCGGGCGCCTGGCGCCATCCGCCTCGCCGGCACCCAGGGGCGCTGGATCATTGCTGCGACCGTCCTCGGGTCGAGCATGGCGTTTCTCGACGCAACAGTGGTGAACGTGGCGCTGCCGACCATCGGCAGGAGCCTGCACACGTCGCTGGCCGGGCTGCAGTGGACGGTCACCGCCTACACGCTCACCCTGGCCGGGCTCATCCTCCTCGGCGGCGCGCTCGGCGACCGGCTCGGCCGCCGCCGGGTCTTCGTAGTCGGCGTGGCCTGGTTCGCCCTCGCCTCCGCGCTGTGCGGGCTCGCCCCGGACATCGGCGTGCTCATCGCCGCCAGGGCGCTGCAGGGCATCGGCGGCGCGCTGCTCACCCCGGGCTCGCTGGCGATCATCCAGGCCTCGTTCGTGCCCGACGACCGGCCCAAGGCCATCGGCGCCTGGTCGGGCCTGGGCGGCGTGGCCGGCGCGGTCGGCCCGTTCCTCGGCGGCTGGATCATCGGCTCCGTCGGCTGGCGGTGGATCTTCCTGATCAACCTGCCGCTCGCTGCGGTGGTGATGGCGGTCACGGTGCGCCACGTGCCCGAGACCAGCGACCCCACCAGCCACGGCCGGTTCGACTGGACCGGCGCCCTGCTTGCCGCGCTCTCCCTGGCCGGGATCACCTACGCGCTCATCGAGGCGCCAGGGGGCGACCTGACCCGGGTTTGGCTGACCGGGATCGCTGGGGTCATCGCCTTTGCCGGTTTCGTGCTCCTGGAGCGCCGCCGCGGCCACGTGGACGGCAGGGTGCCGCCCATGCTCCCGCTGGACGTCTTCGCCTCCCGCCAGTTCACCGCGGTCAACGTGGTGACCTTCGTGATCTACGGCGCGCTCAGCGGCACCATCTTCCTGCTGGTGCTCCAGCTTCAGGTGGTGTCGCGCTACTCGCCGCTGGCCTCGGGCGTCTCGCTGCTGCCGCTGACGATCCTGATGCTGCTGCTGTCGTCCCGCGCGGGCGCGCTCGCGCAGCGGTTCGGCCCGCGCTGGCTCATGGCCGGCGGCTGCCTGTTGTGCGCTGCAGGTCTGCTCCTGGCCACGAGAATTGGGCCTAACGCTTCCTACGTGGCCGATGTCCTCCCCACAGTCGCGTTGTTCGGTCTTGGCCTGTCGGCGGTGGTCGCCCCGCTGACCGCCACCGTCCTGGCGAGCGCCGACGTGCGCCACGCCGGGACTGCGAGCGGGGTCAACAACGCCGTGGCCCGGGCCGCGGGCCTGCTGGCCGTGGCCGGGCTCCCGCTGGCCGTGGGCCTGACCGGCGCCGCGTACCGCCATGCCGCGGCGATGAACTCCAGCTTTCACGCGGCCATGGTCGTGTGCGCGTGCCTGCTGGCCGCGGCCGCCGTGCTGTCCGCGGTGACGATCGACAATGGCGTGCTGCGCGCCGAGCCCACCCGCCCGGTGCCCCAGCCCGAGTCCCGGACCTGCTGCCCGGTCGGCGCGCCGCCGCTCGAACTAGGTGACCGGGTCCGGACCGGGCCCGCGGGCCACTAAGCTCGGTTCTCGCCCGCCACCTCCGTCCTGGGGCGGCATGAGACGAGACCCACAACCAAGAAAGCCCGCATTCATGCGCTGGTCACAGATTCACATCCCGACCCTGCGGGAGGACCCGGCGGAGGCCGGGGCGGCAAGCCACCGGCTGCTGGTCCGCGCGGGGTACATCCGGCAGCTCAGTGCGGGCCACTATTCGCTGCTGACACTCGCGGTCCGGGTGCGTGCCAAGGTCATCGACATCATCCGGCAGGAGATGAACGCGATCGGCGCCCAGGAACTGCTGCTGCCCACCATGCACCCGGAGGAGACCTGGCGGCGCAGCGGCCGCTGGGACTCATGGGCCGACGTCATGTTCCGGGTCACCGACCACAAGGGCGCGGTGAACGTCCTGTCCGCGACGCACGAGGAGATCTTCGCCATCCTCGCCCAGGAGCTGAACTCCCACCGGCAGCTTCCGCAGGCCTGGTACCAGTTCCAGACCAAGTTCCGGGACGAGCCCCGGCCCCGGGCGGGCCTGCTGCGGGTGCGCGAGTTCACCATGAAGGACTCCTACACGTTCGACCTCGACGCGGCCGGGCTCGACGCCGCGTTCGACCGGCACCGTGAGGCCTACCTGCGGATCTTCGAGCGGTTCGACATCCCGGTGATCCCGGTCGAGGCCTCCAGCGGGGCCATGGGCGGCCGGGATTCGACCGAGTTCATGAGCCCCTCGGAGGCGGGCGAGGACCTGGTGGTGCAGTGCCCGGCCTGCAACTACGCGGCCAACGTGGAGAAGGCCACCTCCCGCCTGACGCCGGTCGAGGACGGCCCGGGGCTGCCCGCCCCGGAACGGTTCGACACCCCCGGCGTGCGCACGATCGAGGACCTGGCAACGGGGTATGACGCTCCCGCGTACCGGCAGATCAAGACGCTGGTCTACTTCCTGGACGGCAAGCTGACGCTGGTGCTGTTGCGCGGGGACCACGCGCTCAACGAGCAGAAGCTCGCCGACGCCACCGGCGCAACGGAGCTGCGGCCAGCCCACCCGGAGGAGATCGCCGAGGCGCTCGGCGCCCAGCCGGGCAGCCTGGGTGCGGTGGCCGTGACCGCGCTGCCGGTGATCGCGGACGAGGCGCTGCGCGGGCGGCGCGACATGGTGACCGGCGCCAACAGCGACGACGTCCACCTGCGCGGCGTGGATGTGGACCGGGACATCACGGTCGGGACGTGGGCCGACCTGCGCGAGGTGGCCGCCGGGGAGCCGTGCATCCAGTGCGGCGAGCCGCTGGAACTGCTGACCGCGATCGAGGTCGGGCACATCTTCAAGCTCGGCTACAAGTTCACCAAGGCGTTCAACGTGACCGTGCTCGACGCCTCGGGCGAACGCGTGCACCCCATCATGGGCAGTTACGGGATCGGGGTCGAGCGGGCGATGGCCGCCATCGTCGAGTGCCACTACGACGAGCGCGGCATCATCTGGCCCGTCGCCGTGGCCCCGTTCACCGTGGTCGTGGTGGTGGCCCAGTCCGAGGACGCGGAGACCGCCGAGGCGGGGGAGTCGGTGTACGAGCAGCTCACCGCCGCCGGTGTTGAGGTCATCGTCGATGACCGGGCCGAGCGCGCGGGGGTGAAGTTCCGCGACGCCGAGCTCACCGGCATCCCGTTCCGGGTCACCGTCGGCAAGCGCGGCCTGGCCGAGAACACGCTGGAGGTCACGGCGCGGGCCACCGGCGAGACGGCCAAGGTCCCCGTCGGGGACGTCGTGGCCTACCTCCGCGACGCCATCGCCGCGGCCTGATCGAATCAGGGGGGCTGCTGCCGGCCGTCGGGGTCCGTGCGGTCGCGGTGCCGGGTGGCGGTCACACTGGCTAGCGCGGTCGCGCCGAGCACCACGACGATGATCACCAGGGACAGCCAGGCGCTGATGCCGGGGACGGGAACCGGCCCGATCCGGGTCACCCCGTCCCCGCGCAGCGCCTGGGCGATGAGCTTGATCCCGATGAAGGACAAGACGACGGCAATCCCGGCCGGCAGGTAAACCAGGCGGGAGAGCAGCCCTCCGGCCAGGAAGTACAGGTGGCGCAGGCCGAGCAGGGCGAACACGTTGGCGCTGAACACCAGGAAGGGATTGCGGGTCAGCCCGAAGATCGCCGGGATGGAGTCCAGGGCGAAGATCACGTCTGTCACGCCGAGCGCGATGACCAGCACGAGCAGCGGCCGGACCGGGCCGCCGCGGCTCAGCCTGTCGGCCAGCCGCGCGGCCCTGCCTCGGCGCACGAACGGTGGCGCGCGGGCGGTGCCCGGCGGCGAGCCGTCGGCCGGCGCCCCGCCGACCCCGAGGCGGCGGCGCGCCGCCACCTGGGCCGCGGTGTAGATGAGGAACGCGCCGAACAGGTATTCCACCCATTGGAACTTGCGCAGGGCCGCCGCCCCGAGCGCGATGGCCCCGCCGCGCAGCAGCAGCGCGAGCAGGATGCCCGCCAGGACGACCCGGCTCTGGAGGTGGGGCGGCACCTTGGACCGGCTGATGAGGATGAGAAAGACCAGCAGGTTGTCCAGCGAGAGGCTGTACTCGGTCAGCCATCCGGCGAAGAACTGGCCAGCCGCGGTGCCGCCCGCGCTGATGGCGAGCAGGGCGCCGAAAGCCAGCGCGAGGGCGACCGTGGCGAGGGTCCACCACGCGGCCTCGGGGATGCTCACCGGGCCCGCCCGGCGGGAGCTTGCCAGGATGTCGGCGGCGAGCACGGCGACAACCACCACGATGGTTACCGCCCAGGCCCAGGCGGGAACGTGGAGGGATGCCATGGCTGCCCGCGGCGCGGCGCGGGCTCAGGTTTCCGGCCTTCTCCTCACCCACCGATGGCCAGGAAGGCCGCGTCCGCAGGGTCGGTTGTGGGCGGCAATGGCCAGCAGCCCCCGGGGTTGCGCCGGGAACGTACTGACCATCACCAACCCGGTTGCGGCCACGCCGCCCGTGATGAGCGGTGCCCCGGTGAACTGCCCGATGCTGGCGGCGGAGGGTGCGGCTTGGGCGCGGCGGTGGCTTGCCTTCAGGGGCCAGGTGAAGGTCATGGCGTCTCCCACCGGATTCCGTGCCCGCGTCGTTGCCGGGCGCATGTTCACTATTGCTTGCCAGAGCCAGCTAGTCTTCGTCACTATCGGACTAAGTTTTCGTGCTCTTACTTGCCAGGAACCGGCAAAATGGGTGCCTCGGGCCGGGCAGCGGCCGCGGAACCGCCGCCCGGGTCAAGGGCGGAAGGGAGGTGGCTGGCATGGCGGCGCGAGGCGCGGACCGCCCGGTGGACCTGGCCGCCATCACGCTTGCGGCGAGCCGCGAGGCGGGCGGGGTCCCGCCGGGGCTGCTCGGCGACTACCTGCCCGCGGTGCTGGACGCCGCGGGCAGCGGGCGCCGCCTCAGCGCCGCGGAACTGGCCGATCACGGCCGGTCGGGGGAGCGTGCCGCGGAGAGCGGAGTCGCCCTGCGCGGCCTGGTCGACCTGTTCCTGTCGGCGACCTGGCGGCTGTGGCGCGAGTTGCCGCGCGAGGGTGACTCGCCCGCCGTGCTGCGGGCCGCCGGGCTGGCTGTGCTCCGGGCGGCCGACGACGCGGTCGCGGCGGCTGCGGAGGGCTTCGAGCGGGCGTACCTGTCGGCCGCCCGCCGGGATGAGGCGGAGCGCCGCGAGTTCTTCGACGACCTGCTGTCGGGCCGGGGCAACGCCGGCGACGTCATCGCCCGGGGGGAGCGGCTGGGATTGCGCCTGGCCGGGCCGCACTATGTCCTGCTAGCCGGGCCGGGTGTGCCCGGCGACGCGGCGGGCCAGGCGGGCATGGAGGTCGAGGCGGCGGTCGCCGACGCCGCCGCTCCAGCGCCGTCGCTGGTGGTGAGCCGGCATGGGCGGCTGGTGGTGATCGTGGGCGCGGTCGGCGCGGCCGAGGCGGGCAACGTTGCCCGCGCGCTCTCCCGTGCCCTTGGCCGGCCGACGGCGGGCGGCCCGGCACGCGCCCGTACGCCGCTGTGGCGGGTCGCCTTCGGGCGCCCCTATCCGGGGCCGAGCGGCGTGGTGCACTCCTATGACGAGGCGGCGGACGCGTTCGACGTGGCCCACCGGCTCGGCCTGGCCGACCCGGTTGTCGGCGCCGGGGACCTGCTCATCTACCAGGTCCTGCTGCGGGACAGGGCGGCCATCACCGACCTGGTGCGCACCCTCCTTGAGCCTTTGGCGCGGGCCCGGGGCGGGGCTGGGCCGCTGCTGGCCACCCTGGCTGCCTACTTCGGCAGCGGCGGCGTCGCCGCCGCGGCCGCGCGGGAACTGCACCTGTCCGTGCGGGCCGTCACCTACCGGCTGGCCCGGGTCAGGGAGCTGACCGGGCGCGACCCGGCCCAGCCCGCCGACGCGCTGGCCCTGCACGTAGCGGTCATCGGCGCCCGCGTGCTGGACTGGCCCGCTACCCGCCTGGAACGTGCGTGATGCCGGGCGCGCCCCGGCGCGCCCGGCATCACAGCCGATCAGCCCGTGCCGTGCAGCGCGTTGATGTCGGCCTGGAGTTTCGCGAGGTCGACGCTGGGCCCCAGCGCGTCCTCGTGGGTGATGACCACCCAGGCCTCCTCGAGGCAGGCCTGAGTCCATGCCAGGGTGGACTGCTGGACGCCACCCCAGGTGATCCAGCTGTCGAGCCCCTTCCCGTCGGCGGCCACCTTTAGGATGCAGTGCCCCTCGTTGGGGTTGGGCTGCTGGCCGTTCGCCGTGGTCCACGGCTGGTGCTGCTCAAACAACTGGTCGGCGTCGCTGGTCAAGTTCACCCCAACGTAAGCGCCGTGGAACGCCGCCATGGCCGAGTCGATCTCGGCGGAATTGGTGTGATCGAGCGGGGCGAAGCCAAGGATGGTGCCCGCCTGGTACCAGTAGAGCAGCAGGTCCGCGATTTGGGCGCCCTGGTCCTGCCCGTGGTCGTAGGTGAAGTACTCGGCGACCAGGTCGTTGGAGTTCTCCCACTTCTCGGTCAGCCCGGCGGCCGCCGCCTTGGCCATCCGGTAATGCTGGCGGCCGGCGAACGTGCAGTCCCCGACCCCGTTCGGGTA
>Ga0070698_100003209_pt1 | contig 18013 bp, 13 predicted proteins | sample KBSK1502metaG_FD_65477 | JGI IMG/M metagenome (GOLD analysis project Ga0070698, IMG submission 65477) | Corn, switchgrass and miscanthus rhizosphere microbial communities from Kellogg Biological Station, Michigan, USA - KBS K1-50-2 metaG | ecosystem: Host-associated > Plants > Roots >...
GCTGGGCGGTTTCGGCGACCACGCCGAGATCGTGCGTGATCAGCACGATGGCGGTGCCGGTCTTCTCCTTGAGCTCCAGCATGAGGTCGAGGATCTGCGCCTGGATGGTGACGTCGAGCGCGGTGGTCGGCTCGTCGGCGATCAGCATTTGCGGATCGCAGCTCAGTGCCATGGCGATCATCACGCGCTGGCGCATGCCGCCGGAGAGCTGATGGGGATATTCGTCGAGCCGGCGCCGGGGGTCGGCGATGCGCACCAGGTCGAGCATCTCGCACGCGCGCTCGCGCGCGGCCGGCCACGACACAGCCATGTGCCGCACGACATTTTCGGCGATCTGCGTGCCGACCGTCAGCACCGGATTCAGGCTGGTCATCGGCTCCTGGAAGATCATGGAGATGCGATGCCCGCGCAGGCGCTTCATCTCCTCCTCGGAGAGCGCCGTCAGCTCGGTGCCTTCAAAGCGGATCGAGCCTTGGGCGATGCGGCCGGTCTCGGGCGGGATCAGGCGCAGGATGGAGAGCGCCGTCACTGACTTGCCACAGCCCGATTCGCCCACGATACCCAGCGTCTCACCGCGCACCACGTCGAACGACACGCCGTCGACCGCGCGCACCACGCCGTCCAGCGTGTTGAACTGCGTGTGGAGGTCGCGGACCTCGAGGATGGCGTTCAAAGCCGTCTCGCCAGCCGGGGATCGAGCCGGTCGCGCAGGCCGTCGCCTAAGAGGTTCACCGCCAGCACGGTGACCGCCAGGAAGGCGCCGGGGATCAAGATGGTCCACGGCGCGATCTGAAAGAAGGTGCGCCCCTGGGCGATGATGTTGCCCCAGCTCGGCACCTCCGGCGGCACGCCGGCGCCTAAAAAGCTCAAGCCGGCCTCGATCAGCATCGCCGAGGCGCAGACATAGGTCGATTGCACGATCAGCGGCGCCAGGGTGTTGGGTAGCACATGGCGCAGCAGCAGCTTGGCGTTCTTGGTGCCCCCGGCGATGGCGCTTTCGATGTAGGGCTGGGAGCGGATGGAGAGCACGACCGCGCGCACCACCCGCACGATGCGCGGCACTTCGGGGATGATGATGGCCACGATCACGATGCCCAGCCCCGGCCGCGTCAGGGTGATCAGCGCGATGGCGAGCAGGATCGAGGGGATCGCCATCAGCCCGTCCATGATGCGCATGACGATGCCGTCGATCCGCCGGAAGTAGCCGCAGGCAAGTCCCAGCGCGAGGCCGAGCACGCTCGAGATCAGCGCGACCGAGAGGCCGACGATCAGCGATACCCGCGCGCCGTAGACGGTGCGCGAGAACACGTCGCGGCCGAACTGGTCGGTGCCGAACCACCAGCGCTCCGACGGCGGCCTGAGACGGTTGACCGGCATGATCTTGAACGGGTCGCTGGTTGCGATCAGCGGCGCGAAGATCGCCATGATGATCAGGGCGGCCAGCAGCACGCCGCCGAAGGCGATGGTCGGGTTGCGCCGGGCCGCGGTCAGCAGCGAGAAGCGACGCGGTGATGAGGCGAGATCGTCAGCGAGGACGGCCATGTCAGTAGCGGATACGCGGATCGAGGAAGGCATAGGAGATGTCGATGATCAGGTTCACCAGAACCTTAGCGGCGGCGAACACCAGGATCAGCCCCTGGACGATGGGATAGTCGCGCTTCAGCACGGCATCGACGGTGAGCCGGCCCAACCCCGGGATGTTGAACACGGTTTCGGTGATCACCACGCCCGAGATCAAGAGCGCGATGCCGATGCCGATCACGGTGATGATCGGCACCGAGGCGTTCTTCAGCGCATGCAGCAGCAGCACGCGGTCGGTCGCCAGGCCCTTGGCGTTGGCGGTGCGGATATAGTCCTGCTGCAGCACCTCCAGCATCGAAGCCCGGGTGATGCGGGCGATCAGCGCCATGTAGGTGACGCCCAGCGCCACCGAGGGCAGGATCAGTCTTTCGGCGAACGGCCACAGGCCCGCACTCATCGGCTGATAGCCCTGCACCGGCAGGAGCTGCCATTGCACGGCGAAGAAGTAGATCAGGACATAGGCCAGCACGAACCCCGGCATGGCGAAACCCAGCACGGCAAAGCCCATGACAAGGCGGTCGACCAGCTTGCGCGCCTTCCAGGCGGCGACGACGCCGATGGGAACGGCAAGCGCCACCGCCACGAACAGCGTCGACAGCGTGAGCGCCACCGTCGGCTCGAGCCGCTGGCCGATCAGCCGCGTCACTGGCAGGTTGGAGAAGATCGACACGCCCATGTCGCCCTGCAGCAGGGACCACAGCCATACGACGAACTGCTCGGCGACCGGCCGGTCCAGCCCGAGCTTGGCGCGCACGGCGGCGATCGCTTCGCTCGTGGCGTCCTCACCGGCGATGATCGCCGCTGGATCGCCCGGCGCCAGACGCAGCAGGAAGAACACGAACAGCGCCACCACCGCCATGACGGGCAGCGTGGCGAGCAGGCGACGGATGATGTAGGCGGTCATGACGGCGAAGCCGTCACCCTGACCGGAGCGCAGCGAAGTCGAAGGGCCTTTTCTTGTCGGGCCGCTGAGCAGGTCCCTCCACTACGCCTCGCTACGCTCGGCTCCGGTCGGGATGACGCGGTCATTTCTTGGTGATACCCCACAACACCGTCAATCCGGTATTGGGCACGATGCCGTCGATCCTGTCGGCGCGGAAGGCGAGCGGCTGGTCCCATTGGCCGAACGGCAGGAACACCACGTCTTCCATGGCGCGGGTCTGCAGCTCCTTGGCGATCTTCTTGCGCTCATCCTCGCTGGCCGCCATGCCGAAGGCGTTGCGCAACTTTTCGATCTCGGGATCGCACGGCCAGCCGAACAGGCCCTTGTCGCAGGCAGCGCCGATCCAGGTATGGAGGACCGGGTTGGCCGACCCGACGCCGCCCGAGGTGGTGACGAAGATGTTCCAGCCGCCCTGCGCCGGCGGCTCCTTCTTGGCGCGCCGCGACACCACCGATCCCCAGTCCATCGACTGGACATCGAGGTTGATGCCGGCTTCGCGCATCGCCTGGATCAGGACCTGGGTGGCCGGCGTGATGGTGGCGTGGTCGGTGGCGGCCAGCACGGTGATCGGCTCGCCCTTGTAGCCGGCCTCCTTCAGGAGCTGCAGCGCCTTCTTGGGATTGTACTCCTTCATGAAGGCGGTGCCGCCGTCGTTCTCGTACGGTCCGCCGCAGGTCAGCAGGCCCGGGCACACGCGGTAATATTTCGGATCGCCGACGATGGCGCGCAGGAAGTCCTCCTGGTTGATCAGGTAGTACATCGCCTGCCGCGCCTTCACGTTGTCGAACGGCGGATGGAGGTGATTGAGCCGGATCATGCCCTGCGTGCTGTCGATCTGGCCGGTCTTCAACAGTTTCACGCCCTTGGCCTTGGCGAGCAGCGGCAGGAAGTCGGTGTTGGGATTTTCGTAGAAATCGATCTCGCCGTTGACCAGGGCCGACATCGCCGTCTGCGGATCGGAGATCCACACCAGCTCGATGCGGTCGACGCCGGGCACCTTGCTGCCGGCGAAGCCCGACGGCGGCTCGTTGCCGGGCCGCGGCACGTAGTCCTTGTTCTTGAGATAGACCGCCTTGCTGCCCGGCACCCACTGGTCCTTGGCGAAGACGAAGGGGCCGGAGCCGATCGATTCCTTGACCTGCTGCTGCGGGTCGGTCTGCGCTTCCTTCTCGCGCATGATGGCGGCGATCGAGCTGCCGGTCTTGCCGAGCGATTCCAGCACCATGCCGTAGGGTTCGCGCAGCACCATCTTGAAGGTCTTGTCGTCGACCGCGTCGAGGGCAGTGACATAGCCCATCAGGCGCTGGCCGACGCCGTCCTTGGCGCCCCAACGCTTCAGCGAGGCGATCACGTCCTTGGTGGTGACCGGCGCGCCGTCGTGGAATTTCAGGCCGTCGCGCAGGGTGAAGGTGTAGGTCAGCCGGTCCGGGCTGATCTCGTACTTGCCGACCATCTGCGGCTGCGGCTTCTGGTCGGCGTCGTTGCCGAACAGCGTGTCGTAGACCAGCGCGCCGTGGATGTTGGCGATGGTCTGGGTGGTCCAGATCGGATCGATCACCCGCACGTCGGCCTGCAACACCGCGCGCAGCACCTTCTCCTGCGCCATCGCCGACAGCGGCAGCACCAACGCGACCAAGGCGATCAGCAGTCGCAACATCATGACGGCCCCCTGAAACTCATAAACTCCCCATGCACAAAGTATGCAAAGCGGCGCCTGTTGTCATCCTGAGCGAAGCGAAGGATCTCATCGCCATCGATGCCATGAGATCCTTCACTTCGTTCAGGATGACAGAAATTAAAAAATCAACCCCAGCGGTTTGGCGTTCTCGTCGAGCGGCCAGATCGGCCGCTGCACCTTTGTATAGGGCACCTTGCGATGGTCGCGCCGCAGCGGCCCGCTCGATTCGACGTAGATCACCTTCTTGGCGATCGGGCCATAGGCCGCCATGAAATGGTTGGTCGATTTCACCACCACGATCTTCTTCTGCCGGGGATCGATGCCGAGATTGGTGAACAGCTCCAAGCCGGTCGCCTGCGTGCGGTTGGCGATCAAGACGATGTCGACGCCGCCCACGCGCACGGCGGCGCAGTCACCGACCGGAACCATGGTCGGGCCGAAGCTCTGCCAAGCGTTGCGCTTCAGGCCGACGATCTCGACCTCGGCATCGACCGGCTGGCCGGAGCTCGGCGCGATCTTGCCGCCGAAGCGCAGGCCGATCCTGGCGCCCAGGCCGGCATCGAAGCAGATGCGCACGGCGATGGGATCCCAGATCGGGCCGATGCAGGCATTCTCGACCTTGCTGTCGATCAGGTGCCGCACGATGTCGGTGTTGTCGGACGGCGCGCCGCCGCCGGCATTGTCGGCGGGATCGGCGATCACCACCGGCAGGTCGTTGAAGGCAACGCCCTCCTTCACGCCGGCCGCCACGCCAAACGACGGCGGCTGGGTCTTGCCGCGCAACGCCACCAGCTCCTCGCCGAGCCTGGTCGCCAGCGCATCGGCCTTCTTCTTGTCGCCGTCGGCGATCACCAGCACGCGGGTGCCGATCTCGGCCACGTCGCCATAGGGAAAGCAGTGGGCGATGGAGACCGAGAGAATGCCGTCCTTGCCCTCCATCGCCTTGATGCGGTCGACCAGGCCGCGCATCGGCTGCAGCGTGGTGGGATAGCTCTGGATCTGGCGGCAGTCATAGACCGACATGACCGGCTTGATCTTGCCGCGCAGGGTCGCCAGCGCGAGGTCGAGCACGTCCTCGGCGCGCTCGACGACATCGGTGTGCGGGAACTCCTTGTAGAGCACGATGATGTCGGCCTTGGAAACGCGCTTCCGGGTGAGATGGCAGTGCGGGTCGAGCTCGACGCCGATCACGCACTTGGGCCCGGCGATTTCGCGGGCGCGTTCGATGATGTCGCCTTCGACGTCGTCGTAGCCATGCGCCACCATGGCGCCGTGCAGGCCGAGCAACAGGCCGTCGACCGGCAGCGCCGCCTTGAGCTGGCCTAGAATCTCGTCGCGCATGGTCTCGTAGTCGGCACGGTTGGTGGTGCCGGCGGGGCTGGCGGCAAAGCAGCTTCCCTCGATCAGCTCAAAACCCTCCTTGGCGGCCCGTGCCCGGCCAACGAACAGCGGCGCCGTGCACATGCGCGGCGCGTCGGCCGGATGCTCGCCGGCACGGAAGAACACCGATTCGCGGTAATTCTCGATGCTGGTCGGCAGCGGCGAGAAGGTGTTGGTCTCGGTGGCGAGCGTGGCGGTGAACAGGCGCATTCGATTTCCTTCAAGAAAGCTCGGACTCCTCTCCCCCTTGGGGGAGAGGTTGGGTGAGGGGGTGATGCAGGAGAAAGCCTTCGGTTAACCCCCTCACCTAGCCTCTCCCCCAAGGGGGAGAGGAACATGAGTCGTTGTCGATAGATAGTTCTACGGAACGACGCCCGCTGGAAGCCCGATACAATGTCGTGCGATCTGGCCCGGTGTCGTCAACCAGATCCGGTCGCGGTGCTTCGCGATGTGACGCAGGGCGCGCTTGAGATGCCTCAGTCGGTGCGGCTGACCCACCAGATAGGCATGCAGGGCCACGCCCATCACCAGCGGTCGCGTCGCGGAAAGCTCCAGCATTTCGTCGAACTGGTCGATGATGATGTCGGCGAAGGCCGCGCCGCCGACCTTGCGACCGACGATCTGCGGAATGTCGTTCACTTCCTGCGGGTACGGCACGGCGAGGATGCGCTTGCCGCCGCGGCAGCGAAACCACACGGGTTGGTCGTCCATGCACCAGTCGAGCAGGTAGCGATAGCCCGCTTCGGCCAGCAGGTCGGGCGTCACGTGACTGTGCGAAATCCACGGGCCGAGCCAGCCTTCCGGAGGATGGCCTTCGGCTTCCGTCAGGCGAGTCGTTGCCTCGCCGATCAGCGCGCGCTCGGCCGCTTCGTCAAGATCGCCCTGGCGTTCCGCATTGGTGCGGCCGTGCCCCACGATTTCATCGCCGCGCGCGCGGCAGGCCGCGACCAGGCCCGGCGCATAATCGTACATCGCGCTGTTGACCAGCGCGGCCAGCGGCAGGTTGAGCGCATCGAAGGCATCGAGTATGTACCAGGCGCCGACACGATTGCCATAATCGCGCCACGCAAAGTTGAGAATGTCTGGCTGTGGTCCACCCGACGCCAGTTCCGCACCGAGTCCTTCGCCGTAGGAAAAATGCTCCAGATTGAGGGCGAAATAGACGGCGAGGCGTCGGCCGTTCGACCAGGTGTAGTCGGCGCGGCCGCGCAGAGGCACGTAATCATAGCGGTTGTGTGTTCTCAGTCGCATCACGGAAAATTAGCGTCGGAAATCGCGAAGGGCTACGGCTGTTCTTCAGATGGGGAAGCCACCGGCGCCGCCCGCGCCAGCGCCTTGCGTGAGATCAAACGCGCCGCAATGCGGCACTTCATTTGCACATCCGCTGTTTGGTTCGGTCCGCACAAAACGAAGAGACTTTAGACCATGCTCAATCGCCTGTTGTCTGCTGCCCTCACCGGCTCCCTTCTTCTCCTCACCTGCTCCACGGCCTTCGCCTATTACTCAAAAGATTCGTACGAAGGTGACGTCACCTTCACCGGCATGGTCGAGATCGCCGACGATACACCCGACTTCCTGATCATGCCCTCATTCATCAGCCGGCAACTCCTGTATCTTGCCGGCCCTCTGCAAGCCGCACCCAAGAAGTCCGCGGCCAAAAACGACGGGCAAATCGACATTCTTGGAAAGTACCGCGACAGCAAGACCGGCAAGCTCTATGTGCGCTACCGATACACCGATACGTTCGTTCTCGATAACGCGCTCCAAGATGTCGTGAAGATCCGCTTGCCCCTCAATTTGGACGACATTTGGGAGCGCTCCAGCGACAACTGCTTCAGCTGGGGCGACCGATATCGCATGGCTTATTTTTGGAGCCCACAGGGCAAAGGTTGCCAACTGGTCGAAGGTGTCGACTATTTCACGGCAGATGCCACAATCGTCGCAAGACGAGCCAACACCACCAATACCACGCCCGCCTACGAACGACTGACCAACAGCAACGGTGAAATCCGCGTTGTATTGGCATTCGGAGCCGATCACGACGAAGACGGCAAAGTCGCTCCCGACAAAAGCAAAGACTATAATGCCGCGAACTACCGGGACACGCGCAAGTTCCTGCTTGGTCAAGGTTTCTCGGTACGCACCATCCCCGTCGACCAGCGCGAGCGCGAATGTGGAACGACAAAGCCCCTGGCCGCGTCGCCGGGCTATGTCGAGGAGTTCGCTCGCAATGATGCCGGGCGCAAGATCGTCGTCCGCCTGTTCTGGGGTGTTGCCAACATAGGCGCCGAGAGCAACGCTTTCTTTTGCATGGCGAAGGAGGCCGCGGAACGCGGTTCCGTGTTCCTCTATTCCGGACATTCCCGCGTCGGCGGTCTGGATCTCAAGTACATGGGCGATCAAATCGGTTCGCCGATCAAGATCGATTCCAACCAGTACCATATTTATGGATTCTTCGGCTGCTCGAGCTACAGCTACTACAATCTCTCCTACTTCGCTGCGAAGGCCTCGAACGCCGATCCCGATGGCACGCAGAACATGGACATAATCACCAACGGCGTTACCGGCTCGTTTGGTTCGATGACGGATTTCACCATCAAGACCATGACTCCCATTTTCAATTGGTCGGCACGCGGCACCAAAATGACCTGGCAGCAGATCATGAATTCCTACTCGGAGAGATTTTTGACCGGGGTCAACGGAGACAAGTAGTCGGGCTGCAGGCCGCTGGGCAACGACTCCGCGCCCAGCCTCTCGCCGCGCAAGAAATGCTCCAGATTGAGGGCAAAATAGACCGCCAGCCGGCGGCCGCCGGGCCAGGCGTAATCGGGACCGCCATGCAGCGTTGATCAGCAAAACGTAGCGTCGGAAATGCCGATGGGCTACGGTTACACACCAAATGAAGAAGCCGCTGGCACTGCCGCGGACGCATGGGAGGAGGAGTAGCGTTGACGGCGACGAGTGCTGTTCTGCCGGCATCGACCAACGCCGCGGCAGCCCCGCGCCGGCTGGCCGCGCCCCTGTGGGTCGGCGCGCTGCTGATCGTGCTGGCCTTCCTGGTGATCTACCCGCTGCTGATGCTGATCTTCGGGGCGCTGAGCGATTCCAACCCGGTGGTCGACGGGTTCGGCAACTTCAAGCCGTCGGTCAAGCATTTCGTCGACGTGCTGGGCAACGAGAACGTCCATCTCGCCTTCTTCAATGCGCTGGCCGCCTGCGGCGGCGGCACGATCCTGGCGGTCGTGATCGGGCTTGCCTTCTCGTGGATCGTCGTGCGCACCAACACGCCGTTCAAGGGTTTCATCGCCGGCGCCAGCCTGATCCCGCTGTTCGTGCCGCCGCTGGTCGCCGGCGTCGCCTGGGGCATCTTGGGCTCGCCCAAGACCGGCCTTCTCAACACCTCGCTGAAATGGCTCGGCATCGACTTCCGCTTCAACTTCTACTCGATGTCGGGACTGATCGTGGTGTTCGGCATCTACTACGCGCCCTACGTCTACATGTTCACCGCCTCGGCGCTCAAGAACATGGATCCGAGCCTCGAGGAGGCGTCGGAAGTGGCCGGTGCGTCGGCGTTCACGACGCTCTTCACCGTCACCTTCCCGCTGATCGCACCCGCCATCCTGGCCGGATCGCTGCTGTCGTTCGTGGTCATGCTGGGAATCTATGGCGTGCCGGCGGCGCTGGGCGCGCCGGCCGACATCAACGTGCTGACCACCTACATCTTCAAGCTGACGGCCTGGAGCCCGCCGCTCTACAACACCGCCGCCGCGGTCGCGATCCTGCTGATGGTCGTGACGGCGATCCTGGTATGGGCCCAGCAGCGGGTGCTTTCCGGCAAGAGCTTCGCCACGGTCGCCGGCAAGGCCTTCCGCCCGCGCGCCCTCAATCTCGGTCCCTGGCGCTGGTTCACCTTGGGCCTGGCGATCACCTACCTGCTGATCGTGGTCGTGCTGCCGACCCTGGCGCTGGTCATCGCCGCCTTCCGCAAATTCATGTTCTTCAAGGATTTCGACGCGCTGTTCGACATGAAGCAGTACAGCTGGGTGCATTTCAACGCGGTCTTCGACAATCCGCTCACCATGCTGTCGATCTGGAACACCCTGAAGGTCGGCGTGATCACGGCGCTGGCCGGCGGCGCGCTGGCCTTCGCCATCGGCTATACGGTGAACCGCACCCGCGTCGCCGGCCGCCGCTCGATCGACCTTTTGGCCACGCTGCCCGTCGCCATTCCCGGCCTGGTCATCGGCGTCGCTTATCTGTGGGCCTGGATTGGCTTGCCGGGCGGGCTCTACGGCACCATCTGGATCCTGGCGCTGGCCTTTGTCGCCCGCTTCATGCCCGACACGGTGAAGGCGCTGTCGACCTCGTTCCTGCAGATCCACAAGGAGCTCGAGGAGGCGGCCTGGATTTCCGGCCGCGGAATGCTCAGCACCATCCGCACGATCGTCCTGCCGCTCGCCCGGCCCGGCGTCGTGGCGTCGATGACGCTCCTGTTCGTGCTGGCGATTCGTGAGCTCGGATCCTCGCTCTTTCTCTATACCAGCGACACCACCGTGATGGCCGTGCTGCTGCTCGACTACTACGAGGGCGGCAACACCGGAAAGACCGCCGCCTTCAGCCTGGTGCAGACGGCGATCCTCGCCGTGCTGCTCAGCATCACGACCTGGCTTTCGCGCGAAACGACTCAAAGCGCCCGCTTCAACTGATGAAACGATAGTAGGAGGAACCACCAATGAAGCATGCGATGACCCTGGCAACCGCCATTGGATTGGCGCTGGCGCTGGCCGGACTGCCGGCCCTGGCGCAGAACGAATTCGGCTCGAAGGAACTGATCGAGGCGGCCGAAAAGGAAGGCCAGCTCACCTATTACACCGCCAACTTCGCCGAGACCGAGCAGGAGGTCATCAAGGAGTTCAACAAACGCTTCCCCAAGGTGAAGGTGGCGATGGTGCGCGCACCGGGCGGCCAGCTCATCACCCGCATCAAGACCGAGGCGGCGGCCGGCAAGCTCGGCGCCGATGTCGTCAACCATTCCGACCGTGGCCTGATGCTCGAACTGGCCGACCTCTTCCAGGATTACACGCCGCCCAACGCCGCCGACTATCGGCCCGACGCGCTGGTGTCGCCCAAGTTCTGGCCCGGCGTCACCCTCGGCTGGGCGATCGCCTACAATACCCAGCTGGTCAAGAACCCGCCGAAGAGCTGGAAGGACCTGCTGAACCCCGAATACAAAGGCAAGCAGATCGGCCAGGTCGTCGGACCGTCGGGCGGCACGACCTGGACCCGCGTCATGTTCGAGCGCCAGGTGCTGGGCGAGGATTACTGGCAGAAGCAGGCCGCGCTCGGCATCGCGCTCTTCCCGTCCGGCGCGCCGACCTCCGACTCGCTGGTGCGTGGCGAAATCTCGATCGCGCCGCTGCTCTACAACATCATCTACACCAAGATCGTGGAGGGAGCGCCGGCCGAGGCGATCTTCGCGCCCGAGGGCGTGCCGATCATCCCCTATGCCGACGGCATTCCCAAAACCGCCAAGAGCCCCAACGCCGCCAAGCTGTTCATGAACTGGCGGCTCAGCAAGGAGGGCCAGGCTTTCCAGATCGCCAAGCTGGGCAACATCACTTCGCTCAAGGAGCCGCCGTCGTTCCCCAAGGGCTGGGACCCCAAGGTGATCAAGGTCTGGGTGCCGAACTTCAAGGAGTTCGAATCGTTGCGCGAGCCCTGGCTCGAGCAGTGGAACAAGACCTACGGCTACCGCCAGTGAGCAGCGCGCTCCTCATCGAGCACCTGGTCAAGCGGTTCGCGACGGGCAAACCCGCCGTCGACGACGTGAGCTTCGACGTGCCGGCGGGCGAGATCGTGGTTTTGCTGGGTCCCTCGGGCTGCGGCAAGACCACGAGCTTGCGCTGCGTCGCCGGCCTGGAACATCCGACCGGCGGGCGCATCTCGATCGGCGGGCGCATGGTCTCGGAGCCGGAACGCGGCGTGCTGGTCAGCCCTCGCGAGCGCGACATCGGCATGGTGTTCCAGTCTTATGCCGTGTGGCCGCACATGACGGTGCGCCAGAACGTGGCTTATCCGCTAAAACATCGGCGCAATGGCAGCGGCGGCGACATCAACGCCAAGGTCAACGACACGCTCGAGCTGGTCGGGCTGGGCGACTACGCCGAGCGCTCGGTGACGTCGCTGTCGGGCGGCCAGATGCAGCGCGTGGCGCTGGCAAGAAGCCTGGTCTACCGGCCGCAGCTCCTGCTGCTTGACGAGCCGCTCAGCAACCTCGACGCCAAGCTGCGCGTCCGCCTGCGCGACGAGCTGCGACGCATCCTGAAGCAGACCGGCATGACCGGCCTCTACGTCACCCACGATCAGTCCGAGGCCGTGGTGCTGGGCGATCGCATCGGCGTGATGCGCGAGGGCAAGCTGTTGCAGATGGCGCCGCCGGCCGAGATCTATAACCGGCCGGCCGATCCCTTCGTCGCCAATTTCACCGGCGCCTCCAACGTGCTTTTGGGCAAGGTGCTGACGCGCACCGGCGAGAGGGCGACCATCGACCTCGGCGCCGCCGGGCGCATCGAGGCCTGGACACCCCAGCCGCTCAGCCCCGGCGACAAGGCGCGCGTGGCGTTGCGGGCCGAGAACGTGCGGCTGGGCGAACGCGGCTCGGCCAACGCCTTCTCCGGACGGGTGATCGAGCGCCGCTACCAGGGCATGCAGACGGTGTACGACGTCGACCTGGGCGGCCAGCGCCTGGAAGCCCTCGAATTGGGCACCGCGGCGCGTCACGACGACGGCGAGATCGCCCTCACCCTGCCGCCCGACACGTGCTGGGCCTATCGCGACGAGGGTGCGGCGTCGGTCGAGTGAATTCAGGGATTGGGTCGCCCTGGGGCTCGCAGCCCAGCTGTGACAACGGACGGACACGCTCGAACAGGCAATGCTTGGCCGCTTTCCAAGTGCGCCGAGCTGTGCTCTTATGAGTTGTATTCCTCAGTCCTGGGTATCAGCCCGTGAAGCGCCTGTCCGCCGAGGAAACCTCCAAGCTCGTCGAGCTTCTGTACGTCGCCGTCGACTTCAATCAGCTCGAGAGGTTCGTCTATCTCGGGACGGGAGATCGGCTGTTCGGCAAGTTCGTCGGCACGGGAATGTCGCTTTACGACACCATCGACAAGCTGATCGAGAAGCTCGAAAAAGGACCCATCACCGACAGGTTCCTCCGCGTCGTCTACCGCGAGAAACCGCTGCAGACGGACCTGCGGGCCTGCATCCTGGAACTCTATCCCGACATCGCGCCGAAGGCGGTGCGCGAAGCCGTCAAGTTCGAGTTCCAGAATGCGGGCGCCACCACCGCCCCGGAGAGCGAGGGACCCGGGCTCGAGGCCAATGTCAGGCCGGCCCTCAAGACCCTCGACATCGAGATCTGGCTCAGCCGCTTCGAGACCATCAAGCGGCAGGTTTGCCGCGTCGAGGCCGACGGTGCGGGCATCGGCACGGGCTTCCTGGTCGGACCTGACGCCATATTGACGAACTGGCACGTCGCGGAAGCAGCCCGCCGGGGAGGCGTGTTGGCCAAGCTCGGCTGCCGCTTCGACTATCGGCGCCTGACGGGCGGCGGAGTCGATGCCGGCACCCTGATTGCCGCTACGACGGTCGCCGATGAGCGGCCCTGCAGCGGCGCCGAGCTGACGAAACAACCCGACACTCCACCGCCGACGCGCGACCAGCTCGACTATGCGCTGCTGCAGCTGGCGACGCCCGTGCCGCAGCGGGGCTTCCTTCGGCTCAGCGATCCGCCGCCTTCGGCCAAGGACGATCCGCTGATCATCGTCCAGCACCCCGCCGGCGATCCGATGCGCTTCGCCATGGACACCAGCGCCGTCATCGGTGCGGTCCATGACGGGTTGCGGCTGCGCTACCGCACGAACACCGCCGCCGGCTCGTCCGGCTCGCCCTGCTTCAGCATGGAGTGGGACTTGCTTGCGCTGCATCACCTCGGCGATCCTGCCGTGGGGCCGCCGACCTACAACCAGGGCGTGCCGGTCGGCCTGATCCGCAAGAGCATCGAGACGAAGAACGAGGCCAAAGCCCTGTTGGGAGTCTAGGAGCATCACATGCCGATGACCCTCAGCCTGTCGCCCGACGACTCCGAGGTGTTGCGCAAGATCGTGGCGGAGCGCTGCACGCCCGACGACTGCAAGGAGGCATTGAAACGTGTCCCGGGCGCACCGTCATGGAACCGGATCGCACTGACCTCCGTCGACATGGACGTGCTGAGCCAGCAGCTCCTGCAAAAGCTCAGACTCGAGCAGGCGTATCTTCCGACGTCTCTCCTGCTTCGGATCATGGAGCAGGCCTGGCAGCTCGAGGACGTTCGGTTCGGCATCAGCGAAAAGCTGCCGTCGCTGGTGCGCCCGCCGCGCGGCGTCGCGACCTGGGTGAAGACCCTGACCGAGGCACTGACGGCGATGCAGGACAAGCTCTGGCCCTGGCCACCCGGCACGCCGGCCGGTGCCCTGTTCGCACGCCTGTGCAAGGAACGCGGCGAGCTGCAGAAGGTCGTGGATGCCCTGAAGCTGTTTGCAGCGCTCAAGTCCATCCACGATGCGCTGCACTCGCTTCAGGTCGAAGGGGCGAAGTGGCTGGACGCCCTGGCCAAGCGCGACGGCGACGCAACGGTGGCAACGCTGATTCTCGCCCTGTCGCGGGTCATCAAGACGACGACGGCGCCCCCGGACAAACTGCCGTCGGATATCGGTGAAAGCTGCGCGCGCTGCAGCAAGACGAGCATGGACGCCGATCGGCTGCTGCGGGGCGGCAAGGCCGACGAGATCGCGTTCGCGTGCGCGAAGCTGCGCCAGATGCTGATGCGCGAGCCGCCGCTGATCGATGCGGCGATGTTCTCCGTGTCGCGCGAGTTCCCGCTGGTCGGCTTCTGCACGTTGTTCGAGGACGCGCCGGTGCGCGAGGCCGCGTTCGACCTCGGCGACACGCTGCGCCGTCGATTGATGGAGCATGCGCTTTGGCAGGCTGCGGACCAGGGCCTGTATGAAATCGAGCAGGTTCTCGCGCATCCGCCCGACAACCTGCTCGGGGAACTCGTCGATCGGGTCCCCTGGACAACTCTCTATCTCGAAGCCCTGTTCGACGGCGCGACCAGCGACCGCGCGATCGGAGGCCTGAACACTACGATCCGGAGCTACGTTCTCAGCACCGACGGCCCATTGCCGGCAGGTGCCGCGCCGGCCAGCCTGGAGGCCGTTCGCGCGGCGTTCGCCGAACTGCTCGGCGCCGCCCGCTCGGCTTTCCTCGACGCCGACAGGGCGCTCAAGGACGACTTTTCCCAGCTCCTCGCGCTTCAGCAGCCGCTCACGGGCATTCTCGACCGGGTGCGGCCAGGATGCGAGTTCTTCAAATGACGCCGCTATCGGATACAGCGACTTCTCTGGTCGCCTCGCTGAACCAGCGCCACAACCGGCTTGCCGCGTCATGGGTCAGCGGATCGCCGTCGGCCAACGACGCTCGGGCGCTCGTGACCGACATCGTCGCGGCAGGCGCTGTCATTCCCGACGGGCCGGAGCGCGACAGCCTGCGCAACCTCCTCTACTTCTGGTGCAGCGAAGAGGCCGTCATTGACGCGGAGCGCGGTACTCTCCCGCGCCTCGACGCATTCCGCCCGCAAACGCCGGAAACGCACGCGGCAGCGCCGTCGCCTGTGTCGGCGTCCCCTCCAGGCTCGACGCCGCCGGCGGATGCGGTCGCCGGCATCGCCCCCGCGGCAGGCGGCGGGATCGGCGCGACGGTGGCAGGCGTGGCAGAGCCCGTGCTGCGGTCAGTGATGACCGGCATGTTCAAGCAAGTCGCTGATCGCCTGCGCAGCACCGACGCCAGGAAGGATCTATCGGCGCCGTCGCCGTCCGCGACCTCACCGGCCGGACCGCCCAGCGACGCCGAGGCGAGGGCGATCGTTCGTATCTCGGCACTGGCGCGTCAATGGCGGATGACCGATGAAATCAACAAGAGAGGCTATCTTCTGACCGGCAAGGCGCTGGCCGAAGCCTCGCTTTTCATGGATCGCGATCCCGAAATCAAGGCCCTGGTCACAGCGAGCGAAAAGAGCGAGCGCTTCACGAACTGGGTCAAGCGCGTACTCGTCGGTCTCGCTTTCGTCGCGCTCGCCTGCCTCGCGTACTTCATCAAGGTCGATGGCGATCGCAAGACTCAGGAGGCGGAATTCAGGTTCCAGGCGGCGACGCGGCTGACCACGCAGCAAAGCACCGATAGCCTGCACAGCCGACAAACAGTGGTGACCGCGGTCGATGCGCTCTCGCGAGACGATCTCGACCCGCTGAAGCGCTACCTGGAAAGCATGGGCGCCAACAGGTACGAAGTGAGCCGGCTTCAACTGGCGCCTACGACGGCGGGCCAGAAGGAGGCGGACGCCACGTTGGCTCCGCCGCAGCGGACAGCGCCACCTCAGGTCCAGGCGGCAGTGGCCGGCGCCGCAACCTGCTCAGGCTATCTGTGGTTCGGTTCCAAGTCCGACAGCCGCCTGGCTGACGATCGCGACCCTGCCCTCCTGAAGAGCGGCCAGAGCGTCGTCCTCGACGCGCGGGCGGACATCCGGCTGCGCGCGGAGTGGCCTCCCGAAAGCTACGTGATGCCGCGCCAGGTCGGCCTGGTGCCGGCCGGCGGCCAGGTGACGCTGTCCAGCGACCCCCGCTCCTACCGCCGGTCGATGGGAGACCAGATCTGGGCCCAGGTGACGGTGCCGCGCACCTATTGCAGCACTGTCTTTCTGCAATACGTCGGCCCGACCGAGAAACGCCGATCGGTGATCGACGCGTTGCGCGCCATGGGCGTGCAGGCGCCGCCGTCAGAGCAGATTGCCAGCGCCAAAGGCCTGGCCGAGGCGCGCTATTTCTTCCCGGAGGACAAGCCCGTCGCCGAACAGGTCGCGACCACCCTGTCGGCCTTCAACGGCGACAAGAAGCTCGGCGTGCTCTACGTCGCAAACGTGCCGGTCAAGCCTTCGCCCGGAACGATCGAGGTCTGGCTCGATCTCAACCGCTAGCCAACGCGGCGCGAATGGCCGCCGCCAGCGGCGCGTCCTGCTCGGGCAGCAGGACCTGCGGATCGAGCGTCAACACGCCGCGCGCCGCATGGCGCTCGGACAGGTGCACCGGTGGATCTCCGCGTTGCAGACGAGCGCTGAACGCCAGCGCATCGGGGGCGGCGATTTCCAGCACGGGCACGCGCCCCGTCACCGACGACGGCACCAGCTTCACGTCGTGACCGCCCAACGCGGCCGCGATCGCCTTCAGCCGCGCCTCCAGCCGGGCATTGTCCGCCGCATCGTCGGCCTTCACGAAGCGATCGAGCGCGGTGAGCAGGCCGACGATCTCCTCCTTGCCGGCCTTGAAGCCGCGGCCGATGCCATGGTGCGGCACGCCGCTGAGGTTGGCGCGATCGACCATCCTGGGCGGCGTCCAGGTCTCGGGCGCCACGTCCATGTCGAGCTGCTGCAGCAGCGCCGAGGCTAAAAGATCGCGACGGCCGGCGAGGATGCCCGAAGCCTGCGGCCCGCCCAGCGCCTTGCCGCCGGAGAAGGCCACCAGATCGGCGCCCATCGAAACGAAGCGCTTCAGGTTCTCCTTGGGCGGCAGTTGCGCGGCGGCATCGACGATCAGCGGCACGCCATTGGCGCGGCAGACGGCGGCGACGGCCGGCAGGTCGGCGAGGCTCGCTGCATTGGCCGAGAAGGCCACGGCCACGACCGACGGCGACAGCGCGCTTTCGATCTCCCACGCTTCCAGGCCACGCACGCCCGCTCCGGTGCCGCGGTCGTTGTGGCCGATATCGACCAGCCGAGCGCCGGATGCCGCGAGCGCGTGGGCATAGCCGGTGCGATGGGTGCGCGGGATCAGGATGTCGTGGGGGAACGCATCGGCGTGCGGCAGCGCCGCCATCTTGGCCACGTCCCAACGCGCGATCGATGCAGCAGCAGCCAGCGTGAGCGCGGCGGCGGCGCCGGTCGTGACCAGCCCGGCCTCGGCGCCGGTCGCCTCGGCGATGCGCTGGCTCGCGGCATCCTGCAGCTCGCCGATATCGACCGACGCGCGCGAGGCTGCGGCCATGGCCTCGACGACTTCCGGCGCCATGACCGCGCCGCCCAGTCGCGTCAGCGCCCCGGCGGCGTTGATGCGGCGACGGACGCCCAAGCGTTCGTAGGGATCGGAGATCATCAGGGAAGCTTATCGCAGAACGCCCATCAAAGGGCGCTCCTTCGTGTAGAGTGCGGCCGACATGACTGCTGCCGCCCGCTTTGCTGCCCACGCGATCGACACGCGTTTCTCCGATCTGCCGCCGGCCGCCGTGCAGAGGGCCAAGGTCTTCGTGCTCGACAGTCTCGGCGTCGGCATCGCCGGCTCCTCGGTCGA
>Ga0070698_100003210_pt1 | contig 18008 bp, 12 predicted proteins | sample KBSK1502metaG_FD_65477 | JGI IMG/M metagenome (GOLD analysis project Ga0070698, IMG submission 65477) | Corn, switchgrass and miscanthus rhizosphere microbial communities from Kellogg Biological Station, Michigan, USA - KBS K1-50-2 metaG | ecosystem: Host-associated > Plants > Roots >...
GACAAAGTCGCGGCGGTCAAGCGGCTCCAAGTCACTGGAACGTTCCTCCGATCGACCGGACCCGATCAAATCATCGACGGCGACTTCGACGTCTTCGTCGAGCTGCCCGACAAATATCGCCGGAACGAGCTCACGGGATTTGCGGGGGCGAACGTCGACCGCACCGAGGTCCTGAACGGCACCGATGTGTGGGATGAAACAAGCGGCGGTTTCACCGGCGGCCGCGGGTTTCCGGGGGGTGGCGGTTTCGGCCGCGGAGGCGGTGGTGGCGGAGCCCGCGGCGGTGGCGATCGCGGCGGGTTCAGAGGGGGCGGGCGGCCGCCTCAGAACGCGGGCGCGCCGCAGCCTGACGCCGCGCCACCGACCGACGAGCGGCTGAAGGAACAGCAGCGACGCACGCGCCAGGCGGAGCTGGCGCGCCTCGCGCTGGTGTGGCTGCTGACAACCGACGGGCCCGTGACGTGGATCGGAACAGCGGAATCGCCCGACGGGACGGCCGACGTGCTCGAGGTAAGGCCGGCCAACGGCGTTCCGACTCGTCTCTTTCTCGAATCATCGACGCACCTGCCGTTGATGATCACGTGGCAGGGGCAACCCTCACGCGGGGGCGATCTCGGACGTCGCGGTTCCGGTCAGGGCCGCCGCGGCGGAGCGCCCGCGGGCCCGCCCTCACCGCCCGCGACGCAGGGACAGGCGACGCTCGAGCTCTACATGTCCCAGTACAAGTCCGTGAACGGCATCACGCTGCCGCACCTCATCACGCGCGGCACCGCAGGCACGACCCAGGAAGAGCTCCGCGTCAAGAGCTTCAAGATCAATCCCACCTTCAAAGCCGATACATTCAATCAGTGAGCCGGTCCGCATTCTTTCTCGCCGCGGTGCTCGCCGCACCACCGGTGCTGGCGCAGGCGCCACCCCAGGGGGCCGCGCAGGCGCAACTGCGCGTGACGGTCCTCGACCAGACGGGCGCTGGCATTCCCTCGGCCGTCGTCACCGTCACCCGTTCCGGAGCCGCGCCCGTGAGAGTCACGGCGGACGAGCGGGGGCTTGCGATTCTGGCGGCGCTGCCGGCAGCCGGCATCCAGATTCACGTGGAGGCGCAGGGGTTCGAGCCGTCCGACGCGGCGGTGACATTGCGGCGCGGCGCGAATACGCAGACGGTGACGCTGAAGATCGAAGGCTTCCAGGAGCAGGTCGTCGTGGACGACGTGGCGGCGGAGCAGGCGCCGGGGAGCGCCGAGACGACGAAAGTGCTCGACGAAAGCGTGATCGATCAGCTGCCTGACGACCCCGACGAGCTGCAGGCGATGCTCGAGCAGATGGCCGGCGGCCTTGGCGCGGTCTTCCGCGTGAATGGCTTCACGGGCGGTCGGCTCCCGAACCGCGAGGACATCCGGCAGATCCGCTTCCGCACGAACTCGTTCGCGGCCGACAGCCACGATGCGGGGCGCGTGCAGGTCGAGATCATCACGCGGCCGAACGTCCAGCGGTGGAACGGCAACTTCAACGCGAACTTCCGCAACGACGTGCTGAACGCGCGCGACGCGTTCGCGGCGACCAAGACCCCGCAGAACATCATGCGGTTCGGCACCGGTGTCCGCGGACCGCTCGTGGCCGGACGGACGTCGCTTCGGCTGAACCTGAACCGCAACCGGGCGGACAATCCCTCCAACATCTATGCGATCAATCCCGACGGCGGCCGGTTCATCGGGTTCGTCTCGAACCGCACGCAGAACAGCAGCGGCACCATCGGCGTCGAACACGCGCTCACCCGCAACCAGACGCTCCGTGTCGACTACGAGCTGAATCGGAACGAGACGCTCAACGGCGGCGCAGGCGGCTTCAACCTGCCCGAGCGCGCGACGAATCGTCACGGCACCAACGGCCAGCTGCGCGCGCAGGTGCAGGGGCTGATCGGCCGCTCCACGCTGAACGAGCTCCACATCGAATACATCCACGCGTCAACCGCGGTCGAGTCGGTGTCGAAGGCGGTATCGGTCAACGTGCTGGACGCGTTCAACATCGGCGGCGCCGGCGTCAACAACAGCTCGCACACGCGGACCTTCGAGGCGGCCGACAACCTCGACTTCACGATCGGCCGCAAACATGCGATGCGTGTCGGGTTGCTCGTCACCGGCGGGCGATACAGGAACTTCGACGCCCGCAATGCCGCGGGCACGTTCACCTTCAGCAGCCTCGAGTCGTATCTGGCCGAGACGCCGCTGCAGTTCACCCAGCGCATCGGCGAAGTGGACACCTCGTTCACCGCGTATCAAGGCGCAGTCTACTGGCAGGACGACATCCGCACGACCCGAACGCTGACCATCAGCGTCGGCGTGCGCGAGGAGCTGCAGTCGTTGATTGAGACGAAACTCAACCTGATGCCGCGACTCGGGCTCACCTACAGCCCGCGGAACAGCAAGACGATCGTCCGCGGCGGCTACGGTCTCTTCTACGACTGGTACGAATCGAACCTGTACGACCAGACGCTGCGGGTCAACGGCATCGCACAGCGTGACCTGCGGATCAATTGCCCCGGCTTTCCGGACCCGTTCGCCGCCGCCGTGGGGACGGCGTGCCGCGCGGGGCTCGGCGCGGGCGTGCCCCTCGTGCAGCCGGGCGGCCGAATCCAGGCGAGCCCGAACCTGGCGATGCCGCACGTGCACCAGGCGTCGGCGAGCATCGAGAGGCCGATTGGCGCGAGCTTCCGGGCCGCCGCCGGATACCAGATGCTGCGCGGCCGCAACCAGATGCGCGCGCGCGACGTCAACACGCCCGACCCGATCACCGCGCTGCGGCCCGAGCCGGCCATCGGCAGCGTGACGCAGTTCGACTCCACCGGCCGCTCGGCGCGGGACAGCCTCAACGTCAACATCGGATACGCGATCCCGCGGCGCCAGATCAATCTCGGCATGAACTACACGCTCGCGCGGTTCTGGAACCACGCCGACAACGCGACACAACTGCCGGTGGACAGCTATCGTCCGGACCTCGAATGGGGGCCGTCCGCGCAGGACATCCGTCACCGGCTGCAGGCCAACCTGTTCCTGCCGCCGGTTCGCGGGTTCCGCCTGTCGCTGAACGGCCTCGTCTACCAGTCGGGCGCGCCCTACAACATCACGACCGGCGTCGACGACAACCACGACCTCGTCATCAACGATCGCCCGCTCGACGCCACGGGCAGGGTGATCGGCCGCAACAACGCGCGCGGCGCCGCGCGCTGGGGCGACATGAGCATGCGCCTGGGCCGCGCGTTCGTGTTCGGCGCCCCAACCCCACGGGCGCAACAGCAGGGCGGCCCGCGCGGCGGCGGTGGCGGCGGCTTTCAGCAGAACGCCGGCCGCTTCACCCTCGAATTCTTCGCCCAGGCTGACAACGTCCTCAACCGTGTGAACTTCACCTCGTACGCCGGGACTATGACGTCGCGTCTCTTCGGCCAGCCGACGGCGGCGTCGCAGGCGCGGCGCGTGCAGCTCGGTTTCCAGTTCCGGTTCTAAGTTTCCGCCCGGTACAATTCCACGCATGGATCTCGGCCTGAGAGGAAAGGTGGCGCTCGTCAGCGGCAGCAGCGCTGGCATCGGTTACGCCATTGCTGAAGCCCTCGTCCGCGAGGGAGCGCGGGTCATCGTCAACGGGCGCACCGCGCAATCGGTCGATGCCGCTATCGCGAAGCTGAATGGAATCGCCGCCGGCAGCGCGCTGCCGTTCGTCGCCGACCTGAGCACGGCGGCGTCCGCCGCCGACGTCGCCCGCCAGTTTCCCGACGTCGAGATCGTCGTCAACAATCTTGGGATCTTCGAGCCGAAGGACTTCGTCGAGATCACCGACGAGGAGTGGCTTCGCTTCTTCGAGGTGAACGTGCTGAGCGGCATCCGCCTCGCGCGCCTCTATCTGCCCTCGATGAAGAAGAGGAACTGGGGGCGCATCATCTTCATCTCGAGCGAGAGCGGCGTGCAGATTCCGCCCGAGATGATTCATTACGGCATGACGAAGACCGCACAGCTGGCCGTGTCGCGCGGCCTCGCGGAGTCGCTGGCGGGCACCGGCATTACGGTCAACTGCGTCCTGCCCGGGCCGACGCGCTCGCGCGGCGTCGAGGACTTCGTGGACGCGCTCGCCAAGCGCGAGGGGAAGACCTTCGCGCAGTTCGAGACGGAGTTCTTTCAGAAAGTGCGGCCGACCTCGCTCATCAAACGCTTCGCGAAGCCGGAAGAAGTCGCCTCGCTCGTCGCCTACGTCGCAAGCCCGCTCTCGTCGGCGACGACGGGAGCGGCGCTGCGTGTGGACGGTGGCGTCGTCAAGAGCGCGGTGTGACTGCGGCGAGCTCGCCGCGTCAGCGGTCCTTCCCCTCCCTGCCGTCCAGCGGCGCGCCGGTGCCTGACGAGCCGAGGAACAGCTTGCGCCCGTCGGGGAACGTGAGGTCCCTCCCGTTGCCTCGCATCGAGCCGTCCTTCGCCTGGAAGCCCTCGACGACGATCTCGATCCCCAGCGGCAGGGAGTCCTTCGTGAAGCCCCGCCTGTAGAGCGCGTTCGGCGGACCGCCTTCGATCATCCACCGCTCCACCTTGCCATTTGGCTTCTTCACGTCGATGTGGATCCACGTGTGGGGATTGATCCATTCCATCTTCGCGATGGTTCCCCTCAACTTGATCGGCTTCTTCGCGTCGAACTCCGCCGCAAACGCGTGATGGGCCCACACCGGCACGGAGGCGATCACGATGCCGAGACCGGCCAGCCAAACGGTCAGTTTCGTGCGCATGGAACCTCCCTCACCGTGACGCCGCCTTCTTCCCCGCCTCGGCGCGCGCGCCGCTCAGGAGATTCGGCATCGCATAGTTGCCCTCGTGACACGCGTACTCGAATATCTGCGTGCCGTTCGGGAGCCGCGAGATCGGAATGACGGCCGTCCAGGGCTTTACAAACGTCTGCGGGTCTTCGATTGTGATCGTGTACTCGAGCGTGTCTGCGTCGGTCCTCCGGAAGCGCTCCACGAGATGGAGCGTTTCGGACGGGCGCGTCCAGATGCTCGCCCACTCGTAGTTGGTCCGGTCGACAAAGTTCGTGGTGTCGACGACGAGCGTGTCGCCGTCCCAGCGGCCGACGGCGTCGCCGAACCACTGCCGGATGCCGTTGTGCGGACGCCCGTCGACGGGGATGATGCGGCGATCGCGGTACTCCTCGTGAAGGATGGTCACGTAGCCCGGACTCTGCACGATCCGGTTGTGGCCGCCGTTGGGACCCTGCCACATCATCCCGGTGACGCCGTCGGTCAGGCAGCGTTCCCCGGTGTCGGGGTCCAGATAGGATTCGTACGGCCCGACCCCGTATCGAGCCGCCGTGCGCGCGTCGGCTTTCTGCGCGTCGGGCGTATACGGAATCTGTCCGTCGCGCGGATCCGTGATCAACGACGTCTGCCTGTACACCTTGCGCGGTCTTCCGTGGTCCTGCCAGAAGCTGTTGTACTCGTTGCCGCGAATGGGTGATTCGGCTACGGAGCGGCGGCCGACGGCTTCCCCTTCTTCACCAGCCAGCCTTTTCGATTCCTGCTCCTTCTCCTGCTGCTCGGACCGAGCGACTTCCTCATCGGTGAGCAGTTCCCGTCCAGCAAACCGGCTGGGCCGCTCCAGCGCAATCGCCGCTTCGTACCTCCACACGCCCTGGAAGTCGGGGTCGCCCCAGGCGGTACGCGCGGGCGTCCAGCTCTTTGTCTCCGACGCCGGGGCGGCCGCGGAACTTCCGGCGGCGGCCGATGTCAGCGCGAATGCCGCAATGCCGCTCGCGGCAGCCAGCGTCAGACCCACTGCGACGGATCGGTATCTCATTTCAGATCTCCGTCACTTGTTCGCGCGTCCCGTCGCGGGGTCGATGACGCCAAGATGACCGTACATCGCCTCTTCGACGAACTCCACGCACTTGTATTCCAGGATCCGCTTGTCCTTCTCGAAACGCCGGTAGAGCGGCATCTGCATCTTCCACGGCCGCGTGAACACTTTCGGATCTTCGACGGTGACTTCGTACATCAGGTGGTACGGACTGACGGCCGTGTACCGTTCGACGATGTGCAGCGCGTCGCTGTGGAAGTTCCCGGCGCGGTCGAACCAGGTCGAATCGTTGAAATCGGTGACGTCGACCACGAGCGTCTCGCCTTCCCAGTGGCCGCGCGACCAACCCATCCACGACTGGCTCGGGCTGTTCCCGACGCTGGTCATGTGAATGGTTCGCGTCGCCCCCGCGAATTCATACGCCATCAGGATCACGTCGCTGCTCTGAAGAATCTGGAAGGGATACGGCATGTAGGTCGCGCGCGGAACACCCGGCATGAAGCACTTGATCTCCGGATCGCGCTCGAGCCAGTGCTCGAGATTTTCTTTCTTCTGCGCGGCCGCCCACGGCTGATACGGGATCTCGTTGCCCTCGACCACACCCTCGCCCGCGGGAACCGCGCCGACCGCTCCGAGCGCACGTACCGGCGGCGCCGGGAGGTCGATTGGCGTCGCTCGGCCCAGTCCGGCGATGCCCGTGCGCGGAGACGCTGGAATCAGCGCCAATGCCGGCCGCGCTGCATGGGCCTGAATGTCGTAGTTGGCGGTGTTGAGGGCCTGCCAGACTCCGCTGAAATCGGGCTTGCCATCCGCCGTACGCGGGGCCTTGTAGGGGTCGTCCCCGCCGCGTGAGGTGGACGGGACCTGCGTCCACACCGCGCCGCCCACAGCGACGGCAGCGGCAATCACAATCAGTGCGCGTCTGAGCGGTGTTGGCATCTGCCGGTCGAGATTATGGGACTGGTGGGGAACGGGTGCAAATCCCAAATCCCAAATCCCAAAGGGGTTGGGATTTCTTGGGATTTGGGATTTGGAGCGTGGGATTTGGGATTTACGCTGGCGCCGCGCCCTGGGTATTCGTGTAGTACGCGTAGAGCGACTGGCTCGCCGCCATGAACAGCCTGTTCCGCTTGGGGCCGCCGAACGTGATGTTCGCGCAGACCTCCGGCAACCGGATGCGGCCGATCAGCTTGCCTGCGGGATTCCAGACGGTGACGCCGTTGTAGCCGACCTCGCGCCCCGCGTTGCTGCCCGCCCACAGGTTGCCGTCCACGTCCACCCGGATGCCATCGGGCGCGCACTTGACGCCATCGACCATGAAGTCGCTGAACAGCTTCGGCGCGCTCAGGCGATTGTTCGTGCCGACGTCGAAGGCATACACGCTGCGATCGCCGCCGCGGCCGGTGTCGCCGGGGAACTTCGCGAAGCTGACGACGTAGAGCTTCTTCTGATCGGGTGAGAACGCGAGCCCGTTGGGATCTGGCAGCACGCCTTCGTCCGCCATCAGATCGATCCGTCCGCTCGGATCCACGCGATAGACGCCGGTCGGCAGCTCGCGGTGAAAGTTGCCCATCTCCGGCGGCGTGCCGATGCGCGCGTTGACCCGGCCGGCCTGGTTCAGGCCGGTGCCGGCCGCGTCGATCTGCCCCTCGAACAACTGGCCGCCGTACGGCGGATCGGTGAACCAGATGCTGCCGTCCGGATGCGCGACGATGTCGTTGGGCGAGTTGAGCCGCTTGCCGTTGTACTTGTCCGCGACGATCGAGATGGTGCCGTCGTGCTCGTACCGCACGACGCGGCGCGTCAGGTGCTCGCACGAGAGCTGCCGTCCCTGGTAGTCGAACGTGTTCCCATTGCTGTTGTTCGATGGGTTGCGGAAGACCGTGACGTTGTTGTTGTCCTCGAGCCAGCGCATCTGCACGTTGTTGCCGATGTCGCTGAAGACGAGGAAGCGGCCCACGCTGCTCCACGCGGGCCCTTCGCACCAGAGGCCGCCGGTCCACAGGCGCTTGATCGAGTTGACCGGCACGACCAGGCCCTCGAACGAGGGATCGACAATGAGGACGTCGGGATCGAAGAAGTAGGTGGTGGTCTGGCTGAAATCGCGCGGCGGATTGGTGACGACCGAGGGCGGCGCGGGCCGCTGCGCCAGCAGCGACTCGCCGGCGAGCGCCGCGCCCGCGACCGCGCCCATCGCCTTCACCATGCCGCGCCGCGAGATCCGGTGTGTCTTCATGATCGCCATTTTTAACTAAAATGCCCAAGGCCCAAAGCTCAATGCAGAATGCCCAAGGGAGAACAGAGATGAAGCTTGGATTCCGTTCGGCGGTCGGTCTGGCGTCCTGCCTCGCACTGGTGTGGGTCGCGGCGATCGTCATCACCGCGCAGCAGCAGGCGGGCAACGGCGTGGCGGTCGACGCCGACGACATCGGCGGGGTCGTCACGAGCACCAAAGGGCCGGAGGCCGGTGTCTGGGTGATCGCCGAGACGCGCGAGCTGCCCACGCGCTTCGTGAAGATCGTCGTCACCGACGACCGCGGCCGTTACCTGCTCCCCGACTTGCCGAAGGCGAGCTACGACGTGTGGGTGCGCGGTTACGGGCTGGTGGACTCGCCGAAGGTGAAGGCGGCGCCCGGCAAGGCGCTCAACCTGACGGCAGTCGTCGCGCCGAACCCCAAGGCGGCGGCCCAGTACTATCCGGCGGCCTACTGGGTCTCGCTCCTCAACGTTCCCGACAGGAGCGAGTTCCCCGGGAAAGGCGGCGCCGCCAACTTCTCCGCGAACATCAAGAGCCAGGATCACTTCCTCGCGATCATGAAGACCGGCGACATCTACGGCAGCTGCATGACGTGCCACCAGCTGGGCGACAAGGCGACGCGCGAAATCCCGAAGGAGCTCGGCACGTTCGCCAACAGCAAGGACGCGTGGACGCGCCGCATCCAGTCGGGCCAGGCCGGCGCGGACATGGTGAAGATGTTCAGCTACATGGGCATGCAGCGGACCGTCGCATTGTTTGCCGACTGGACCGACCGCATCGCCGCAGGCGAGCTGCCTCCCGCGCCGCCGCGTCCCTCCGGCGTCGAGCGGAACATCGTCATCACGGAATGGAACTGGGGCGACGCGAAGACCTATCTCCACGACCTTGCGGTCACCGATCGGCGCACGCCGACGGTGAACGCCAACGGCCTCGTCTACAGCTCGCCGGAGATGAGCACCGAGAACACGCCCGTGCTCGATCCGACGACCTCGAAGACGTCCGCGCTCGTCGTGCCGCCGCAGGACCCGAAGACGCCGCGAGCGGCGGGCCCGAACCTGAAGCCGTCGCCGTACTGGGGCGACGAGGTGATCTGGACGAGCCGGAGCGACGTCCACAACTCGATGTTCGACGGGCAGGGGCGCCTCTGGATGACGGCGAGAATCCGCCCGGCGGCAACGCCGGCGTGGTGCCGGGCCGGCTCGAGCCATCCCTCGGCGAAGCGGTTCCCGATGAACGAGGCGGTGCGACAGGCGGCGGTGTACGACCCGAAGACGAAGAAAATCGATTACGTCGACCTGTGCTTCCACGCGCATCACCTGATGTTCGCGGAGGACGCCAACAACACGCTGTGGTTCAACGATCTCGGCATGGGCCACTCGATCTTCGGGTGGCTGAACACGAAGATGTGGGACCAGACCCACGACGCGCAGAAGTCGCAGGGGTGGACCGGCCTGGTCCTCGACACCAACGGCAACGGCAAGCGCGACGCGTACGTCGGCCCGAAGGATCCGATCGACCCGGCGAAGGACAAGCTGATTGACGACGAGTTGTACAGCGTCAACCCGGCGCCGGACGGATCGATCTGGGGTTCGGTGAACGGCTATCCGGGTTCGATTATCCGGCTGACGCCGGGCTCGAATCCGTCCGAGACATCACTCGCCGAGCGCTTCGAAGTTCCGTCGGACAAGGGATACGCCGCCCGCGGCATGGACGTCGACCGCAACGGCGTCGCGTGGGTGGCGCTCGGCAGCGGGCATCTCGCCAGCTTCGACCGTCGCAAGTGCAAGGGCCCGCTCAACGGACCGAAAGCCACCGGCCGTCACTGCGACGAGGGGTGGACGTTCTACGCGGAGCCGCTTCCGCAGTTCAAGAACCTGAAGCAGTCAGGGAGCGCTGAAGGAAGCTATTTCGCGTGGGTCGATCAGCGCAACACGTTCGGCCTCGGCGACAACACGCCGATTGCGACGGGCAACGAATCCGACGGCTACCTCGCACTGAAGGACGGGAAGTGGGTGACCATCCGCGTGCCGTATCCGATGGGGACCTACTCGAAGGGCATTGACGGGCGGATCGACAACCCGAACGGCGGATGGAAGGGACGCGGCTTGTGGGTGACGACGAGCCCGCGCACGCCGTTCCACATGGAGACCGGCAAGGGCCAGACGCCGATCGCGATGCACATTCAACTTCGCCCGGATCCTCTAGCGAAGTGAGAAGGGGGAAGGGGGAAGGGATTAGGGGGAAGGGCTGGTCTAGGGACTAGTCCCTTCTTCCCCCTTCCCCCTTCCCCCTTCCCCCTTCCCCCTTCCCCCTAACCCCTAGTTCTAGTTCGTCGCCTTCGTCGCCATCGCGACGAGGCGCGCCTCGGCGCAGTCCTTCATGATGTCGGCGAACTTTCCGAACTCGTCCACCGTCAGCACGAACGGGTTCGGGCCGCTCGGGTTGGCGCGCACCTGCTCCATCCAGCCGATCTCGTCGCCGAACAGTCCAGGGTGCCCGTTGATGAGCGCCTGCACCTTCTGCTGCTTCGCGTAGTCGAGCGCCTTCTTGAACGCGTCGAGCGAGGTGTGATCGGGCGTGATGTTGGCGCCCGACAGCATCAGGATGTTGATCGACTTGCCGTGATCCTTCACGGGAATGTAGTAGGCCAGCGTGCCCGGCGTGTGGCCCGGCGTGATGCGCAGCGTGATCGTCTCGTCCCCGAGCGTGACCTTCTGGTTGTCCTGCGTGACCTCGACGTCGCGCTTCGGCAGCGGGCGGTTCGCCTGCGGTCCGCGCGCGTTGGGGTTCGGCCGCTCGATCATGTCCCAATCGAGCTTGCTCATCACGACCTTCGACCCGTACTTCTGCTGGAAGTACGGCGCGCCGCCGAAGTGATCGAAGTGGCCGTGGCCGACGATGACGTATTTCACGTCGGCGGGCTTGAGTCCGGCCTTGACGAGCGCGGGCTCGATGATCTTCTCGGCCTCGTCAACCGTGTTGAGCGAGTCGATCAGGATGATCCCCTGGTTGGTCTGCACCGCCCACGCGCCGACGGTGTTGAACCCGAAGAAGTAGAAGTTGTCGAACAGCTTGACGATGTCGATCTGCCGCTGCGGTTCGGCGGGCTGGCCCGCGTTCTGGCGAAGAACGGCCGGACGCTGCGGTCCGAGCACCGTGCACGCCTTGTCGAAGCGCGACTGCAGCTTGGCGTCGTTGCCGGCCGCCGCCTTCGCCTTCGCGACGAGCGCCTGCGCTTCCTTCGAGTTCTTCCACTGATCGTCGGTGGGATACGCGTCGTTGCCGGCCGTCGTGCCGCCAACCGCGCGCCGCGCCGGCGCGCCGCCCTGCTGCTGCGCGCTGACCGGGACCTGCAGTGCCATGGCGGCGAGCGCCGCGACGGCTGTTCCAACCGCCATACGTTTGACCATTGCTGTTTCTCCTGAGGGCCGACCTGAAGGTCGGCCCCTACGTCTATTTGCCGACCCGAAGGTCGGCCCCACGCCTATTGGCCTGTACGTTCCGGATACTTATTTCGATGACTTCACGTTAGGAATGCGGCCGAACAGCTCGCCCTTGTCGAGGACGTCGGCTCGCGTCGGGCCGTAGCCGGATATGAGCACCCACACCTCCTCGTCGCGCGCGCCGTCGTAGTGCAGGCCGCCCGCCGGGTGGCGCATGTACTCGCCGAGCTTCATCCCGACTTCGTGCGACGGCTCCCACGTCTTGGTGCCCTCGCCCGTCCACCACGTGCCTTTGATCACGACGCAATGCCGCTCGTCGGGGTGCGTGTGCGGCCGGCTCATGACGCCGGGCGGAAAGCGGTTGATCGTCAGGTAGAAGCCGGGCTTGGACGGATCGCCTTCGAGGACGGCGGTCTGCACGCCGAGCTTGTTGCCCTCGGTCGCGTTCCACTTGAACTTGTCGATGTTGAGTCGAATGAACTCGCGCGACGGGAACGTCCCGAGCTCCGCCTGGCGGTTGGCGCCCGGCGCCGCCGCCTGCTGCGCGTTGAGGGAAACCGCCGCGGTCACCAGCACGACAGCCGCCCACGAAGCGATGGTCGAAACCTTCATTGAGATCCTCCCGGATAGGCGGACCTAAAGGTCCGCCTCTACGACACTGTCACTGAAGGTCCGCCCCTACGACGCCCAGACTGACGTAGGGGCCGACCTTCAGGTCGGCCCACCATTCTAGTCCCTGAACTCCTGCGGCTTGATCACGACCTTGATGGCGCCCTCCACCTTCTCCCTGAAGTAGCGGATGGCGGTCGGCAGCTGATCGAACGGAAACGTGTGCGTGTGAAGCGGCGAGGGGTCGAGCTTCTTCTGCGCGATGAGCGACGCAGCCCGATGGACCGCGCCCTGCCCTTCGCCGCGAATCCCGTACAGGTAGATGTTGTGGGTCACGATGTGGCCGACGTCCACGAGCGCCGGGTTGTTCGAGAACGCGCCGAGGCAGACGCGCCCGCCACGCTTCAGCATGTAGATGGCGTCGTTGACCGCGTCGGGAGCGCCCGAGCATTCGAACACCAGGTCGGCGCCGCGTCCGCCGGTCAGGCGGCGTACGGTCTCGACGACCGGCTCCTTCGACGCGTTGATCACTACATCGGCGCCGACGCGCGTGCCGACCTCGAGCCGGCTGTCGACGATGTCGGTGAGGATCACGGGGCTGGCGCCGAGCGCCTTGCCGACCGCGGCGGCGCACAGCCCGATCGGTCCCGCCCCGGTCACGACGAGGCTTTCGCCTGCGACCAGCCCCCCGAGCACATCGAGGCCGTACATCGCGGTGCCCGCGGTGACGATCAGCGTTGCGACCTCGTCGCTCAGGTGCTCCGGCACCCGCACCAGCGTGTTGATGTGATTGACCGCGTACTGCGCGAAGCCGCCGTCGGTGGTGAAGCCGTTCGCGCGATGCCCCTTGTTGAACTCGCCGTAGTTCAGCCCGTAGTTGAGGCACGACGTGTACATGCCCTGCCGGCACCGCTCGCAGCGCCCGCACCCCGCGTGAATCTCGACGGCGACGCGCTCGCCCACGACAAATTCGTCGACCGTGGGACCGACCTCGACAATCGTGCCCATGTACTCATGACCGGGCGTGAAGTTCCTGTTGAACGGCGGCTCGCCGCCGACCACCGCCGGGGGCCCGTGGCTGATCACCTCGAGGTCGGTCGCGCAGATGGCGGTGGCATCGACGCGGACGAGCACCTCGGCAACGCCCGGACTCGGGACCGGCTTGCTGACCAGACTCAATTGGCCGGGATCGCCGAGCACCCACGCCTTCATCGTCTTCATGGATATGCGCGCTCTATCATCCGTTTTTCGGGGCCGGAAGGCACCTGGGCCGGTTCCGCCAGTATTGCCAAGGTGTATATAATCTTGGCCCTCACAGAATTAGCGTGGTTACCAGAAGGAGGCTCTGATGAAACTCGGGCGATTGGTCCGTCTGACCGTCGCGATGCTGGCGCTGCCGCTCCTCGCTTACGCGCAGGACGCAACGCTGAGCGGGACCATCAAGGACAACACCGGCGGCGTTCTGCCAGGCGTCACCGTCACCGCGACCAACGAGGCCTCGGGCATCACCTTCACCAGCGTCACCGACGAACGCGGGGCCTATCGCATCCCCGTCCGCGCGGGTACGTACAAGATCACCGCGGAACTCGCAGGATTCACCACCGTGACGCGCCCCGGCATCGAGATGCTCCTCGGACGCCAGGTCGAACTCGATTTGAGCTTGCAGGTATCCTCGCTGCAGGAAACGGTAACCGTCACCGGGGAAGCCCCTCTTCTCGACACGGCCTCGTCTACCATCGCCAGCAATATCGACCCGCGGCAGATGCAGGACATCCCGATCAACGGGCGCAACTGGATGGACTTGACGATGCTGTCGGCCGGCTCGCGGAGCAACGCGTCGAGCGAGGTGCCGCAGGATCGCCAGGGCTTCTTCCAGACCAACGTCGACGGCCAGTCAGTGACGCTGACGGTCTGCTGCGCGCAGAACCAGCCGCGCTACAGCCGTGACTCGATCGCCGAGTTCCAGCTCACGACGAACCGTTTCGACGCGACGCAGGGCCGCACGATGGGCATGATGGTCAACGCCATCACCAAGTCGGGCACCAACAACTTCGCGGGGACGTTCGGCGGCTACTTCCGCCGCGACAGCTGGAACGCCGCGGACTTCATTCAGAAGAGGGTGCTGCCTTATAAAGATACGCAGGTGAGCGGCACGGTCGGCGGCCCGATCGTGAAGGACCGCGTCCACTTCTTCGGGAACTACGAGTACGAGCGCAACCCACAGACATTCACCTTCGGCGGCCTGAACGGGCCGTTCCCGACCGCGGGACCGAACATCAACCTCAACCTGGTGTCGACGAACTCGCTGCAGCAGGGCGGCGCCAAGGTGGACGTGCAGGTCAACCCGAAGAACCGGCTGACCGGCCGCTACAGCCACTACAAGTTCGACCAGCCGATCCAGAACGTCAATGCGCTCAATACGACCAACCCGTCCAACGCCACGGCGAACAATCGCTTCGTCGATCAGTACTTCGGCACCTACACGATGGTGCTGAGCAACAACACCATCAACGAGTTCAAGGGTGGCCTGGCGTCGAACTACTACACGCTCGAACCGAAGGGCGGATGGGGCACCACCGGCAACCGGCGGCCGCCTGGCACAGCGCCGATTCTGGTTGGCGTGTTCAGCGGACGTGAAATCCAGGGTGGCCAGCCCGGTATCAGTTTCTCGGGGTATACGATGGGCCCCCCGACGAACACGCCGCAGCGCACCGGCGAGCACAACTTCCAGTTCCGCGACGACTTCACGACCGCCTACAATCTTGGCGGGCGCCACGACGTGAAGATGGGCGGCGACTTCATCAAGTACACGATGTCGCAGGGGTGGTGCAACGTCTGCGACGGCCTGTTCACCTCGACATCGCGGCCACCAGCCAACTTCGAAACGCTCATCCCCGACTACCTGGACGCGTCCACCTGGAACTGGACCGCGATGTCGCCGCTGTTCCGCGACTACAACGTCACGATCGGCAACATGTCGTATTCGGTGCACCGCCAGATCTACGCGGCGTGGTACCAGGACGACTGGAAGATCGGCAACAAGCTGACGGCCAACATGGGCCTCCGCTACGACCTCGACCACGGCGCGCAGGGCGAGTGGGTGAAGTTCCAGCCATGGCTGTCAGGCAAGCGTCCCACCGACAAGAACAACCTCGCGCCGCGTCTCGGCTTCGCCTACCAGGTCAACGACAAGTCCGTCATCCGCGGCGGCTGGGGACTGTTCTTCACCGAGCTCGAAGACGACGCCCTGCACCAGACGTACATCCTGACGCAGAACGTGAACATCACGCTGCCGAACAACGGCCGCGCGGACTTCGGCTTGAATCCCTTCGGCGGCCCGGCGCCAACCATGGACCAGATTGTCGCGCGCCGCTGCGACATCGTCGGCCTGCCGTTCAATTCACCGAACTGCTTCCCGCAGTCCATCCGCAACGGATCCGAAATTCCGGTTGGCGACCACCCGGTTTCGTACAGCCAGATGGTCTCGATCGGGATCCAACGGGAGCTGGCGGCCAACACCGCACTGGATACCAACATCGTATGGACCGGCGGCCGCGAGGAAGAGCGGCGTCAGAACCTGAACAGCTCGATCAACCCGGCGACGGGCGCCAACTACACGGCCACGGGCGCAGCGACCGATGTTGCGCACCTGCCGTTCCCGTCGTGGGGTCCGATTGCGGGCGAGATCATGAACGGCCGTTCGAACTACTACGGCTGGGAGAACACCTTCACGAAGCGGTTCAGCAACCGCTGGCAGGCGAACGCGACGTACACGTTGGGGTGGACCAAGGACGACGGCGCCATCGGCGACATCACTGGCCCCTACATCGTGACGCTCGACCCGTCGGCCAACATCCCCACGAAGCTGGCCCCGTACAGCGGCACGGTCGCACCCGACATGGCGCCGATCTATCAGCTCGGGGCGAACGATCAGCGGCACCGCGCGACGTTCAACGGCATCTGGGACATGGGCAAGGGCGTGCAGCTGAGCGGACTCTACTTTTTCGGCTCGGGCCAGCGCTATTCGACCACCTGGGGCAGCGACCTCCGCAACACCGGCGGCGCCAGCTACCAGATCCTGACGCCGGCGGGCACCACGGCTGAATCGCTCGGCGCGCTGTGCGGCTGCACGGTGAAGGGGCAGACCTATAACGGTCAGTTCCTGCTCGATCGCACGCAGCTGGTCGGAAAGCCGATTCATCGCATCGACATGCGCCTGCAGAAGCGCATTTCGCTCGGCGGCCGCCGCAACATCGACGGCCTGTTTGAAGTGTTCAACCTCTTCAACCATGCCAACTACGGGTCGTACACGACGACCTTCAGCAACGCGGCCAACTACGGCAAGCCGTCGGGCAACCTGGCAACGGCGTACCAGCCGCGCATTCTGCAGCTCGGGTTCCACATCGGCTTCTAGCCGATCACTCGGGGCGGGTGTGAAGACCCGCCCCTGCATCGACAACATGGGCGCGCCGGTTATGATCGGCGCGCCCTTTCTATTCCTGCCCTGTGACCATAGAAGAATTTGGACGTGAGCTTCGAGCGGGCAAGATTACCGCGCTCGATTTCACTGACACCTGTCTGCGGCGCATCGAAGAGCTGCAGCCGCGGCTCAATGCATTCATCCGCGTGATGGCCGACGAGGCTCGGCGTGAGGCGGACACGGCCGACCGCGAGCTGGCTTCGGGGATCGATCGCGGGCCGCTGCACGGCGTGCCCATCGCGGTCAAGGACCTGATCGACATCAAGGGCGTGCCGACCACCGCCGCGTCGCGAGTGCGCGACGGGCACGTGGCGGCGGCGGACGCGCCCGTCATCACGAACCTGCGGCAGGCGGGCGCCGTGCTGATCGGCAAGACCAACCTCGACGAGTTCGCCTTCGGCACGACGAGCGAGAACTCGGCGTTCGGTCCGGTCCGCCATCCGATCGATCCGGCGCGATCGCCCGGAGGGTCGAGCGGCGGGTCCGCGGTCGCCGTGGCGACGGGCATGGCGCTCGCCGCGCTCGGCACCGACACCGGCGGCTCCATCCGTATTCCCGCCGCCGCCTGCGGCACGTGCGGCCTCAAGCCGTCGCTCGGCGAGATCTCGACCGCCGGGGTCGTGCCGCTCTCGCGGACGTTCGACCATGTCGGCCCGTTCGCGCGGACGGTTCACGATGCGCGGCTCGTCTACCGCGTGTTGGCGGGCGCGACGGGCGCGGACCGTTCAACGCCCGTCAAGGGCCTGCGCCTGGCCATCCCGCGCGGGTACCTCTGCGACCTTCTCGACAGCGACGTGAGCGCCCTGTTCGACGAGGCGCTGGCGGCGTTGCGCGGCGCCGGCTCGCGCATCACGGAGGTGACGATTCCGCACGCGTCGAGCACGCCGGCCGTCTACGTCCACATCCATTCGTCAGAGGGCGCGACGTATCACGCGCGGACGCTCGACACGCACGCGGACCGCTACACGCCTGTCGTCCGCCGGCGGCTGGAGGTCGGCCGGTACGTGCTGGCGCAGGACTACGTGCGGGCGATGGAAGGACGCGAGGTGCTGCGCGTCGAGGTGGACGCCGCGCTCGCCGATTGCGACGCGCTGCTGCTGCCGGCGCTGCCGATTCCGGCGCCCCCCATCGGCGCGGACACCGTCATCGTCAACGGCGCCCCGGAACCGGTGCGCGCGCTGATGCTGCGCGAGACGCAGCTGTTCAACGTCACCGGCCACCCGGCGATCTCGATCCCCTGCGGCGTCACGTCACAGGGCCTGCCGGTGGGACTGCAGATCGTCGGCCATCGCGACCAGACCGACGCGCTGCTCTCCGTGGGTCTCACCGTTGAGAAGACCCTTGCCTGGAACGCAGCCTCAGTTTGAAGTCGCTCGCGGCATGTTCGTCACGTTCGC
>Ga0070698_100003211_pt1 | contig 18007 bp, 16 predicted proteins | sample KBSK1502metaG_FD_65477 | JGI IMG/M metagenome (GOLD analysis project Ga0070698, IMG submission 65477) | Corn, switchgrass and miscanthus rhizosphere microbial communities from Kellogg Biological Station, Michigan, USA - KBS K1-50-2 metaG | ecosystem: Host-associated > Plants > Roots >...
GGCTGGAATATTTACTGGACAAATCTATTCATGGGTGGATTGCTGATAATTTATACGATCAGCGGCGGAGCAAAAGCAGTTGCTTACACACAACAACTACAACTGATCATAATTTTTACAGGAATGTTTTTAGCTGCATATATGGTTGTACACATGCTGCCAAAAGGAGTTGGCTTTATTGATTCTTTGCAAGTAAGCGGAAAATTAGGAAGATTAAATGTTATTACCACCGGTTTTGAAAAAGGAAATGGATTTGATTGGGGAGACAAATACAATATATGGAGCGGTATTATTGGAGGATTTTTTCTTGCCCTATCTTATTTCGGCACTGATCAAAGCCAGGTGGGTCGTTATCTTACTGCAAAGTCATTAACTGAAAGCCGTATTGGATTATTAATGAATGGTATTGTAAAAGTGCCAATGCAATTTGCAATACTACTGATCGGTGCTTTGGTATTCACTTTTTATCAGTTCAATAATGCTCCTTTGTTTTTTAACCAGGCTCAATTAAATAAATTAGAAAACACTTCATACAAAGACTCACTTTCCATTGCGCAAAAAACTTATGACGGTTTAGCAGAGCAGAAAAAAAATACGGTTGCCTTATTTGCAGATGCAAATACCGGAATAGAAAAGGATCAAAAAGCAGTTGAGCTCAGTGATCTCCAGCATCAATCAGATAGTATTCGAAAAAAAGTAAGAGGTTGGATGCAAACGGCGAAAGTGGAAGGTGATACCAGCGATACGAATTATATCTTTCTTCGGTTTGTAGTTGATAACCTGCCTGTGGGAATGGTGGGTCTGCTGATCGCTATAATTTTTCTTGCATCATGGGGGAGTATTGCAGCTGCTATCAATTCACTTGCTTCGAGTACTATGGTTGATTTTCACCGGCGGTTTTCAAAAAAAGAAATTTCTAATGAGGCTGAATACCGGATGTCGAAGCGATATACACTTTTATGGGGAATCTTTTGTGTGGTCGTCGCCATGTATTCTTATAACATCGGGAACAGTCTTATTGAAACAGTAAATGAGCTGGGGTCAATTTTTTATGGACCTATTCTAGGAGTTTTTCTTGTCGCTTTATTTTTCAAAAAGATCACAAACGGTAATGCTGTATTCTATGCAACGCTTCTAACACAATTATTGATCTTTTCAATTTACATCCCTGCTAAATTAAAATTGATAGGATTAGGGTTTCTCTGGCTAAATCCTATCGGTGCCTTTGGAGTTATCATTTTTTCGATTCTTCTTAACTCAGTAATGCAGAAAAGAAAAATCCCGCTATAAGCGGGATTCGTAAAAATATTCCTTAATAAATTATTTCATTTCTTTCTGCAGCTTTTCATTTAAAGCTACATAATCATCATTCTTTGCTTTTTTAGCGATCTCAATTGATTTATTTGAAGTGGCTAATGCATCGGATTTTTTACCAAGCATTTTTTGTGCACGGGCTTTTTGATACAGCACCCAAAATGCTTCAGGATTTTGCGCATAAGCTTTATCCAGCCATTCAACAGCTTTGTTCAGATCTTTCCCATTATCGATATAATAAAGCGCTGCATTAAAATAGGGCCTGTTATCATTTTCCATTGAACCTTTGATCTGTTCCATTACCTTGCTGTCAACATCAGAAGTTACTTCAAAACTGGCATAAACATTATCCCATGCCAGACCAACAATACAACTATTGCTTTTGATATTATCAATATTGATCATCATTGTTTCAATAGAAAAAGGAAGGGTTTCAGGTTTCGCTTTTACTCTCACTACATCCTGGTCTTGTTTATAAGCAGCGGGACTTGTTACGTCTAGTTGTTTTGTAATGATAAATGTCCATTCAGTTTCACCGGGGATAGTAAGCAAACCATATTTACCGGCTGCGACTTTTTTACCACCGATCATTACATCTTCACCAAAAGTGACAGTAGTTGCATTATTTGCGCCGGTCCTCCATACTTTTCCGTAAGGAACAAGATCACCAAAGATCTTACGACCCTTTACTCCCGGACGGGAATATGAAATTTCAATGCTTGATAAAGCAAAGTTCTGCTTAATGTTCGCAGTTGGACTCGGTTGAGGAGTGTTTAATTGCTGGGCTTCACTTGAAAAAAATATATAGGAAGCAGCGGCTAATAAAAAGAATTTTTTCATGATGTCAAATAGTTTAGGACGACAAAGGTAGGGGAATAGATGATAGAGGATAATTTTTTAGATGATAGTTCTAAAAGTCACAACTATCATCTATCAACTGTCAGTTATCATCTTATTTTTGGTCAACAGCTATAGAAATGGTGGTCTTGGACCTTCTTCCTTTCTTTTTCCATTTCGGGCCTTCTTTCAGCAGGCGTTTTGCCTCTTCATCACATTCTTTGCATTGTGATGATTTTGTTACTTTAATATTTGTGGGGTTGCCGTTTTTATCTACATCAAAACTGAGTTCAACATTGCTGAGTGTGTTTTTTTTCCTGATGGTTTCAGGTATTTGAATATTGTTTGCTACATAAGTATTAAAATTTCCCCACCCATCTTCGGGTTCTTCGAGCTCAGCCGTATCTTTTTTTATAACATTACTTACAAACAGCCTGTTTGAATCAAGTATTTTGAGTCTTCCATAATAATCTTCTTTTAATGTCAGGTTTTTAAATTGACTGGATGGAACAATCCTATAATTATTTGATTCAAATCCAAGCGATCTGATCTGGACATTCAAAACACTATCGCTTGAAACAAGATTGAAATTACCCCTGATGTCAGTATATGTGCCAACTTTATCATCGGTGTTCGTAACATTTGCAAAAGGCACTGGGTTGTTCTGTGCATCTACTACACGATAATTATATTTATGATTTAAATTGCCTGAATTTTTATAATAATCATAAGAAAGAGCACTTTCGGCAAATTTTTGATTCTTTGCAAAAGTTTGATTCGGTGCAACAGCGGCTTTAGCTTTGTCGTCATTTGCATTTTTGAATTTGGAAGTATCATTGGCATTTTTGTCTAATGAGCTTTCCACTAATCTATCAATTACTCCCAAAGCACCTGTAGTTACGACTGAGTCGGCAACTCGTAAATCTTTTTTTTCTTCTTCGCCTCTTTTGCCTTCCTTAGCTAAAACGCCGGCAGAAATATTTAAGGTGTCAGATTTAATATCTCCATTGGAAACTGTCGCACTCCAGGTAGCCACATTATTTTGATTTTGCTTGGTTGAAATTGTGTCTGGCTTAATATCTAAATAACTTGGGTGGTTTCCCAAGGTTGTCGGTGCAGTCTGGGCCTGAGGATTTCCTTCATTGTTATTTGTATCTGTATTCGCTTTTTGTTTTTCTTCCTTATTAACTATAGCGATCGGGCTATCTTGTTTATTATCGAAAATTATTTGCTGAAAAAATAAACCAATTCCTATAATGATAATAATAGCCGCAGCAACTCTTAACCATGGATATCTCTTTTTTATTGAAACAACGGGAGCAAGGGCAATTACCCTTTTATCAAGTCGTTCTTTCAACGTATTCAGATCAGCATTAACTGTCGTTGTGTTCTTACAACCTTCTAATGCATCTGCAAGAAATGGATCATCCATCGCAGCCTTTTCCATTGCATGCATTTCCGAGGGACTAAGCTTACCTGTCCAATATTTTTCAATGTCGGCTGCTGTAAAATTTGTTATGTCGTTATTTTCTGCCACCCTTTAATTTGAGTTTCAATATTTCTAAATTTTTATTCTCTTTTGCCTATTGCCAATTGTTCATTGCCTGTTATCAATCTCTTCTTTCTTTTCCAATCCTGATTTTTCCATACACAGCTTCAAATTTCTTCTTCCATTTTGAATTAAACTGCGTACATGGTTCCATTCATGCCCTGTGATTTCAACTATTTCATTATAACACTTGCCTTCAAGGTAAAACAGTTTTATCATCATTTTTTGATCATCAGAAAGAGAGGCAATGCATTTTTCCAGTTTTTGAAAATTCTCCTCTTTTTCCATCACGCCATTCAGATGCACATCTTCTTCATTTTGCATAAGTAATGACGGAAGTTCTACTGTTTTTAAATTCTTCGGTGTTCTTAACTGCATCAGGCAATGATTTTTTGCTACCTGGTGCAGCCAACCTCTGAAATTCTCTACTTTATGCTTTTTCAATTTTGATACCAGTTCTTCAAATATCTGCATTACTGCATCCTGCGCTTGCTCTGGCTCTTTCAAATATTTCAGGCACACACCATATACTAATTCCATATATCTCTGGTATAATTCTCCCAATACCCCAAGATCTCCTGATTGCCGGTATGCAGCTACCAGTTCAGTATCGCTTTGGTTAGTTGATGATATGTTTTTCAAAAAAGCCAATAGAATAAAATTAACAAGAAAAATTTTGTAAAGGATTATGTAATTGTGAAAATACTTTCATCCCATTAATAACGCTGTTTGTTATGAAACGATTGGCTGATCGTGAGACTATTTTTTTGCCCCAGCCTTCCGGCCCACCAGGTCAGTAACTTGATCAAAACATCTTAAAAATAAAAGTCATGAAACAACTAAATCTGCAAAAAAAATGGCTGGTGCCTTTAACGGTATTCTGCATCAGCGCAGTAACCATCTTTATTAGCTCATTCAGCAGTAACAAAATAAAAAAAGATGTAGTGAGGTGTTGCAGCAATCCCGCCCCGCATCATGTTTGTGTAATGAAGACAATTCTTGGAATTGATACCAGTGATGATGGAAAAAAGTTAAGCAGTTTTGTTACCAGCCCAATAGTACAGGAAGCGTTAAAAAAAGGCATGGATTGGATCGGTAAAGCACAAGCTGAGGATGGGGGCTGGGGTGCCGGGAGTCATTATGCACAAAATGTGAAAGACCCTCATGCCGTGTCATCTGATCCTGCAACCACTTCACTGGTGAGCATGTCGCTGTTGCGGAATGATAATACACTGATGAAAGGAAAATACGCAGAGAATTTAAAAAAAGGGATGGAGTTCTTATTAAAAGCAGTTGAAAATTGCCCGGCGAACCAGGTGGCAATTACTACGCTTACCAATACACAACCACAGATCAAATTAGGAAAAAATGTTGATGTGATCTTAACCGCCCAGTTCTTTACTAACCTGCTTCGTTATGAACTTAATGATGAGGCATTGAAGAAAAGAATTGAAAAGGCATTGGATATATGTATTGCGAAAATTCAGCAAACACAAAACGCCAATGGAGCATGGGCTGATGGGGGGTGGGCGCCTGTATTACAATCTGCACTTGCAAACAATGCATTAGAAAGCGCAGATGATGTAGGTAGAAAAGTTGATACAAGTGCATTGCGCCGGAGTCGTGAATATCAAAAATTTAATTTCAATGCTGATACAAAATCAGCAATAACAGGTGATGCGGCTGGAGTAATGTTGTATTCAATTTCAAGCACGGCAAGGGCCAGCGCTAAAGATGCGCAAAAAGCTGAAGTGGTGATTACTCAGGCAAAAAAAGCAGGAAAGCTTGCAAAAGATGCCAAAGTAACTGAAGAGAATCTTGTAGTTGCTGGTTATGGTACATCAGAATCTAAGAACCTGGCAACGGCTTATAAAGTTAATGACGCGGCAAAAAGTGAGGCTGTTAAGGGTGAAGTGATGTCAGGTTTTGGTAACAATGGCGGAGAAGAATTTTTAAGCTTTTTAATGACTGGTGAAAGCATGCTGATGCAAGGTGGCGATAGCTGGAAAAAATGGTATGATATGATGAGTGGAAAATTAGTGAACATACAAAACCAGGATGGAAGCTGGAATGGTCATCATTGTATAACCAGCCCGGTTTTCTGTACTGCTACTTGTTTACTGATACTTTCAATTCATAATGATATGCAGTTTTCAATGCAGTCAATTCAAAGATAAATTAAGAGAAGGCCGGAGTTTCGTGGTTATTTGAATAACGGCGATCCAGTCTTCATTTAATCCACTTATGAATTCACAAAAAGTCAATATCGAATTTAAAGGCAAACAAGGAAAAGTGACAGTAAGATTATTTAGTTTGGATTATAAGCTGATCAATGCAAAGGAGTATGAAGCTACGAACGGGATCAACAGGATCAGCTTTTTTATTAATCCCCAATTGTCTTCAGGTATGTATATCATTCAGCTTTTTGATGAAAAGAATTATCCGGTGAAGACAGAAAGATTGGTAATTCAATAAACTCCTGTATATGTCTAAAAAATTCCAACTGCAAATACCAGAGCCCTGCCATGAGAACTGGGATAAAATGACTCCTGTTGACAAAGGTCGTTTCTGTGACTCATGTCAGAAAGCTGTGGTTGATTTTACGGGTATGAGTGATGCACAGCTCGTTGCTTTTTTTAAAAAACCTTCAACTGGTTCTGTTTGTGGCCGGTTTTTTAATGATCAGTTGGATCGAGATTTTGAAATGCCACGCAAAAGACTTCCCTGGCTAAAATATTTTTTTCAATTTACAATTCCTGTTTTTTTAACTACATTAAAAACACAAGCACAAGAAAACAAACTTTTAAAAACGAAATTGATCCCCGAAACATCCGTTACATGTACCAGTGAAGTTGTTATAGCAGGAAATGTTTTTTATCCTAGGGAATCAAAAAATATGATTGGGATTGTAACAGACGAAAATGGAATGGGAGTTCCTTATGCCTCCGTTTTTTTAAAGGGCACGAATAGAGGGACAACTTGTGATAGTTCGGGGTCTTTTAAAATTGAAGTTCCCATAAGTGAAAAGAAAATAACATTCATAGCATCCTGTGTTGGCTATTTAGAAAAAGAAAAAGAAATTAATAACCGGAAAAATGATTTTGTTGAAATTAAGTTAACTACAAATGCTGCTTTGAATGGTGAAGTTGTGATAACTACAAGTGGGAATATTAAGTTGGGTGGCGCTATGCGAGTAGTTAGGGTCAAAAGATCATATGTGGAACGGGTAAAAAACTATTTCGTAAATGATTCTATTAATATTTTCCCGAACCCCGCAAAAGCGGGTAATGAAATCAAAATTGAATGGAGAAAATCTGAAGCTGGAGACCTTAATATTGATCTATATGACTTAAAAGGGCAATTTATCCAATCTACACCTGCAAGCATCGGATCTGAAAATAATGTTTTTACTTATCATCTGCCTTTAGTTACCCCGGGAACATATTTTCTCAGGCTTACAAATAAAAGAACCGGGAAAAAAAATGCTGAAAAGATCATCATTCAATAATATTTAGGAGAATTCATTTTTATTGTAGATTCATGGCATAAAAACTTTCTATGCCAGCCAAAGTCGATTGGCCCAAAGCCATACAACCGCTTTTAAAAAAGTATAAAAATGAAAAACACCCATTGGACTATGAAAATATTTACCAGTTAGTAGTAATGGTTGTTTTATCTGCCCAAGACTCTGATAGAAACATTAACTCGATCGCTCCAAAACTATTTGAAGCATACCCTGACATGAAAGCATTGTCAAGGGCTACTGAAGAAACATTATTTCCTTTTATTAGTAAAGTGAGAAATTTTGGTAATAAAGCTAAATGGTTGATAGAAATTGCAAAGACTATCAAAGAAGATAAAAATATTCCTCAAACCCATGAAGGTCTTACATCATTAAAAGGGATTGGTAGCAAATCGGCTAATGTTATTTTGCGTGAATCCGATCAGCCGGCAGAAGGGGTGATCGTTGATCTGCATGTGGTTCGTGTTGCACCTAGACTTGGGATCGCAACCGGGGAAGATCCAAAAAAAATTGAAAAGCAAATAAAGGAAACACTTCCGCAAAAGGATTGGGATGCAGGCATGGCCATGTCTTTTTTGGGAAGAGAAATATGCAGACCCAAAGAGCCTAAATGTGAAATTTGTTTAATGACTCCAGTTTGCAATTATTATAATACGGTAATAAAGAAGCTGCCAAAAAAATAGAGACTTAGTCAAATAATTTTCCTGAAATAGAAAAGTTCATTGAACAATAGAATGAGCATAGTGTTATAAATTGCTGTAAAATTAAAACCATGTCAAAGAAGATCATAACAGTTTTTGGCGCCACCGGCGCACAAGGAGGCGGATTAGTCCGTGCAATCCTTCATGATAAGCATAGCGAATTTGCAGTTCGTGCTGTTACACGAGATCCGGATTCAGAACATGCAAATACTCTTAGAGAAATGGGTGCTGAAGTTGTTGTTGCTGATATTGATGATGCAGAAACTGTGCAGGCTGCAATGAATGGGGCTTATGGTGCATTTTGCGTAACTTTTTTCTGGGCACACTTTTCTCCCGAAAAAGAATTGGCAGAAGCAAAGATCATGGCTGATGCTGCAAAAAATGCCGGCTTGAAACATGTAATATGGTCAACGCTGGAAGACACACGCCACTATATTCCGCTTACAGATAACCGCATGCCAACATTGCAGGGAAAATATAAAGTGCCGCACTTTGATGCGAAAGGAGAAGCTGATCATTATTTTATTGATGCTGGTGTACCAACTACTTTTTTATATGCTTCTTTTTATTGGGAAAATTTGATCTATTTCGGGGCCGGACCTAAACGCGGTGAGGATGGAGTGTTAGCCATTACTTTCCCTATGGGCAATAAAAAACTTTCAGGTATTGGATCTTCTGATATAGGCAAATGTGCATATGGCATTTTTAAAAAAGGAACATCTCTTGTAGGAAAAAGGATTGGTGTAGCAGGTGATGAACCTACTTGCAACGATATGGCGGCATCATTATCAAAAGCGTTAGGTGAAGAAGTAAGGTATAATAATGTGCCACCGGATGTGTACAGGAGTTTTGGATTTCCGGGTGCAGATGAATTGGGAAATATGTTCCAGTTTTATCATGATTTTGAAGAGGTGTGTGTATCTACACGCCATGTGCCATATTCAAGAGAGTTGGATCCGGGATTACAAAATTTTGATACATGGCTTACGCATAATGCAAAGAAAATTCCAATTAATTAAGTTGATTGATAAAATGGAAAAGCCTCAATAATTCATTGAGGCTTTTTTATTTTGTAAGCGGTCGTCAATTAAAACAATCTTTCCTGCGGAGGTCTTATTCCCTGGAGGCGGATATAAATGGTAGTTTGTCCGCGGTGATGGGCCTGATGTTCTATTGCTTTATTTATTAGTGCATATCTTGTTTCCTCATATCCGCCGAACGGCAATTTCTTTTTTTCGCCCCATTTGGTGATGTCGCTGCTTTTTGCTGCACTAATTGCATAATCATAACTCGTCGTTACATAATACATAACGGAGTCTTTAGTCTGAGCACTGACTCTTTGTTCAAGGTCTTGCGGGAAAGAAGGAGCTTTTTGATCTGTTGCCAATGACATAAAGAATACATTCGCACTAGCCAAATGCAGCATTTGTTGTGAGAAACTACGGATGCTGTCCACGGCTTTAAATGAATATTTATTGGCCGGCATCGTATTCAGGTAATCAATGGTATACGCTTTTGACCTTTCCCATTCTTTTACTAATTGTGCTTTGATATCATCAGCACTTAATGATTGAGCTTTGATGTTAGTAGAAGCTATTGTAAAAATAAATGACAGAAATAGGACTGTCTTCAACATAGTTTTTTTCATAATTTTTTTTTTGGACAGGCAATTTAGTGAAAAAGTCAATGGGTTTTACTTTAATTGCAAAAGGACAAAATTTCCTGCCTCGTTCGCTTTTAAAGAAAAATTTCGACCGGGTTCCACCCATACATAATGAGAAGGTTTTAAAATCCGATGCTGTGTTATTCCATTTATTTTATAATCGATAACAGATACCGTTTGACTTATTATAAGATAACCCTTCGGAGATGCGGATAATTCCAAATTATTACCTGTTATCATATCAATGGAATAGCCGTTTACCTGCTGTTCATTGAATAATAATTTTAAAAAGGGATTTTGTAAGACTGGTATATTCTTTTCGTATTTCGTACCGGTAAGTTCAATGTCCATTACATGAAACCATGTGGTGTCTTCATTCCACACACGGTGAAGACGGGGAGTGTTCATACTATCATAGGAAACAATGCCGGCAACATTTGCTCCTTTTTGGGGTTGTTTACCCATCAGCTGCGAACTTACATTTGTGTTTGCAAGAATTATAAAAACAGAAGGTGTATTGTGTAAATGATATAGTGTCGTATCTTTTGGCGGCAGGTAAACATCAAGAATACGGATAGACTCGTTTTCAAAAACATTATGATGTCGTGGTTCATCTCTTACCTGAATTTGCGCAGATGCACCGAAACTGTAAAGAACAATAAGTATTGTAAATAAATTTTTTACCATAGCTTAAAGATAATTTTTCTTTGGAAAGGCAACATAAGTATTAGAAACTTGCTTTGAAAAATTTGAAATAATCAAATATATGATACCAGTAAAAGGATATGCCGCTTCAAGTCCGACTGCTCTATTAGCTCCATTTAATTTTGAAAGAAGAGATCTTAGAGAACATGATGTGTTAGTTGATATTTTATTTTCGGGAGTTTGCCATTCTGATCTGCACCAGGTAAGAGATGAATGGGGTGGTTCTATTTACCCAATGGTACCGGGACACGAAATTGTAGGCAAGGTTTTAATGACCGGGAACCATGTAAAAAAATTTAAAATTGGCGATACTGCTGGTGTTGGTGTAATGATAGATAGTTGCAGGCAGTGCATGCCCTGTAACAATTTCATGGAGCAATATTGTGCAGAAGGAATGACGGGGACTTATAATAATTATGAAAGAGATAAGATAACATTGGCTCAGGGTGGCTACAGTACACAAATTGTTTGCGATGAAAGATGGGTGTACCATGTTTCTGATAAATTAGATCTTGCAGGTGTAGCTCCTTTGCTCTGCGCAGGAATTACAACTTATTCGCCATTGAAATTTGCTAATGTAAAGCCCGGTGATAAGGTAGCAGTGGCAGGGCTCGGAGGTCTTGGACACATGGCTGTAAAATTTGCTGTTGCAATGGGTGCAGAAGTTACTATGCTCAGTACTTCGCCATCAAAATCAAAAGATGCAAAACAACTCGGTGCTCATCAATTTGTACTAAGCACAGATGCGGAACAGATGAAAAAATATGAAAGTTATTTTAATGTTGTTGTTGATACGGTCAGCGCTGACCATGATTATGAGATCTATCTGAAGCTGCTTGATCTCCATGGAAAATTATTAGTTGTTGGTTTACCCAAAGAAGAACCACATGTAAATCCATTTGAGCTAATTAAAAACAGAAGAAGCATTATTGGCTCAATGATCGGCGGTACGGTTGAAACACAGGAGATGCTTGACTTCTGTGCAGAAAAAAATATTGTAGCTGATGTGGAAGTGATATCAATGCAAAAAATCAATGAAGCTTATCAAAGACTTTTGAAAAGTGATGTGAAATACAGGTTTGTAATTGATATAGCAAGCCTGAAATAATTTTCTTAACACACAAAACATAAACTATGCTGATCTTACTAAAAAGAACATTGTTCTTATTCTTAAGCATTTGCTTATTTCTTATTTCTTTTTCCCAATCAGGTAAGGTATTGGAGCAAGAAGTGATCAAAAGCAAGATACTTGGCAGAGATGTTCGCTATTCTCTTTATTTGCCCCCGGATTATTACACTTCGCAGCGTTCTTATCCGATCGTTTATTTATTGCATGGTTTTACTGATGATAATACCGGCTGGTTGCAATTCGGTGAAATAAATCGCTATGCTGATAAAGCAATTCTCAACGGAACAATTCCACCGATGATCATCGCAATGCCAAATGGCGATTCAAGCTTCTATGTTAATTCATTTGATGGAAAAGAAAACTATGAAGATTTTTTTATTAAAGAATTTATGCCTGCAGTAGAGAAAGCTTATAGAGTAAAAGCAGAGAAACGTTACAGGGGAGTGGCTGGCTTGTCAATGGGTGGCTATGGCACTTTGATCTATGCATTAAAGCATCCGGAGCTTTTTGCTGCCTGTGCGCCGCTTAGCGCTGCTGTATGGGAAGACAATGATCTTGTATCAATGCCTGATAATTCCTGGAATAATGTGATCGGCAGAGTTTATGGTATAGGATTAAAAGGAAAAGACCGGCTTACAAAGACCTGGTATGATAATTCACCATTAAAGATCATTGCTGATAAAACCGCGGATGAACTTAAAAAAGTCCGTTACTGGATCGATTGTGGCGACGACGATTTTCTTACTACAGGGAATTCACGTCTTCATATTGTATTGAGTGAAAAAGCCATTCCGCATGAATACAGGGTAAGAGATGGTGCTCATAACTGGACTTATTGGAGAACGGGAATAACAGATGCTCTACAGTTTATTGGTGATAGCTTTCACCAGAAATAATTGAATTTTTTTTTGGTCCCTAACCATATCAAGGCATCTACGATCATTTTATCCTGTATATCATTTCCAAACTGGAATGACAATTCTTTGTTTGTTTTATTATCGTAATCGATATCATTATGCCCCATGTTCACATAAAGCATTTTATATTTTGTATTTGTCCAGGCAACAGGATAATAACCGCTATGCCATATTTCAGATTGCTTAGGTCCATTGCCAAGTGGAAAGCTTGTTGAATCAATTGACAGAAGAATTTTAATATCCGGGTTCATGCGAATATCTTTTTCCCAGCGATACCATTCGTTAGGCGAAGACTTGAATGTCCTTGGTAGATTTTTAGTAGCAGGATGGGTGCTGTCTTCTACACGAAGAATTGCAGAAGTAGGATGCCATGTATTGCTTTTATACTGACCTGATCCGATAAATGTATTGTGATACCAATCCCAGTTCTGCGGAAAATCAGAATTGTTTAACGCAAAACCTGCAAAATGAAAACCAATAAATGCGCCGCCATTATCCATGAACTTTTTAAATGCATCTCTTTGTGTCCGGCTTTCTGGTCTTGTATCCAGAAAGATCACTACCTGGTATTGAGAAAGAAATTTTTCATTTAGATTACTCCAGTTATTCGTTGAATCATAGGAGAAATTATACAAAGCACCCATTTGAGGGAAAAATTTATTCGCTTCATGAACAAAGCTGATATGGGCAAGATCATTTTTAGCGGTATAAAATGCAATTACTTTAAATAACGGGTTCTTATTTTGTGCATCGGCGTTTGCAATAAAACAAAAACAAATGCATAAGATGATTATCCGGTCAAAATATTTTTTTCTTCTTTTCATCTACGTTGTTGATAATATTTTCAAACATCTTGAGTCTTACCACATTTCCCTTTAGGGGGGTTGGGGGTAAAAATTACCGGATCAGCGCACAGGTTCCCTTTTGCCTATAAATTACATCATTAATTCCGATCCCTTCAGCCATCCAAACGACCACTTGTGTCGATTGCGGTTTTCCTTTAAAAATTCCATCCCATCCTTTCGGGTCATCTTTCAGATCAAAGATCAATTGTCCCCAACGATTGTAAACCCTGAAATATTTAAAATCTTTTATCCCTACCGGTATCGGTTTTAAATAGTCATTCAATCCATCCAGGTTAGGAGTAAAGCCTGATGGCACATAAAATTTTACTTCTTTAAATACTTTTACCAATTGCGTATCTACAGTTACACATCCGCCAGCTGTTTCAATAGTAATTGTATAAAGTTTATCGGTCGTTCCGTTAAAAACAGGAATGAGGGTTGAAGAAGAACTTAAAAAAGTCGGAGGGCTCCATTCAACATCAATTCCAAAAGCTCTCGCTTTCAACTGATGCGGATAATTTACGACAGCATACTCAACCGGGTAGGTAATGCCGGGTCTTGGTGTTTCGATAACTACTGTTTTTTCTTCTGTTAATGCAACGCACCCTCTATCATTATAGAGTATAGCCCTGTAATTACCGGATTGATTTGCCCTATAACGAACCTGGTGCTGCCCGGTTATTGGAAAATTATCCCTCAACCACTGGATACTGTCTGTCGGCTGTACAAAAAATACGGCGCTGTCACCAGTGGTGATACAGTATTGTAATTTTCCAACAACACGAAGTGAAGTATCAATTGTTGATGCTTCAACAACGACCGTGTCTTTTGTAGCACAGCCTCCGCCTGCACTGCTTGTTGTAAGAATGTATGTCGTCGTTACAGCCGGCCCTGCCCTGGGGTTGGCGATGTAAGGATCAGAAAGCCCTGTCGGCGGATTCCAACTATAAATCAACCCGGGTTTTGGAATAGCGCCAATAGGAACAGGATTACGATTACATGAAAGCGTATCTTTTCCTGCAACGGCAATAACAGTTAATGAATCTATTAAATGAGCATATAGTGTATCACGGCATCCATATCCATTGTAGGGAACAACCTGAACGGCAATGATAGTACCGACTGGCGGCGGTGGATTAAAAACAATGTTTTGAGTATTTCCCAATGTCTGCGTGAAGTTACTGTTATACCATGTGTAGCTCTCATAGCCAAAAGGTGCAGTTACATTTACAAACGCATCATCAGGACAGTAAGTGGCTCCTACAAACTCGCTGCTGCATTCTGAATTAACATCGATATAAGCATAACCAAAATGGCGGGTAAATGTGCAATCACCCGTTTTAAAAAACAGGCGTATTGTTTTACCTGCGTTGTTATCAAGATTAATACTTACTGCTGACCAGTCTTTGCACCAAACATCCGTGGTGTCTTGTTGCAATGGCGAAACAAAAAAACCAGGAAGTATACTTCCAAACGGAATAAAAGTAAAAGATGAGCAAAGGAGAAGCTGGTTGTCGGACACATTTGTCACTTCGATCTGTAATCTTGGCTGTTGGAATATTTCATGCCCCGGATCCTGGAACACAACTGCATAGTGATATATCAGTGAATAAATATTCTGACCAGCCGGAATAGTAAACTCATAAGAAATACCTTCAGCTTGCCCACCCCCTGTATTATTTCCAAGTCTTATCGAATGCCCGCTTCCATTGGGGCAATTAACAGAGAATCCTCCAAAAGGATCAGTTTCTGCACTTGGAGCCGTATACATTGTATGCTGATTTGCCACAGGCCCGCCGGATTGAGTTAGCATAATATTATTGACACCTCCTGCAGCAGAAACATTACCTACATAACAGGTCCAGTTATTAAAAGTGCCGGTTTCAAAATCAATGTTGGGCGGGCATACTTGTGAAAAAGATTGAAGGGAAACAAGACAAGAAAAGATTACAGGTAGTAAAAAATGTGCATAGGAATGAAATGGGAATTCTTTCCTTATATCATTTCCTCCGGGTATATGCACAAAGTTTAGATTGAATTCTAAAGATAAAACTTACTTAAGAGAAACGGCAGACTTTTCTTACGGGTTGCCAGTAAAAATCTTAGTAATGACTTTATATATAAATCAGAGTTTAAATACCCAATGCCTTTATTTTTATCTGCCCGTTAGGGGCTTACAATCGCATTTTTACTAATTTCGTCAAACAAAAACAAAACAATGAAATTTTTTCTTGCAAGCATAGTTTGTGTTCTAATTGGAAACGGTTTAATTGCTCAAAAAACAGACTCAAAAGTTGCGATACCTGATCCCAATAAAAAGATACAAATAGTGGAAGCTTCATGTGGCGAGTGCCAATTTAAACTGGCAGGCAAAGGATGTGACCTTGCAGTTCGAATAGATGGCAAAGCATATTTTGTAGATGGTACTGCTATAGATTCTCATGGTGATGCTCATGCAAACGATGGTTTTTGCAAAGCAGTAAGAAAAGCTGAGGTACAGGGCGAGGTTGTGAATAACCGGTTCAAGGTTACTTATTTTAAACTGCTAAAAGATCCGGCAAAAAAAGAAACAGATACCAAACAACAAAATTAGCATACCATTATAGGTGAAAATTCTATTCAATTACGCAAATAAGATTTTTAAGTAGAAAAATTAGACCGATAATATAATACTTCCAGCAGATAAAAACCTCTTTTCATTAACTTCGCAGCCCAACATTCAACCTATGCCTGAACATTCTCATCAATTAGCTGCAATTCTTTTTGCAGACATAGTGAACTATACCGCTATGATGCAGGAAGATGAGAATTCGGCGCTGGAAAAGATCACTCGTTTCAGGCATGTGATCGATATCATTGTCGAAGAACTGGAGGGCAAGATCATTCAATATTATGGTGATGGCTGCCTGGTTCTTTTTAACAGCGCAACCGATGCGGTGGAATTTGCCAAGCTTTTACAAACAGATTTTAACGAAGAGCCCAAAGTACCGGTGCGTATCGGCGTTCACATGGGTGATGTGTTGTTAAGAGATGGAAACGTTTTTGGAGATGTAGTGAATATTGCTTCCCGCATTCAGGCATTGGCGCCGGAGGGTGGCATTTATGTTTCTGAAATGGTTTACAGAAATATTGCCAATAAAAAAGGAATGGATTCAGTTTTTATCAAAGAAGAATTTCTAAAGAATGTAAAACAACCAATCAGGATATACGAAGTACTTACGGAATACAGCAAAACTGTCTTTCATACAGGTCCTAATGATGAACAAGTAGCGATCGATGAAAACAGCATTGCAGTTCTGCCATTTGTAAATATGAGCAGTGATAAAGAACAGGAATATTTTAGTGATGGACTTACTGAAGATATCATTACACAGCTTTCAAAAATAAAATCGTTTAAGGTTATCTCCCGTACTTCAGTGATGCAGTACAAGAAAACGCCAAAGTCTATAAGGGAAATTGGAAAAGAACTTGGCGTAGCGACAATTGTCGAGGGAAGTGTTCAGCGTTCACCAACACAGGTTAGGATCACAGCCCAGCTGATCAATGCAGTTACCGATGAACACTTATGGTCGGAATCTTATGACCGGCCTGTTGATGATATATTTACGATCCAAAGAGAAGTTGCCTTAGCAATTGCTTCCGTTTTAAACACAACACTTACAAGAAAAGAGTCACAACAATTAGATTATGTGCCAACAGTGAACCTGCAGGCTTATGATCATTATATGCGGGGAAAATTTCTTGTTGAAAAAAGAAATAAGACCGATCTGTTGGTAGCAAGAGAGCTTTTTCAGCAGGCAGTTGCTAAAGACAGAACATTTGCCGATGCCTATTCGGGTTTAGCAACTACTTATTTGCTTTCCTCTTTTCGCGGATATGAAGACCCGACAAGAATGCTTTGGCTTGCAAAGAAAAATATTGATACAGCACTGGGTCTCGATCCTTCTTCAGGTGAAATACAGGCAACACTTGGCTATTGGTATCATCAGACATTTGACTGGCATGCAGCAGAAATTACTTATCGCCGTGCTATTGATCTGAATGCAAACCAGGCCAATGTGTATTTGTGGTTAGGTATTTTATTAGAAGCAAAAGAAGAAAAAGAAGAAGCATTAAAAATTTACAGCAGAGGTACTGAGCTTAATCCCATGTGGGATTATTTAGTAGAAAACAGGATAAGAGCCCTGGTAAATAATAACCAGGTGGATGAAGCAATTTCGATGCAAAAAGGATTGATCGAAAAAGCATCTGTTGACCGGTCTCTTCAAAAAATGTATTACGAGGATCTTTCCCGGCTACATTGGTTTTTAAATGATAAAAAAGAAGCAATCGCCGCTGCAGAGAGATCAGGGAATAAAGCACTGGTAAAATTTTATAATGACGGCAATTATTCGGTGATGGAAAAAGAAGTAGATAAACATTATAATGATCTTAAAGAAAAAAGCGAATACATTTCACAGGTTTGGATGGGTATTGACTATGCCCGCGCAGGTGCAAGAGAAAAAGCGCTGGATTGTTTTAATAACGCTATTGCTTTAAAAGAAACAGCTATAACATTTCTATTGCTCAGGCATTTTGATTTTCTGAATATCAAATACCTGAGTATGGCGTTAATTACAAGAAAGATCAGGCAGACTATAAATTTTTAGAAGCGTTTAGTGGTATTTGAACTCTCTCTCTTTTATTTCTATCACTTTATTGTCCTGTATTTTTCTTTGACGTATCCAGTTGCCTTTTTTATCGAGATCATAACTATAAGTGTAAGCTGCTTTAAGGCTACCATCTCTTCTAAATTGGGTTTCTGCTATCATATTGTTATTTGCA
>Ga0070698_100003212_pt1 | contig 18006 bp, 13 predicted proteins | sample KBSK1502metaG_FD_65477 | JGI IMG/M metagenome (GOLD analysis project Ga0070698, IMG submission 65477) | Corn, switchgrass and miscanthus rhizosphere microbial communities from Kellogg Biological Station, Michigan, USA - KBS K1-50-2 metaG | ecosystem: Host-associated > Plants > Roots >...
CGGCAGCCGTCGTGACCTCGAGCACATCTATCCAGCGCTGGATATTGTCGCCCTGACTTCGCGCAACGAAGGAACACCGCTAACGTTGATTGAAGCGATGGCTAACGCGCGCCCGGTCATTTCTACGGCTGTTGGCGGTGTTGTTGATCTGCTGGGCGAACCTCTTGCTGGTAGCGATCGGGGCTCATTCCAGGTTTGCCAGCGAGGCATCAGTGTCTCGCCAGACGACGCCCATGGATTTGCGGCCGGCTTGGCGAGATTGGTTGATGACGCCACGCTGCGTCGTGAAACCGGCGCGCGTGGTTTACAATTCGTGACCCGCCAGTATTCGAAGGAGCGGTTGCTCAAGGATATCGAGGCTCTCTACAGGGGATTGCTGCAAGGAAGGCCTGCGCCGTCTCTGTAGGAACGAAATTTTCTTGTCCAGTGGTCTATACGGCTCCAAGGGGCCAGGTTGATCTGATTTGGTTTATAAGGAGTCCTAAATTTTGCGTGTACTCATCACCGGCGGTGCCGGCTTCATAGGTTCTCATCTTGCCGATGCATATTTGCAACGCGGCGACGAGGTTACGGTGATAGACGACCTATCAACCGGAACCATCGACAATATTCAACACCTGAAAAGTAATCCGAAGTTCCACTACACGATCGATTCTGTCCACAACCAGCCGGTAACGGCTGAACTCGTCGACCAGTGTGACGTAGTTGTTCACTTGGCGGCAGCAGTAGGCGTGAAGCTAATCGTTGAGAGTCCGGTGCGCACCATCGAGACGAACGTGCGCGGCACCGAGGTGGTGCTGGCGCTGGCAAACAAGAAACAGAAACGGGTCCTGGTTGCCTCGACGTCGGAAGTGTATGGGCTGAGCGCCGATGTACCGTTTAAGGAAGACGGCAACCTCGTTATGGGTGCGACGACAAAGGGACGTTGGAGCTACGCCTGCTCGAAAGCGATTGACGAGTTTTTGGCACTCGCTTATTGGCGCGAAAAGAAATTGCCCACCACGATCGTCAGACTTTTCAATACCGTAGGGCCGCGACAAACTGGTCGTTACGGCATGGTCATTCCCACCTTTGTGAAACAAGCGCTCGCCGGACGTCCTATTACGGTTTATGGCGACGGCAAGCAGACGCGCTGTTTCGGGTATGTCGGGGATGTTGTCGGCGCTTTGATAAAGTTGATGGACACGACTGATTCAATCGGACAAGTCTTCAACATTGGCTCGACTGAAGAGATTTCAATCCTGCAACTCGCGGAAAAAGTTAAGGGGTTGACTCAGTCGACTTCGGAGATAGTCTTCGTGCCTTACGATGATGCGTACGAGGAAGGATTCGAAGATATGCCGCGTCGCGTGCCTGACACTACGAAAATCAATCAGCTCGTCGGCTTCAAACCGGAGATGACACTCGACGGGATACTGGACACGGTAATCAGTTTTCACCGCGGCCGGCCTGCGTCTTACGACGATTAGTCATGTTTTGAAGTGGTTGAGGAAAACGCCTGCGAGTGTACTAACAAACGCCGGGACTTCCCGTGATCGAACTCTGTTCTTAATATTTGAGCGGTGAAGTCTCTCTCACATTATAGCCGAATCTGTGAACCATTGAGCGGAGTCATTCTCCGGGGCCGCCGGAAGCGCTGACAACTTGATTTGCTCCCCGCTATCGATTAGCTTTCCTCTTACACTGACCAATCGAAAAAGTCCCTAATCTTGCAGTCCTATGCCGTTTAGTTCATTTCATCTTCTGGCTGTAGCCGCGTCAGCGGTGCTGGCCCTTGGGCTAACGCCGGTCGTACAAATTGTGGCGCGCCGGTACGGCATGATTGCCACGCCCAAGACGGACAGATGGCATAAAAAGCCGACGGCAATGTTGGGCGGCGTGGCTATCTGGCTGTCAGTAGTTTTCAGCTATTTTATCTTCATTCGCCCCGCTACCGGTCTGGGATGGCACTTTCCCAGCTCGGCGCTGGACGTTGTCATCGGAGCCAGCACTTTTCTATTCCTGGTTGGACTTGCCGACGATTTTCTAAACACAAAGCCTTACCAGAAACTTATCGGGCAGGTGATGGGTTCGGCTTTCGTGGTTTATTACGGACTGAGTCTGCCCTGGACCGGCTACTCAGCGGTGAACGTCGCGCTGACGATCTTTTGGCTGATCGGGATTACGAACGCCGTAAACCTGCTCGACAACATGGATGGCCTGGCATCGGGCATCGCGGTCATCGCTTCCGGGTTTCTGGCGCTTAGCTTCCTCGCCACTGGCCATGTAATGGCAGCCCTGTTACTCGCCACGTTCGCGGGCGCGCAACTAGGATTTCTGGTTTACAACTCAAGTCCGGCATCGATCTTCATGGGTGACTGCGGGTCGATGTTCATCGGCTTTTTTCTGGCGAGCGCGGCCCTGGTGAATCTCTCAGGCGGGCGATCGAGGAGCCTGGTGCCCGTGCTCGCCGTCCCGATTCTCGTCCTGTTCATACCTATCTTCGACACAACGTTCGTTACCATCCTCAGGAAACTTTCCGGGCGCGCGGCGTCCCAGGGCGGGCGCGATCATACCTCGCACCGGCTTGTTGCTCTCGGAACTTCCGAACGCCACGCCGTCTGGATGCTTTACGGTTTGGCCGCGCTCTCAGGTTTCCTGGCGCTGCTGGTTCAAAGCGTAAAACTTGATGTTAGTCTGGCGGCAATTGCCGGTTTCACTATTCTGCTGACGTTGCTCGGCGTCTACCTGGCTGGCGTCAAGGTGTACGACGAAACTGAGGAAGCTTTAGCGGCGGATGACAATTCTCTCTACGCCTTCCTGATTGATCTCTCTTACAAGCGCCGCATCTTCGAAGTGCTGCTGGATGTGATTCTGATCCTGCTGGCTTATTGGGGCGCTTACGCTGTGAAGTTTGGTGCGCTTTCCGGGAGTACGGCGTGGAAGCTTTTTCTGCGAACGTTGCCGATATTGGTTTTCGTGAAGATGGCGTCGTTTCTGGTAATGGGCGTTTACCGCGGCCTCTGGCGCTACACGGGACTGGATGATTTGATCGTGTTTGCTAAAGCCGTGGTGCTTAGTTCAGTCGTGAGCGTCATGGCGGTGCTGTTTACTTTTCGTTTTGAAGGATTCTCGCGAACCGTCTTTTTGATCGACGGGATTTTAATGTTTATGTTCCTCGCCGGCAGTCGCCTGGCATTTCGGTTATTCCGCCAGGTAATCCCCATAGCGAAGAGCGCCCAGGGTCGGAGAGTTTTGATCTATGGGGCCGGCGACGCGGGTGAGTTGTTGCTTAGAGAACTGCTGAATAATCGTGAACTAATGTATTCGCCCGTCGGGTTTCTTGACGATGATCCGGCCAAGAGCGGGAAACTGATTCACGGCCTGAAGGTTTACGCCGGCAATGGTGATCTAACCTCAGTTTGCCGGCAAAACAAAGTCGATGAAGTGTTGATCTCCAGCAGCAAAATGTTGCCGGAGCGCCTGCAGGAGATTTTGGACTTTTGCCGAGCGCAGGACATCATGGTCAGGCGCATGAGAATCACTATTGAGGATCTGGCAGAACAATGGCGACCGTCAATTCATAAGACGCCGTAAAGCATTGGAGAAGGCTATTCAGTATTTATGCCCGATCAATTAATTGAGTTTAAGGCCAGCCCGCCGGTGAAGGCGTTAATGACGCTGACGGTCGTGGTTGCGTTATTTTCTTCCTGGTTTGTGGTTCGATGGTATATCGGTAATACGATCGCGGAATATTTCCATCCTGAAGACCATCGCCTGGAAACTGCGCAGATGGCAGTGCGCCTCGCGCCAAACGATCCGTTGCCCCACTGGCGACTCGGCAATCTGGCACTGAAGGAGCTTCCGCCCGATCAGATTTCGTTAGTTGTAGCTGAGTATGAGAAAGCGGTCAGCTTGTCACCTCACGACTACAGACTCTGGACGGAATTCGGCGGCGCTCTGGAGCAAGCCGGTGATTTTGATAAAGCGGAAAAGGCACTGCGCGAGGCCGTGAAATTAGCGCCTTCGTACGCCTATCCGCGTTGGTATCTGGGCAACCTTTTGTTGCGAACCGACCGTTACACGGACGGGTTTGCCGAGTTGCAACGAGCGAGTGAAGAAAACGAGCAATTTCAGTCGCAATTATTCAACCTTGCATGGCAGTTAAACAAAGATGACTTCGACGCGCTTCGGGCCGCAGTCGGCAATTCGCGGGAGGTCCGCGCCGCCTTTTCGAAGTATTTGGTTGAACGTGGACGTTACGATGATGGTCTGCGACTTTGGAATACCCTAAGTCCGATGGAAAAAAGAGAAAGCCGTTTTGCCTCCGATCCGATCATAACCAGTCTCGTTAGCACTCAGCATTTTCATCAGGCAATGGAGATCTGGAATGAGGTGGCTCCTGGCCCCGCTTACAACGCCACGTTGGGAAATATTCTGGATGGGGGGTTTGAAAACAATCTGGCCCATGGGCCGGGAGCGGTGTTTGGTTGGCAGGTGCAGTCAAACTCGCAAGTGCAGATCGGAATAGATCCCGCACAGGGTCACAGCGGCAGTCGGAGCTTGCGAGTATATTTTCAGGTTCGCTCACATATAGACACAATCAATGTCTCGCAATTGGTGCCTGTAAACCCTAATACCGAGTATGAACTCGAATGTTATGTGAAGACGGAAAGAATTGAGAGTGCGGAGACTCCGGCAATTCTGGTAGTCAATGCAGCCGACGACGTAACCCTGGTGGGTTCACCGGGAGCGCCTAGTGGAACGAACAACTGGCAACGGGTTTCTCTAGCGTTTAAGACTGGCGAGAAAACTGAAGCTGTGAAGGTAAAGATGGTACGGAATTCATGTTCTGACAGCCCGGTCTGCCCAATCTTTGGGACTGTTTGGTATGACGACTTCAATCTTAAGCCCCGAAAGTGACGCGCTCGTTTCGCCTGAAACGCAGGCGCCCGTCGCAGTCAGCACGGGCTATGTCATTTATCGCATCAGGCATACGCTTGCGAGCCGCTTCGCATTTCTGATGGTCTGTTTGGCGATTATTCTTTCGGCGCTTGCCTACGGCACGGTTCACTATTGGGCGCTTGCGGTTTTTTTTCTCGGTGGCGTCACAATCCTGATTCTATGGCTGATTGACAGCTGGAACCTCGGAACATTTCGTGTCAGCCGAAACGTTTTACAGTTACCGCTGCTTGGAATGTTCTTGCTGGGACTGTTTCAGCTTCTGCCTCTGCGACATCCTGAGGACGTTGGTACCCATTCCATTCCGCTCGTCAGCAGTCTCTCGTTTGACCCCTACTCCACGAGGTTCATTATCGTCCAGATCGCAGCGCTCACAATTTATTTTGCCGCTGTCCTTGTTTTTACTGACACGCCTAAGCGTTTAAGGCTGCTGGTGAGGACAATCGGGGTCTTCGGATTTTTTCTGGCAATCTTCGGACTGACTCAGTCGTTCACAAGTCCGGACAAGATCTACTGGATGCGTGAATTGCCACAGAGCCAGGCCTTTGGTCCGTTTATCAATCGCCATCATTTCGCCGGTTACATGGAATTGGCCCTCGCTCTGCCGCTCGGACTGGTGTTCACGGGGGCAATTGAAAAAGAAAAGAGATTCATTTATATCTTCGCCGCTGGTCTAATGGCGGTGGCCTTAATAATGACCAACTCTCGCGGCGGCATAATTAGCCTTGTCGCAGAACTACTCTTCCTGGTCGCAACCATGGGATTGCGCCGGCATCGTCACAAGAAACGACATGAAGAACGGCCACCTCGTATCAAAAGTGCAGCGATGAAGGCCGGACTGGCCCTGGCGCTGATCGTCGCGTTGTTTGGCGGTGTGGTTTTGTTGGGAGGCGAAGATGCCCTTACCCGGATTGTTGGCACTGTTAATACTGACGATCCAACCACTGGCCGCGCGCATTTCTGGAGCGTCACCGTTGACATAATAAAAACCCATCCATGGATCGGCACCGGCCTGGGTGCGTTTGGAGTGGTTTATACGGGCTATGACTCCCGCAATGGAATGTATCGACTTGAACAAGCCCATAACGATTATCTGCAAGTTCTGTCTGATGGCGGGATCATTGGCGCAGTGATTGGTCTGTTCTTTGTCGTGAATCTCTTTCGGATGGGATTCACCCGGCGAGACTCTCGTGATGAATTCAGGCGAGGTGTGGCCACTGGCGCCATGGCCGGATGTTTTGCGGTTTTGGTTCACAGCTTCTTTGATTTCACGCTACATACGCCTTCCAACGCGCTCTTGTTTCTTGTGTTGGCGGCGTTAGCGACTATGAACGGACGGGTTGAAGATGTGCAGTCGCGACGAAAGAAACGTCCAGGTCGGAGCTTAGACGCAGCAACGCAAAGGATGCCAAGGGCCTCGCTAACGACTTCCCAAACTGACGCCCCCGTTACCAGTGTGTAGTATCATCCCCCGGCATTTATCGAGTTGGTAACTAAAGAAGTAAGAGAGGAAGTGCCTGCAACTTGGCTTCAACCGCTTCGGCCAAATTAGAAACCAGTAAGGAGCACGAGACTGCGCAGGCTTCCTCACTGCCAGGACTCTGTCTTGCGGCGGCTCTAAAACATGGAAAGCAAGACGCGCTTAATCACAAGGTCGGTACCGACTGGATTAATATTTCGGCTGAGACCTTTGTAGAACGCGTACGAAATGTTGCCCTCGGTCTCGCGGACTTCGGAATCAAACCTGGCGACCGCATCGCGCTCCTATCGGAAAATAGGCCCGAATGGTCGATTGCCGATCTTGCCATTCTTAGTTTGGGTGCCATAAACGTTCCCATCTATACAACTCAGGCAGTAGATCAAATCCGCTATATCCTGACTGACTCCGGCACGCGCGCCATTTTCGTGTCCAACAAAAAGTTGTTCAAGCACGCTAAAGAGGCGCTTGCGGGCCTGGATTTCCTTGAGAAGATTATTTTTTTTGATGCGTCGGCCATTGAAGATGTTCAGCGGTGCACAACGCTTGAGACTTTGGAAAAGAGTGGCCTGGAACGGGTGATTAATAAGCCTGCCGCGTTTGGAGCCTATCTCAAGGCGATTAGGCCCGATGACCTGGCAACCATAATTTACACGTCCGGTACGACGGGTGAACCGAAGGGCGTGATGCTGACGCACGCTAACTTTGTATCCAATGTCCTCGCGACCACGGGAGGATTGCCCATTTCATCGACCGACATAGCCTTGTCGGTGCTACCACTTTCACACATTTTTGAACGGACCGGCTTTTACATTTTCTGTTACAGCGGCGTTTCCGTGTATTACACAGCTTCGTTTGATCAAGTCGCAGAGAATCTTCGTGAAGTTAGACCTACGGTGATGACGGCCGTGCCGCGTTTGTTTGAGAAGGTTTACCACAAGATTCTTAAGAAAGGCCTTTCGCAAAAAGGTTGGAAGCGGCGGGTCTTTGTGCGCTCGCTGGATGTCGGGCAACGTTATGCCGAAGCAAAGGACAAAAGGAAACTCATCGGTCCAGCCCTGGCTCTGCAACAAAAGATGGCAAACAAGTTGGTGTTTTCAAAGTGGCGTGAGGGCGTTGGCGGTCGCCTGCGATATTTCGTCTCGGGTGGTGCACCACTTTCACCGGCACTTTCGTACGCCTTCCTCGCCGCTGGAATTCCAATTCTGCAAGGATACGGGGCTACCGAAACATGCATTGTCTCCGCCAATCGTCCTGAGAATAATCAAGTCGGCTCGGTGGGCTTACCCTTTGAGGGAATAGAGGTCAACATTGCTGAAGACGGTGAAATTCTTTTGCGCGGTCCCAATGTTATGCGTGGCTACTACGGCCATCCGGAAGAGACCGCCTCCGTCTTGCAGGATGAATGGTTTGCCACCGGCGACGTAGGTCATGTAGATAAGGAGGGCCATCTTTACATCACCGATCGTAAAAAAGATCTCTTTAAACTTTCAAACGGAAAATATGTAGCGCCGCAACAGATTGAGAGTTTGCTCAAGCAAAGCGAGTTTGTCAGCCAGGTAGTAGTGGTAGGCGCGGGTCGGAAACAGCCCACCGCACTGATCGTTCCTGAGTGGGAAGCAGTCCGGCAAGCGCTATCCGCTGATGGCGAGGAGTTTCCCACCGATCGAGTTGCGCTGGCGAGGTATCCTGCTGCGATTAAGTTGGTTCAAAGTGACGTTGCAATACTTACACGGGAACTTGCCGACTATTTGCGCATTCGTCGGATCGCGCTTCTACCCGACGAATTTACGATCGACCGGGGAGAACTCACACCGACGCTCAAAGTTAAGAGGCGTATCATCGATCAGAAGTTTGGGGATCTGATCGAAGAGCTTTATTCCTAATTGTGATTTGGACTTCCTACCAGGGGATTCCGCGTCTGGATCCTAATTCTCCTCGCACTTCAACTGTGTAAAGGCGAGGCCTTTATACCACTACTCTGGACGACCTTTGCTGACTTGTCCTGGCCAAGAATCGACTCGGCCAAAACCCTCAAATTGATCGGCAACTCAGGAGGGCGACACTCTCCCTTCAGTGGCTGCTTATAGAATGTGAGTAAGGGGATCTCGCAGTAACAAAAATCACAACCAGCGAGGTGATGTTTGACCAGGAAATTGATTTCAGGAGCCAGCGCTTGCTGTTGAAATGACAGTAAGAGATTTGAAGAGGGGCACGCCAGTTTCTTGCGGAATGACTTTAGTTTAGAGGCCTTCATCGGTTTGCCACCTGGTCTTTCGGGAAACCAGGTTAGATATCGGAATTTGGAAAGAATAGTCTCGCTTGAAGGATTGAGGAGAGCAAAGGGGCAATTTTACCCAGAACTCAATCGTAACGAACCCTGTAGCCTTCCTACTTGTTCAAGAACCTAATAGGGCTAATCCCTAAGCGATTCCACAACTTTACCGCACCTGCCCTTAACTTTTGTAGTTTGGAATCAATAACTTGGCGGCAGTGTAAAAACATGTTGCTCATTCATGGGAATGTTGCTAAGATGCTCCCCGTCAAGTCAGAGGGCGCCTGCCCTTTGACGCTCGTTCCAGGGCTAGCCCACCTGATTTCTCAGGATAAATCGGGCAAATTCACAATGATTTAGCCAGCAATAGCCCCCAGGCTATCTCAAGACTCTTTCTCGAAAGACCTCTAATTGCCTTACTAAAAGCTCTTGTCTCCTTTCAAAAGCTGAGATTCGCCTAAGTATCGTTATAGGCGAAGTGCCCACATTATTGAGTTCCCGCCAAGGTGAGATCCCCTAACTCTACCAAACCAAAGAACAAACCTTGTGAAATCTCTAAGTCACGAAGTCGAAAAAGAAGCTGAGTTGGCTCCCGTCAGTCAGGTGCCCCAGACTGCCCGCGCAAAACGCACCGCAGAGCGGATGGCGAAAAGTGGAAAATGGGTCGAGAGCCTTCGCTGCTCGGACGTCAATCGGCTTTGGTCAGAACTGCACCGTATCGTCTCGCACCATCCTCTGGTAAGAGCCTCGAGAAGTGCAGGGCTTTTGGTGGAGGAAGGCGCGACCACCGCCTACACTGATCTTACTCAGGAACTTTTTGTCCAGCTGCTGAGCAAGAACCGTTTTGAGCACTATCTTGAAACGGAGATGACGGACTACGAAATTGAATGCGAGATTGGGCAAATCGAGCTAACCAATCTCCTGACGGCGGAACTGCGCAAACGTCATCCCGAGAGCTATCGTCTCGCCCGCCGCATTTCGACTCTAATCCAATCTAGTTCAAACTTCCGTCGCTTTGATTCGAGCGGCAGTGGCGATGAACCTCATCGACGACTGGCTGATCGCGTTTATGGTCTTAGTGAATGGGCTGCCGGAAAACGTCGCCGCGATTCTCACGAAGTTGAGCAGCGAGTTCACGTGATCCCCGTACGTGCGCGCGATACCAGAATGGTTGGCTGCACGGGCGACTCTCAAGTCGTGATCAGCAATTCAGACCTTGAGGATCTTATTGTTTCCGTATTGGACGCGGTCGACTCGCCAGTTGACGTGCGAGCTCTTCGCAGTCTTGTCATGTCGCGACTTCCTGTAATGGATATTTATCTAGTCCCACTAGACGGTGACGACAACGATGGTGAGGGCAATCATTTTCAGCCGGTCGACAAAGGCGAAAACCCTGAGCAAGGACTCTTACGGCGCGAGTCGGAAGATGAAGCCGCCGGGTCCGTCGATCACTTTCTTGGCCATCTCCACGAAACGGTTCGCGGGAAGGTCAAACAATACAACCGCATCCTTGGGGTCTTGTGGCACTGCTATTTGAGCCCTCAGCAATCCACTCAACTTGAAGTCGCGGCTGTGTTAGGAGTTTCCGATTCGCTAGTGTCGGACTATCGGCGGCGGATTGAACAGGAGTTACGTGCTCTTTCGTTTTCGGAAGTCGAGGAGGCCAGGAGATTCGAGGGCGCATTACGCGACCGTGTTAGAGAGCTCGTTCTAGTCGGCGAGCAAAACGAGGTAGCGGTTTAGATTACCGTAGACTACTTCCAAAAAGCCTGCTATTTAAGAATGCAAATCGAGGCGCGGCGCATTGAGCGTAGCAGCCTCTTTTGTTTTGGTCAGCTTTACGGAATCTTTGTATGGTGGACCCCTGGACGTTATCCTACTTTGGTTCGCTGGTGGCTTTCAGACGGAGAGCAGATAAACTCTCGTCTGCCCACGAGGGCTTTAGTCCCTGTTGTTCCATACGCGTTACGTACTCCTCCATTGCTTCGAGTGCTCCCTTGTAATTTCCTCGGCGCTGACGGACACGACTCAGATCCAGTAGAATTGAAATGTTCTTCTTGTTGTAAGCCATGGCTGCCTTTGCAAACGATTCTTCGGCTTCTGTCAACATGCCTTTGAGTTCGTACAAGCGGGCAAGATTGTAGTAGGTCATTGGATATCGAGCGCCGTCACGGTTAGCAACCAGAAGCAAATTGGCAAACGCCTCATCGGTTCTATTCAAGGCCAGCAGTGCATAACTAAGCTCCAGGTTGGCCGGGGGAAAGTACCCATGCGAACGTGAGAGCACCCGCTGGTAGTTCTCAATTGCCTCCCGGTGTTTGCCCCGCTCGCCTAAATTACGAGCCCGCTGGAGAAATTCGTAACTGACGGGATCCAGAGTAAGAACCTTTGCCGATGCTGGATTGGGAGCAGGAGAGCTTTTTCCGCGACGCGGCGAAGCTTCAGGAATTCCAGCAGAGAGTCCCGGCATTCTGGTGGTATCCGTTGGAGGCTTCGGCGCTTTGGCAGACGCCTCGGATCTCACAACGATGCGTCCCGGACCGACTAGCGAGAGTGCCTGAGCAGCCGCCTGGTGTGCAGGATCGATACTCAACGTTCGACGCCATTCTCGAGCGGCCATATCGCTTTCACCGCGGGCGGAGTAAAGACGTCCCAGGTTATAGCTTGCTTCTGCGTAGTGAAAACTCTCCATCCTAAGAGCTGACAAAAGCGCATCGTGAGCCTCATCCCATCTACCTTGGCGCAACAAGATGACCCCTAAATTATTAAGGGCTCGGGAATAGTTTCCCTTTCGCTGGTCGATTGCCTTCCGATAAGCGTTGATTGCGTCATCTGAATTACCCAAGCGGGCAAGCGCATTGCCTGCATTGTACAAAACCTGAGGGTCAAATACGTTCGCGTCTATGATTGCGCGCAATTCCTTAGTCGCTTCGGTTTTCTTTCCCGCCGCAACTAACTGCTCCGCCAGCTTTAACTGCAAACGAACACGTTCCGATCCACTTGGCGTCGCCTCAATCTCATCACGCAATGATGTTAGGATCTGCAGCGAGGCATTGGTTCCTTTTGTGTCAGCAGCCTGGGGTAGCGGTTCAGCATCAGCTGGTCTTTCGCCAGATTTGTCAGGCGGACCTTCACTCTCCTTGCTATCAGCAGGTTTGCCAGGTTCTTCTCCGGTCTTTGTAGCAACTGGCTTGATTGAATTCTCGCTGGGAGACTTAACAATGTTGGAAACAGGAGGCTGCTCTGAAGGAGGTGGTGCCTGTTCACCAGCGTTGGCACTGACTCTTCGCGTGCGAGATTTGGCCGCAACAGGGGAGGAATTTGAAACCTGCGTGGGTTTCTTCTTACTTGATTTGTTTTGAGCTGGAGTTCCCGTGACGCTGAGGGTCACACACAACGCAAGTGCCAGGAAAACCGGAGTAGTGATGATTCTCAAAAGTTTCTCTCTCTGCGGTAGTATGAAAACCAGCTCCGCAACTATCTGCTCACTCAAGGAGCTTCGATGCCCACGTAAGCGACCACAGTACCGCCAAAGCCTACCGCCCAACCGTGCGTGCGCCCAGCGAAAAATATTCTTTCCAACGGATGTTCAGTGTTGCTGCGCTCGGCAGTCCAATGCCTGCCACCATCATTCGTGTGGACGATTGCGCCTTCAGCCCCCACAGCCCAGCCCTCAGTCGCGTCCAGAAACTTCACGTCAAGAAGGTCGGCAGTAATGCCGGAGGACTGTGGTTGCCAGGTGCGACCACCGTTTTCGGTATGGTAAATGCTGCCTTCACTCCCGACCGCCCAACCCAAACGATTACCGACAAACGACGTTGCACCGAATCGCACACCAGCCCGACTCGCATCCACCAAGCGTGAAATATGCCAGGTTTCGCCGCCATCCGACGTTTGTATAATGGTGGCACCCGCTCCCACCAACCAACCGCGATCGTCGTCAATGAAGGTGCCACCCAGAAGCAGATGTCGAGTAGGTGATTGCAAGCGAGTCCAGGTTACGCCAGAGTCACGTGTAGTAAAGATCGCTCCTTCTTCACCGAACACCCAACCGCGTCCACGGCTGAAAATGACGCGCACCAGGCGGATGTTCACGTCAGCGCCCTGGATGTTTATCCGTTTCCAGTTTGCGCCGCCATCCGATGTTTGCATTAGATATGTGCGCGGATCATCCTTACCTTTCAAGTCGTAGAGATTTGCCTCGCAAAGAAGCCATCCATTTTGGTCGTCGGTGAAGTAGACGTCGCGCAGGACGTCTACCGTAGGTTGAGATTCTGCCTGCCAGCTTTTGCCACCATCTACTGTCGTCAGAAGCGTGCCTCTACTGCCTGCAGCCCAGCCGCGGTTTTTATCAAGAAAGAAAACTGCGTGAAGCCAGGCCAAAGATCCAATACGCTGACGCATCCAGCCGCCACTCTGGGCAACGGCGGGCTGGCATAGAAAAGCGAGCAGCAGGCAGGAACAGACGACGGCTGGAAACAACCGCGCCGTGCGCCTCGGTGATGACGATTCGTAGAACTGCTGGCTGCGACCCGCAACACCCATCTTATCGACCTCGCCCGAAATCCAAGATCCATCAGAGAGAGCCACAATTGTGCACTGCCTATTGCCAGTTCGCGCTCTAGAAAGGGAGTCCACCAGTAAAGATTCGCGCGAAGCTGAGAATAGGCGAGAAGCCCATAATTTTTTGTAGGGTCTTTAGCTTGTTTCCGGGCACGACAATCTGATCGCCGGGCACAAGGTAAGTGTTATCCGGGGCTCTGCCTTTGTATATTGCCGACACGTTCACCGCAATCGGAGAAAGAACGCCGTTGGCTTGCCTGCGAAGGACGACAACCTTGCTCTTGTCGCCCGTCGATAGCACGCCTCCCGCTTCAGCCAATGCTTCAGTTACCGTCAGGCGGTGGTTCATCAGGCGGATACCTGGTTGGCCGACGTCGCCGATGACGCTATAACGATAGGAGGATGCCTTATCGAGGGATACGGTAACTTGCGGGTCGATGATGTACTCGTCGTACTTCTTCTTAATCAGCTCTGCAACCTCATCAACCGTCTTGCCGTTGACAAAAATTCCACCCGGGATGAGCGAAAGCGAAATGCGACCACTTGGCGGCACAGTAATGCCCGAGCGCGAATATCGATCCTGATTGAATACTGAAACGGAAATCACGTCCTCGGGGCCCAACCGATAGGTGGTGAAGAAATTATTGTAATAGGGAACAATGGCCGCTTCCTCAGTAAGTTGCTCTTGCCTGTTAGCCTCCGTTTCCTGAGGCAAATCAGAAGGCCTGGGCCGCGTGTCGTCAGGTTCCAGTCTATCGGCTGTGGTAGTGTTTGCAGGATCCTGGGCGGGCTTCCCAGTATTGTCCTTATCCTGAACCGGGTTCGCGGTCGTTCGCTGTCTGGTCTTTTGTCCGTCCGTGTGAGTTTGAGCCATCACCCCCATGAATGAAACTAACGACAAACTCACAATCACTGATGTTACTAATTTCTTTGCTCGGTCCATTTCAAACCTCCAAAACCCCTGACGTTTTTATTGAGCGCCGCGCCCAAAGAGAATTATCTTGATTGTTTCAAACAAGATGATTGCATCAAGAAGCAAGCTATAGTTCTTAATATAGAAAAGGTCGTATTGAAGCTTTTGTCGCGCATCTTCGATTGAGGCCCCATACGTATATTTAATTTGAGCCCATCCTGTTAATCCGGGCGCGATCAAGTGTCGCTGCTCGTAATAGGGAATCTCCTGGGCAAGCTGAGCCACAAAATGCGGGCGTTCCGGACGGGGACCGACAAAACTCATTTCACCGCGGACGATATTCCAGAATTGCGGTATTTCATCAATGCGAATCTTGCGTATGATGCGACCAACGCGTGTGGTTCGATCGTCCGTTTTGCTGGCCCACACTGGTCCGGCCTTCTCGGCATCAACTTTCATGGATCGAAACTTCGTAAGCACGAAGGGCCGGCCGTTTTTGCCCACTCGTTCCTGCCTGTAGAACACAGGTCCGCGGGAATCGATTTTGATCAAAATCGCCGTTAGCACACCGAGCGGCAGCGAAAGAAACAAGCCGATCAAGGCCACGGACCGGTGCACTATGCTGCGGCTAATGGCGGCCAACCTAACCTGGCGGCCACGTCCCGTGAAGATAAGCCAGGACGGACGAATCATGTCCAGGGAAACGCGACCAGTAACTCTCTCGTAGAAGGTTGCTCCCTCCTCAATGGACACATCGCCGCTGAGACTTAGTTTGAGCAGTTTGGCGGTTGGAAGTTGGGCGCGTCTCTCACCCATGGCAACAACGATGCGGTCTACGCCCTCACGCTTAACAATCTCTTCGAGTTCGCTAGTCATGCCGATAACGCGAGGATTTATCAAACTCTTACCGACCTGTTCTGAATCCGTACCAACAAATCCCACAATCCTATACCCGGCGTCGGGCCGGTCGAGTACCTGACGGGCGACCTCCACTGCCAGGTCGCCGGAGCCGACAATTAGAATCCGTTCGCCAAAGTCGGGATGTCCTAAAAACCAATGAATCGCGATCCGCCATCCGACCATCAATGCTATCGCGAGCGGAAGCGCGATGAGGGAGATGCTTCGACCGAGCATTAATCGCGGGTAGGCGTAAAACGAAAGGGCAAGGGCTACCCAAGCCAAGCCGAGCGCCTGCACTAACCGTAGCACCAGTTCGCGCCGGTCGTGCATCACGATGAAATCGTATAAGTCAAAGAAATAAAAAGCTACCAAGCAGAACATAGTGGCAAAGGCAGCTTTGAAGTAACCATGCTTTTCGATTAGTTCGTATGGTGCTCCAGTCACACCAACGCGCAAATAGACAGCAGCGATGATCACACAGAACATTAAGGCCGCCTCGCCGAGAAGCAGCAATACGGTTCGTCCATTTAATCGTGACGCTCTCAATTAACTATGGCGACCTCCTCAGCACGCTCACCAGGTAGTTGCTTTATCTTTGGGTCCGTTAGTCCTCGGTCCCGATTGTAGTAGCGGCGTTGGTAGTAGTAGGCGGATTTATCAAACTGCTCATCAACGCGATTCAGGACTACGCCGAACAATTTCTCCCGGGGGATCTGTTCCAGCAGCCTGTCAATCAAGGTATATCGAGTCTTACCGGAGCGGACGACGAGCAGGGCGGCGTCCGCACGGTTCATCAAAACATTGGCATCGGTAAAGATTCCGAGAGGTGGAGCATCGATGATGATGTAATCGAAGATTTTCCTTACGTCGGTTAGAAGCCGTGCGTACGAGGGGCCGGAAAGCAACTCGGCAACGTCGTCTCGCGCCTTTCCACCCGGCAACAGATACAGGCCGACCGGATCTAAGCGGATGATTGCTTCCTCATGTCTTACGTCCCCACCCAGAACCTCTGAAAGCCCTACCGATGCGTCGATGCCGAGGTATTCAGTAGCGCAGGGCTGCCTCAGGTCACTATCAATAAGCAGAGCGCGCACGCCCTCAGTCTGGGCCAGAAGCCAGGCAAGATTAAGAGCGGTGAGTGTTTTACCTTCACCAACCCCTGCGCTGGTGATGACAAAGGCACGCATTTGTTTTCGTTCACCTGCCTGTAGCAGTTTTGTGCGCAGTGAACGAAACTGTTCACAATATGGAGAGCGAGGTTGACTAACAGCGACAAGGTGAGGCTCGACGCGCGTGGGCGAAATGTCATAAGTGGCATATCCTCCCGCGCGCGCCGCCCCGGCAGCGCCCAAAGTTGCCCCAACATCACGCGAAGCCATTCCGACCGGGAGTGCCAACCCATCGGACATTTCCGCAGTGTGCGCAGAGGACGCTGAATTTTGCTCCGTCTCATGCGAGACGGGCGTAAATGATGTGCTGATTGGTAACAGCTCTTCAATTTGCTTGGCCGACGGCACCGGTACCGTACTCGGATTTTCGCGCCGGCGTTCTAAATCTTCCTGTTGCCGCTTTCGCACGTCGCCTTGATTATCGGCGTTCGCTCGTCTTATTGCGTCAAGCACTCTTCCCATTAATTCACCTCTCGACTCCACTAGTAGAAGCTTCGGAGCCACAATATGAGTTTACTGTTCTTGCTCCACCGGCACTGGCTCCTCACTATCCGTATCACTATCAGGCGGCGAAGCAGCTTTCCACAGATCCGAGCGGCCGGCCGGTGTGAAAATTCTGGCTGGCGTCTCAGGTCGCTCAGCTACTTTCTTCCCCTGGTCCGACCTTGGTAGCATGTCGAACGTTTCAGCAACTTCCTCAATAGTCGCGGCGCCGATCACCATCTCGCCGGCTGCGTAACCAGCCAGCAGAGCGTTATCGCAAAGATTGTTTATGTTTCGAGGAATTCCTTCCGAGCAACGGTAGATGTAATCGATGGCGTCGGGGGCAAACATGTCAGTGCGCTGGGCTCCCGCAACCAACAGGCGCGAGGTAATGTAGCGTTCAGTTTCCTCGATGCTCGGTAAAGCCTTGATGGCGCAGCGCAGTGCAATTCGTTGCTTGAGTTGGCGCAAATCGGGATTGTTCAAGACCTCGCGCAATTCCGGTTGTCCGGTTAGAACAATCTGCAATTGTTTGGCGTTGTTAGATTCAAAATTTGAAAGCAAGCGAATTTCTTCCAGAACGTGCGGAGATAAACCCTGCGCCTCGTCGATAATGAGGACGGTACGAAGTCCTCTTGCATGGCGCGACTCCAAACACCGGCCCAACTCCATCAATAATTCCGACTTCGTTTCCCATTTCTGGACCTCGAGCAGCGTAGCTATATGCTGGTAGAATTCCGAAACCGATAAACGCGGGTTGAATATGTAGGCGACTAAAACGGTTCGATCCAGACGTTGCATCATCCAGCGCAATATTGTTGTTTTACCCGTGCCTACTTCGCCTGTTACAACTATCAGACCCTTGCCACTCTCAATGCCATAATGGAGATTAGCCATCACCTCGGTATGCGACGGGGTGAAATAAATGAAACGAGGATCTGGCGTCAGCGCGAAAGGCAACTCTCTTAATCCGTAGAATTCTGCGTACACTTTCTTCAAACCTCCAGGTTCATAACAGAAACCCTATTCCCCACTTTATGAGGAGCGCCCCGCCGATAGAATTTCGAAGACATGGGTGGCCTTCAGCGCCAACGCAAGCACCGGAATACTTAAGATTGTTACCGCTACGCCGGTAGCGAGTAAGAGCCTGCGACGACGAGGAATTGCGCGAGCTTCTTTTGGCGTAAGGAGTTCTGGAACTGAAATCAAGACAGGCAAGCCAGTGTAATGGCGTGCATCTTCGGGGCTCTCAATCGTGAGTAAACGTGGAATCTCGAATATGCCT
>Ga0070698_100003213_pt1 | contig 18005 bp, 17 predicted proteins | sample KBSK1502metaG_FD_65477 | JGI IMG/M metagenome (GOLD analysis project Ga0070698, IMG submission 65477) | Corn, switchgrass and miscanthus rhizosphere microbial communities from Kellogg Biological Station, Michigan, USA - KBS K1-50-2 metaG | ecosystem: Host-associated > Plants > Roots >...
GGCGGAGTATCCGGCGCGCCGCGCCGCGGCGGCCGACACGCCCTTCGCCATCGGCGGGTATCCAAAGCCCACGAAGTCGGCGCTCGATGCTCCGGAAGAGGAGCGCAACCAGGCCTATGAGGCCAAGTGGCAGGAAGGCGGCAGCATCAGCTACCTCTATGCCTACACCGATCTTCTGGTGAAAAAGGAGTCCAACGACACCGCGTCGGAATTCGTCCGCAACAAGATCCGCGGCATCGTGAAAGACAAGAAGACCGCCGAGCTTTTAGCCCCCAAGGACCATCCGATCGGCACCAAGCGGCTCTGCCTCGATACCAACTATTACGAGACCTACAATCGCCGCAACGTCACGCTGATCGACGTGCGCAGCGATCCGATCCAGGAGATCACCGAGACCGGCTTGCGCACCGCCGGCGGCCAGCAGTTCGAGCTCGATGCCATCGTGTTCGCCACCGGCTTCGATGCCATGACCGGCGCGCTGCGCGAGATCGACCTGCGCACGACCGATGGTGCGGCGCTGCGCGACCACTGGGAGGGTGGCCCGCTCACCTATCTCGGCCTGATGGTGTCGGGCTTCCCCAACATGTTCGTCGTCACCGGCCCCGGCAGCCCGGGCGTGAAGACCCAGATGATCGCCTCGATCGAGCAGCACGTCGACTGGATCGCCGACTGCATCGGCCACATGCAGAGCCATGGCTTCGACCGCATCGAGGCCTCGCCGCAGGCGGAGAGCGAGTGGGTGCATCACGTCAACCAGGTGGCCGACAGCACGCTCTATCCGCTGGCCAACTCCTGGTACATGGGCGCCAACATTCCCGGCAAGCCGCGGGTGTTCATGCCCTATGTCGGCGGCTTCGACCGCTACAAGCGGCACTGCGACGCCATCGCCGCCAGGGGCTACGAGGGCTTCAGGCTTTCACGGCAGGCGGCCAGCGTCGCCGCTTCATGACTCGTCGGACTGATCTCCTCCTTTCAGACTCCTCTCCCCCTTGGGGGAGAGGTTGGGTGAGGGGGTTGCGCACAGCCTTCGATGATGCCCCCTCACCTAGCCTCTCCCCCAAGGGGGAGAGGAACATGATCGTGAAGACGATCATGTTGTGATCGCGGCCTCGCTCTCGGGGTCGAAGAAGTGCAGCCGGCCCGGCTGGACCGCCAGCCGGACCTGGTCGCCCGCCACCACCTGGGTCTCAGGTGCCACACGGGCCACGGTGACCCTTGCCTCGCCGACCCGCGTCTCGAGCAGGATCTCCGAGCCGAGCTGCTCCACGACCTCGACCTTGGCCGCGAAGGTACGGCTGAGCGGTCCGTCGGTGGCGAGCGCCAGATGCTCGGGCCGCACGCCCAGGATCACCGGCTTGCCCTGCCACGCCTCGAGGGCGCGGCGGCTGGGCTCGGTCACCGCGAGCTTGACCGCCGGCGACTGGGCCACCAGCGCGTCGCCCTCCTTTAGGATGGTGACGTCGAGGAAGTTCATGGCCGGCGCGCCGATGAAGCCGGCGACGAACCTGTTGACCGGATTGTTGTAGACCACCAGCGGCGTGCCGGCCTGCTGGACCCGGCCGTCGCGCATGACCACGACGCGATCGCCGAGCGTCATGGCTTCGACCTGGTCGTGGGTCACGAACACCGAGGTCGTCGGCAGCTGGGCATGCAGCCGCTTGATCTCGATGCGCATCTGGGCGCGCAGCTTGGCGTCGAGATTGCTGAGCGGCTCGTCGAACAGGAAGACCAGCGGGTTGCGCACGATGCAGCGGCCGAGCGCCACCCGCTGCTGCTGGCCGCCCGAGAGCTGGCGCGGGCGGCGCTTCAGCAAGTCATGCAGGCCCAGCATCTCGGTGGCGCGGTCGATCGCCACCTTGATCTCGCGTTCGGGCATCTTCTTGTTGCGCAGTCCGAAGGCGAGATTGTCGTAGACGCTCATGTGCTGGTAGAGCGCGTAGTTCTGGAACACCATGGCGACGTCGCGGTCACGCGGCGGCAGGTGGTTGACCACCCGCTCGCCGATCCTGATCTCGCCGCTCGAGATGTCCTCCAGCCCGGCGATCATGCGCAAGGTCGTCGACTTGCCGCAGCCCGACGGGCCGACCAGGGCCACGAACTCCCGGTCGGCGATCTTTAGATCGACGTCCTTCACGGCGTGATGGAGCGAACCGTAGTGCTTGTTGAGCTTGCTGAGAACGATGGCTGCCATGTGATCTATCAAACTCTTCATCCTCCTCTCCCCCGCTAGGGGGAGAGGCTGGGTGAGGGGGTTACATCCGTCGTCGCCCCCTCACCTAACCTCTCCCCCTAGCGGGGGAGAGGAACAAGACCCGGGGCGATGATTCACAGCCTCACACCGTGACCACGAACTGGCGCAGATCGGCGATCAGATTGGGGTTCGTGCCCTTGTTGTGGTTGGTGACGATGTCGCGCAGCGGCTTCCCGACCTTCGCTGCGTCTTGCTGGGTCACGCCGAAGGCACGCGGGAACGCGCCATTTTGGCGAGCGATCCAGAACGCGCCCGCCAGCAGGCGCATGTTCTGCGCCATGCCGTTGCCGGGGTAGTTGACCGGCCCGAGCTGCTGATAGGCCTTCTGCGCCGTCTCGCAGTCGAGCCAGGCCGGCGGCACGAGGGGTTTATTCGGATTGCCGCCATAGGCCGTGACCAGGCGGAGCTGGTTTTTGATGCCTCTGCCGTGGAGGTACTGCATGGCGCGCCAGGTGAGCTGCACGCCCTTGCCGTCATCCTTCAGGACCTCCAGATCGATGGTTTTCAGATCCACGTTCTTGCCCGATTGGCCCGGTATCAGCCCGTCGAGCTTGTCTGAACCCAAGGCCTGGATCAGCACGAGCGACTCGCGCTCGACCTGCCCGAACCCGACGGCGTGATTGCCGGTGGTTGGCGGCGATGCGAACCAGTGCTGCAGCCAATTGTTATGATCGAACTGGAGCTGGCGCATGTTCGCGAATTGCGTCTCCTCCCAGAAGATCGCCATCAGCAGCTCCTGGGAAATGACCTGCATGAAGGCCGGGTCGTTGCACAGGTTGCTGTTGTAGTTCTGCTGCACCAAAGACCACATTTGAAAGTATTGTAGCGGCTGTCCGGCCATGGCAGCTCCCCCCGCGATCGATCCCGGAGCGATCGATCGCGCAATGCTATGCGCCGCCGGACTTACGGTCCAGCGCAGCGCGGTGCTCTTCGTGTCGACGATGGCTGCCATGGACTCTGTCGTACTCGTTGCCTTCTCTTCTCATCCTCCTCTCCCCCGCTAGGGGGAGAGGGCGCGCGAAGTAATCTTCGCGCTGGGGTGAGGGGGTTGCATCCGTCGCTTCCCCCTCACCTAACCTCTCCCCCTAGCGGGGGAGAGGAACATGAGAGGAGAGTCGGAGTTTAAGCGTCGAGGCCGCTACTGCTGCGCCGCCTTGCTGACCAGGGGCGCGTTCTCGGACAGCACCTTGGCGATGTCCTCGCGCTTGCCGGTGACGGCCTTGGTCACGGCGTCGTTGAACGCCTTGTGCACGGCCGGCCACTGCGGAAAGTAGTAGGCGCCGCGCACCTTGTCGGGCGATTCGAGCACGGCTTCCGTCAGGAGCTTCATGAAGGGATCCTGGGCGGCGATCTTGGGCCAGTACGTCATGTTGGGCGGCGGCGCACCGGTCGCCTTCCACAGCTTCATCTGGCCCTCTTCGTCGACCATCATGGCGGCCAGCATCTCCTTGGCGAGCTTCTTGCGCTCGGGCGAGATCGACTTCGGGATCGCCCAGCCCCAGATGTCGTCCCAGGCGAAGTTCTTGGTCCGGTTGGGACCGAGCGGGAAGCGCGCCGCCGCGATCCTGCCCGCGACCTTCGACTTGGCCGGATCGTTGAAGGAACCCCACCACAGCGAATCGGCCACCGTGAAGGCGGCGTCGCCCGACGTGAAGATGGCGTTGGCCTCGGTGCGATCGTAAGCCGGCATGCCGCGCGGCGAGATCTTGTGGGTGTTGATGGCGTCCCACCAGTACTCGACCGTCTGCTTCATGCAGGGCTGGTCGAGGCCCGTCTTCCAGCCGTTCTGCGCCAGCACCTTGTTGTCGCGCTCGTAGAACGGCATCAGCACGTCGCAGTTGTTGCCCCACATCGACCAGAAATAGGTGAACCAGGTGTGGTTCATCGCCATGCCGCCGACATAGCCCCACTTCACCTTGTTGGCGGCCTGCAGCTTCTTGCTCACCTCGACCACCTGGGCCAGCGTCTTGGGCACCTCGTTGGGCTGCAGCAGGTCGGTGCGATAGAAGAACACGCTGAAGGTCTGGCCCATCGGCACCACGGTGTTCTGGCCTTGCGCGTTGCCGAACACGACCTTGTCCATGCCCCACTTCTCGGCGAACTGCAGGCCGGGGATATCGTCGGTCGGCTCGAGCAGATGGGCCCATAGCTGGCCCCAGTCGTCGTTGTGCCAGATCACGTCGTATTGGTCGGAATTCGAGGTGAGCGAAGCGGTCATCTTCTCGACATAGACGCCGTAGGAGTTCGGCACCTTGACGATCTTGACCCCGTTCTTGGCGCCCCAGGTCTCGAACATGGCGACCGAGGCGTCCTGCAGCGGGCTCGGCTGGTAGCCGATCCGCAGTTCCTTGACCTGTGCCTGTGCTGCCCCGGTGGCGAGCAGGCCGACCGCCAGGGCGGTCAACGTCCGTTTAACGATGGCGTGCATATCGTTTCCTCCTCTGTTTCCGTCTTCTGTCGTCCTGAGCGAAGCGAAGGACCTCATGGCATTTCAACGAGCATACCGTTGGCAATCGCGATGAGATCCTTCGCTTCGCTCAGGATGACTGAAGGGGCTGTGTCGGGCATTCCGCGTCCAATCCTAGATCCTGAGGCCACGGATCACGTATTTTTGGCCGAACAGCGCCAGCAGGAAAGCCGGCACCAGCGCCATGACCGCCGTGGCGGCCATCAGGTTCCAGCGCAGGCCCATCTCGGTGACGAACTGCGCCATCACCACGGTGATCACCGGCACCTTGTTGCCGGTCAGGATCAGGGCGAACAGGAATTCGTTCCAAGTGAACAGCCAGCACAGCACGGCGAGGGCGGCGATCGCCGGGATGGCCGAGGGCAGCGCCACCCGCAGGAAGGCGCCCCAGCGGGTGCAGCCGTCGATCAGCGCGGCATGCTCCATCGACGGATCGATGCCGTCGAAGAAGCCCTTCATCAGCCAGGAGAAGAAGCAGATGTGCACGGCGATGTGCGGCAGCAAGAGCCCGATATAGGTGTCGTAGATGCCCCAGCTCTGGGCCACGAAGTAAAGCGGCAGCACCCAGGAGATGTAGGGCACGCAGCGGAAGACATAGATCGTGCCGAACCAGGCGCTGGCGGCGGGCCCACGGAAGCGCGACAGCATATAGCCGCTCGACACCGTCACCAGCAGCGAGAAGACGGTGGCCAGGGTGGCAATCAGCGCCGAGTTGACGAACGCCTGGACCAGCCGCTCGTCGCGCAGCACCTCGGCGAAACTCGCCAGGGTGAACTCGGTGCCGCGATGGACGTAGTAGACGCCCGATTCGGGCCTGAGCGAGGTCAGGATCAGCCACAGCACGGGAAAGGCGAAGGCCAGGCAGATGCCGCCGAGCGCCAGCGCGAACAGCGCGCGCCGGCTGCCCGCCGGCAGGCGGGCGAACATCAGGGGCGTGCGGACCATCGCCATCGTCAGGCCTTGGCGATGCGGTCGACGAGCCGATAGAGGCCGATGCCGACCACCAGGATGATGAGGCCGCCGATGATCGCCGCCGCCGAACCGCGGCCGAAGTCGAGATTGAGGAAGGCCAGAACGTAGGCGTAGAGGCTGAACAGCTCGGTCGAGCGGCCGGGGCCGCCGCCGGTCAGGGTCCACACGATGTCGAAGGTGCGGAAGGCGTCGATGGCGCGGATCACGACGCAGACCACGATCACCGGCCGCAGCATCGGCAGCGTGAGATGGCTGAACACGCGCCACGCCGACGTGCCGTCGATCGCGGCGGCCTCGAACGGCTCGCGCGGCAGGCTCTGCAGGCCGGCCAGCAGCAGCAGGGTGAACCACGGCGTCCACAACCAAATGTCGGTCAGCAGGATGACGCCGAAGGCGCTCCAGCGCTCGACCAGCCAGGGCTGGCCGTCGAGCCCCAGCCCCTCGAGCACGGCGTTCACGATGCCGAACTGGTCGTTGAACATCCAGCGCATCATGATGGCGGCGATCACCGGCGCCACCATCAGCGGCACCAGGAGCACGGTCTGGACGAGTTTCTGCCCGGCAAAGGGCCGGTTGAGCAGCAGCGCCAGCGCAAGACCCAGGACCAGCGATCCGGCCACGCTCAGCACCATGAAGACGAAGGTGTTGGGCAGGACCACCTCGAGGAACGCCGGATCGGTGATCACGGCGCGATAGTGGTCGAGGCCGATCCAGTCCTTCTTCGGATTGTAGAGCGCCCAGTTGCGGAAGCTGGCATTGGCGCCGATCACGATCGGCACGACCTGGAACAGGCCCAGCAGCAGCGCGGCGGGCGCGATCAAAAACAGCATGAAGCGCTGCTGCTCGCCGAATATGGGACGCCGCGCCGTCGTGATGCTCAAGGCTCCCCCTTTGTCTCTACGCTCCTCTCCCCCGGCGCGCCTGTGAAGGCGCTGAGGGGAGAGGAACATGAGTCGTTTTTCTGGCCCGAATGATGGTGGTTTTCCGAACTGGTTGGAAGGCGCGTTTCGAGCTATTTGGGCGCGTCATGCAGACCTTGCGCACTCTGGAGGCCCTCGAACGCGAAGGGCTGGTCGCCAACGATCCGCGCCTCGCGCAGGCGGCTGAGGCCATGGCGATCGCCGTCACGCCGGAAATGCTGGCGCTGATCGACCGCAGCGATCCCGTGCGCGATCCCATCGCCCGCCAATTCGTGCCCAGCGCCGCCGAAACCGAGATCTCCACCGACGAGCTGGCCGATCCGATCGGCGACGAGGCCCGCTCGCCGGTGAAGGGCATCGTGCATCGCTATCCCGACCGCGTGCTGCTGAAGCCGTTGCATGTCTGCCCGGTTTATTGCCGGTTCTGCTTCCGTCGCGAGAAAGTCGGGCCGGGCGGCGAGGCCTTGTCGGCGGCCGAACTCAAGGCCGCCCTCGCCTATATCCGCGACCGGCCGGAAATCTGGGAAGTGATCCTGACCGGCGGCGATCCGCTGATGCTGGCGCCGCGCCGCCTGGCCGAGCTGATCGCCAGCCTCGACGCCATCGGCCATATCGGCGTGCTGCGCATCCATAGCCGGGTGCCGATCGTCGATCCCCAAAGGGTGACCGAGGAGATGGTGGCGGCGCTCAGGCCCAGGCGCGCGGCGCTGTGGTTCGGCGTGCATTGCAATCATCCGCGCGAGCTGGCAGCCAACACGCGCGCCGCCCTGGCGCGGCTCGCCGATGCCGGCATCCCGCTGATGGGCCAGACGGTGCTGCTGGCCGGCATCAACGACGATGTCGAAACCCTCGACCGGCTGATGCGCGCCCTGGTGACGGCGCGCGTAAAACCCTACTACCTGCATCATCCCGACCTGGTGCGCGGCACCAGCCATTTCCGGGTGTCGATCGAGCGCGGCCAGGCGCTGATGAAGGCGTTACGCAGCCGGCTGTCGGGCCTCGCCCAGCCGACTTATGTGCTCGACGTGCCGGGCGGCCATGGCAAGGTGCCGATCGGGCCGGCCTATCTGGGCGACGATCCCGATGCGCTCATCGTGGAAGACGCGTTCGGCGGCCAGCACCGCTATCCCGGCTGATCGCTTCCCGTCGCGCCATAGTACGATAGATGCTCGTAGCGAGCCGCGATGGACTAAAAGTGCTGTGGCGGCACGAAATATAAGAGATTCAATGGGATGGCTATCCAGAGCTGGGCGAATAGCACCACTCGCAGATTGTTTGAGACCGGCACGACGAACTTACGCGGGCTCGATATAGCGCGCGCACGGCGTCGCTTGGCCGATTTGAACGCAATTTCGAGGCTCGATCAGATTTCCGCGCTCAAGAGCGTTGGCTTGCATCCGCTAAAAGGCGGGCGCCGCGGTCAATGGGCTATCACAGTCAACGGCCCTTGGCGCATATGCTTTCGCTTCCGCAACGGTCACGCGTATGATGTCGAAATCGTCGACTATCATAGAGGATGAGTTCCGTGTTCCCCGTCCATCCCGGCGGCACGCTTCGTGATGAGCTAGAAGCGCGTGGCTTGTCGACTAAAGCCCTTGCGCAATCCATCGGCGTTCCGGTGGGTCGCGTTGCTGATATTGTCAATGAGCGACGGGCAATCTCGCCTGATAGCGCGCTGCGCCTTGGCCGATTCTTCGGCAATGGGGCAGATTTCTGGTTTGGTCTGCAGGCACAATACGACATAGCGAAGGCCCGCAAAGCTCTCGGCAAGCGCCTCGATCGTGAGGTCCGCCCTCTCAAACACGCTGCCTAGCCGTGCCCATCGCTCATTGAAGCGTTTCCGCCCACGACCGGCCTACCCGCGGTGATGCTCCTCGTTCAGGATCTCCTTGCCGACCAGACCCGCCGCCTCGACGGTGAGCTCGACGTCGATGCGGCCGGCCTTTTCGAAAGTGAGGGTGACGGGCAGGCGTGTGCCGACAACGAGCGCAGTCGTCACGCCGCTCAGCAACAAATGATAGCCGCGGGGCTTCAGTGTCAGCGTGCTGCCCGCCTCGACGAGGAGGCCCTCCGGCCGCGGGCCCATCTGGATGTCGGCGCCGACCATCGTGATGGCGTGGATTTCGACCTTTTCGGCAACCGGACTGCTGGCCGCGACCAGCCGGTCCGGCAGCGCTCCCTTGTTCGTCACCACGAAGAAGCCGCCCGCCTGCAACTGCACCCGCAAGCCCGCCCGCGCCCAAGGCTGGCCTATTTCGATTGCGCCCGCGGCAGCGGCGGGCTTGGACCCGCGGCGGAACCAGTTCGGCAAACGATGCTCCCCTTAGTTTTTCTTGTAGTTCGAGGTGTGCGGCCCTCGTCGCTGCGTCTTGCTACAAGGCCCCGGCAAGCCGATCAATAGGGTCGAAATGCCGGGCCGTTCAGCCCCGAGTTTCTCTCGGTCTCAGCGACGACCGCCGGCGGCCAGGGCGGTCCGCGCGGAGCGTGCCTGGGGCGCGCTGAGCTCCTCGATCAGCCATTCCTCGAAGGCGCGGGTCTTGGGCCGGCTGACCGAAGCCGGCGGACAGACGAACCACCAGGCCTTGCCGCTGTCGACGATCTGCGGGAAGGGCTGATAGAGCCGGCCCGCCGCCAGTTCCTCGCGGAAGAGCTGCGGCGGTCCGACGGCGACGCCGGCGCCTTCCATCGCCGCTTCGACCGCGATCATGGTCGAGTCGAAGGTGAGCACGCGCTTGGGCTTGAAGTCGCCCATGCCCACGGCGCGCAGCCAGATCGACCATTCGGGATCGTAGGTCATGTCGATGAACGGCACGCGCTTGAGATCCTCGAGCGTCTTGAGCTTGTCCTTGTAGCGCTTGCCGCAAAGCGGCGTCAGCACGTCGGAAAACAGCCGTGTGGCGTGCAGGTCGGGCTCCGGCTGGACGGCGAACCGGATGGCGCAGTCGAAATCCTCGCGCGCGAAGTCGATGCGCCGCTGCGTCGTCGTCATGCGCACCTCGATTTCGGGGTGCTTGGTCTGGAAGCGGTGCAGGCGCGGCGCCAGCCAGCCCAGCGCGAAGGTGGTGACCAGGCTGACATTGAGCGTGCCGGAATTGGCCTTGCGGCCGACCCGTTCCAGCGCGTTGGTCATGCGGTCGAAGGCATCGCGCAAATCGGGCAGCAGCGCTTCGCCCTCGCCGGTGATCTCGAGCCCACGCGGGCGGCGCACGAACAGCGCCACGCCGAGGCGCTCCTCGAGCGCTTTCACCTGATGGCTGACGGCGGCCTGGGTGACGTGGAGTTCCTCCGCGGCATGGGTGAAGCTTGCGTGACGGGCTGCGGCTTCGAACGCCCGCAAGGCGTTCAAAGGCAGCTGTGAGCGGCTCATGGCAGGCGTCCGTATATAGAAATTCTAGGTCTCCCCCGAGGTTTCATCCTTTGAAGATCACGGCATTGTAGCGCAAATTCCAGCTACAAACGAGGTGCAAAGGGAACCCTTCGGTTCCCAGCTGCCTCAACGGAGCTAAGTCATGTCGACCCTGTCCAGCGTGCGGGAAATGGCCCGCGCGGAAGCCTCCTCCTTCACTTTCGGCCGCGCCATGGCGCTGCTGGCCGGTGCGGTTGCGGTCGGGATCGACACCCTCATGAGCCGCGCCGAACTTGCCCGCTCGCGACGCCAGTTGGCCGAGCTCGATGAGCGCCTGTTGCGCGACATCGGCCTCGACCGGGCGACCGCCCGCTTCGAAGCCAGCAAGCCCTTCTGGGAATAGGCGGCAATTGCCGGCCGCTGCCGGATAGAGCAGGTTGGGTCCAGTGCTTAAATAGGCACTATGACCCAACACGCTCTTTCCTTGCCAACCCAGGCGCTCGCCACCCCGACCTTCCGCCAGACGTTTCCCGACCAGGAGACGTGCTGGCAGGCCGTCCTGCGGCGTGACCGGACCCACAACGGCCGGTTCTGGTTCTCGGTCAAGACGACCGGGGTCTATTGCCTGCCGTCCTGCGCGGCGCGCCGGCCGTTGCGCCACAACGTGGCCTTCCATGCCTCGCCGGCTGCGGCCGAAGCGGCGGGCTTTCGGGCCTGCAAGCGCTGCAAGCCCGCCGACTGGCAGGCCGAGCTCGGCCTCAGCAAACCGGTCGCCCGGGCCTGTGCCTTGTTCGACTCGGCCGACGGCGACTCACCGCCCTCGCTCGCCCAGGTGGCGCGCCATGTCGGCCTGTCGAGCGGGGCGCTCAGCAAGCGCTTCATCGCCGAACTCGGCGTCAATCCGCGCGACTGGCTGGTGGCGCGCAAGCGCCAGCGCTTCCGCAAGGCGCTGCGCGCGGGCGAGACGGTGGCCGACGCGCTCTATGGCGCGGGCTACGGCTCGCCAAGCCGCGTCTATGAGACGAGCGACAAGGCGCTCGGCATGACGCCCGCCACCTACGCCAAAGGCGGCGCCGGCGCCCATATCGATTACACCACGGTCGATTCCGACTACGGCCGCGTCCTGGTGGCATCGACGCAAAAGGGCATCGCCGCGGTGTTCCTGGGCGACAATGACCGGGCGCTCGAGAAGGACCTCAAGCGCGACTTCCCGGCGGCCGACATCGCGCGCAACGACCACGCCCTCGCATCGCGCGTAAAAAACGTGCTGGCCCGGCTTTATGGCCGCAAACCCTCGGCGCTCGACGCCCCCGACGTGCCGCTCGACATCGTCGGCACGGCCTTCCAATGGAAGGTCTGGAAGGAACTGACCAAGATCCCGCGCGGCCAGACCCGGACCTATGGCGAGATCGCCAAGCGCATCGGCGAGCCAGGTGCCGCCCGCGCCGTCGGACGGGCCTGCGCCACCAACCGGGCGGCCGGCGTCATTCCCTGCCATCGCGCCGTCGGCGCGCGCGGCGCGCTCAACGGCTATCGCTGGGGCGTAGCCCGCAAGGAGCGATTGCTGGCCGACGAACGGCGGCGCAGCAGCACGTAGAAAGCGCCGCTGCCGCCGTGACGCGGATGGGCGCGCCGGACGCCGCGCACCCGCGCCCGGTTATCGGCCCGGTTCAGCCAGCCTAGAAACTCGGCGCGGATGCGCCCGCCCAACATGCGCCCGCCGTCCAGGCGCACGCCCTTGCCGGTGACGATGAGCACGATCCGCAGATCCTGCGCCGTCGCCTGATCGAGAAAACGGCTGACGGCGCGCTCGGCCGCCGCCAGTGTCATGCCGTGAAGGTCGAGCGAGGCCTGCGGCACGAGCTTGCCGCGCCCCAGGGCACGGGCGATGTCGCGGTCGAAATTTTGGTCGTCGAGCGACAGCTCGTTTGCGGCTTCCCCCCTCCGGCCCCCCTTCTTGAAGGAATGGGGGCCACCTCCCCCGTCTGACGGGGAAGGCCGGGAGGGGGAAGGCGTCGGCACGGCAGCCGGTGTCGGCGAGCCTTTTCGCTTGCGGCCGGCCAGCGGCTTCACATCGGCCATGGCTGCCGCGAACAGATCGACGTCCTTCCTGGCCATGGCATTTCGTGTAGCCTTGGCGGTGAGGCGGGTCTACACAGCGCGCCATGGCCCTCGCGCCCCACGCTCCTTCCTCTGCGCCGCAGCCCGACCCCGACCTGCAGACCGGGCTGCAGTATTTGCGCGCCGGCTGGTTCGACCGCGCCGAGCCGCTGTTCCGGTCGGCGCTGGCCCGCCACGGCGAGCGGCCCGACATCCTGCATTTTCTCGCCGTCTGCCTGTCGCAGCGCGGCGCGCTGGGCGATGCCGAGGCGTTGTGGCGCAAGGCGCTGGCCAAGGATCCCAACGAGCCGATGCTGTCCTACAATCTCGGCCTGGTGGCACGCCGGCAGGGGCGCCTCGACGAGGCGGCGCGGCGCTTCCGCGACACCGTGCGTCGCCAACCGGCCCACGTCGAAGCGCGCCTGGCGCTGGCGTCGGTCCACATGGATCTCGGCCGCCACGCTGCCGCCGAGCGCGAGCTGATCGAATTCGTGAGCAAGCTCGACCAGGCGATCGAGCAGGGCGGCGAGCGCCTGAAGCCGCTGCAGGCGCGGGCGCGCAACATGCTGGGTTATGCGCTCTACCGGCTCGGCCATCATTCCTCGGCGATCGAGGTTCTGGACCTGGCCATGCTCGATGCCGGCGAGGATGGCGCGCGCCGCGGCCAGATCCTGGGCGATCGCGCCCTGGCGCTCGGCGCGCTCGGCCATCATGACGAGGCGATCGCCGAAGCCCGGCGCGCGCTCGACTTGGCGCCCGACAGCGCGCCCCTGCATCACATCGTGGGCTTTGTGCTGCACTTCGCCGGCCGGCCGTCCGACGCCATCGCCCCGATCGAGCGGGCGCTCGAGATCGATCCGTCCTTTGCGGCGGCGCTGAAGACGCTGGCGCTCGCCCAGGCGGCGACCGGCAAGGCCGACGAGGCGGTCGACCTGCTGCAGCGGGCGTTGCGCCACAATCCGCTCGACCGCGACGCGGTGCTGCAGCTTTCGCACGTCCATATCGAGCACGGCAGGTTCGCCGAGGCGCTGGAAACCCTGGAGCCTTACCTGAAAGAGACGCCCGACGACGTGCGGGCGCTCAACAACCAGGGGCTGGCGCTGCGCGGGCTGAAGCGCCTCGACGAGGCACGGCGCGCGCTCAAGCGCGCGTCGCGGCTTTCGAGCGACGACCCGTTCGTCCTCACCAATCTCGGCCGCGTCCTGGTCGATCTCGGGCGCACCGCCGAGGCCCGCTCGTTGCACGAACATGCGCTGCGCGGCTTGCCGGGCGATGCCCGCCTGCTCGCCCACTACGGCGCCTGTCTGGCCGCGCTGGGCGACCGCGACAAGGCCCGCGAAACCCTCGACGCGGCGCTCGCCGCCGATCCCAACAATGCCGAGGCGCTGGCGGCCCGGACAAGCCTGGACGCATGAGCGGATACCCATGAGTGGGGGGGCCGACCGTCTGGCCGAGGTTCGCCAGCATATCGCCGCCGCGGCGCGCGCCGCCGGCCGCGACCCGGCTTCCGTGACCCTGGTCGCCGTCTCCAAGACGCACGGCGCCGACCGGGTGGGCGAACTCCTGGAGGTCGGCCATCGCGTGTTCGGCGAGAACCGCGTGCAGGAGGCGGAGGAGAAATTTCCGGCGCTGAAGGCGGCCTATCCCGACATCGAGCTGCACCTGATCGGCCCGCTGCAGACCAACAAGGCGCGCGACGCGGTGGCGCTGTTCGATGTCGTCCAGTCGGTCGACCGCGAGCGGCTGGCGGCGACGCTGGCCAAGGAAATGGCCCGCGCGGGGCGCCGGCCGGATTGCTACATCCAGGTCAATACCGGCGAGGAGCCGCAGAAAGCCGGCGTATTGCCCGGCGACGTCGACGCCTTCGTCGCGGCCTGCCGCGACGCCCACAAGCTGCCGGTGGTGGGCCTGATGTGCATCCCGCCGCTCGACGAGGAGCCGGCCCTGCACTTTGCCCTGCTGGCCAAGATGGCCGCGCGCAACGGGCTCGCCAAGATCAGCATGGGCATGAGCGCGGACTACGAGACGGCCATCCGTTTGGGCGCCACCCATGTCCGGGTGGGCACCGCCTTGTTCGGCGAACGCGGCACATAGGGCGGCCCCTAGAACATGCCCGAGCTGCCCGAGGTCGAAACCGTGCGTCGCGGCCTGCTGCCGAAGCTGGTTGGCCGGCGCATTGTCCGCCTCGTCCAGCGCCGCCGCGACCTCAGGATCCCGTTGCCGGCCAAGTTCGCCGAGCGCGTCGAAGGCCGGCGCGTGCTGGGCATCGACCGACGGGCGAAATACCTGCTGCTCCGCCTCGACGATGGCAACACCCTGATCGCCCATCTCGGCATGTCGGGCCGCATGACCCTGCACGACGCGGCGAGTGCGGCCGATCATCCGTTCGAACGCCACGACCATGTTGTCATCGACACTGAAGAAGGTTGGCAGGTTCGTTTCAACGACGCCCGCCGCTTCGGGCTGATGGTGCTGGCGGCCGACCACGCGCTGGCGCGGCACAAGCTGTTCAAGGGCCTCGGCCCCGAGCCGCTCGACGATGCCTTCGACGGCGCGGCGCTGGCCAACCGTCTCAAGGGAAGACGCACGCCCATCAAGGCAGCGCTGCTCGATCAGAAAACGCTGGTCGGGGTCGGCAATATATATGCGTGCGAGGCGCTGTTCCTGGCCGGCATCTCGCCCCGCCGATCGGCCCACACCGTCCAGGGCGAACGCGCCGGCCGGCTGGTCGCGGCCATCAAGCAGGTGCTGCTGAGCTCGATCGACGATGGCGGATCGACCCTGCGCGATCACGTGCAGCCCGGCGGCGAACTTGGATATTTTCAGACGCGCTTCAAGGTTTACGACCGCGCCGGCGCCGTCTGTCCGACTCGCGGCTGCGGCAAGCTGGTGCGCCGGCTCGTGCAATCCGGCCGCTCGACCTTCTATTGCGCGCACTGCCAGCGCTAGCTAAGAGCGGCGCTCACGCCGGACGGCACGGTTGGGGAGGAACAATTGGCCTACGAAAACATCCAGACCGAAACCAGGGGCCGGGTCGGCATCATCCGCCTCAATCGACCCAAGGCGCTGAATGCGCTGTGCGCCGATCTGGTGCGCGAACTGGGGTTGGCGCTCGATGCCTGCGAAGCCGATCCCGGTGTCGGTTGCATGGTGCTCACCGGCAACGACCGGGCCTTCGCCGCCGGCGCCGATATCAAGGAGATGACGGGGAAAACCTACCAGGACGTTTTCCTGGAGGACTTCATCACCGTCGGCTGGCAGAAAGTGAGCGAGGTGCGCAAGCCGATCATCGCCGCCGTGGCGGGCTTCGCCCTGGGCGGCGGCTGCGAGATGGCGATGATGTGCGATTTCATCATTGCCGCCGACAATGCCCGGTTCGGCCAGCCGGAGATCACGCTCGGTACCATTCCGGGTGCCGGCGGCACCCAGCGCCTGCCGCGCTTCGTCGGCAAGTCCAAGGCGATGGACCTCGTGCTGACCGGCCGCATGATGGACGCCAGCGAAGCCGAGCGCTGCGGCCTGGTGAGCCGCGTCGTGCCGCTCGCCCAACTGATGGACGAGGCGATCGCTGTGGCGGAGAAGATCGCGGGCCTCTCGCTGCCCGCCACGATGGTCGCCAAGGAAGCCGTCAACCGCGCGTTCGAAACCACGCTGGCCGAAGGCATCCGCTTCGAGCGGCGAACCTTCCACGCGACCTTCGCCTTCGACGACCGGGCGGAAGGCATGGCGGCCTTCGTCGAGAAGCGCAAGGCAGCGTGGAAACACCGCTAAACAAAGGGGTTTTGCCGGGGTTGACCGGGTGCCGGCCGGCCCGTATAAGCCCGCCCTTCCGAGGAACGAGGATTAGATGGCTAGTCACAAGTCGGCCGAGAAGCGCGCCCGCCAGACCGAGCGTCGCACCGCCGTGAACATGGCGCGCCGCAGCCGCATGCGCGGCTCGATCAAGAAGGTCGAGGAAGCGATCAAGGCCGGCGACAAGACCGCCGCCGGCGCCGCGCTGCGCGCCGCGCAGCCGGAGATCCAGCGCAGTGCGACCAAGCACATCGTGACCAAGAACGCCGCCGCGCGTCGCGTGTCGCGTCTTGCCGCGCGCATCAAGGCGATGGCCTGAGAGTTAGAGGCCTCAGTGATTGTGAACGCCGCTCAGACGAGCGGCGTTTTCTTTTCGATAATCACGTCGAAAAAAATTCGAGCGCTGCGGACGAAGATCGTTTGGTCGCCATTTGGGCGAACGACATACGATTCGCGTTTATCGGACTGCGCAAGCGAATGGCCGCTAGATGTTGAGCGACGCCTTGCGACGCGCACGAAAGAGAATCGAATCCTGCGAGATGTCAATCGACTCGCACAAAGAACATAATGAATAGCGTGCGTGTTGTGCCCCTGAATCGTTTGCGAACCCGAGCGAGTCTGTCTAAGAGTCGGTTCATCGCGACGGGCGTGGGGCGCTAGACGCGAGCCAAGGCGAGGACGGGGGGCTTCCTCTTCGCCGGAAAGACGAACCAGGGAGAGCCGCAGCAATCGGTGACAGCGACGATCAAGGCAGCGTCCCCTCAACGACGCGCACAAAAGTTTTCGTCGTCCTCGCCAAGCTGCGTTTCTATCACGGTCCGTCGGCTCGTATCAGCGCTCCGCTCCAGCGAATGAAAAGCGGGGGGGCCATGTCGAACGACAAGACGATCGCCGGCACATATGATGCGTTCCCCGCCGCCGGTTATGCCGGCGACGTGACGCCGGCGGCCGCCTGGAAGATCCTGAGCGAGGACAAGGCCGCGGTGCTGATCGATGTGCGCACCCGCGCGGAATGGAATTACGTCGGCCTGCCCGACCTCGAGAAGCTGGCGAAGAAGCCGGCATTGATCGAATGGCAGGCCTTTCCCAGCATGCAGCCCAATCCCGAGTTCGTGGCCGCGCTGTCGGCCGCGCTGCCCGACAAGGAGGCACCGCTGCTCTTTATCTGTCGAAGTGGGGCTCGATCGGCCGCGGCGGCGAAAGCCATGACCGCGGCCGGCTACAGTACATGCCTCAACGTGGCGGACGGCTTTGAGGGGCCCCTGGATGGCAGCGCCAAGCGCGGCACGGCAGGGGGTTGGAAGGCAGCAGGACTTCCCTGGAGACAGACGTGAACCGAATTCAATCGCCGGTACTGGGCAACAATAAGAACGCAACGTACGAACATAAGACTGTGGCGGGGGCCGAAATGGAAGAGGTCGCGGTCCGCAAGGAGCTTGAGACCCACTGGGTGCGCGTCTGCGACCGGCTGCGCAAGGAAATCGGCGACAAGGCCTTCAAGACCTGGTTCGGCGAGGTCGAGCTGGGCAAGCTCGAGGCCGGCAAGCTCCGGCTCTACGCCCCGACCCGGTTCGTCCGCGACTGGGTGGCCCGCCACTACGGCGATCGGGTGCTGGCCTATTGGCAGGCGGTGCATGCCGAGGTCGTCAACGTCGAGGTCAATCTCGTGCCGCCGCCCGCGCCGCGCCGGCCGAACGAGATCATCGCCGTGCCGCCGGTGCCGTCGGCGCAGAACTACCAGCCGCCGATGCCGCGCATGGGACCGTCGATCGGCCGCGGCGGCGAGGACGCCTTCCAGGGGCCGGAAGCGCGCTACACCTTCGCCAACTTCGTGGTCGGCAAGCCCAACGAGTTCGCCTATGCCGCCGCCCGCAACATCGCCGAGCAGGACCGGCCGCTGCCCGAGCGCAACCCGCTCTACATTTTCGGCGGCGTCGGTCTCGGCAAGACCCATCTGATGCATGCCATCTGGCACGCCATCCGCGAGCGCGATCCCAAGACCCGCGTGCTCTATCTCACGGCCGAGAGCTTCGTGAACCGCTTCATCCAGGCGCTGCGCACCAAGAACACCGGCCAGTTCAAGGAGCTGTTCCGCAACGTCGACGTGCTGATGGTCGACGACGTGCAGTTCATCTGCGGCAAGGAAGCAAGCCAGGA
>Ga0070698_100003214_pt1 | contig 18004 bp, 8 predicted proteins | sample KBSK1502metaG_FD_65477 | JGI IMG/M metagenome (GOLD analysis project Ga0070698, IMG submission 65477) | Corn, switchgrass and miscanthus rhizosphere microbial communities from Kellogg Biological Station, Michigan, USA - KBS K1-50-2 metaG | ecosystem: Host-associated > Plants > Roots >...
TTCGAAGTTCGAGGTTCATAGTTGAAACGTGCTGCCGAATTCCTGCGGTCTATCATTCCTGCGGACCCGTTTCAGCTGCTCTTTTTGGCCGGCATTGTATGCCTAGTTGTTGCACACGGCGCGAGATGGTGGCCTGTTGATGCGCGTCTTGCGCCCAATCAGGTTTGGGCGCCAATTGCAGGTCTTCGGACCTCTCTTTGTGTATCCCATTATTTTTGCGGGGGCTGCAGGCTATTTCGCTTGCTTCTGGCCTGGGGGTCATCCGGTCCGTCGAATCTTATGGTTGGTCTTCCTTCCTACAATGGCCGGTCTTGGCCTCATGTTCGGCCGTCTTGCATATCTCAGCGGGCCTTCGTCGTCTGTTCTTGAAAGCGCGGGCAGGATCCTTACTCACAGAATCCATTGGGCACAGACAACGTTGTGGAAGTTACAGGGATTCCAGTTCAGTTTGATCGGGCTGCTACTCATTGCCATCTTCACTTCACGGCTGGCTCTTGGAATCGCTACCCTGCCTCTCGCTTTGCCTGGAAGACCCGCATTGGAATCAGAAGATCCGGAGTCCTGGCGGCGACTGCGAGTGCTGATATGGTTCCTTGTGAGCCTGGTGTTTTTGCCCGGTGCTTTACTCTCCTTCCTAACCATCGGAGTTCCTTTAATTTTTACCTCGCGACCGCCTTCTTTCGTTCAAAGTGATTGGTTCCTAAGATTGTCTCCCATCGTGGAAGGTATCGTAGTTCTCGGAATCGTGCTGTGCATTATGGGGAAGGAGGGAAGGGAGACAGCACGAAGCTCGATCCGGCTGCCAGGCATAAAGTGGACTTTGCTTGCCTTGGCGTTTCCTACCACCATCGATATTTTGATTTCCGTCGGGCAATACGTATTGGACCGGGCACAGTGGGCGGCGCGAGAGTTTGGCAACTTTGCGCCACCACAATTCGGGTCGTACTTTAACATTCCCGATATTTGGTTCCTTCTTTTATTCTTTGGCGCGTTTTTTGAGGAAGTGATTTTTCGCGGCCTGTTGCAAACGCGATTCATTTATAGATACGGGCTGTACCGCGGGATCTTCCTTGTCGGAATCGTGTGGGCAGCTTTTCATTTTTTCTCAGACTTTTCTTTTTCGCGTTTCACCGATCAGGAAGTGCTCGTTAAGTTATGCTTTCGGATGTTCATGTGCGTGGCGCTGAACTTTGTTCTGGCTTGGATTACGTTGCGCTCGGAATCGGTCGTTCCGGCCGCTATCGCACACGGATTCTACAATGTACTGGTTTTTTCACCCATTGGGCCGCAATTTGCGGGGAAGGACGTGTTGCGTGTCGCGCTGTGCGCCGCACTGGGATACGTTTTGTTCCGCTATTGGCCTGTTCCATCAAAAGCAACTCTAGGAGCCGTCATCGCAGCCGCACCGGAACCCGCCGCATGAAGTCCGGCCGAGTGTTCGCTAGCAAAAATCCCGTCCTTGCAACATCGCCAAGGGTGCAGAATCAAGAGTGCCGGAAATTGAGCGTGTGACACTCAACGTGCGCGGAGTTTAAAAGCCTCGAGTGTCACCAAATTGTCACTAAAAATCGGGCAAAAGAGGCAAAAACGGAGCAAATCCAGAAAACACAAATTGTCGCTATCTTGCAGCTGGCAAAGGGATTTAGTTGAATTTTCTGTCAGATAGCGAAACAGCGATTTGATTTTTCAAGACCGCCGGTTTCAACCGCTCACCCACTCCTCCAATTGTAATTCTAACGTATTCTGTTCGTTTAGCGGCCGCTTGCTCTATGGCGATTCGGAGTTCAGCATTTTTGCGCGGAGGGCAGCAATTCCTCGCGTTGCAGAGCAGCAGATTCTGATTTTGGTTTGAGTCGCGGCGTGAAACGAAAAAGAGATGTTGTGGTGACTTTGACGCGAATGATTGATTGTCCGCAGGGATTTCGGCAAACGAAATTACGGCAACCTAAATTACAGGGTCGGAATTGGGAATGATGGCGGGCGAACCTGGATTTCGGCGGTGGCGCTCTCGAGATCATCGGTACGCGCGGTGAGACGAATCGTGCCGGACTGTCTGGTCGACTGGATGATTGCGAGAGCGCGTCCGCCGCGCAATTCGCGTTGTGTGGCTTGGAAGCGTTCGGAGCTGTCGAGATCGCCATTGTCAACAGCTGCGAGTGTGCCGGGCCCAGTGATTTCGAAATGCACATTGTGGCGCGCCTCCGGGACGATACGGCCGGCGGCGTCGAGCGCGCGTACTTCCACGTAGGCGAGGTCGTCGCCAGTCGCGTCGACGGTCGTGCGTTCCGGCAACAACACCAAGCGCGTGGGCTTTCCGGCAGTCTGCAACTCGTGCGTCGCTACCACGCGACCGTTGTCTTCGGCGACCGCGCGCAGAGTTCGGGGTTCGTTGGGAACATCCCAAAGAATGATGTGGTCGGCGTAGTCAATAGCGCGCCGTTTTCCGAGAGATTTGCCGTTGAGGAACAGTTCCACGACAGGTGCATTGGTGAACGTGTACACGCGGACGAGTGACAGCGTTGCCGGGAGGTTCCAGTCCGACCGCAGGTACAGCCAGTTGCCGGCAGCGTCGCGTTTGGGCTGATTCTTGTGATCGGGATTATCGACGGCGATCCAAACGACCGGCTCGTCGCTGTAAAGGCTCTGCAGGAAATAGGAGAACGGCTTGCGGAGACCGGTCATCGAAACTAACGTCGTGCGATAGCCCTTGCTGGGCCATGCGCCCGCCTCACCGAGATAATCCACGCCCGCCCAAATGAACTGGCCCGCGACGTAGGGAAAATACTGGTTCGTCCCGTAGTCACGCGTGCCCCACCACTGGTTCCCGGAGTTGTCTTTGGGATCGCGCACGGTGTTCAAGTCGACCTGATGAATGTGGGTCTCGCTGCCGAGCAGAACCTGGTGTGGGTGCTGCTGATGATCCCGCGCGTACCAGCGTGTTTGGTAATTCATGCTAATGACGTCCATGTAGTTGGCGAGCCCTGCGAGCGGAGCATCGCGCTCGCCTTTGTTGTTGCGGACCGGGTGCAGCGCCGCGGTGACCGGACGTGTCGAATCGAGCTGGTGCACGAAATCCTGCATGGCCTGATAGAGGAGGGTGCCTTCGCGCATGTACATGTGTGGGGTCATCTCGTTGCCGACGCTCCAGATGAAAATGCTGGGATGATTACGGTCGCGCAGGATGGTGGCGCGGAGATCCTGTTTCCAGCCGGTGCCATCGGGGAGGAATCCTTCCCATTTGTCGAATGCTTCATCGAACACTAAGAGGCCCAGGCGATCCGCGAGATCGAGCATTTCGGGAGAATGCGCGTCGTGACTCAGGCGAATGGCATTCACGCCAATGGTTTTGAGGATTTTGAGGCGTCGCTCGATTCCGCTCTCAAACGAGGTTGCGCCGAGAGCGCCCAGATCGTCGTGGAGGCACACGCCTTTGACGATTACGCGTGCGCCGTTGAGCATGAAGCCGTTCTCGACGTCAAAACGAATCGAGAGAATGCCGAAAGGTGTCTCGTAGGTATCCGACTGATGGCCGCTCTCGCGCACCTCGGTGATCGCGCGGTAGAGCACCGGGGCTTCGAGCCTCCAGAGCTGAGGATTCGGAACGGTGGACACTTGTGTAGCAGTGCTTTCAACGCGTGGCGAGATTTCGAAGGCCGACTCGGTGCCTGCAACCTGTTTGCCGGTTGAGTCGATGATTTGGGTAACGAGAGTAAGTTTGCGGGGTTCGTCGGAGTCGTTTCGAAGCGTCGTCTGAATGCTTACCTGCGCTTCTGTGGCGCTGATTTGGGGCGTGGTGACAAAGACTCCCCAGTTAGCGACATGCAGCGGGCTGGTGACGACTAACCACACATGACGGTAGATCCCGCTGCCGGTGTACCAGCGGCTGGCTTGCCGAAGATTGTCTACACGAACGGCGATCACGTTGTCGCGGTTGAGGCGAATCCACGGGGTGAGGTCGCATTCGAAGCCGATGTAACCATATTCGTTGTGTCCTACTTTGCGACCGTTGATCCAGACGTCGGAGCGGTTGAACACTCCATCGAAGTCAAGCAACACGCGGCGCCCGCCGAAGTCTTGCGGCACACGGAAGGCTTTGCGATACCACCCGATGCCGATAGGTGCGTAGCCGCCCGCCGAGCCCGACGGATTATCCTTTGACCACGGGCCCTCGATACTCCAGTCGTGCGGTACATTCAGCTCGCGCCAGGCTTTGTCGTCGAAGGTGGGTTTTTCGGCGTCAGGCGGATCGCCGAGCGTGAAGCGCCAGCCAAAGTCCATCCGGAATCGTTCACGGCCGGTTTCGGAGGCCACCGCCGAGAGCGGAAACGCCATCAGTGCGGTCAAGAGCAGGAGAAGGCGTTTTCTTTCGAATCGCAAAGGATGCTGTGGCGCGGACTTCAACGCTTTCCATCCGTCGGGCCGGGCCAGTTGTCGCTGCGGAACGGCGCGGCGGGAATACCGGTATCGTTGGTGAGGTTAGGATGTTGGGGATTGCTGTTGAATGCGTAGCGCACCGCTTGCGGGCGAAGCACGGAGTCGGACCAGACGATAACCTGCTTGCGGCCTTTGATTTTGGCACTGGCCCAGTGCCAGCGGTGATCGGCGCCGGCCACGGCGAATTCTTGCAGCTCGTCACCCTCGCGGACGCGCAATCCCTTGCCAACATCGTCGAAAGTGAGCACGAGCCTCGAGCCCTTCGGCGTCGCATCGCGAAACATTGGACCTGAAGATGTCATCTTCCGGCCATACGCCGCGACGAGCGCCCAGCGCGCCATCCGCTTGCCGACGTCGAGCTTATTCTTAGGATGAATGTCGCGGACCTCGCCGATATCGATGGTGACGATCAGGCCGCTGTTCGGGGTAGTCAGGGCGGTTCGGCGTTGGGCCTCACGGAGGAAGCTCCACGGCTCGTCGGACGGGTCTGGCCGCGAATCACGATAGTTTGGCAATTGCACGATGCCAAAAGGAAAGTTGCCCTCGCCCCAACGCTCGCGCCACGCCTTGATCAAAGTAGGGAGCAGCAATTCGTATTGCTGGGCACGCGCCTCGTTGGATTCGCCCTGATACCAGACGACACCGCGAATAGCGAACGGTATCAGCGGGGCAATCATCCGATCGTAAATCGAGGCGGCAATGCGGCTTTCACGCAGCGCGTCAGGTACTCTGGGTTGTGACGGAGCGTGCGTACCCTCCGCCCTCGCCTTTTCCGCGACTTCACGCCACTGCTGCATCTGGCGCTCATACTCCGCTTGGACTCTCGGGCGTTCTTCGTCCCAGATTTTGGTGCGCTCGACACAGGGGCGCAGTTCGGGAGAAGCAAGCAGGTATTCCACTGGTGTCCAGGCCTCCGCCTGGGTCCCGCCATAAGATGAATTAATCACTCCGACAGAGACGCGAAGCTCATTGCGTAATTGAACGGCAAAGTAATATCCCGCGGCTGAGAAGTCCCGGACCGATGCAGGCGAAGCTGGCTGCCACAACGCGAGAGGTCCGGATTCGTGCTGAAAAGCAACCTTGCGACTGATATTGAATAAGCGGATAGCTGGATCGCTAGCCGCGGCAATCGCGGCCTGACCATCCGCACTTTCCGCAACTGTGAATTGCATGTTCGACTGGCCCGCGACCATCCAGACTTCGCCGACAAGCACGTCGTCCAACGTAATCGTGTTCTTGCCCGAAATGATCATTGAGCTGGGAGTAGTGCTCGCGGACATCGGTTGGAGCGTGAGGCGCCATTTGCCGTCCACGCCGGCCTGTGTCGTCTGCGTCTGAGAAGCAAACTTGACGACTACCGTCTCGCCGGGCTCTGCGGTTCCCCAGATCGGTACTGCTTGGTCGCGCTGCAACACCATCCCATTGCTGATCACGTCGGGCAGGGCGACGTTGGCACGCGCTGCCGGAAGCGCGAGCAGAATCGCTAGAGACGCCGCGCAACCAACAAAGGATCGATTCATTCGAACGAGGTTAATTAGCATCTGGTTTGCGATCCGTCATGGATGTGCTAAGGGAAGTCAGCCTATGCCGCCTTTCGAAGCTCAACGGCGAAGACGTAGGTGGGGCCAAGCATGTTCGAGCGAAAGATCAACCACTTGCCATCCGGCGTGAAAGTGACGTTAGGTTCCAGGCGGTAATTGTGTTTCGAAAGGTCCACGAGTTTTTCGGCCTGCAAGGCACCCTCTTGCGGCGTGAATAGATAAATCCATTGGCCGTTGCCTGGAGCGGCGACGCTGGTCGGACCGCCTCCGTCGCCGGCGAAGAGCTTCCCGTCCGGCGACACGTTGTAGTGCACAGACCATTCCGGGCGCTGCACCTTGTAGCGGATCGTGTCGCCAGTTGCCAAAACGACGCCCGCCAGCCAGAACTCTTTCCCCTTCGGTGTTTGCAGGTCGTACCAAATGATCTTGCCGTCCGGATTGAAGAATTCATGGCCGGCAATTTCCATCTCCATCGTTCGCGTATGGATTTTGCGCAAGCCTGAGCCGTCGGTGCGGATGGTCCAGATGCGGTCCACCTTGTGCCAAGGACCCTCATGGCAAAACATCAGAAGGGTAGGATCGGTCGGCGAGAACTGGACGTGGTTCAACCAGTCGGTGCTCTGGTTGAAGGTGTTGAGCTTTCCCGTTTTGATATCGATGGTATAGAGCGACATGGGAATGCGTGCGGCGAGCCGGCGCTCCATCATGGCGCCCTTGCCGGGTGGATTGTCGTTGTGATCTTCCGGCTTTGCTGGAGGTGGCGGCGCGACCGGCTGCGGATTCGGATCATCGACAAAACTTCCGGCCAGCAGCGTTTCATCCGCGTTCACGGTCAGCCCTGATCCCGATCGCAGCTCCGGTTTGGTGAAGATGGCATGGGTGGCGGCGGTATCCAGGTTTGTGGCGTAAACAGTGCCCTCCTTCAGGTAAAAGACTTGCCGGGTCCTGCGACCGACAACCACATGACTGATGTGCCCCTCGACGAGTGGCCGGACCTTACGCGTCTGGAGATTGAGGACCGAGAGGCCTTCGTGTGTGGTGAAGACCATGACGTCGCCGGTTGCGCTGTACGTGTTTTGGTGGAAATAAAGGCTGGCGCTGCCCGGCTCGGAGAGGCGAATGATGCGGTGGCCGGTAGAAGGGTCAACCCATTCCGAAGGCACGTCTTGACTGGCCAGAGGCGCGGCAATGATCAAAGCACACGTCAGGAAAATCCCAGGCGAATTCACTGTCACGGTTATCCTCTGTTGACCTGCGCCAACGGATGCGTTTGGAGGAGTCTGGTGAGGTCAAACTTCTTCCAAACGCATCCGTTGGGACCTGGCAGCCAGCCGATGAATCAACGCCAGGCTTTCTTGGCGACAACATCAGAAAAATACCCTGAGGCCGAACTGTAGGTACCGCGAGGTCTGGACAGGAGGGAAAAGTCGCCCATTGCCAGCAGTTCCGAGATCCTGACGTACGCGATAAAGTTTGTAGCCATTCAGAGTTCTGATATCGAAAGAATTTGCGTCCATAAATGGAAAGCTCTGCGGCACAGGCAGCGTAAAGAAATCGGCGGGGAGCCGTCCAATGGCGCCAGCGCTCGAGCCCGCGGGAGGTGGAATCCGGAAGCTGTTGATCATGTTATTGATCTGGTTGAAGATCGCTGTTCCGCCGGGTTGCGTGGTTTGAGGCTGGCCGTTGGCGATGGCCCAATTGTTGTAATCGGTCGTGTTCAAAGTACCAGTGTTTAGACCGCCGCCTCCGCCGCCCCAAATGTCGGTGCCGCCGAAATTATTCGGGACGGTGCGAAAAATAGGATGGTTCAGAGCATTGAGGGCATCGACGCGCAACTGAATGCGCCATCTCTCAGTGATCTTGAAATTCTTTTGCACCGAGAGATCCAGGGTTTGCTGCCAAAAGCCGCGGGCGGCGTCCAGCGTGCGCGGCGCGTTGCCCAGTTGACCTATCGGCGCTTCCTCGAACGCGGCTGGATTGATATAAGGCTGGCATAGATTGCCGACTGGGCACTTGGGGTCGAACAAGGGATTGACGACCGGAACACCAGGGACACGGTTGGGCCGAATGTCGTGCGTGACTGTAGTGCCCAGATCGTTGGCAAAGGCCTGGGTAACAACGGCAGGGAAACCGCTGTAAAAGCGCTCGACGCCTGACACAGTCCAGCCGCCCACCAATGCGTCTACCGGGCCCCAGGGATTGCCAAAGAATCTTTTTCCTCGTCCAAAGGGCAAATCGTAAACGCCCACGACGTTGAGGACGTGCTTGACGTCGAATGTAGAAACAGAGCGGTCGCCTCTGGGCGTTCCTCCAAAAGTGATCTGGCCACCGGGAAGATTGCTGCTCGTGAGCACGTTCTTGTCGGGAGTCCCGTTGGAGGCGTTGTCAATGGATTTGCCGTAGGTATAGTTTGCGCTCCAGGTCAAACCCCGGACTGCGCGATGCACTACGCTGATGTAGCCGGCGTGCCGTATGCTGTCGGCGGACGCATCGTCAAATGTGAATACGTTGGAAAAGCCAGGAAAGGCTGAATACAGCGTCCCAATGGGGACTTGCAGGATGTCGTGCCGAACGCTTGGAGCACCCTTGGAAGGTAGGGCACCGCTGCAGCGAGAGCCGCCGATGTCAGGAACGCTGCCTGGAACGCAGCGACCCAAGGGATCGAGAATCTTGCTGTTGAAGGCACTTACACCATTGGCTTCCAAGAACGAAACCCAGTTCTGATCAAATAGGTTTTGATTGATCTGAGGCAAGAACAAGTGGGTACCCTTGGCGCCCACGTAAGCTACTTCGACGACGGTATTCACGCCAAAAGAGCGGGAAAGGGAGAGATTCCAATTCTGGGCATAAGGAGTTTTGGTATTGGGCGAAAGGATGGCGCCAGGAAGATTGATGCTGTTTATGTAGGAAAGCCCATTCACCGCATTGCTTACGCCTACGGCTTGCTGCGGGGATTGCGCCACCAAATTAGGAGGATTCCCGGAGAGCGTCTGAGCAGAATTGGGATCCAAAGAAGGCAGTGCCGCGGGACCACCGAAGTTAGGGATGGGTTGACGGTTCTGACCAGTAAGCGGAACGTGGGAGATGCCGTAGCCTCCGCGAATTACGAAGTTATTCAGGCCAAAGATACGCGGGGCATATGCGAATCCAAAGCGTGGCTCGAAGTCGGTCCAATTGATGGGTGTGACGTATATCGAGTTTCCGCCTACTCCGCTATAGGCAAAGGGTGGGACAGGTATGGACTGAAGCGGCGTGGGGAGATTCAGTGTTCCGGTGCCCCCGGCAACAAGGCGGACGCTGGTAAGCGTGGTGGGGTTCCCATTCGCGTCGACGATGGGGAAGTGCTGAGCTTTAGCGGGCAGGAAATAACCTTGAAGATTGTTGGATTCGTCGCGCGGAATCTGGAGTGAATAGCGAACACCGAGGTTCAGGGTCAGGTTTGGTCGAATCTTCCAATCATTCTGCACAAATCCAGCAGCGCCGCGCCAGCTGTAGTGATAAGGAACGAGGGAAGTAGCGAGGAGATTGTCGTTGATGACGCCTTCCAGCAAACTCGCCCAAACAATACCACCAGCACCGGAAGTACCACCGTTGCTGCTGGTCTGATTGAAACGGAAACCGTAGCGGCCACCCGCGGCGAAATTGTATTGCAGCGTGTCGAGATTTTGCTGGTTCAGCTCGAAACCGATTGTCCACGTCATATTGCCGTGGGAGATGAATAGGTTATCCAGAACTTGATATTGTTTTTCGCTGTTGTCATTAATCTGCGAACTTCCCGCGCCGATATCCGCGCCGAGCGTGCGACGGTTGGCCGCGGCGCTGACGGTGAATAAAGGCAGACCACCTTTCGTCAAACTCGGTAGGCCGAGCTCGGTGCTCAAATTTCTTCCTGACATAATGTCAAACTCGGGTGAGAAAGTTCCGCTGAACCTTGCAGAGGAATAGTTAAAGCGGACTTCGTTGTACATTGACGAGGAAAGAGTTTGCGTGTCGCCCACGGCGTATTGCCGAGAGCTGCTGTAAGTTGCTCCCGTAGTGTTCAGCGGAGTGTTCTTGGCCCCATAGATGCCGAGTAAAGGTATGGATGTGAAGCGAAAAAATGCGCGGTTTTTCTTTGTAATGGCTTCGTCGAGGCGCACGAAGTATCGCGTGTGGTCGTCCTGAACAAAAGTAGTGCTCACATAATTCGCGAGATCGCCGTTCCCGTTGATGAAATAGGCGCCTGGTTTGGGCAGGAACGTCAGGATTTTTTTCGCGAGCGGGTCGATGAAATTGGGCGGCAAGATGTTGCCCGGAAACGCACAGTACATTGTGAAGCCAGCACCGCATCCGCCGGTCTTGGTGCCGAGGGTTATCGGTTGAAGTAGCTGCTGGCCGTTCACCGTCACCGGATTGAATTGCTGATAGATCGTACTGTCGAAAGTTGTGGCCAGCTTGCGCCCCGGTGGAAGCGTTGCTTGAAACTGATTTACTACGCTGGTGGGAGCCCAGCCGTTGTTTGTGTTGGTTAGATTGCTGAAATCTCCGTTCAACATCGCGGCCGTCGGCAGCAAGGTATCACCTTGCTTGGCGTCAGACTGGTACCGGGGCTCGATTGCCGCGAAGAAAAAGGTACGGTCGTGCCCGTTATAGAGTTTCGGGATACGCACTGGGCCGCCGAGGTCGAACGACATCTGCGTGTAGCGAAGATTGGAGGTAGGACGATTTACGGTGGCGTTCGTCCAGGGAGCTGCGTTTGTGGCGGGATTACGGTGATATACGGTGGCGGTGCCATGGTATTCGTTGGTACCCGATTTGGTGGTCACGTTGATGACCCCAGCCCCAGTGTGACCAAATGCCGCGGAATAAGCCGAGGTTTGAACGGTTATTTCCTGTACGGTTTCTGGAGAAAAGGACACCACTTCGCGAGCTAGGCCGATGCCTGTATTGCTTACTCCGTCCGCGATCATGTAAGTGGAACCAGGTCTGCCGCCGTTGAGGCTGAGATTGAAGCCAGGAACAGGCACGGCATTGTTGTCGATCGTGGGATCAGCGGTTCCGACGTCACCGGACGTATTTGGAGTCACGACCGCAAGGTCTAACACGCTGCGGTTGAGCAACGGAACATCACTAAGCAAACGTTCTGAGATCGTCTGCCCTAGCGTTCCATTTTCGACGTTCTGCAGCGGTGCCTGGTCCGTCACGCGCACCTCAGTGTTTACATCACCTGGCTCCAAAATTAGGTTCACCGTCTCGATGGTCGCGGTATCTACTTTCACCTGCTCGACAATTGCCTTCTTGAACCCGGAGACATCTACTTCCACCCTGTAAACAACCGGGTCGAGATTTTGCACGCTATAGGCGCCTTGCTTGGAGGTGGCCACGTGATAGGTTTCATTTGTGCCGAGATTTAGGATTGTGACGGGGATCTCAGCCATTACAGCGCCACTTTTGTCCGTGACCGTACCGCTGATGCCGCCACGATTGGTCTGGGCTGCCATGCTGGTGGAAAGAACAAGCATGGCGATCCAAGTCAAGAACGCTCTCATGTCGTTTCCCCCTTTGCTTCTGCGCCCGCTCGACGTGGGCGTATGCACAGTGGTTGGGAGCAACGGACGACCTCAAAATGCAATTTTGTGTCGCGAGAAGCTGTCACCCCTGAAAACTGGGTAGTTTCTACGCCCGGTCAAGGTTGTGGTCAAAGCTTTCGTAACCAGGGCATCGTGTTTCGCAGGTCGAAACTGCCTAATCCGATGAAAAGGAATACACATGGTCTTTTTTCAGCAGGTTATGGGGCATCGGGGCGAGGAAGACGGGGCATGACGGGAACACCGGGCCAACGGTCATTTTGCATTGCAACACACTTGAAATCAAAAATGTGATCCAGATGACATAGCAAGGATCGTGTTTGGCAGGTTCAAGGGTCCCGGGAAGATCTACGGTCGGAGTCAAATCTGCGGTGTGAATGTCTGAGATGATCGCTAGACGAGCGGTATGGATATTCGAAGCGGATCGGGTTTACGACTGTCGCTAGGCACGCTGTGGGCGGGAGTGGGCGACACCTGGGTCAAGCTATCGTTTGGGTAGAAATGATCCACCGTCCCCGGCGTGACCAGCTTATGCTCGACGAACACCGCAGGAGGGACCGGACGTCTATTTAAAATATCCAGGCTGACGCGAATCAGGTCCTCACCATAGCGCTCCGGGAAGAAAGCGACTGACCCCAGGAGTCGCGTGTTCGGCTGACGGAGCTCCGCTCGTCCCTCTGGCGAAGCATTGTGCCCCATAATTGCGCAGCATTCGCTGCGTCCTGCTTCTTGAAAGGCGCGCAGGGCGCCGAGCGCACTGGGGTCGTTAATAGCACCGACGAGCTGACGGCGGGAACGAGTCGAGCGCAGGTGCCTGCGCACGGCCTCAAAGCTCGGACCCAATTCGCCGTCACCGTCAAGATAGGTGATCCGACAGTTTCTTGCAGCGGGCAGGAGCGAGCCGAGGCCGACGAGAATTCCCGTGAGCCGCATGCGCGGTAGATTCCCGGCGCGAGCGAGTTCAAGCAAAATAATCTCGTCGACCTCCGCATACCAATTCTCTCTTACCCATCGGCCGAGATAGCGTCCAGCGATGAGGCCAGCCTCATAGTTGTTGGCGCCATAATAGGTGGCGCCCGGGTGCGGAATATCAATGGCTATTAAGGGAATGCCTGCTTCGCGATACTTTGCGGCGACGATGGGAGCAACATCCTGGTCGGTTTGAAATTCGATAACCAAGTCCACTTTTTCTCGAACCAGCAAATCGGCATTACGCTGCGCAATCTTGGCACTGTAGCGATTGTCGAGGGAAATGAGTTCAATGCCCTCGGCGGCGGCGGCCCGTTGCAAGCTGGCGGACACTTCCCTGGAGAATTGATAATCGGTGCCCTGTGCGGCGTATCCGAGGCGATAGAGTTTTTGTTTCCAGGGCCGAAGACAAGATTGATAGAGGTTCTCTCCCACCTTTTCGACCATGGCGCATTTCTCCAGGGTATAGAGCAAACGAAACGCCATGGTCTTAGACAGTCCGCTGCGCGAGGCAATTTCCCTGAGTGGCAGGGCTTCCCCGGGCGAGCGGAATGCCATCAGCAGCCGAGAGGAGTGAACAACGGACTTAACGAGATATGCGTCCCTGGTACGGACATCATGGTCCATGGGAGCAGAACGATAGACGGGTCAGGGCGTTTTGCCAAGCGAAATTTAGGCAAAACCCTCGAGAACGGGCACGCCAGGCATAGGCCCAGGACTGAGCCTAAGGCTTTGCGCTCTCATCGCTTTTGAGAAAGCCAAAGTTGAATAAGGCGTTGCGCAATGCGAAACGTCGCAGTCGGTACAGAAATGTGGTGACTCGGGGTGAGGCAAATTGTACCCTGCGACTCCGGGGATCACATGCGCTCACGACAAACGGAGATGGTGTTTCAGGCCTTGGAGGGATTCCGGATTGAGATTCCTTCTTGGGGTTTTGCAAACACGGGGACGCGCTTTGGTAAGTTTACGCAGGCCTCCGCCGCCACAACCACGGAGGAAAAATTTAGCGACGCGGGTCAGGTTCAGTCGGTTACCGGCGTTTGTCCCACGATTGCGCTGCATGTTCTATGGGATCTTCCCGAAGGGATCGACAGCACCGAGTCAGTGAATAGACTGGCTGAACGCTATGGTATCCGGCCTGGATCCATCAACCCCAATCTGTTTCAAGAGCAGGTCTACAAATACGGATCGTTTGGCAATCCTGATCCATCGGTTCGCGAACACGCGTTGCGACATGTCAAGGAAAGTATCGCGATCGCCGGGCGACTGAATAGCCGTGACATCTCATTGTGGTTTGCTGATGGCTCAAACTATCCGGGAACCGCGAATATCCGACAAAGAAAGAAATGGTTTGAAGAGTACTTGCGCGCTTCGCATGCCGCACTGGCTCCGAACCAACGAATTCTTGTGGAATATAAGCCATTCGAGCCGGCCTTCTACCACACGGACCTAGCCGATTGGGGAATGTCTCTGTTGATGTCGCGCGCGGCAGGTTCACGGGCCAAGGTTCTGGTCGACACGGGGCACCATTATCTATCGCAGAATATCGAGCAAATTGTAGCGTGGCTATTGTCGGAGAGGATGCTCGGCGGATTTCACTTCAATGATCGGCGCTACGCCGACGACGATTTGACGATGGGATCCATCGATCCGTATCAGGTCTTCCGTATCTTCCATGAAATACTCTATTTCGAACGAGAGACTGGAGAACGCGCCGATGTCGCCTACATGGTTGACCAGAGCCACAACCTGAAAAACAAGATCGAAGCGATGATTCAGACGGTCGGCATGGCCCAGCAGCTCTTTTCAAAAGCAGCTCTCGTGGACCATGAAAGGCTGAGCGAGGCTCAGAACAACGCGGATCTGATAGACGCGGAGACCTTGTTACAGGACGCTTTTGCAACGGACGTAAGGCCCGCTATTGAGGAGTGGCGTGCCTCCAAGGGGCTGCCGACGGATCCATTGAACGCATTTCGGGAGAGCGGATACTTGGAGCGTATCTGCAAGGAGCGGGCGGCACGGAACGCGCAAAGCGTTTCTTCCTATGCTTAGCGGCGGACAAACCAAGACGTATCTTGCTTTCGACTTTGGCGCGGAAAGCGGGCGTGCCGTTCTCGCGCACTTGCATGCAGGCGCGATCAGGACGGAAGAAATCCATCGATTTCCGAATGAGCCCGTGTCCTACGGCGGTTCCTTGCATTGGGATGTTGCGCGGCTATGGTGGGAGGTGCGAAGGGCGCTCGCGAAGCTGAAAGAGACAAAACTAGATGGCATTGGTGTGGACTGCTGGGGTGTCGATTATGCGCTGCTCGGGGATCGGGGTGAACTGCTCCAAAACCCTTACCACTATCGCGACTCACGCACGAATGGGACGATGGAGGAGGTGTTTCGAATTGTCAGCAAGGAAGAAATCTACAGGGCAACCGGAATCCAGTTCATGCCCATCAATACCCTGTATCAACTGTTCGCAGCGAAGCGAGACACTCCTCGAATCTTCCAAGCTGCTCAACGCCTGCTGACAATTCCAGATTTGTTCCACTACTGGCTGACCGGCAATGCTGTGTGTGAATACACAAACGCAAGCACGACACAGATGCTCAATTCGGCGACCCGGAACTGGGCCACAGATCTGCTGGACCGGCTAGAAATTCCGGCAGCTCTGCCCGTCGCCATCGTGGAGCCTGGCTCTATCATCGGTGCCTTGCGGTCGGACCTTGCTCAAGACAGGTGCCTTTCCGATACTGCGGTTATCGCTCCTGCCTCGCATGACACGGGTTCCGCAGTAGCCGCTATCACAGCTCGTGAAGGAACGGCCTTTCTAAGCTCAGGTACGTGGTCTTTAATTGGCATCGAGCTGGATTCTCCAGTAATTACGCCGGAGTCCCTTCAGATGAATTTTACGAACGAAGGGGGCGTAGGCGGGACCATCCGACTCTTAAAAAATGTAATGGGCTTATGGATGGTGCAATGCTGCCGGCAATCGTGGACTGCAAAGGGACACGAATTTGACTATGGAAAGCTGATGGAGCTGGCAGAAGCCGAATCTCCATTCTCCTGTTTGATCGATCCGGATGATGACTCTTTTCTGCGCCCACACGACATGCCTGTTGCGATCGATCAGTTCTGCGCAAAGACGCACCAGGCTGCTCCGTCCAGTCCGGGTATGTACATTCGGACGATTCTCGAGAGCCTGGCTCTGAAGTATCGAGTTGTACTCAAGAATATCGAACAATTGACTCGGCAACGAATTCAGCAAGTCCGGGTAATCGGTGGTGGATCGAAGAACCGGTTGATGAATCAGCTCACGGCGGACGCCACAGGAAAAACAGTGCTCGCGGGGCCTGCGGAGGCAACGGCATTGGGGAACGCCGGGGTTCAGATCTTGGCGACGGGCGGCGCGAGCTCGTTGCGAGAGGTCCGCGCGGTCATTGATCGGTCCTTTCGGACCGAGGTGTTTGAGCCGTCTGGAACGGGTGTCTGGGAACGTCAGGCGGAGCGTTTCCAACATTACTGCGAGTGCATCTATGCCTGAACTCAAGGAAACCGCTCTTCTCAAGGATTTGTGGGACGATGCACGAGCTAGGAAATTCGGGGAGGATCAGCTTGGGCTGCTGCGCTATCGGTCCAATCTCCTTGGAGCCGATTTACGCATCACGAATTTCGGTGGCGGCAACACCAGTTCGAAAATAGAACTGCCGGATCCCTTCAGCGGCGAGTCAGTTCGTGTCCTGGCCGTCAAGGGAAGTGGTGGGGACCTGGGATCGATCACAGAGTCCGGTTTTGCGCAGCTGCATCTGGATCGCCTCCATCAACTCAAGCAACTTTATCGCGGAGAAGCACATGAAGATGATATGGTGCGTTACTACCCGCTCGCAGCGTTCGGTGAAAACCGGGTTGCCGCGTCGATAGACACTCCGCTTCATGCGTTTCTTCCATTCCCGCACGTGGATCACTTGCATCCTGACTGGGCTATTGCAATAGCCGCGAGCGCAAATGGCAAACGGAAACTGGAAGATTTTAACCGAAAGTTTGACCGAAAAATTGTGTGGTTGCCCTGGCAACGCCCTGGCTTTGAGTTGGCGATTATGTTAGAGGGCGCGTTGAGAGAGCGCCCCGATGCTGAGGGCATTCTTCTCGGGAGTCATGGCTTGTTTACCTGGGGTCACAGTCATCGGGAATGCTACCTGAACAGTATCAACACGATCGATCAGATGGGGCAATTCATTTTGGAACACCAGGCTAGGAAAGGCCCGTTGTTTGGCGGGCTCGAACAGGCCGGACTTCCCGATCGTAAGAGGGTTGCGGCGCAACTCCTTCCCGCATTGAGGGGCGAGCTGTCGTCGAACCGCAGAGTTATTGCGCATTATACGGATGACCAGGACGCTTTGACGTTTGCCGGTTCAGGGTGGTCCAGAAAACTTGCTGCTCTAGGCACGAGTTGTCCGGACCATTTTCTGAGAACCAAGATATGCCCGCTCTTTCTGCGCTGGAACTCCGGGCGCGAGGACGTAGATGTTCTGAAAGAGCGGATCCGTGAGCAGATCAAGGAGTACCGAACGGATTACGAAAAGTATTACGAGGAGTGGGCTGTTTCTGATTCCCCGAAAATGCGCTATTCCAACCCTTCCGTTGTAATCGTGCCGGGCGTGGGGCTATTCGGATTTGGCAAGAGCAAGAAGGAAGCGCGCATCGCTACGGAGTTCTTCGTCAATGCTATTCACGTAATGGCTGGGGCAACTGCGCTAGAAGATCAGGAATCGAGCGGTCCTGTGCCGCAGGCGCGGCGTGCGGATCGGTCTACCGATTTTGAGCAGTTTCACAACTACGTTGCCCTCCCGCGTTCCGAAGCATTTCGTATCGAGTACTGGTCTCTCGAAGAGGCCAAATTGCAGCGTATGCCTCCCGAACCGGAATTCGGACGGAGGATCGTGCTGGTGATCGGTGGCGCAAGTGGAATCGGGCGAGAGACAGCCCTGCTGTTTGCTCGCCAGGGCGCACATATTGTTATTGCGGACGTTGACGCTCTTGGGGCAACCAAAGTGGTAGACGAAGCTCGCGCGATTGTTGCTTCCGAAATGGTGGCGCACACGACAGTCGACCTTAGCTCGTCTGAGAGCCTCCAGGAAGCTATTCAGTTCACGGTCCTCGAGTTTGGCGGAATCGACGCCATCGTGAACACCGCGGCTGTCTATCCCGTGCCGGAAGGGGATGGTCCATTGACTCAGACACAATGGGCAAAAACATTTTCGGTGAACGTGACAGGAAATTACGTGCTGGCGCGCGAGAGCGAGTGGGTATTCAGCGACCAGAAGCTTCCAGTGGCATTAGTTCTAACAAGCTCGGCGAATGCCGTAGTGCCCAAGAGAGGCAGCGAAGCTTACGACACGAGTAAAGCTGCGGTAAGCCATTTGATTCGGGAATTAGCGGTTCGGCTCGGACCCCACGTGCGAGTTAACGGTATTGCTCCCGCAACAGTAGTGGCGGGGTCGACAA
>Ga0070698_100003215_pt1 | contig 18003 bp, 18 predicted proteins | sample KBSK1502metaG_FD_65477 | JGI IMG/M metagenome (GOLD analysis project Ga0070698, IMG submission 65477) | Corn, switchgrass and miscanthus rhizosphere microbial communities from Kellogg Biological Station, Michigan, USA - KBS K1-50-2 metaG | ecosystem: Host-associated > Plants > Roots >...
CCGCGAACGTCTCCGCCACGTTCATCGTGCCGCCCGGTACGACAGTGCTGAGGACCGGCACCGCGCACCTCTGCGGCATCGAGGAGTAAGAGCTCCCGTCACTGCACGCGCCCGGTTCGGGGGAACCGCGGGACGGCGGGCCGCAGCAGGTCAGAACTGAGGGACGAGTCCGCGAGAGCGGGCTCGTCTCTCACATTATTGGGGTCGCCTGCGCCGTAACCGCGGGGGCCGAAACCGCCCCTGCGCCGCGGTCTGGGCGCTGAGCTTCCCTGACGAGCGATGTTCGCCGCGAAGCCCGTCCCGACAACGGACCTCTGAAAACAGGGAGCTAGCGAGCCGACTTCGTCGCAGTGCGACGGCAGCGGGTGCAGACGAGCTCGCGCGTCGTGCGGCCGTCGCGGGTGATAAGGAATGGCTGGAGGTTCGGCTGGTAGCGGCGATGCGCGCGCACCCGGTTCGAACCGGTCGACTGGGGGTTGAACCCCGGCATCGACACCTTGCCGCAGATCGCGCACGAACGAGCCACTGAAAGAACCTCGGGATGATCGGAAGGGAGGTCGTCCGGGCCTGTCCGGCGCGAACGGGGCGGTACTATACCACGCACCCCGGGCGGCTCCCGAGGCACGCGCCGGGCGCACGAGGGAGGGGCTTTGCCGGACGGATCCATCGGCGGTCGGGCGCTCGTGACGAGGCGGGCAATCATCGACATCGTCCGCCGGGTGACCCTCGGTCAATACGGCGTCGCCGGGTTCACGGGTAGTTGGGCCGATCGAGTCCTCGGCTGGATCGAGAACCGGCCCGGTGGCCTTCGTGTGTCGGTTGCAGGCGGGGCGCTGGCCATCCGGATGCACCTGCGGGTCGCGCAGGGCCTGCCGATCGCGGAGGTCGCCCGCCAGGTCGACATCGCCGTCCGCCACGCGATTCGGACGGCGCTGGGGCGAGAGGTCGATCAGCTCTCGATTCGGGTTGCGAGCCTCGAGCTCCATCCCGGTGGCGAGCCTCCCGCGCCGCCCACGCATCCGGACCTCGGCCCCTCGGATCTCGCCGGCAGCGGGACCGACGTCGCGTGAGCGCGGGCTGATGGCCCGACGCGCGTGCGACGGTGAGGGCCTGCTGGGGGCGTTCCGGGCAGCGGCTGCCGGGCTCGAGGCCGCGGTCGACGAGGTCAACGCACTGAACGTGTTCCCGGTCCCCGACGGCGATACCGGCTCGAACATGGTGGCCACAGTCCGCGCGGCGCTCGCCGAGGCCGAGGCCGTCGGGCCGACCGTGTCGGCGGAGCGCGTTGCGTCCGCGGCCGCATTCGGTGCGCTCATGGGCGCGCGAGGCAACTCGGGCGTGATCACGAGCCAGATCCTGCGCGGCCTCGCGGAGGGGCTGGCGGGCAAGACCCGCTTCAACGCGCTCGATCTCGCCAACGCGCTCGACCTGGGGACGAAGGCGGCGTACGGCGCCGTCGCCAAACCGGTCGAAGGGACGATCCTGACGGTCATCCGCGAGGCGTCCGCCGCCGCGGTTGCCGCGGCCGAGCACGAGCGGACGATCGACGCAGTCATGGGCGCCACAACCGCGGCTGCCCAGAAGGCAGTCACGAAGACGCCGACACTGCTGGCGATCCTGCGCGAGGCCGGCGTCGTGGATTCCGGCGGCCAGGGGCTCTTCCGCCTGTTCGAGGGCGCGCTCGCCTTCCTGACTGGAGAGGTCGAGGTCGCCGCGCGGCTGCCCGGCGTCGTGGGGGTTGCTTCGAGCGCCGCGGCTGCCGACCCGGCTGCGGCCCAGCATGGCGCGCCACCGGGCGCCGGCATGCGCGACGAGGGGTTCGGCTTCGAGACGATGTTCCTCGCCCAGGCCGAGCCGGGCAGGCCGCTCGACGTCGACGCGATCCGTGCCCATCTCGAGTTGATCGGCGAGTCCGTGCTCGTGGCCGGCGATGCGCGGGCGCTCAAGGTCCACGTCCACAACGAACGCCCGGACCAGGTGCTCGCGTACGCCCTCGGTCTCGGCCAGCTTTCCAAGATCAGCGTCGAGAACCTCGATCAGCAGGCGAGCGACGTCCGCGAGACGCGCGCTGCGGCGTTCGCGACTGACGGGACGGCTGCCGAGCCCGGTGCGACGCACGCAGGTTCGGATGGCGCGTCGGCTGGGACGACCAGCGGCGAATCACTGCCGCTGGCTGTCGTCGCCGTCGCCGCCGGCGAGGGCCTCGCCGCGATCTTCCGCGACTTCGGCGTCCAGAAGGTCGTCTATGGCGGCCAGAGCGCCAACCCGAGCACCGGTGAGCTGCTCGAAGCGGTCAAGTCGGTCGATGCCCGGGAGATCCTGCTCCTGCCCAATAATCCGAACGTCGTGCTCGCAGCTCGCCAGGTGTCGGCCCTCGTCGACAAGCCCGTCGCAGTGGTTGCCACGCGGAACGCGGCCGAGGGCTTCGCGGCGATGCTCGCGCTCGACCCGGAGAAGGGCGCGGTGGACAACGCAGCCGAGATGACCGCCGCGGGCCGGGCGATCCAGTCCCTTGCCGTGACCCAGGCTGTCCGCGACGCGACAGTGAGCGGCACGAAGGTCAGAAAAGGACAGACGATCGCGCTCGATCCCGACGACGGCCTCGTCGCAGTGCACAACGACCCTGCCACGGCCGTGCTCAACGCGGTCAGGAAGCTGAGTCCGGGCTTCGAGCTGATCACGGTGTACTACGGCGACGGCGGCGACCTCGCCGGCACGGAGGCGCTTGCCCGCCGGATCCATGACCTGGGCACCGGCGCAGAGGTGGAGGTTCTGCACGGCGGGCAGCCGCACTACCGCTACCTGATCTCGGCCGAGTAGCGCGGGGTGGGGGAGCGGTCGTTCGCCCGACGGTCGGGTGGATCGGGCACGGCGGCAAAGGCAGCAAGTGCGGCTCGAGAGCTGCCCCGCAGCGGCGTCGCCCTCCTCGGGACAGCGCTCGGGAAGTCCGGGCTGCCCGGCGGGTCGACGCTCGGCCGCGTTGGTCGGCGGATGGGCCTCGAAACCGTGCGCGACCTGCTCTTCCATCTCCCGCGGCGCTACGACGACCTGCGCGAGATGCGCAAGCTCGGCGACCTGGCCTGGGTCGAGGACGGTGAGGTGGTATCGGCGCGAGTCGTCGTCGTCGACATCCGTGTCGAAGCGTCGTTCCGGCGTCGGGTGCAGCGGACGATCGCCGTGCTCGAGGACGAGACGGGGTCGATCGACGCCACCTGGTTCGGCCGCCGCTACATCGAGCGTCGGCTCCATCCCGGTCAGCGGGTGATCGTCTCGGGCAAGCTCAAGCACTTCGGCCGGAAGCGCACCCTCGACAACCCCGACTTTCAGCCCGAAGGCCGCGACGACGAGCTGCTCCACGTGGGCCGCATCGTGCCCGTCTACCGGCTGACCGCCGGCTTGACCGCAAACCGATTGCGCGTCGCGATCCGCGAGGCGCTCGATCGTTCCGGGCATGACTACCCGGAATACCTGCCTGCCGACCTGCAAGCGCGGGAGCACCTGGCGCCGATCACCGACGCGCTCGAACAGGCGCATTACCCCGCGACGTTCGAGGGTCGCGACGCGGCGCTCCGGCGGATGGCCTTCGACGAGCTGCTCGCGCTCCAGGTCGGCATGGTGGGCCGGCGTCGGCAGCGCGGCCGCGATGCCGCTGCCCCGATCGCCGTCGACGCTGGGGTCGATGCGGAGCTGCGCTCGGCGCTGCGAGCGTCGATCGGGCGCAAGCTCGCGCGGGAGATCATGCTGACGCCGGACCAGGACGCAGCGATCGCGGACATCCGAACCGATCTCGGCCGCGCGACGCCCATGCTCCGCCTGCTCCAGGGCGACGTCGGCTCGGGCAAGACGGCGGTGGCCGCGTACGCACTGGCCGCGGCGGCACGGGCCGGCATGCAGGGCGCGCTCCTCGCGCCAACGGACCTGCTCGCCCGGCAGCATCACCGGACGCTGGCCTCGCTTCTGGAAGATGCCGCGATCCCGGTCGAGCTCCTGACCGGATCACTCACCGCGGCGAGCGCTCGACACACGCTCGAGCTCGTCGCCTCGGGCATGGCGCCCATCGTGGTCGGCACGCATGCGCTCCTCCAGGAGCGCGTTGCGTTCTCCAGCCTCGGGGCCGTCGTGATCGACGAGCAGCACCGGTTCGGGGTCGAGCAGCGCGGCCGGCTCGAGGCCAAGACCGGCGCCGACCGCGCGCCCCATGTGCTGCTCATGACGGCGACGCCCATCCCGCGCACGCTCGGCCAGGTGCTGTACGCGGACCTAGATGTCTCGAACCTGCGCACGTCGCCCGAGGGCCGCCTGCCGATCCGCACCGGCATCCGCCGGCCCGACGAGCTCGAGGGGACGTGGCAGAAGGTGCGCGAAGAGGCCGCCGCCGGCCACAGCACCTTCGTCGTGGTGCCCCTGATCGACGAGGCGGACGCTGTCGATGAACCGTCGAGCGGCCGAGATGGCGCTCCTGCGGGCTTCTGGGACTCCTCGGCGCCGGCCGCCGAGGCAGAGGCCGTTCGCCTGCGGGAGCTCCTCGCGCCGTTGCGCGTGGGGATGGTCCATGGCCGGATGAAGGCCGCCGACCGCGACGCGGAGATGGCACGCTTCCGTGACGGCGAGCTGGACGTCCTCGTCGGGACGACCGTCGTCGAGGTCGGCGTCGACGTCCCCGAAGCGAGCATGATGATCGTGCAGGGAGCGGATCGGTTCGGGCTCGCCCAGCTCCATCAGCTCCGTGGCCGGGTGGGGCGAGGCGACGCCGCGTCCTACTGCGTCCTCGTCTCCGACTCGGTCGACGCCACGGCCCAGGCTCGCCTCAAGGCGGTGGCCGACATCCACGACGGATTCGAGCTCGCCGAGCGCGACTGGGAGCTGCGGCGCGAGGGCGACGTCCTCGGCCTGGTCCAGAGCGGCCTCCCCCGGCTTCGTGTGGCCTCGCTCCAGCGTGACGACCATCGCGAGCTGGCCGTCGAGGCGCGCGCCGCGGCGGAAGCGATGCTCGACGACGACGGACGGTTGCGGCGCGGCTTCGAGCGGCTGGCCGACGAGCTGCGTGGCGGCTGGCTGGCCCGCGTCGCCGAGGGCGAGCCCGCCGGCGCCGCCTGATCAGGATGGTGCGCGGACGGGTGGCAACCGGGATCAGCGCGGGTCGGGTGATCGCCGGGACTGCGCGCGGCATCCGTCTGGTCGGCCCGGGCGAGGGCACGCGACCCATCGGCGACCGGGTGAAGCAGAGTCTCTTCGCGATCCTCGAGACACGCATTCGCGGGGGCGTGTTCGTCGACCTCTACGCCGGCAGCGGCGCCGCGGGCATCGAGGCCCTGTCGCGGGGCGCTGCGACGGCGATCTTCGTGGAGCGAGATGCCCGCGCGCTCGAGGCGATCGCACGCAACCTGGAGTCGACGGGCCTGGCGGCCCGGGCCGCCGTCGTGCGGATGGACGCAACCGACTGGCTCCGCGGCGCGCGTCGGAAGGAGCTCGCCGGCGGACCGGCGGCAATCGTCTTCCTGGATCCGCCGTACGAGTCCGGAGGCGAGCTCGACGCGAGCCTGGCGGCGCTCGATCGCGAGGGTCCTGATGGCGTCCTCGCGCGAGGCGGGACCGTCGTCGCGAAGCATTTCCGCACGACAGAGCCGCGCCCGATGCGGCTGCTACGCTCGGCTCGCCGGGAACGATTCGGCGACACGACCCTTACCTTCTACCAATGGGCTGATGAGGTGGATGCATGAGAGTCGCGCTCTATCCCGGTTCCTTCGACCCGGTGACCAACGGCCACATCGACGTGCTTCGGCGAGCCGTTGCCGTGTTCGATCAGGTCGTCGTCGCGGTGCTCGAGAACCCGCGCAAGCAGGCGCTGTTCCCCGTGGAGACGCGGCTCGTCGTGCTCGAACGGGCGATCCGCGACGAGGGGATCGATCCGGCGCAGGCGTCGGTGGTCTCGTTCGACGGCCTGACCGTCGACGCCGCCCGCGAGCACGATGCCAGATGGATCGTGCGCGGGCTGCGGGCGATCTCGGACTTCGAGGCGGAGGGCCAGCTGGCGCACAACAATCGCGTGCTCGACCCCGAGGTCGACACCGTGTTCTTCATGACCTCGGTCGAGCACGGCTACGTCAGCTCGAGCCTGGTCAAGGAGATCGCGAGCTTCGGCGGCGACGTCTCGAGCATGGTTCCGCCGGCGGCCGTTACCGCGCTGCGCACGCTCGCGAGATCACCGGAGCGTCCTCGCTGACCGAAGGTCGCGTGCGATAATCCCGTCGTGGACATCATGTTCCTGCTCGAACGGCTCGAGTCGCTGGTCGCGACCGGCACCGGCGTGCCCGCAACGCGCAAGGTCCTCGTCGACAAGGACGCCGTCCTCGAGCTGATCGACCAGCTCCGCGTCGCCGTCCCCGAGGAGATCCACGCCGCGAAGCGGATCAATGCCGAGAGCGAGCGGATCATCGAGCAGGCCAACGACGAGTCGGGCCGGATCATCGCGCGAGCGCAGGAGCAGGCGACATACCTCATCGGTGAGCGCGGCCTGACCGAGACCGCGCAGGCGGAGGGCCGGCGCATCGTCGTCGAGGCGGCAGAGGCAGCGGACGGGGTGCGGCTCGGCGCGGATGCCTACGCGGCACAGGTCCTCGAGTCGCTCGAGGGTGAGGTCCGCAAGGCCCTGGCGGGCATCGAGAAGGGCATCGATGTCCTGGAAGCCCGCCAGGCGGAGCTGCGCGGCGAGCCCGAGGCGCCGGCGCCAGAGAGCGGGGTCGAGGACGGGGGGGCACGGGATGTGGAGGAGTGGCCGGAGGCCCGCGAGGCTGTGCCGGTCTTCGAGCAGGAGGACGCGGGTCAGACGGTCCCGCGATGATCGCTCCGGCTCCACTCGTCTACCCACTCGCCGGCTTGCTGGCCGAGCCGGCGGGAACCGAACGTCGCTACGAGATCCACGGCGCGACGCTGTCGCTCCCGGACGAGCTGCACCTCGCTGAACCGATCGAGGGGGCGGTTCGGATCACCCGGACGAACCGTGGGGTGTATGTCGACGCGAAGCTGTCGACCGCGATCGACGGCGAGTGCTCGCGCTGCCTGCGCGATATCGAGCTCCCGACGACGGTGGAGATCCACGAGGAGGTGTTGCCCAGCCTTGACCCGCTGAGCGGCCATCGACTCGACCCGAGCACAGAGCCGGACGTCGCGCGCCTGACGGACCACCATGAGCTCGATCTCGCGTCGCTGGCCGCGGAAGCGATCTCGCTGGCCGAGCCGATCGCGCCGCTGTGCGAGACGGACTGCCCCGGCCTGTGCGTCACCTGCGGCGAGCGCCTCGGCCCGAGTCACGAGGCCCACGTCGAAGACGAGATCGACCCGCGCCTGGCCGCGTTGAAGGCCTTCCGGGTCGACGGCGATGGGGAGACCGGGTAGACTGCGCGCTCGTTCCCACTGACAACCTCGCGCTCACGCACGCGCGGCTTCGGCCGCCACGAGGCGCTCGAGCATCGAAAGGAGAACCAACTCTCATGGGCGTGCCCAAGCGCAGGGTCTCCCACGCTCGGCAGGGCGATCGACGCGCGCATCTCGCGCTCTCGCTGCCGCAGCTGGAGGAGTGCCCGCACTGCCACCAGCCCAAGCGCAGCCATCACGCCTGCCCGAACTGCGGCTACTACGCCGGCCGCCCGGTGTTCGAGATCAAGGTGCCGAAGGAAGACCAGCCGCCCGCCCAGTGATCGCGGCCTGTGATGCGGCGCAGCGCCGCGGCGAGTCGATAATTCGGGCGTGATCACCGGGCCTGTGACAACGGGTGCGCGAACGCGCGGCGTTCGCCTGGCGGTCGACGCGATGGGCGGTGACCATGGTCCCGCCGAGGTCGTCCCGGGCGCTCTTGACCACGCGGCCGCTCACCCCGAGGACCACGTCCTGCTCGTCGGCGATCCCGGGCGCATTGGCGCGGTCGCGCCGAGCCTGCCGGCCAACGTCGAGGTCGTGCCCGCGAGTCAGGTCGTGGAGATGGACGAGCATCCGGCGCTCGCCCTGCGTGAGAAGCGCGATGCCTCGATCACCGTCGGCTGCGACCTGGTCCGCAGCGGGCGTGCCGACGCGATCGTGACCGCCGGCCACACGGGCGCGGCGATGGCCGCGGCGGTGCTCCGCATCGGGCGGCTGCCGGGCGTGGATCGGCCTGCGCTCGCCGTTCAGATGGTGAGGCAGGGCCGGCCGTTCGTGCTGCTGGACATCGGCGCGAACCCGGATTCGACGCCCGAGAACCTGCTCCAGTACGCGCGGATGGGCACGATCTTCGCGGAGCGCGTGATCGGCATCGAGGCGCCGCGCGTGGCGCTGCTGTCGATCGGGGAGGAGAAGGGCAAGGGCGACCTGCGCATCCAGCGCGCGACGGAGCTGCTCGACGCCTCGGAGATGCGCTTCGTCGGCAACGTCGAGGGCAAGGACCTCGTCGCCGACATGGCCGATGTGGTCGTGACCGACGCGGTCACTGGAAACGTCGTGATCAAGTTCTTCGAGGGCCTGTCCACGTTCATCTTCGACCTGTGGCGAGGCGAGTTTGCGGGGTCGTGGCGGGGCAGGCTCGCGTACCTGCTCATGCGTCCCGGAATCGGCCGGATCCGGCACGTGTTCGACTACGAGACCGCCGGCGGCTCGCCGCTGCTGGGCGTCAAGGGTGCGGTGATCATCACCCACGGTCGAGCCCGCCGGCGGATGATCGGCTTCGCCTGCGCCGTCGCGGCCGACACGGCGAGGACGGGCGTGCCCCAGCTGATCGCCGACTGGCTGCGCGAGGACGCGACGCGGGTCCAGGCCGCGACCGCTGCCTCGCCGACCGTGCCGCAGGCTGCGCCCGCGCCTGTCGGGGCGGAGCCCGGAGCGACTGCATGACGACCGAGGTCGAACCCAGTGGGGCGCTCGAGACCGAGCCGGAGCTCGATGCGATCGTCGTCGACGCCGAGCCTGCGGGTCCGCCGTCCGCGACCCCCGTCGAGCTGTCGGTGGGCCGCGGGGTCATCGTCGACGTCGTGCGCCAGGCGGCGCTCGAGATCCCCGACGTGCTGGTGGTCTGGCGGCGCGGGCCGCGCTGGCGAGCGGCCCTCGCCGGGCCGGCGATCAGGGTGCATGTTCGGCCCGAGGGTCTCGAGATCGAGCTCCGGGTCATCGCCCGTCCCGGGGCCGACCTCGTGGCGGCCGGGCGGCATGTCCGCGACGCCGTCGGGCTGGCGGTCCAGCGGCTCCTCGGCCTCGAGGTGCGCTCGGTCACGGTCCTGATCGACGGTGTCGGGAGCTAGCGAGAAGACGGCGGATCGCGTTCGGTCGCTGCGGGCCGGACGCCGCGTCGCGCTGGCCGCCGTCTTCGAGGCGGACTTCGGCCAGCGCACGCCGACCGCGGTCCTGGAGCGCGATCTCGCGGAGGTCGAGGCGGACCCCGGGGCGCGCGAGCTGGCCCGCCGGATCGTCGCAGCGGTGGTTGGGAATCGGGTCGAAATCGATGCTCGAATCGAGGCGTCCGCGCCCCGCTATCCGGTCGTCCAGCTGGCCCGGATGGACCGTTCGCTCCTCCGTTGCGCGATCGGTGAGGTGCTATATTCCGAGACGCCGGCCCGGGTGGCCATCGCCGAGTGGGTCGAACTGGCCCGGATCTACAGTGGCGACCCGATGCGACGCCTCATGAACGGCGTCCTCGGGCGGATCGCTCGCGAGACGGAACTCGAGAAGACATCCAGCTCCGAGGAGGGAGTCAGTGGCCAGCACCTACGACCGACTCAAGAAGATCGTCGTCGAGCAGCTCGGCGTCGATGAGGACGAGGTCAAGCCCGAAGCGTCCTTCGTCGACGACCTGAACGCCGACTCGCTCGACCTGGTCGAGCTGATCATGAGCCTCGAAGAGGAGTTCGGCACCGAGATCTCCGACGAGGACGCAGAGAAGATCCGGACCGTCGGCGACGCCGTCGAATACATCGACGAGCGGAACACCTAGACCCTCTCCAGCGGGATCGTGGACCGGGCCGACCTCCTGGCCGAGCAGCTCGGCCTGCCGATCCGGGATCGACGCCTCCTGGCCCAGGCGCTGACCCACACCTCCTGGCTCCACGAGCACCCCGGCGAAGCCGCAGGGCACAACGAGCGACTCGAGTTCCTTGGCGACGCGGTCGTGAACCTGGCCGTATCCGAGGCGCTGTATACGCGCCATCCCGACGATGACGAGGGCATCCTCTCCGCCCGGCGCGCCGCAATCGTGAGCGCGACGGGGCTCGCGACCCTGGCCGACCGCATCGACCTCGGCAGGTTTCTCTCGCTGGGCGAGGGCGAGGCCGGCCGGGTCGGGCCGGGGATGCCGTCGATCCTCGCATCCGGCTTCGAGGCCCTCGTCGGCGCGCTGTTGCTGGATCTCGGCTGGGACGCGACCCGCGACTGGGTCATCCGCACCGCGGCGCAGGAAGTCGACGCGGCCGTCCCGCCGGCGTCGCTCAAGAGCCCGAAGAGCCGGCTCCAGGAGGAGACCCAGCGCACGACCGGTGCGCGTCCCGCCTACCGCGTTCTCGAGGCCATCGGGCCGGACCACGACAAGGTGTTCCGGGTCGAGGTGTCGGTCGCGGGCGAAGTGCTCGGGATGGGCGTCGGGCGGTCGCGCCGGGTCGCCGAGACGGCTGCCGCAGCCGAGGCCGTCGAGGTCCTCGCCGCCCGGGCGAGAGAGGCACGCGAAGCGGGGCTCGAAGCCGGGATCGCGGAGCACGCGAGATGAGCGCCCCGGCGCGGTTGCTGTCGGTCCGGCTGCAGGGCTTCAAGTCCTTCGCGGAACGCACGCATGTCGCGTTCGGGCCGGGCATCAGCGCGGTCGTCGGGCCGAACGGCTCGGGCAAGAGCAACCTTGCCGATGCGCTGCGCTGGGCTCTCGGCGAGCAGGGCCGCGCGCTGCGCTCGCGCAAGTCCGAGGATGTGATCTGGGCCGGGTCGGAGCGGCGTCCCGCGCTGGGTCTCGCCGACGTCCAGCTCACCCTCGACAACGAGGACGGCCTGCTCCCGGTGGAGTACGGCGTCGTCGAGCTCGGGCGCCGGCTGTATCGCTCCGGCGAGAACGACTACCTGCTCAACCGCCAGCGGGTCCGGCTGAAGGACCTCGTCGACCTGCTCGATTCGGGGCACCTCGCCGAGAACGCCTTCCTGTTCATCGGCCAGGGCATGGTCGACCAGGCGCTTGCGCTCCGGCCCGAGGAGCGCCGGCCGCTGTTCGAGGAGGTCGCCGGCGTCCGGCGCCACGAGCGCCGTCGGCGGCGTGCCGAGGAGCAGCTGGCCGAGTCCGAATCGAATCTCGCCCGCGTGGACGACATCGTCGGCGAGCTCCGGCCGCAGGTCCGGCGCCTGGCACAGCAGGCGGAGCAGCAGGCGAACCGGCTGACCGCCGCCGACGAGCTGGCCGCGGCGATCCTGCTCTCGGCGCACGCTCGCTGGCACGAGGCGGGCGGTCGCTCGACGAAGGCTGCCGCGGCCGCGGCTGCGTCCCGGCAGGTCACCGAGGAGCGCAACGCAGAGCTCCTCGAGCACGAGCAGGCGATGACGGCCGCATCCGCGGCGCTCGGCGGCCAGGCGACTGCCGAGGCGGAGGCCCGCTCGGAGCTGGACCGGCGACGCGCGGCCCGCGCGGCACTCCAGCTGCGCGAGGCGCGGCACGGATCCGAGGTCGAAGCCACCGCGCGGGAGCGGGCCAGGGTCACCGAGACCCGGCAGGCGGCCGAGGCGGACCTGGCCGCCGCACGCGACGCGCTTGCCGTGCCGGTGGCCGCCTCGCCGGCCGAGCTCGAAGCCGAGCTCGAACGGCTCGACGCGGAGATCGGCGCGGTGCGCTCCGGCGGAGGCGCGGGATCACCGTCGGCCGAGGGGCTGTCGGCCGTCGACTCGGCAGCCGTGCGACGCCTGGAGGCAGCCCGAGCCCAGGAGCTTGCTGCCGCCCGTCGGCGCGCCGCTGATGCCGAGCGCCAGGCGACCGAGGAACGGACCCGCGCAGCGACTGCACAGGAGCGTGCGGCCGCCGCCACCGAGGCCCGCGCCGGTGCCGCGCGGGAGCTGCAGGCACGGCTTGCCGCGGCAGCCGCGGCGGTCACCGATCGGGAGGCCGCGACCCGAGCCCTCGCGGACGCCGAGACGGCAGCTCGGAGCGCCTCCGAACGGCTCGCGACGGCACAGGCCGTTGCGGCGGCCCTCGCTGCCCGCCTCGACGAGGCCCGACGCGCGCTCGACGCCGCCGAGGGCGCCGCCTTCAGTCGCGCCGCAGGCTCTCTGGGCGGCCGGTCGATGATCGACGGGCTGATCGTGGACCCCGCGCTGCGCGCCGCCGTGGACGCCGCACTCTCGGGCATCGGCCGAGCCCAGGTGCTCCCGAGGCGGGCGATAGCGGAGGTGGCCGGCGAGCGCGGCACGATCGTGGCGGCGGAGGCCATCGCCTCGACCGGGACACTGAGCTCGGCGGAGGCGGCGTTCCTCGAGATGGTCCGCTCGCGCGGTGGCGGCCGGCTCGTCGACGCGGTCCGGCGCGATGACACCGGCGCCGCGAGCAGGGTCCTGGCACGTGCAGTCTGGCTGCCCGACGGCGCGGGCGCGCTGGACCTGCAGCCGCAGCTGCCGCCGGGCTGGCTCGCGGTTGCCCGCGACGGCGCCATGCTCGTGGGCCAGCTTGCTGTCTGGCTGCGTCCGGAGGGCCGTGGACTGCACCTGCAGGATGACGTCGATCGACTCGCCCGAGAGGGTGCGCTGGCGAGTGACGAGGTTCGCGCCGCGACGGAGGCCCGCACTGTCGCGGACGGCTTGGCGGAAGTGTCCCAGGGAAAGGTCCTCGAAGCCCGATCAGCGGAGGCCGTGGCGCTCGCCGCGCGTCATCGCGCCGAGGAGCAGGACCGGAGCGCCGCTGCGGCGGCCGAATCGGCGGGCCGGGAGAGCGCCTGGCTCGCGGCCCAGGTTGCTCGCCTGGACGGCGAGGCGGCACGGTTGCACGCCGCGTTGCCGGTCGAGCCGGATGCCGCGACTGCGAGCAGGTCCGGTGGGCCATCCGCGCCGACAGACCTCGACCGGCGGATGGCCGACCTGCGCCGCCGCCGCGGCGAGCTCGCGGAGGAGGTCGAGGCGGCCCGCGCCGCGCGTCGGGACAGCGAGCGCCGCCGCGCCCAGGCCGACGCCGCCGTCGGGCTTGCAGAGCGGCAGCTGGCCGCGACCGCGCGCGCGGTCGCGGACCTGGCCGAGCGCGAGGGTGGGCTGGCTGCGGAGCGCGAGGACATCGTGCGCCTGCTTGCCGACGCCGAGCACGACGTGGGGGCCGCGGATCGAACCCTCGCCGCGATCGTCGGCGCTGCGGCAAACGAGCGCGAACGACTGCACGCCGCCGAATCGAGCGTGACCGCGGCGCGCGAGCGCCTGCGCGTGGCGCACGAACGTGCCCGGCTCGACGAGCGCGAGGACGTGGAGGCGCGCCTCGCCCTCGAGGGCCTCCGGGAACAGCTGCTCGTGGAGCTGGCCGGCCTCGGCGTGATCGCGCTCCGGCATCTCGGCGTAACCCAGGCGGCAGCGGTGGTGGATTCTGATGCCGAGGCTGGACCCACGGGCGACGACGTCGATCCGGACGACCTCGAGCGTGCCCTCGCTGCCGCGACAACCGCGTGGCTCGCAACGCCACCGGAGGGTGAGCCTCCACCCGCCGGCCGCCTGGCGAGCCTGCGACGGCGGTTCCATGACCTTGGTGCGGTCAATCCGTTCGCGGCCGACGAGCACGCGGAGGTGAAGACACGACTCGACGCCCTCGAGGCCCAGCGCACTGACCTGCAGGCGGCCATCGACCACACCCGCGACCTCATCCGCGAGCTGGACACGATGATCGGCGATCAGTTCCGGCGGACATTCGCCGCCCTCGAGCGCGCGTTCGATGCCCGGTTCCAGCAACTGTTCGGCGGCGGCTACGCGAAGCTTGCCCTGACCGACCCGCAGGACCTCGCGGCGACGGGCGTCGAGATCACTGCCCGCCCGCCGGGCAAGAAACCACAGGCGCTGGCGATGCTCTCCGGCGGTGAGCGCGCCCTCACCGCGGTGGCGCTGCTGTTCGCCATGCTCGAAGTGCGGCCGGTGCCGTTCTGCGTGCTCGACGAGGTCGACGCCGCGCTCGACGAGGCCAACATCGGCCGGTTCACGGACGCGCTGCGCGAGCTGTCGCGGACGACCCAGTGCATCGTCATCACCCACAACCGGGGCACGATCGAGACGGCCGACGCACTCTATGGCGTGACCGTGGGTGACGATTCAGTGAGCCGCGTGATCAGCCTCCGCCTGGACGAGGCGACGGCGCTCGCCGAGCGGGGTGCGGAGCCGGTCGGCGCCCGCGCCGGCGGCTAGGTGGTCGAAGAGGCAGCGCGCCCGGGCGAGCTCGAGGACGGCCTGCGGCGAAGCCGTGGTGGGTTCATGTCCCGCCTGCGCGGGCTGCTTACCGGGGACGCCATCTCCGCCGAGACGTGGGCCGAGGTCGAGGAGTCGCTGATCGCCGGCGACGTTGGAGCGGAGCTGGCGATGGAGGTCGTGGAGCGGGCTCGTGCGCGCCACTCGGGCGAGAGCGCGCCCGACGCCGTCCGCCAGGAGCTCGCCGCGCTGCTGCTCCCGCGCGATCCGGCGTGGCGCCTGGAGGGCACGCAGGCGCCGCCGGCGGTCGCGCTCATCGTGGGCGTGAACGGGACCGGCAAGACGACGACCATCGGCAAGCTGGCGGCGCGCGAGCGCTCGACCGGCAAGCGGATCGTCCTCGCCGCCGCGGACACGTTCCGCGCGGCCGCAAGCGACCAGCTCCGGATCTGGGCAGAACGGGCGGAGGCGGAGATCGTCAGCCACGCCGCGGGGGCCGACCCGGCTGCCGTGGTGTTCGACGCGCTCGACGCCGCCGTCGCGCGTGGAGCCGATCTGGTTATCGTCGACACCGCGGGCCGCCTGCACACCAAGTCGAACCTGATGGATGAGCTCGCCAAGATCCGGCGGGTGATCGACCGGCGGCTCCCCGGTGCAAGCCCGGAGACCCTGCTCGTGCTCGATGCCACGACGGGCCAGAACGGCCTCGCCCAGGCCGTTGCCTTCCACGAGGCGGTCGGCCTGACCGGCATCGTCCTGACCAAGCTCGATTCGACGGCGCGCGGCGGGATCGTGTTCGCGATCGAACAGCGCCTCGGGGTGCCGGTGCGCTTCGTCGGCGTGGGCGAGCGGCCCGGCGACCTCGTCGACTTCGATCCGGCAGCGTTCGTCGCGGCGCTGTTCGAGGACGCGGCGTGAGCCGGCCGAGCCGGATGGCACGCCTCGGGGCCCTGGCGCTTCTCGGCGTCGCCGTCGCCAGCTGCGTGGACGTGCCGGTCCAGTCGCTCACGCCAACCCTCGCCCCGACGCCCGAGCCGACGCCGGTCACCACCACCTACCAGCTCGGCACGACGGTCTGGTACGAGGGCCTCCTGGTGCATGTCGACAGCGCCACGGCGACGCTCGACAAGCGCGGCGGGCCGGTAGAGGTCAGCCTCCGGTTCGAGAACCCCGGCGACAACGACGCCGAGCTCAACGCCCGCATCCTGCTCCAGGTCGACGCCGGCGGCACCGAGCCGCCCGTGGCGCCAACTCGGGACTCGAAGGTCCCGATCGCACCCGCCCATGGGACGGCCGCGGCCGTCCTCATCTACGAGCTCCAGCGCGTCGCATCGGCCGAGAAGGCCGTCCTGCTCATCGGCGAGGCCCCGAATCACGTGGCCCGGATCCCGTTCACCTCCGCCGGCGGCGAGGCCGTCGTGTTCGAGCCGGTCGAGCTCGTTCTCTCGGGACGGGGCGACGCGCGCAACCTGCGGATCACGCTGCGCACGGGCCTGTTGCGCTGGGACCTGCCCGACTACTCGCAGGAGCTCGCCGCCGATGTCGAGGTCCTTACGCTCACGTACGACGTGACCTACCTCGGCAGCTTCACCGGCGGCTTCGCATTCACCGGGGACAACGTCGCCCTCCGACTGCCCGACGGGACGCTCGTGGAGGCCAGGCCCGACGGCCATAGCCAGTCGATCGAGCTGATCGCCGCGCAACAGACGAAGAAGGGCCTGTTCTCGCGCTTCGAGATCCCGAGCGGCACGACCGGGAAGCTCCAGCTCGTCGTACGCAGCGGCTCGGCGACCAAGGGGATCAGGTTCACGATCAGCGGTTGATCGCGACTCCCGGCGGCCTGTTGACGTTACACTGCCGCCCGGTGGCGCGCCAGAACCCGCGTGCCGCAAGCGCGACATGTCGCCGCGCCAGCCCTCACCGGGTCCACTGATCGGAGTCCGTTCGCCCTCGTGTTCGACAACCTCAGCGACCGCCTGCGCAAGACGCTCGCCAGCCTGACCGGCCGCGGCCGCGTCAGCGAGGCCGACGTGGATGCCGCCGCTCGCGAGATCCGGCTGGCGCTGCTGGAGGCCGACGTCAACTTCAAGGTCGTCAAGGACGTCGTCGGGCGCATCCGGGAGAAGGCGGTCGGAACCGAGATCCTGGCCAGCCTCAGTGCCGGCCAGCAGATCGTGAAGATCGTCCACGACGAGCTCGTCGAGCTTCTGTCCGTGGGTGACCGGACGTTCCGGCTGCAGGGCAATCCGGCGGTCATCTCGCTCGTCGGCCTGCAGGGCTCGGGCAAGACGACGACGGCCGCGAAGCTGGCGCGCCACGTGGTGAAGCTCGGCCCCCGCCCGCTGCTCGTTGCCGCCGACCCGTATCGACCAGCCGCTGCCGACCAGCTGGCCACGCTCGGTGCCGCGATCGATGTGCCGGTGTACCGCGCTCCGTCCGGCACGGCCACGCTCGACATCGTCCGCGGCGCGCTCGACGAGGCTCGCCGTCTCACGCGGGATACGATCATCCTCGACACGGCCGGCCGGTTGACCCTCGACGACACGCTGATGGCGGAGATCGCCGCCATCGACGCCGCGGTGCACCCCGTCGAGACCCTGCTCGTGGTCGACGCCATGACCGGCCAGGAGGCGGTCACCGTCGCGCAGGCATTCGGTGCGACCGTGCCGGTGACCGGGCTCGTGCTGACCAAGATCGACGGCGATGCCCGGGGCGGCGCCGCTCTGTCGATCGCGTCGGTGACCGGCATCGGCGTCAAGTTCATGGGCACCGGCGAGAAGACGGACGCGCTCGAGGTCTTCCATCCCGACCGCCTGGCCGGGCGCATCCTCGGCATGGGCGACGTGCTCACCCTGGTCGAGCGAGCGCAGGAGTCGGTCGACGTCGCGCAGGCGAAGCGGTTCGAGGAGAAGCTGCGCAAGGCCGAGTTCACGTTCGATGACTTCCTCGAGCAGCTCCAGCAGGTCCAGAAGATGGGCCCGATCGGCCAGCTCGTGTCGATGGTCCCGGGTATGGGCGGCATCGCCAAAGACGCCCAGGCTGCCGTGGATCGGGGCGACCTGAAGCGCACCGAGGCCATCATCCGCTCGATGACGCGCCACGAACGGCGCGATCCCGCCGTCATCAACGGGGCCCGGCGGCGCCGGATCGCGGCGGGCTCGGGAACGTCGCTGCCCGAGGTCAACCGGCTGATCAAGCAGTTCTCGGAGATCCAGCGCCTGATGAAGCAGCTCGGCAGCGGCCGCGGACGCGGCATGCTCGGCGGGCTGTCCATCGGGCAACGATGAGGGGGACGGGACTCACATGACCGACGACCTGACGCGCCCGATCGAGACGCCACCAGGGGCCGAGCCTGCCATGCCTGGCGAGGCGCCCCCCGCGGCGGAGGGCGCTGCCCCGGCCGCGGAGGGCGCTGCCCCGGCGGATTCCCAGGCCGCCCCAGCAGGCCCGGAGGGCGTCGCCAGCGGCGGTGCTCCCGGCGCCAACCGCAGGCGCTGGGCTGTCGGGGTCGGTGTGGCCGGCCTCGCCGTCGCAGTCGCCATCGGCGCCTTCATCGTCTTCGGCAGCCGGCCCATGCCCGAGGCCCTCAAGTACATCCCTGCCGACGCTGCCTTTGTCGTGGAGGTCCGCATGGACCTGCCGGGCGACCAGCTC
>Ga0070698_100003216_pt1 | contig 18000 bp, 14 predicted proteins | sample KBSK1502metaG_FD_65477 | JGI IMG/M metagenome (GOLD analysis project Ga0070698, IMG submission 65477) | Corn, switchgrass and miscanthus rhizosphere microbial communities from Kellogg Biological Station, Michigan, USA - KBS K1-50-2 metaG | ecosystem: Host-associated > Plants > Roots >...
CTGCCTGACTGCTCGAACATGTGCCACGAATCCAGCGGCACGGGGATGAAAGAGACGCTCGGCTTTGGCAAAGGCACCGTGACGCTCGTCGACTTTGATCTGGCCGAGGCGATTTTTGTGATCGGTCAGAATCCGGGGACTAATCATCCGCGCATGCTGACGTCGCTGATGCAGGCGAAACGTCGCGGCTGCAAAATCGTGCACATCAATCCGCTGCCTGAAACGGGGCTGACGCGCTTCAAACATCCGCAGGAGGTCTGGACCTGGCTGGGTAAGGGCACGCAGTTGGCTGATCTTTTTCTGCAAGTGCGAATCAATGGCGACGTGGCTTTGCTAAAAGGGATCATGAAGGAACTGTTCGACGCTGAAGAGCGCCGGCCGGGATCTGTCTTCGATCATGAATTCATCAACAGCCACACTAGCGGGTTCGGAGAGTTTAAAGCAGCGCTGGCTGGTGTTCACTGGGGCGACATCCTTGAACAATCCGGAGTGACGAAAGTCAAAATCGAAGATGCGGCGCGGATCTTCATCGAATCTGAGCGCGTAATCTTTTGCTGGGCCATGGGCCTGACGCAGCACAAAAACGCCGTGGGCAACATTCAGGAGATCGTCAACCTGATGCTGCTGCGCGGGCAAATGGGAAAACCGGGCGCGGGTTTTTGTCCCGTGCGCGGTCACAGTAATGTGCAGGGCGATCGGACAATGGGAATATGGGAGCAGCCGACGACTCAATTTCTCGATAGCCTGGAAAGGGAATTCAATTTTAAGGCGCCGCGCCGGCATGGCCTTGATACCGTGCATGCGATTCAGGCAATGCACAGCGGTCAAGCTAAGGTTTTTTTCGCGCTTGGGGGAAACTTTCTTTCGGCCACCCCCGATACTGAATACACGGCCGAGGCTCTGCGCCGTTGCCGTCTGACCGCGCACGTATCGACGAAACTAAATCGCGCGCATTTGATTACCGGACAGCAGGCTTTGATTTTGCCTTGTCTCGGGCGCACCGAAATTGATTTGCAGGAGAGCGGCCCGCAAATGGTGACGACGGAAAACTCGATGTCTGTAGTCGAGGGCTGGCAGGGGCGTCTGGCGCCGGCGTCGCCGGATCTCTTGAGCGAACCGGCAATTGTCGTGGGACTGGCGAAGGCCGTTTTGGGATCTCGATCGAGTGTTGATTGGGAGGGACTGCTGGCCAACTACGATCGGATACGCGATCACATCGAGCACGTCGTGCCCGGCTTTGACGATTACAAACAGCGCGCGCGGCAACCCGGCGGTTTCTATCTGCCGAATCCAATTCGTGATTTGGAGTTCAAGACAGAAGACAAAAAGGCGCACTTCACCGTTCACGAGTTGCCGCGGCACGATCTAAAGCCGGGGCAATTCCTGATGATGACCATGCGCAGTCACGATCAATTCAACACGACGATTTATGGACTGGACGATCGTTACCGGGGAATTCACAACGGCCGCCGCGTGGTGTTTCTTAACGCGGATGACATTCGTCTCGGTCGTCTCCATAACGGCCAGATTGTAGATTTGATTAGCCATTTTGAAGGGGAGGAACGGATCGCGCATCGTTTCACGATCGTGCAGTACAGCATTCCGCGTCATTGCGCTGCGACTTACTTTCCAGAGACCAACGTGCTCGTGCCCGTGCGCAATTTTGCCGACAAGAGCAATACACCGGCGTCGAAGTCGGTGGTGATTAGTATCAGGCCTTCTGAGGGTTGAGTTAAATGAGGATGAGTTTTTGCCATGGAGACACAGAGACTCCACAGAGGTCCACGGACGGTTTCTCTGTGAGCCTCTGTGGATCCTCTGTCTCTCTGTGGTGAATCAACGAATCATGACCTTTCAAACCGCAGAATCAAGCTCGACTGCGAAATCCGAGCTGTATGATCAGCTCGCAGCGCAAATTTCCAGCTTGCTCGCCGGCGAACGCGATTTAATTTCCAACGCGGCGAACTTTGCCTCGTTGATCTTTCATTCACTTCCTGATCTGAACTGGGCCGGGTTCTACTTCTTAAAAAACGACGAACTCGTACTCGGTCCCTTTCAAGGCAGGCCCGCGTGCGTGCGAATCGCGCTGGGGCAAGGCGTCTGTGGCACGGCTGCGCTAAAGCGCGTGACGACAATTGTTCCGAACGTCCATGAATTTCCCGGACACATAGCTTGCGATAGCGCTTCGAATTCTGAAATCGTGATACCGTTGATGAAAGGCGAGCGGCTGATCGGCGTGCTTGATTTGGACAGTCCCGTCATTGGCCGCTTCGATGATGAGGACGCGGCCGGATTGAACCGATTAGTTTCTATTTTTGTTGAGGCGAGCGCAACAGGTTTCGCTCCGTAGGAGCGACATATTTATAGACACGACGAGCCCCAAATTCAAAGCTCCTTTAGGGGCGACATATGCACAGCGTTAATGCCGTTCCTAAAGGAGACTCAAGAATTTCATTGAGCGAAGCGCTCTATAAAGATTTCGGCCCTAGCGGGCCTCAAACGACGTCCCATTGGAAATGACGGAAACGCGAATCTCAAAACCAACGATCATCGCAGTCAGCGGCTTGTCGTCGAACACCGGCAAGACGACGCTGATGTGTGATCTGCTGGAGTGTCTGCCGGGCTGGGAAGCCATCAAGTTGACGCGCGGGCATTATCGTTCCTGCGGCAAAGACCCGCACGGCTGTTGTGTCAGCGATTTGATTCGCGACGAGCCGCTGATTCGTTCCGGCCGCGACGAGAATTATGAAGCCGCCAAGGACACCGGCCGCTTCTGGGACGCCGGCGCCGCGAATGTCCATTGGGTAATCGCCGGCGAAGACCAGGTCGAAGACGGCATCAAGCAAGCTTTGTCACGGGTCAAGTCCGCGGGAGTGATAGTCGAAGGCAATAGCTTTCTGGATTTCGTCGAGGCTGATTTCGCAATCACCTGTGCGCGTGCGGGCGAAAACCGGATGAAGACATCAGCGCGACGCACGCTCGCCAGGGCTGATGCGATCTATCTTTCGACAATCGATGTTTGTGACGGAGTAACGGCGCGCGCGCGGTTCGATGAATGGCTTATCGGATTGACTACCGAACTGGATTTCAGTGGGTTGCCGGTTTTCACGAGGGAAGACATTCCGGCGATTGTCGAACGTATACAGGCTGCGTTCGATCACAGCGTTACGGTGCCGTTGCCTGGAGCCAGTCAACGAGCTATCGAGGATGGCGGCAGAGTGTAACCGCGGGCTTCTCAGAAGTCCGCGAAGCGGGACACAGACGAGTGCAGGACCCCGAGCGGTAGCGAGGGGATGCAAGGCTCGACGATGTGAAAAGGGAACTCAATAGAGCCGGAAGTTGAATGTCGTACCCGGTCGCTACCGCTCCCGGTTCTGTATCTATTTTGCTCGCGGCTCGCGGCGCTTGGAGCAGGCAGGGATGCCTGCGTTCCGCCCGCAGGATGCGGGCGCTCCTAAGCTTATGATCACAATTCGCAAATCAGAGGATCGCGGCCATTTTGATCTTGGGTGGCTGGGCACCTATCACACCTTCTCGTTCGATCAGTATTACGATCCGGCGCACATGCACTGGCGCAGCCTGCGCGTCATCAACGAAGATCGCGTGCAACCGGCCCAGGGGTTTCCCACGCATTCGCACCGCGACATGGAAATCATTACTTACATTCTGTCGGGCGCCCTCGAGCATCGCGACAGTATGGGCAATGGTTCTGTCATTCGCCCTGGCGACGTACAACGCATGAGTGCCGGCACGGGCGTCGCGCACAGCGAGTTCAATCCTTCAGCGACTGAGCCGGTTCATCTGCTGCAAATCTGGATTCTGCCGAGCGAGCACGGGTTACCGCCGAGCTATGAAGAGAAACACTTCAGCGACGAAGAACGACATGGCCGGTTGCGACTGATTGCCTCAGACGACGGCCGCGACGGTTCAGTCACTATGCACCAGGATGCGCGGCTGTTCGCGAGCGTACTCGAGGCCGGGCAAACGGTGGTTCAGGCCCTCGACGAGAAGCGTTATGCCTGGTTGCAAATCGCGCGCGGCACGATCCGTCTTAACGATGTCGAGCTGAAGCAGGGCGATGGAGCGGCGGTTAGCAACGAAATGGAACTCACCATAACTGCCCATGACCAGGCAGAGATTCTGCTCTTCGATCTCGCTTGAACGTAGTTCCTGAATCCCGCGCGTGAATCGCGATGGGCGTGCCACATCTATTCTTCTGCACGATTCAAAGCGGCTACCGGCGTCTGCACGTCGCGCAACTCCGCAACGGTTTCTTTGATCCTGATGGCCAGCTTTTCGATGGTTTCAGCGCGCCGCCTGGCTTTTTCGCCAAGATCCTCACGCAACATTAGTTGCGCCTGGCCCAGCAGAGCAGCGAGCGGGTTGTTTATTTCGTGTCTGACGTGTGCGATCAACGCTGCCGCGTCGGTGAGTTTCGTTTCGTAGTCGGCAACCAGCGTGCGTAGACGTGCCAATTCGTTCGTGTCGATGTTTGATTCGCTCATTGAGTCCGGGGGTTTAAATGTAGTCAAAAGCACGAACGTGAGAACGGCGAGATGAGAGGAACGCCGCCAAGCATGGCCATTGTGCTTTTATTGAAGCAACAAGCGCAAGAACTATTTTTGGCAAAGTCCCATTCGACTTCGCAAGAAATTATGCGCGCGATAAGAGTTGAAGATGCAAACGCGCGCGCTGTTGGTATCGTTCGAGTTCAGAGTTCAGCCTTTAGACTGCCGGTGAAGAGCAAACTAAAGTTTGAACTCTAAACTGCGTCAGTACGCGCGGTTGACTTGATCGGCCGAGTTTCGTAAATTCGATTTCGCTGCTGGGAGGTCGTCCAATGGTAGGACTCCAGACTCTGAATCTGGCTATCGGGGTTCGAGTCCCTGCCTCCCAGCCAAACTTGTCCAAAGCTTAGGGCGCAGTATTGACACTTGAACCATTAAATTGCCGCCTTGGCAAATTATCGGTTCCAATAGAGCCCGGCAACTTATTGGTTCCTATTCAAAAAGGGACTGTTACTGAGTAGTTATCGAGGATTAATATCCAATTCTCGCCGGATTTTACGTAATAAAGCGCACAAGTCGTTAGGACTGATTATCCTTAGGCTCCTGTTGCAAGAGTCGTTGCAGTCCTGCTACACTCGCTGCCCTTCAATCCTTTGAATTTCTTTTTCCACTTGATGCTGTGGAGGAAACGTGATTCCCAAAAAGTATATTCAAAAGCTTCGTAGCGAGCTGGCCGGCAGGCTGCTCGAGTCGGGCGATCCGGGTTACGACCAGTCGCTGGTCATCGACAACGGCCGCATCGATCTTCGTCCGGGCGTGGTGGCGATGTGTGCGAACGCGCAGGACGTGATCACTGCCTACAAGTTCGCCATCGAGCACGAGATGTATTTCACCGTGCGCGGGGGCGGGCACAGCGCGGCCGGCTATTGCCTGAACCAGGGCGGACTGGTCATTGATCTCACCAATATGACCGCCAAGCGCCTGGACGCCGATCGCCAGGTCTGCTGGGCCCAGACCGGCAACCGCTGGCACGACCTCTATATCTATCTGCAGAACACCAACACGGGATTCATTCCGATCGGCGGCGGTTGTCCCACCGTCGGCATTCCCGGCTTCATGCTCGGCGGAGGACTCAGTTTCGTCTCGCGATCGTACGGACTGAGCGTCGATAACCTCGTCTCTATCGACATCGTCACGCCGGACGGCAAGCTGCGGAAGATCTCCGCCGAGTCGAAGTCGAAAGAAGAGCAGGATCTCTGGTGGGCGTGTCGAGGCGGCGGCGGCGGAAACTTCGGCATCGCCGTGGCCTTCGAGCTGCGCGTTCACAAGCCTCTGACCAAGACGATGCTGGTGGGGCAGATCCGCTACCCGACCGAGGCCGCTCAGGAAGTCTACGGCTTCTACAACGAATGGATCGAGACTGTGCCGCCCGAGTTGGCAGTGTACGGCTTCATGGGAAAGGTGGCGCTGCCGGCACATCCCGACATCAGCGTCAACTCGATCGGTCTGACGCCGATCTTCAACGGTGACACGCGTGAGGGACTGGGCCTGATCGCCCCGATCCTGAAGTTCCCAAACATTTACATCAACCTATACGACATGACCCTGCCCGACTTCGAGATTTTCAACGGGCTCTTGACCAACGTCGGCGGAAAACAGGCCTACATCCGCTCGGGCTTCATGCCTCCGAAAGCGTTCACGCCATCGGCCATCAACACGCTGACCGAGTACCTGACCAGCGCTCCGTCACCTGACAGCCTCCTCGTTTGGACGCACATGGGAGGCAAGATCGAGCAGGTGCGGCCTGAGGGCACCGCCTTCTGGCACCGCAACGCGCGCTTCCTCTGGGAAGTTAAGGCTATCTGGGCGAATGACGACGGGTTACTGCAGAACGTCAACTGGGGCTATGCACTCGGCGAAGCGATGAAGCCGCACGACGTCGGGGCCTATGTCAACTACATCGACCCGCTGCTCGTCAACTGGAAGCACGAGTTCTACGGCGGCAATTACGACAAACTGGTTAAGATCAAAAAGGAGTGGGACCCCGACGGCCACTTCAACTTCCAACAGGCGATCGGTTCACCGTTCGAGCCGACTCCCGGCAATTTCGCGCCCCTGTTCCACACGGCAATCGCCTAAGTCGACACGGAGGATCCATGAGAAGACTGATCATCATCATCGCGGCGGCGCTGCTGGTTACTGCCCGAGCGCAAGCGCCGCAACCACCACCGATCGTCCTGAGTCCCACAATTCCCGGCGACGCAAAGATCACGGCCACAACCGTGTCCATCGACGCCTTCCAGCCCGACTTCGATGTCTACTCCTGGAACACCTTCATCGCGCTGAACTGGCCGCCCGGACCGAATGGCAACGGCGATCCGAAGCAGACCATCGGCCAAAACGGCGACAACGATACGGTTTGGGAGCACTACCGCGACGTGCGCGACGTCTTCCTCCCCGGCGGCAAAAAGCCGAGTTGGAACGGCCCGCCGCAGCCGGTGCCGCCCCAGTGCAAATCGCTTTACAAACCAGGGATGCGCCTGCTGAGCCAGGTCGGCAAGACGCCGACGGTGCTCACCGATTCGAGCCAGCCATTCAACACCGGACCGATCATCGACCAGAACGGCATCTATACTCGCTTCGAGATCCTGCTGAACAAGACGATGTTTGACTACATCCTCAACAACTCGCTCTACTCGAAGGCCGGGCAGAAGGTCTTCACGCCACCGGTGAAGTTCACCTGCGGTGTTCTAGCAACATCGGGCAGTCCGGGCGTTGAGGGGGCCATCATGGTCAAGTCTGCATGGAAGGTGATCGATCCTTCGGAGAAGCCGACCTTCCACTCCGAGGATGTTCTGGTTTACTCGCCGGCATCGCAGAATCCGAAATACGCAGCGTCGTGCAGTGCAAAGACGATGGGGCTGGTCGGGCTGCACATCGCGCACAAGACCCAGAACGCTTCGCAGTGGCTCTGGTCGACCTTCGAGCATGTCGACAACGTGCCGACCGACGCGGACGTCAAGAGCGGGAAGCTGAAGACGAAATACAACTACTACAACCCGGCCTGCACGGCGGCGAACTGCCCACCGAACCAGATCCCCCCGCGGCCCTGGAATCCAACCAAGGTCAGTTCGTTCCATAGTCAGGTCGTGCGCATGAACCTGTTCAACCTGCCCATCTACAAAGCCAGCGCGGACGCCCGCAACGCTGACGCATGGAAGCTGCTGGCGACTGTCAACCCCCAGTCCGTTTGGTTGAACTATGAACTGATCAGCACCATGTGGCCGACCAACCCCTCCGGCAAGTGCGGGGCAGCGCCGGGCGATCCGCTGGGCACACCGGCCCCGACATTCCTGGCCAACACCACGCTCGAAACATATCTCCAGAGGACGCCGCCGCAGCCGAACGTTTCGTCGCAATGCATCGAGTGCCACAACAACGCCACCATGACCGTGCCGGTAGCGAGCGACTTCACCTACGTCCTGCAGCGCGCCCAGTAGCAGAAAGGTTTGAAACCATGACCGATACACCGACCCCCGCACCCGAGGCCGACGTTCAGGACTTCGCTGACATGTCTGCGGCGCTGACGGGTTTTTTGTCGAGCGTGCTTAAACCGCAGCTCGATCCCGTTGGGCTGGCTCGTACCTACTATGAGTTCGCCCTGTCACAGGTGGGAGCACAGATGTCCACCTTGCTCACGGCCTACCGCGCGATCAAAACGCAGCCGCCGCAAACCATCGCCGACACGCTGCTCGAGACAAGCAGCGCCACGCCTTCCGCGCAAGCGCTGCTCTGCCAGAGCATCGTCGCCATGTGGTATCTCGGCGCCTGGTACATTCCAGGGAACCAGGGCGGTTTCGGCTTCCCGCCCACGCCGCTGCAGGTCATCTCTTCTGAGGCCTACACCAACGGACTGGTTTGGAAGGTGATGCAATCGCACCCCATGGGCTTCAGTCCCTTCACTTTCGGCTACTGGAGCCAGGTGCCCGGACCGCTGTCCAGTTTCGGCGTGAACACCGGCAACGGAGGTGGACAATGAGCGCAAACACTCCGCAATACGACGTCGTCATCATCGGCGGCGGCGTCTCTGGCAACACCCTCGCGTGGCAGCTTGGCCTGGCTGGCAAGAAGGTCTTGATTCTCGAGGCCGGTGTCGCCGTGCCGGACAGCCGCGAGGAGTACATGGAGAACTTCTACCTGGCCTTGGCCAAGACGCCGGAGGCGCCCTATCCGGCGATTGCCGGACGCAAATCGGTCAAAGATCAAACGAACCCGAAACAACAGGACATCGTCCAGCCCAACCCGGCTAACCTCGCCACGCCGCGAGCGACTGTGCTCGGTCTCGGTGGTAAGCCGGACGTGAGCTATCTCGTCCAGGCGCAGGGTAACGGGACGACGAACCCACCCACCGACGCCAAAGGCAATGTGCGCGGCCTGCAATTCTCGAGCACCTACGAGCGGATCGGCGGCGGCACGTCTTGGCACTGGCTGGGGACCTCGCTCCGCGAGTTGGAAAACGACATTCAGATGAAGACAAAGTACGGCGTCTTCCATGACTGGCCGGTGACCTACACCGAAATGCAGCAGCTTTGGGCCATGGCCGAAAAGGCCATCGGCGTCGCTGCCAGCACCGAGCAGCAAGAGCCTTTGGAAGTGGTTGGCCTCAAGTACCCGCCGGGCTATCAATACCCGATGGGCCCCATCCCCATGAGCATCGTCGATCAGACCGTCAGTACCGGCGTCGCCGGAATGCAGGTGCCGGGAATGCTCGACGACGACAACTCGCACATGTACGACGTCTTCGTCACGCCGACGCCACAGGGGCGCAACTCCGAGCCTTACCAGGAGCGCCGGGTCTGCGCGGGCAACACCAACTGCATTCCCATCTGCCCCATCCAGGCCAAGTGGGACCCGACAGTCACTCTTGGCGAGGCGCTCGACACCGGCAACGTCACCATCAGTTATCAGTCGGTAGCCGTCAACATCGCGGTCGAAGGAAAAAGCGTCACGCGCATTGACTATCTGGTTTGGTCGCGCGACGCAAACGGCAAACTGACCAGCGTGAAGAAGTCGGTCACAGGCAAGCTATACGTTTTGGCGGCCCATGCCATCGAGAACGCGAAGCTTCTGTTGATGTCCAACAACAAAAAGGGCATCTGCAATAGCAGCGACCAGGTCGGCCGCAATTTGATGGATCACGTGCTCTATTTGGCTTGGGCACTCATCAGCGAGAACGACGACCCGATCTGGGGATATCGCGGTCCGCTGGCCACCTCCGGCATCGAATCGTTGCGCGACGGAGAGTTCCGCAAACACCGCTCCTCGTTCCGCATGGAGATCGGCAACGAAGGATGGAACTTCGCGGTCGGCGATCCATACACCAGCACGATGGATTTCATTCAGGGAACCAATGTCACGCAACTCAACCCGACCAATGAGCGTCTCGGCGGGCTGGCTCTCGTGCAAAAGCTAAACAGCCTGTTGACGCGCCAGTTCCGCATTGGCGTGATGTTCGATCAGGCGCCGCTGGAGGAAAACCGCGTCACGCTCGATCCTACTTACACCGACGGACTCGGCCTGCCGCGGCCGCACATCGAGTACGGGCTCGACCCATACACCATGGAAGGCTTTCGCGTAGCCAAAGATGTCTGTACCAAAGTTTTTCAGCGGATGGGGGCCACCGAGTTCACCACCACGGGCGTGGGCGGCACCGGCGACTTCACCTACAAGGGCGTTAACTATCATTACTACGGCGCCGGGCACGTCATGGGCACGCACCGGATGGGAAACAACCCGAAGACGTCCGTCGTCGACGCCAGCCAGCGTTCACATGATGTACCGAATCTCTGGATCGTCGGCAGCGGCAGCTTCCCGACCGTCGCCACCGCAAACCCGACGCTGACACTGATGGCGCTGGCATTTAAAACGGCGAAGAGCATCCTCTCCTCGCTCGGTTCCTGAGGAGGGATCATGTACATAGTCAACGCGTTCTTTTCGATCGTTCCCGGCAACGAGGCCAAAGCGTACGCTGCTCTCGGCGTGCTGGCCGCGCAGGTCAAGGCCACTGAGCCCGACACTTGGCTCTATCTGATCCACACACCGAATTTCGATCCCGGCATCAACATCTATCCGCCGCCGTCTCCGCAGCAGGTCGCCTTCGTCGAGGGCTACAAGGATCGGGCGGCGTTCCTCAAGCATCATCATGGCCCCAACCTGGCGAAGTTCGTCGCCGATAATGGCGCGCTCTTCCTTAACATGTACGGGCCGACGTCGCCTTTCGTGATCGTGCAGACGATGGAACTGGCAGTCGGATTCATCCGTCCCGCGGAAGTGGATCCGAACGTGTTCCAGGTCGAGGCGCGCTGGGTGATGAAGCCGGGCAACCGCGAGAAAGTAAAGGCGGCCCTGGTTGACTACGTCAAGGCGGTGAAGGAAAAGGAGCCGGAGACTTACATGTACACGGTGAGCTTCGCTGATGCGTCGCGGGACTCGCCGGCCATTCCACCGATGCAGCTTGATCAGGTGACGTACAACTCGGCGTGGAAAGACCACGACGGGTTCGTCGCGCACACCAAAGAACCGGTGTACCAAAAGTTTCTTCAGGAACATGGCGACCTGTTTGTGCAGGCGGTCCCAGGGTCGACGACCCATCCGTACATGACCACGTCGGTGCTAAAGCGGTTCGCCGGCTTCCTCCGGCCAGAGGCGTTTGTCGGATGAGCAAAGGAAAGCTTCCAACCGTCACCAACGGCGCCGTCCCCGCGGCGGAGGTGGAGCGGTTCCTCCGCTCGTCGGGCATGACCATCGGCGAATTGATGCTCGCCCTCATTCCGGAGGCGCAGAAGTTCGCGATACCTCCCATCTCCAACTTTTTCGTCGGCGCCGTAGCCCTGGGGACGAGCGGCAGTCTCTACTTCGGAGCGAACTTCGAGTTCGTCGGACAGGCGCTCAGCTTCACCGTGCACGGCGAACAGGCCGCGACCGCGCATGCGATCTCCTGCGGCGAGATCGGTATGCAGATGCTCGCGGTTTCCGCCGCGCCGTGCGGCTACTGCCGTCAATTTCTGTATGAGCTGACAACCGCGTCGACGCTTTTGATCCTCCTGCCAAAGACGCCGCCGGCTTTCCTGACATCTCTCATCCCGGACGCCTTCGGACCGGCCGATCTCAACGTCACCGCGGCGCTGATGTCGCCGCAGTCGCACGGCATGACGCTGCCGGCAGCGGCCGGTGACCCGGTTGTGCAGGCAGCGCTGAAGGCGGCGAACGCCTCGTACGCGCCCTATACCTTCGATTTTTCCGGCGTGGCCTTTAAGACCAAAGACGGCAAAATCTTCACTGGCTCCGTCGCGGAAGACGCCGCGTTCAACCCGAGCATGTCGCCACTCGAAGCGGCGGTGGTCAGCCTGGTCATCTCGGGCGGAAAGACGTACGCCGATATCGTCGACGCGGTGCTGGTCGAGATGGCTGACTCGAAAGCCGGCCAGGCCGACGCGACGCGTGCGGCCCTCGAGGCCATTACCTCTGTCCCTCTGCGCGCCTTCGAGGTGCATCCACATCCCAGGAAAAGTCGGGGTATTCAACGGAAACTTCGTTAACGCCGACATGGTCAAGGCGTTCATCGCTTCGAGCGAATACCGGCAAAGGTTCTAAGCGAAGGCTGCGGCGGCCGTAACTTAAGCGATGCGATGGTAAAGAAAATGGACGACCGCTGGCGCGATCGCCCATTTCCATTTTAGAGCCGATGCTCGCTCGATTGAGCGTGGTATCCGCTCGCTACCCCGACGAGTCGGGGTTCTGTACCGGCTTTCTTACTGATTCTGACCTTCGATGAAGTTCTTCAGCACACGCGCCCGCGAAGGATGTCGCAGCTTCCTCAAAGCTTTGACTTCGATCTGCCGAATGCGTTCGCGCGTTACCTGAAAGTCCTCGCCCACTTCTTCCAGGGTTCGTTCACGACCCTCGATGTCCATGCCGAACCGCAGGCGGATGACTTTTTCCTCCCGCGGGCTCAAGGTCTGGAGCACATCGCCGGCGATGTCGCGCAGGTTGGAAGTGATGACTCTTTCGGCCGGACTGACGGTTGAGCGATCTTCGATCAGATCTCCGAACTGTGAATCTCCGGCCTCGCCAATTGGCGTCTCCAGTGAGATCGGTTGTTGTGTCAGCTTCAGAGCCTTGTTCACCTTCTCGACTGAGGTGCCCATGCCTTTGGCGATTTCCTCGGTCGTCGGTTCGCGTCCCAGGTCCCGCACCAGCTCGCGCGAGACGGTCCTGACCTTGTTGAGCACTTCGATCATGTGAACCGGAACACGAATCGTGCGGGCCTGGTCGGCAATTGCTCGCGTGATCGCCTGGCGGATCCACCAGGTGGCATAGGTTGAGAACTTGTACCCGCGGCGCCAGTCGAATTTATCCACGCCTTTCATGAGGCCGAGATTTCCCTCCTGAATGAGGTCGAGAAAACTCAAGCCGCGATTCTGATACTTCTTGGCGATCGAAACCACCAGACGCAGATTGGCCTCGGTCAGTTCATGCTTAGCCTGCGCCGCCTGGGCTTCGCCAATCGCAATCATTCGATGAGAGCGTTTGATTTGCAGCGGCGAGATGTGATGCTCGCTCTCGATCTCCTTGAGTCGACGCTTGGCCTCACGAACCTGTTTCGTGAGTTCTTTCTTCTCCACTTCCTTTATGCGTTTGCCGGCGAGTTTCGCCGTATGTTTCTCAACCTGGAGTTCAAGCGCGCGGATCTCTTTCTGGGCTGCGCCGACCGCTGCCACCAGACGTTGCCGGGCCGGCTCTTTCAGACCAATGGTGTCGATCTCGCGCGCCGCTTCAAGACGTGTGCGCGCCAGTTTCCGTTTGAGCCGCAGCAGCTTCCGGGAACTGCGGCCGCGATTCAGCTTCTGCTCAGCGATGAGTTGGCCGGCCTCTTTAAGGCCGCGCTGATAGAGCTTGCCGATACTGTGAATAACCGCGACGGTTCGTTGAAGATATTCCGCCACTCGGTCTTCCTGTTCTTCGGGCTCGGTCTCGTCTGAGAAGTTAACGATCTCGCGGATGCCTGTCTTACCGGCCGCCAGTTCCTCACCGAGCTTCAAGAGCTCGGCGACGGCGATCGGTGAACGGGCAATTGCCCGCTGCGCACGCTTTTGTCCCCACTCGATCCGTTTGGCGATCGAGACTTCCTGCTCGCGTTTGAGTAATGGCACCTGACCCATCTCACGCATGTAGAGCCGGACTGGATCGGACGCCTTATCCAGCACACCTGCCGAAAGATCCAATTCCGAATCGTCCGATACGCCGTTACCATTTCCAGCAAACGACCCGTCTTCATTCAGCAGCTCTTCCGCACCGACCGTCGGTGCATCGATTTGCTGAAGAACCTCGTCCAGGTCTTCCGGCAATACTGACTCTCCGTGGAGCCCGTCATTCAAACTTATAAAGGTAGCTTCAACTGGATCCATCATCCCAATTCCACTCTGTTCTTGATCAAGCCTAATCAATTAGAACCCCTCCCTTTTTTTAAAACACATTCCTCATCTCAATGAACGGCCCGCGGGTATGGTTTGTTCAAATGAACAACCGGAGCGGTCCGCTTCTTTTTCATCTCAGACCTGCTGGCCGCGGGTTTCAAGCGCAGCACCACATCCTGGATCGTAATCCGGGCCAGAACCTGTTCGATGGCTGAGTCGACTTCTCCCCGAACATCTTCCAACACCGCCCCAATACGTCCGCCCACTGGACACTGGTCGCTGGGACTTTTCTGGTGCAGAGTAAAACCACCGGCGCACTCAACCGCCCGGTAGACATCCAGCAAAGTAATCTGGCCGGGCTCGCGGCCCAGCCGCGAACCGCCGGTTGAACCCGTTTGCGAAACCACGAGATTGTCCTCCGCCAACTCGCACAACATTCTCCTGATTACGACCGGGTTCGTGTTCACGCTGACAGCGATCTGCTCTGACTTGATCGGCTCGTCCTCAGACCAGGCCATCAAGGTCAGAACATGCACGGCGACCGCGAATCGGCTACTGTTTGACATATTCGCTCAATACTTCGGAATTCAGTTGGTTCCTTTTGTAACCAATATAGTTACAATAGGCCGATTTGTCAAGATGGCAACGTGTTCGAGAAGGTTGCCCAGTACGGGCCTTTGACAGGGACCAACTCGTTCAATTAGCCGGGAGCGCTGTCGGCTCGTCCGCACCGCTCCCAGCAATGGTCCGGACACTGTTAGAATGCGGCCAAAATCTTGTGCCTGGAGGGATCCACGACGTCGGATAACCAGAGCCGGAAGTTAGCCAGGGAGCCGCTCGAGGCAAGACTCGCGCGGGAGAAGAACCCCATCAAGCGGCTGCTGATGGTGCTCGGGCCTGGGTTGATTACCGGAGCTTCTGACGACGACCCTTCCGGCATCGGCACTTACACACAGGCGGGCGCGTCGTTTGGTTTTGCCACTCTGTGGATGGCGCCGTTGACGCTGCCAATGATGGCGGCGGTGCAATTCATCTGTGCCAAGATCGGCATGGTCAGCGGCATGGGCCTGGCCGGCGTACTGCGAAAGCATTATGCGCGTTGGGTAGTCTACGGATCGATCTCTCTGTTGCTGATCGCCAACACGATCAACGCCGGAACGGATATCGGAGCGATTGCCGCGGCTGTCAATCTGCTGTTGCCCATCCCCGCACTCTACCTCGTCATACCTATTGCGCTCGGAATTGTTCTGGTCCAGATTTTTGGTTCGTACGCGTTGATTTCGCGGATTTTCAAATGGCTAACCCTAACTCTTTTCGCTTACATCGCGGCGGCATTCCTCGCCAAACCACACTGGCGCGAAGTACTGGTTGCGACAGTCGTCCCCACGATCCATCTGGATCACCAGTATCTGATGACTCTGGTCGCCATTCTGGGCACGACCATCTCGCCCTATCTGTTTTTCTGGCAGGCCAGCCAGGAAGTCGAAGAGGAACTAAGCATGGGGCGCGTCACTTTGGAAGAGAGGGAAGGCGCCACGGACATAGAGATAAAAATTGCCGAGATTGACGTGGACGCGGGAATGTTCTTTGCCAGCATCGTTTTCTATTTTGTCATTCTGGCGTCGGCGGCAACTCTGCATGTCGCAGGCAAGACAAATATTCAAACCGCCACCGATGCTGCTGAAGCGCTGAAGCCCTTATCGAGCGGCGCGGCGAGCATCTTATTCGCGCTGGGGCTGATCGGCTCAGGCTTCCTGGCGGTGCCGGTGTTGACTGGATCGAGTGCTTATGCCCTCGGTGAAGCCCGCGGATGGAAGTGCGGGCTGGATGAGAAATTTCACGGTGCGCGGCGCTTCTACCTGGTGATCATTGCTTCGACCTGTGTGGGAATGCTGATCAACTTTCTGAGAATCCAGCCCGTAACCGCACTCTTTTGGACGGCAGTAATCAATGGCGTGCTCGCGCCTCCCTTGCTCATAATGATCATGCTGGTATCGAACAACCGGAAGGTCATGGGTAACCGGGTCAACGGCAAACTGACAAACTTCATCGGCTGGACTACGGCTGCGGTGATGTCAGCGGCTGCTTTGGGAATGCTGGTGACCTGGGGGAAGTAAGTCTCTGGCTGTTACAACATCAACTGGCCGCCGTTTACTTCAATCGTTTCTCCGACGATGAAGCTGGCCGCTTCAGAAGCGAGAAAAGCGATTACAGTCGCGCATTCTTCTGGCATGCCGACGCGACCCAGCGGCGTTGAAGCCGCGAACCCACGCATCATCTCCGGCGTAGAAAAGACTTCATGGAAAGGCGTGTCAATCACTCCCGGTGAGATCGCATTGACGCGCACGCCGTGGGGCGCGAGTTCCTTCGCCATTGCTTTCGTCAACGCAATCAAACCGCCCTTGGCAGTGGCGTATGCGCCGGCGCCCGGCCCGCCACCGGTCCGCCCGGCGATGGAAACGACGTTCACGATTGCGCCGCGCTGTCGCTCAATCATCGAAGGCCCCACTGCCTGAGAACAAAGCATCGCGCTCTTTAAGTTGAGGTCCATCACTTCATCCCAACGTTCCGGGGTGATCTCGGCAATTGTTTGTCGTTCGATCAGCGAGCCCGCGTTGTTCACCAGAATATCGATTGGACCCAGCTCTGCAATGACTCGGTTAACGAAGGGAAGGATTTGATCGGGCTTGCGCACGTCGGCGTCGATTGTTATGGCTGTGCCCCCGGCGTTCGTGATCCGCGCGCGCACTTCTTCCGCCCCCGTTTCGTTTTGATAGTAGCCAATAGCGACTCGCGCACCGAGGTCAGCTAACAACTCGGCGGTGGCCGCGCCGATGCCCGACGACGCGCCGGTAATCAACGCGACTCTGTGCGACAGATCGAGAGGATTGTGCATCGGCTATAGAATTCAGGGTTGTTTGTACAGCGCGCCGTTCTTCATCACCATTCGCACGCGCCGAAGAGCAGAGATGTCACGCGTGGGATCGCCTTCGACCGCGATCAGATCGGCAAAGAGGCCTGACTTGACCCGGCCAAATCGATCTTCCATATGCAGCACGCGGGCGTCGACAGAGGTTGCCGAACGAAGAGCGTCCAGTAGAGGCATTCCCCACGCGACCATCGTCTCGATCTCGCGCGCATTGTCACCATGCGCGAACACGCCGGCATCGCTGCCGCTGGCGATCGTGACGCCTGCATCGAGTGCCTGTTTGAAAACAATTTTCTTCTTGTCGATGTTAGGACCGCTGGCGACTGAAAGCGTCGGACAAAGTGCCGTCCCGCGCTCTTTCATCAAACGAAAAATTTCCGGCGTACCGCCGTCGCCGTGCTCAATTGTTTCCACGCCGGCCAGGATCGCGCGGCGCATTCCTTCAGTGCTGGTAGCATGCGCGGACACCGGAATGCCTGCGCTTTTGGCTACTTCAACTGCGAGTTTCAACTCTTCGAGAGTAAATGTGGCATGCGCCAGGCCGCCCGCGCCCCAGCGATAATCAGCATAGACCTTTACCCAGTCGGCGCCTTTGCCGATTTGTTCGCGCACAACCCGCGTGAGGCTGTCGACGCCGTCGGCTTCTTCGGCGCCCTGCGGCACGTTCCATTCGGGTGCATAGCCCTTCGGTCCATAAGAACCAGTGGCCACGATCGCGCGCGTGGCTACGAACATGCGCGGGCCGGGTATGATTCCTTGTTGGACCGCCTGCTTCAGACCAACGTCGGCATAACCTGCTCCTTCGGTGCCGAGGTCCCTGATGGTTGTAAAGCCGGCGAGCAGAGTGCTGCGCAGATGATTGGTGGCGCGCGCGACTCGCAGGCTCAGGGCCTCGCGCGCCACTTGATCGTTCCAGATAGTCTCGCTGTAAGGATGCAGCAGGACGTGCGAGTGCGCTTCGATCAGTCCGGGCATCAGAGTCATGCCGGGTAACTCGATCACTTTTGCGTCAACCGGAGTCTTAATCTCATTAGCCGGCCCCACCGCTTCGATCTTCTCGTTGCGGACCAGAACCACCCAGCCGTCG